>ENA-OPBF01000137-OPBF01000137.1-human-gut-metagenome-genome-assembly--contig:-NODE-137-length-61946-cov-4.199286_pt1 | contig 61946 bp, 58 predicted proteins | sample MGYA00241067_ERZ501450 | MGnify/ENA primary metagenome ERZ501450 (study PRJEB25962, sample SAMEA2042516) | human gut metagenome | biome: human gut; feature: human-associated habitat; material: faeces... | reverse complement strand
GGGGGCTTTTGTGAAAAACTAAAATATAAAATCTATTTTAGTTTCCAGAGAAGACCATAACACACTGAGGATCGCGAGACTTCTCTACCATCGCCGTTGCCACATCTTTGCAGAACTTGGTGAACAGCTGAGTGTTCAGGGTTGCATAGTAGGCAGCACCAGCGGGTTTGGCACTGGGCATCTTCTGGAGTTCTTCCATAATAGAGGACGGAACATCTTCCTGTACAGAAGGATGTTCGGCCAGGTATTTGCGGAACTCGGCAGATGATGCTTTTCTGTTGCAAAAAGAAATTGCAGGGACAGAATAGTTGGCGTAGTAGTTTCCGTCATTCTCAAAAATGCTCATAATTAGCCCTCCTTGTAGGCCACAAAATTATAATAGGCAAATCAGCCTATATTATTATTATAGTATAATTAGAAAAAAATGTCAATGTTTATGTAAAATGAATTTGACTTTATAAAATAGATATGCTAAAATTCAATTAAATAAAAAAAGGGAGCGGAAAATGGACGAAGTAGTAGATATATTAGTTACAACATATAATACAAATGAAAAATATCTAAAAAAACAAATTGAAAGTATATTAAGACAAACATATAAAAATATGAAAATATATATAAGTGATGACAATTCAAATAAAAATGAAATAAAGGAATTACTAGAAGAGTATGAAAAAAATGATAATCGAATAAGATTATTTTTGCAACCTCAAAATTTAGGATATAATAAAAATTTTGAATTTTTGTTACAACAATCTACAGCAAATTATATAATGTTTTCAGATCATGACGATGTTTGGCATAAAGATAAAGTAGAAAAAAGCCTAAAATTATTAAAAGACAAAGATGTTGATATGGTTTATTGCAATTGTAGACAAATAGATGAAGATGGAGTTGTGCTAAGAGACAACTATTTCAAATATAAAAATGTACCATTAGTAAAAGGAAATGACAAATTGGCAATATCAAGATGTGTTGGGATTGGATGTTCTCAAATAATAACTAAATCAGTTAAAGAAAAGATGATACCATTTAAATCTAAAGTAATTGCACATGATTGGTTAGCAGCTTTTATTGCAAATGAAGGAAAGGGAATAGACTATATAAAAGAAGAATTATTTGATTATAGATTACATAATTCAAATGTTTTTGGAGGACGAAGTTTAAATCAAAATTTGAATAGATGGAAAGAGAAGAATGGTAATAGTTATGATGCATTCTTAAAATACAGAGAAGATGCTATAAAAAGGGCATATGATGGTGGAATAAAGATGTGTGAACAATATGCAAATAAAAAAATAGATTTAGAATTTTGCCAAAAAGCAATAAATTATTATAATGAAATATATAAAACAAAGAAAATAAATATTAAAAATATAGGAGACTATTTTAAAATTTTATCAGGAAAAAATCAAGGAAAGAAAATGATAAGAGAAATTGCATTGTTTCACTTTCCAATATTTTCATATTTAAAATATAGATACTAAAAGTAATATTAGAATAGGAGAAAATGGGATGAAAACAAAAGAGTATTTGAATTTTTTATTAGATGACTATAATTCTAGTAATTATTTGCAAGAAGCAGAAGATGGACTACAGACTATCTATATTCATTAAAAAATAAAGGAAAAGTTATCATATAAGAATCCAGCATATGAAACTGCAAAAACAACAGATAAAGTAATTACAATGAATGAAGTATTAAAAAATATAAATATGGAATCACAAGGAATTGGTTCTGGAGCTGGATATATAGAATTATCAAATGGGTCTTTTTCAGTTGATAGTAGTATGAATTAATAAAAGAATTACATAGAGAATTATTTTCTATGTAATTCTTTTTGTTTTTGAAGCCCATTTATTGACAAATAAGCAATTTAAAGATAGAATGTAGAAGACAAAAAACAGAGGGATGAATGGCGAAAGGAAAAGGAAGAAATGGAATTTTTAAAAGTATTTTTGAAAAACAAAAGATTAGCATGGCAATTAGGAAAAAATGACTTTAAAAATAGATTTGCTAATACAAGCTTAGGAAGTATATGGGGATTTTTACAACCATTTGTATTTATGATGATGTATGTAATAGTATTTCAATATATATTTAAACAAACAGGACCTGGAGGAGCACCATATGTAGTATGGTTTATGCCTGGAATGGCAATGTGGATGACAATAAATGATGGAATTATAGGAGCAAGTAATTCAATAAGAGGATATAGTTATTTAGTAAAAAAAGTAGTATTTCCAGTAGATATAATACCATTAATATCATTAATAGCTAATGCATTTGTATCATTATTTTTAATTATTATAGCAACAGCAGTATGTGTAATATTCAAATTTGTACCAAATGTATTTCAAATGATATATATGATAATTTCAGTATATATATTCTTAATAGCAATAACAAGATTTACATCAGCTGTTGCAACATTAGTTCCAGACTTTTCAAATTTATTAGGAATTGTAATGCAAATATGTATGTGGCTTACACCAGTTGTTTGGGACTTATCAATGATTGCAGAACATCATAAAATTTCAATGATTATGAAATTCTTACCATTTACATATTTAGTAACAGGATTTAGAGATTGTTTTATGGGAAATACAAATATAGTAACAGCAAACCATGGAATGTTTACAATTGCATTTTGGGTAATAACAATATTAATTTTTGCATGGGGAAATTATATATTTAAAAAGAGTAAAAAAGATTTTGCAGATGTATTATAAACAATAGAAGGGAAGCAAAAATGAAAGAAAAAGTAGATGTTCTTGTAGCAACATATAATGGAGAAAAATATTTAAGAGAACAATTAGATAGTATAATAAAACAAACATATAAAAATATAAGAATTTTAATTTCAGATGATTGTTCAAAAGACAGAACACAAGAAATATTGCAAGAATATGAGAAAAAAGATGATAGAATAAAAATATTTTTACACGACAGGAACTTAGGTTCAAATAAAAATTTTGAATTTTTACTAAGACAAGTAGAAAGCAAATTTTATATGTTATCAGATCAAGATGATGTATGGCTTCCAGAAAAAATAGAAAAAACTATTCAAAAACAAAAAGAAACAGGAGCAGATTTAGTTTTTGGAGACTTAGAAGTAGTAAATGAAAAATTAGAAACAATATATCCTTCTTTTGGAGATTTCATGTTATTGAATAGAAAAATAAATAAATACATTGGAAGTTATAAAGTAAATTATTTATATAATGTAGTTACAGGTTGTACAATATTATCTACAAAAGAATTTATAGAAAAAATATTACCATTTCCAACAGATTCTAAATATTTAATACATGACCATTGGATTGGAATTGTTATTGCATTAAATGGAAAATTGGCATATATGCCAGAAAAGTATATAAAATATAGGCAACATGGAAATAATCAAGTTGGAACAAATAAGATATCACATAATTTTCAAGAATTAGAACAAGTAAGAGAATTATTCATAAATGTAAAATTAGGTGTATTTGGTACATATGTAAAACATAAAGAAATATTTCCAGAAAAACTTCAAAAACAAAATGAAAAAGCATATAAATATTTTCAAGATATTCAAAAAAAGAAAAACTTTAATTTTAAAGGATGGGGAATATTTCATGAATTATATAAAACAGAAACATTAATTTATTATATAGAAAACTTTATAATAATGAATATGCCTGCAATAGGAAGAGGATTGTTTAAAATTAGAAGAGGATTTAAAAAATTAAAAAGATAGGCGAAAAGGAGTTATACAATATGAGTGAAACAGTTTTAAAAATAGAAGGGCTTTCAAAAGATTACAAAATGTTTGCAAGGAAAAAAGATAGGATAATAGAAACATTATTTCCAGGAGTTGAAAGACATGGAGTATTTGAAGCAATGCATGATTTTAATTTAGAAGTAAAAAAAGGTGAAGTACTTGGTGTCTTAGGAAAAAATGGTGCAGGAAAATCAACATTATTAAAAATGATAACAGGTGTTGTAACACCAACAAAAGGAACAATAGAAGCTAAAGGAAAAATAAGTTCACTTTTAGAGTTAGGAACAGCATTTAATCAAGAATTAACTGGATATGAGAATATATATCAACATGGACAAGTTATGGGATTAACAAATGAAGAAATAAAAGCTAGAGAACAGGAAATAATAGACTTTGCAGATATAGGGGATCACTTATATCAACCAGTAAAAACATATTCATCAGGAATGTTTGCAAGACTAGCATTTGCATGTGCAATAAATGTTAATCCAGATATATTAATTGTAGATGAAGTATTATCTGTTGGAGATATGTCATTCCAATTAAAATGTTTCAAAAAATTTGAACAATTTAAAGAAAGTGGAAAAACAATTTTATTTGTAACACATAGTATAACTGATATTTTAAGAAACTGTACAAGAACAATTATAATTGATGCAGGCAGAAAAATATTTGATGGAGATGTAAAAGAAGGAGTAGAAAAATATAAGAAAATTATAGTTGGACTAGATGATAAAACAAGTAAAGAAGGAATACTTACAGATAAACAAATATTAGAAAAAAATCCTAATTATCAAGCATTAAAAGAGAAAAATGGAGAAACATGGAAATCACACTTTAATGAAAATCTAAATTTAATTACATATGGAGATGGAAGTGCAGAAGTAGTAGATTATGGAATGTTTGATGAAAATGAAAATTATATATCAGTATTAGAAAATGATAAAGAAGTAGTATTAAAATCTAAAATAGTTTTTCATAAAGATGTAAAAGATCCTATATTTACAATGACTGTAAAAGATTTTAAAGGTCTTGAGATGGCAGGAACAAATACATTAATAGAAAAAATTGCAACAGGAAATTATAAAAAAGGTGATGTAGTAGTTGCAGAATTCAGACAGGTAATAAATGTAGCACCAGGAAAATATACATTATCATTTAGTTGTACACATTTTAATAGTAAAGGTGAATTAGAAGTATTAAACAGAAAATATGATGCATTATTGATTGAAGTTTTATCTACAAAAGATACTGTTGGATTGATGAGATTAGATTCAAAAATCAAAATTGAAAAAATAAGAGGAAATAATGAAAAATAAAAAGAAAATATTTTTAACAGTAATAATATTAATAATACTTGTAGGAATTTTGGAAGTTTGGAAATTAAATTTAAAGACGACTACACTAGAACAATTAAAAAATAGTGGACATAGTCAAATGATGGGATATATCATAAAAACAGATAATGATAAAATAATTGTTATTGATGGTGGGACATCTGATGATACAGAAAATCTTTTACAGAAAATAAACGAATACACAGGAAAAGTAGATTATTGGTTTATAACACATCCACATCAAGACCATGCAACAGCATTTATTGAGATAGTAAATAATTATAATATAGATATTGGTAAAGTATATGTAACAACAGAAGATGAAGAATGGTATAATAATTATGGAGATGGTAGAGCAGATGAGTGTATAAGATTTTTAGACACTATAAAATCTGAAAAAATATCTTCAAAAGTTGAAGAAGTAACATTAAATGAACAAATACAAATTGATAATATAAAATGTGAAATTTTAGGAATAAAAAATCCAGAAATAACAAAAAATGCAATAAACAATTCTAGTATGGTAATAAAAATGGAGACAAAGAAAAACTCAATTTTATTTTTAGGAGATACTGGAGTAGAAAGTGGAAATAAATTATTAGATAATCAAAAGGAAAAATTAAAAGTAAATATATTGCAAATGGCACATCATGGTCAACAAGGAGTTAGTAAAGAAATATATGAATACATAAAACCTAAAATATGTTTATGGCCAACACCAGATTGGCTATGGATTAATGATTCAGGAAATGGTGAAGATTCAGGACCTTGGAAAACTAAAGAAACTAGAAAATGGATTGAAGAATTAAATGTAAATAAAAATATTATAGAGAAAGATGGAAATATAAAAATTTCAATATAAAGAGGTGGAAATAGTGGGTGAAGTTCAAAGTCCTAATATATTAAATTGGTATCCTTTTAAAGAAAACCAAAAAATAAAAGAAATAAAAAATATAGAAGAAATTGATTTATGTAATGAAAAATTTGATGTAATTATACTTGTAGGAATCTTTGAAAATCAAAATATCAAATTAAAAGAACTTATAAAAAAGGTAGAAAAAATTTTAGAAGAAAAAGGAAAAATACTAATAACAATTGATAATAAATTTGGGCTAGAAGCATTTAATGGAACGCCAGATAAAATATATAAAAAGAAATTTGCTAGTTTAACAGGATATAATAATGAACAAAATAAAAGAGAAACATATACAAAATCAAGTATAGAAAATGAAATAAGAAAATTAGGATATAATATGAGATTTTATTATCCATTACCAGATTATAAAAATCCTAATGTGATTTTTACAGATGAACAATTGCCAGAATATAATAGTATAGATAAATATCATCCATATTATATAGAAAATAATGATATTACATTTAATGAAATTGATGTATTTAGAGAAATATTAAAAACAGATAAAAATATGTTTACATTTTTTGCAAATTCATTTCTAATTGAAATAACAAAAGGAGAATATGATAAAACATATAAATATATATCTTTTAATAATATAAGAAAAGAAAAATATAGATTAATTACAAAAATTGCAGATGAATATGTGGAAAAACAAGAAGTAAATGAAAAAGCACATAAACATTATGAAAATATAAAAAGTAATATAAGATATTTAAATGAAAAGGGTATAAAAACTGTTGATTATATAGAAAATCAAATAATAAGAAGTAAATATATAGAACAAAAAAATTTATTAAATAATAGATTAACAGAGCTACTTGAAGAACAGAGAAATGATGAATTTTATGAAATATTAGATAAATTTATAGAAAAAATTAGTATTGATATATATCATGAAGAAAATTATGAAAAAACAGCATTTGGAAAATATAATGTAGAAATACAAGATAAAACTATAATAAATGATTTGCATTTTACTCCTAAAGGATTATGGGATATGACATTTAAAAATTGTTTTTATATAGATAATGATTTCTATTTCTTTGACCAAGAATGGGACGAGCCTAATTTACCAGTTGAATATATTTTATATAGATCTATTTTATATACAATATCGTTAAGAAGATTTATAAAAATTGAGGATTTATTAGAAAAATACAATTTAACAAAATATTTAGAATTATTTAAAAAACTAGATGATAAAATGCAAGAAATGGTAAGAGATGATAAAACATGGAAATCATATAAGCAAAATAATATTATAGATATAGAGGCTACAAAACAAGAATTAATAAATCAAAATATAAGAAATAAGGAACAAGAACAAGAAATAGAAAATTTGAATATTAGAAGTAATGCACAAAAAGCAGAAACTGATAATTTAAAAGAACAAATTTTTAATTTAACAGAAGAAAATAAAAGATTAAGAGAGCAATATGTAAAAATACCAAAATGGAGGTTTTTATGGAGAAAAAAATAGATATTTATAAACATCAAAAGAAAAAATTAAAAATAGAAAATCCAAAAAAAGTAAGTGTAATAATTCCAAATTATAATTACGAAAAATATATAATAGAGAGAATAGACTCTGTATTAATGCAAACATATCCAATATATGAAATTGTTATATTAGATGATTGTTCACCAGATAATAGTGTTAAAGTAATAAATAAAAAAATAGAGGAGATAAAAAAAGAACATCCAGAAATAAAAGTTCAATTTATCATTAATGAAAAAAATAGTGGTGGTTGTGTATTTAAACAATGGAAAAAGGGATTTGATGCTACGACAGGAGATTATATATGGATTGCAGAAGCAGATGATTCTGCTGAAAATGATTTTGTTGAAAATTTAATAAAACCATTTGATGATCCAGAAGTTGTATTATCATATTGTGAATCTGCTAGAATTGATGGAGAAAATAATTTAATAAGAGAAAAATCAGATGATTTATATGATATGTGCAGAACAGGAGAATGGAATAAATCATATATATGGCCAGGAGAAAAAGAAATAAAAGAACATTTAAGTGTAACAAACACAATATTAAATGTTTCTAGTGTAATGTGGAAAAAACAAGATTACACAGAAATTTTAGAAAAAGCAGGAGAATTTAAGGTTGCAGGAGACTGGTATATTTATTTCAATATATTAAAAAATGGAAAGATTAGTTGGTGTAATAAGCCACTTAACTATTATAGAAAACATGGTTCATCAGTATGTACAGATGTAAAAGCAGAAATCGAATTTAATGAGATTTGTAGAATTCAAGACGAGATATCTAAAACATATGAATTAACAAAAGAAATCAAAGACAAACAAGAATTAAGAAGAAGTTTTATGTATCCATTATTACCAAAAAAAGATAATGGAAAAAAGAAAATTGCATGGGTAATACCACATCCTGGAAAAGGATCTGGTGGGCATAGAACAATAATTCAAAATGTAAATGCTTTAATAAGAGCAGGATATGATTGTGATTTATATTTTGAAGAAGATGGTGTTTCAACATCTGAAATAGTAAGACAAAAAATAAATGATTGGTATGAAAAATGTGATGCAGGAGTATATGTTGGATTTGATTTAAAACAAGAATATGATTTGATGTTTGCAACAGGTTGGCAAACAGTAGAATTTGTAAGAAAACTACCAGCAAAGAAAAAAGCATATTTTATACAAGATTTTGAACCATGGTTCTTCCCAATGGGAGATCAATATTTAATTACAGAAAATTCATATAGATATGGATTTTTACCAGTAACAATAGGAAAATGGTTAGCACATAAAATGCAGGCAGAATTTAATACACCAGCAGAATATTTTAGTTTTGGTGCAGATTTAAATGTATATAAGCCATTACCAAAAGTAAAAAAGGAAAATGCAATATGTTTTGTATATCAACCAGAAAAGCCAAGAAGATGTGATTATATAGGATTAAAAGCTTTAAAAATATTAAAAGCAATGAAACCAGATGTACAAATATATTTATATGGTTCAAGTATGCCAGCAACATTTGAATTTGAATGTAAAAACTTAAATATAATACCAATAAAAGAATGTAATGAATTATATAATAAATGTAAAGTTGGAATATGTATGAGTGCATCAAATCCATCAAGAATACCATTTGAAATGATGTCAGCAGGTTTACCAGTAGTAGAATTATATAAAGAAAATAACATATATGACTTGCCAGATGAAGGAGTATTGCTTGCACAACCAATACCAGAGGCTATTGCTAGTGCTATTGCATATATATTAGATAATCCACAAGTGGCTGAGAAGATGTCAAAATTTGGTGTACAATATATGAAAAATTATCCACTTGAAAAAGGATTTGAAGAATATTTAAAAGCAGTAAAAGACATGTTAGAAACAGATTATAAAGATATACCAGAGATAAAACCACTTTATAAAAAATCAGCTTTTTTAGCTACAGAAGAAGCAATGAAATGCTCAGAAGAGTTACAAAAAGCACAACCAATATATGTAGACAATCATGGAAAAACATATAGATTTTTAAGAAGATGTAAAAGAGTGTTGAAAAATATTTTAATAAAAATGGGGATAAAAAAACAATAAAGAAAGAGGATTGTGAATGAAATCTCTAATAAGGAAAGTAAAAAAAGTTTTAAATGCAATTAATTTACAAAATATGAAATCAGTTCTTAGATATATAAAGAATAATGGTTTTAAAGGTTTAGGAACAACAATAATTAACAAAATAAGATTTGGAAAGGTAGTGTTAGACGAATATGCAACATGGATTGCTAATAATGAGCCTAATACTGCTGAACTTGAAAATGAAAAAAAGTACGAATCTTGTCAAAATTTGAAATTTGATATAATATGCCCAAATGATGAGAAACTAATAAAAAGTATAGAAAATCAAACATATAAAAAATATAATGTTTATGAATTTGAGAAAGAAAGAATATTAAACTCAAAAAGTGATTATTTAATCTTTTTAGGTAATAATATAGAACTTGCCCAATTTGCATTATATGAAATAGTAAAATCAATAGAATATAGAGATAGTATATTAATTTATTCTGATAATGACAAATTAATAGATGAAAAAAGAACTGAACCACACTTTAAACCAGGATTTGCAAGAGATACAATTTTATCTCAAAATTATATTGGACAATTTATTGCAGTAAAAACAGATTTTATAAAAATACATCAAGATATTTTAAATAATTTAAATAAGAATATAATTTATGACATAATATTACAAATTAGTGAAAAAACAAGAAAAATTGAACACATTCAAAAAATACTATATCATGAAACAATTGAAAACAGAAAAATAGATGTTGAAGATGAAAAACAAATAATAGCAAAACATTTAAAAAGAATGAACTTAGAATATGATAATATAAAAGATGGAAGATTTGAAGGACAATATAAAATTAATTATAAAATAAAAGGAAATCCATTAGTATCACTAGTTGTACCAAATATGGATCATATACAAGATTTAAGTAAATTGCTAAAATCTTTAGAAAAATCAACATATTCAAATTATGAAGTTATAATAGTAGAAAATAATAGCAAAAATAAAGAAACATTTGAATATTATGAAAAGATTTCAAAACAAGATAATAGAATAAAGGTCTGCAAATTTGATATAAATTACTTTAACTATTCTGCAATTGTAAATTATGGTGTAGAATGTTCAAATGGTGAATACATAGTAATGTTAAATAATGATATAGAATTTATAACAGAAGATTGGATAGAACAATTACTTATGTATGCACAAAGACCAGATGTAGGAATATGTGGTGCAAAATTATATTTTCCTGATAGAAGTATTCAACATGCAGGAGTTACATTAGGAACTAGAGGTCTTGCAGGACATAGATGTAGAGAAGTACAAGAAAAAGACTTCAAAAAAGATGATTATATAAATATAGTTCAAGATTTAAGTGCAGTTACAGCAGCATGTTTTATGGTAAGAAAACAATTATATATAGATATGTTAGGTTTTGATGAAAAATTAGCAGTAGCATTTAATGATGTCGATTTTTGTATGAAAATAAGAACTGCAAAATATCTAATTGTATATAACCCATTTGTTGAAGCATATCATTATGAATCAAAATCAAGAGGAGAAGACACAGAAAATACAGAAAAACAAAAAAGATTTGCCAAAGAATATGAGCTTTTTGTAAAAAGATGGTCTAAAGTAATTGCAAAAGGAGATCCTTATTATAATAAAAATTATAGATTAGATACAGATTTTCCAAAGATAAATTATAATAAAATAAGTTATTAAGAATGGAGAAAAAACAATTGAAAAAAGTAGAAAAAAATATATTAAAAGGAGTTATATACTTAATTATACCAATAATAATAGAACTATTATTTTCAAAAAAAGTAATACTAGAAAAAAGTACATTAATAAGACTTGCTATGTTATATGGAATAGAAATATTATATTTTTGTTATTTCATAATTAATAAATATAAAGAAAAAATAAAAAAAGGTATAAATTTTGTAATAAATAAACGTTATATAATAATTCCAATTATATTTGTTGTTTGTATATTATTTAAAATAAATCTTTCATCAATAAATATTTGGAATAACTTTTTAAATGAAAATAATTTTACCAAAAATATATTAGGAAATGCAAGAGAAATAAGAGCTGATGAATGGTTAGTTCAAAGTCCAACAATGTTAGCACAAACACTAAACAAAGATGGATATAAAATGTATAATTCACATTTAATGCAAGGACATTGTAATGTAATGATGACAGGTGGTCCAATATTAAATGTTACAACAATAGCAAAACCTTTAACTTGGGGATTTTTATTATTTGGAACAGAATATGGATTTTCTTGGTGGTGGATGTTAAGAATACTACTTTTATTAATTGTTTCTTTTGAAATAGCAAGGATTATTACTAAAAAAGATAATGTTTTATCAATAGCAGGAATGTTAATTTTATCAATAGCACCTGGAATAATGTGGTGGTTCAGTACAGCAATAGTAGATTCATATATATGGGGGATGGCAATAGTTGTTTTATTCCATACATATATGGAAAATTTAGAAACTAAAGATTGGAAAAAATTATTAATAGCACTTGGAATGATAATTTCTATTCCAGCATTTGCATTTGCATTATATCCAGCATATCAAGTACCATTAGCATATGTTATAGTAATATTTATGATAAATGACTTAGTTAAACACTTCAAAGAATTAAAGAAAAAAGATTATTTTATTATGGCAGGAACTTTAATTATTTCACTTGGTATATTAGCATATTTTATTATTTTTGCATGGACAGATATCCAAACAATGATGGGAACAGTATACCCAGGAAGTAGATTTGAAACAGGTGGAGATTATACAATAAATCAATTTATTGCAGGATATACAAATATATTTTTACCATATAATAAGGAAATTTCTAATCCTTGTGAAATTAGCACATATATATATTCAATAGTTGGATTAATAGTTTTAATTTTATATTATATAAATAACTTTAAAAAAGAAAAAATAAAAGATTCAAATAAAATTTTAGAGATTGGATTAATGGCATTATATGCATTTTTCTTTGTATGGTTATATATAGGATTTAATAAAATTTTAGTACAAATAACATTTTTATATTATTCTCCTACAGCAAGGACTCAACTTATTTTTGGAATGATAGGTGTTTTACTAACATTAATGTTAATAAAAAAATTTGAAAATGTAAAAATACTAAATAAAAAAGCATCAATTGCAGGAGCATTAATATCTTCAATGGTATTATATGTAGTATTAAAAAATTCAGCATATAGTGGATTTTTTACAACTGTAAAATTAGAACTAATTACAGTAATAACATTTTTTATGGTATATTCAATATTGCAAACAAACAAAAAAGCATTTGCTTATATTATGTGTATAGTAAGTATCATTGCAGGAGCAACAATAAATCCAATAAATAGAGGTGTAGATATTATTTATAAAACAGATTTAGCACAAGAAATTCAAAAAATAGAAAAAGAAGATGAAGAAGCATTATGGATAGGGAGATATAATTGGAGTGGACAATATTTGTTAGCAAATGGAGCAAATACATTAAATGGGGTTAATTCATATCCCAATTTCCAATGGTTAAATATTGTAGATCCAGATAAAATATATAATGATGTATATAATAGATATGCACATATTGGAATAATATTAGCTGAAAAAACAGAATTTAGATTATTAACAACAGATAGTTATGAAGTTGATTTAACATATCAAAACCTAAAAGATTTAGGAATTAAATATTATTTAACAGATGTAGAATATTCAGAAAGTGAAAAAAATCAATTTCATTTAACAGTTAAATATGAAAATACTGAAAAAGGACAATATATATATCAAGTAAATTAAGGAGAGACAAGCAATGAAAGTTTTAATAATAATACCAGCATATAATGAAGCTGAAAACATAGAAAAGACAGTAAATGATGTTATTCAAAATACAGATTATGATTATGTAGTTGTAAATGATTGTTCAAAAGATAATACGAAAGAAGTTTGTGAAAAAAATAATTTTAATATGTTATCACTACCTATAAATTATGGATTAACTAGTGGAATACAAATTGGAATGAAATATGCTTATAAAAATAATTATGATATTGCAATACAATTTGATGGAGATGGACAACACCAAGCTAAATATTTAAAAAACTTAGTAAAAGAAATAGAAGATGGAAATGCAAATATAGTAATTGGTTCTAGATTTGTAACAGAGAAGAAACCATTTACAGCAAGAATGTTAGGAAGTAGAATAATAGCATTTTTTACTAAGATTACAACAGGAAAAACAATAAAAGATACAACATCTGGTATGAGAGCATATGATAGAAATGCAATAAAAGAATTTGTAACAAATACAAGTCTAACACCAGAGCCAGATACAATGGTATATATGTTAAAAAAAGGTTTAAAAATAAAAGAAGTACAAGTTGAAATGAAAGAAAGAGAATTTGGAAAAAGTTATTTGACTCCAATAAAATCTATGAAATACATGGTAAATATGATATTTTCAATTGTATTTATAAGAGCAATAACAAGAAAAAAGTAAGAGGTGAAAATTAATGTCAGTAACATTAAGAGTAATATTAATAATAAGTTCATTTATAGCATTTTATTTGTGCATAACAAAAATAAAAAAATCACAATTAAAAATAGAAAATTCAGTAACATGGATGTTGGGATGTATAATCTTAATATTAATGAGCATATTTCCAAATGTAGTTGTATGGATATCAGAAAAATTAGGCTTTGTAGCACCTGTAAATTTTATATTTTTAGTAATGATAGCATTTTTACTAATGCAAATATTTATAGATAATATTCATATAACATCATTAAATGAAAAAATAAAAGATTTAGACCATTATATTGCATTAAAAGAAAAAGAAGAGAAATATTCAAATAAATAATTACCAAATAAAGGAATGTAATAAAAAATGAGCAAAATAAAAGAATTATATCAAAAATATAAAGAAATAATAAATTACCTAATATTTGGGGTGTTAACAACAGTTGTATCATTAGTAACATATTATATATGTGTTTTCACAGTTTTAGATCCAGATAATGCTATTCAATTACAAAGTGCTAATGTAATTTCTTGGATTATAAGTGTTGCATTTGCATATATCACAAATAGAAAATTTGTATTTGAAAGTAATGAAGAAAATAAAATAAAAGAAGCAACTAAATTTGTAACTTCAAGAATAGCTACATTATTAATGGATATGGTGATAATGTGCGTTGGGGTAACAACGTTAAAATTTAATGATAAAATTATGAAACTAGTATCACAAGTAGTTGTAATTGTAATGAATTATATATTAAGCAAATTAATAGTATTTAAAAAAAAAAGTCAGTCAAAAATGGAGATAAGAAGTAAGTTAATAAAATTAATGACAATTTGTTTTTCTATAGTATTTTTAATTGCATTATTAAATACAATATTTTTTAATAGAACTACACAAATTAATTATAGTGTTTTATGTATGAGTGTATTGTTAGTAGTATCATATATCTTAATATATATAGCATATAAAAAAATTCAGAAAACTGAATTTAAAAAGGAGCCTACAAAGTTTCAATTTGTGATATTTATAGTAATAATATTTATATTACAGATTGTTTTTGCTATATTAACATTTGCAATTTGTGGTTGGGATTGTGGAATAGTTATGGAAAATGCCTATGAATTAGTAATTAATAATGATATAAATACTTATTATTTTTCAAGATGTCCTAATAATATAGGAATGTTATTAATTGCTACATATATAATAAGATTTATTAGTTTATTTGGTACACCAACAATAGAACAAGCATATTTATTTACAATCATATTTAATATAATAATAGTGGATATATCAGCAATTTTAACATTTAAAGTATGTAAAAAATTATTTGGAAACAAAATTTGTTATTTTTCAAGTTTATTTATAATACCATTAATAATGTTTTTACCATATATTATAATACCATATACAGATACTATAAGTATGGTATTTCCAATACTTATATTTTATTTATACATAAAAATAAAAGAAGAGAAGAATGAAACGAAGAAAGCTTTTTTTACAATATTAGAAGGAATTCTTACAATATTAGGATATTATATAAAACCAACAATAGTTATAGTTGTTATAGCAATATGTATTGTAGAAATACTAAGATGTAAAAAAATAAAAATGATAAATCTTATTAATATAATATCATTATTTGCAATTGGATGTATGATTTCATATATGTCATATTCATATATAAAAAATAAAAATTTAGGAAACATGATAAGAAAAGAGGATTATGAAGAATATGAAATGCCTATGACACACTTCTTAAAAATTGGTTTAAAAGAAGTTGATAGTGGAACAGATTTACCTGTAAAAAATAGAATACTTTATGGAACATATAATTATGAAGATGTAATAACAACTATGGAAAATGACGGAAAGAATGCAAAAGTAAAAGAAAATCTAAAAACAGTAAAACAAAGGTTAAAAGATTATAAATTAACTGGATATATGAAATTTTTATATAATAAAGTAAATTGGATTTTAGCGGATGGAACATTTTTCTTTGGACAAGAAGGATCTTTTTGGACATCAGAACATTATAATAAAACTAAATTAGGAGTTTTATTACAACAATTAATAAATAATAGAACTAATAAATATCAAAAGGTAACTGCTAATGTATTTCAAACAGTTTGGCTAGTAATATTATTAGGATTAGTTTGCTCATATACAAAAAAAGATGAAAACGATTATTTGATAATATCCAAAATTACAATTATAGGTATAGTATTGTTTTTATTATTATTTGAAGGAAGATCTAGATATTTAGTAAATCACATTCCAATTTTTATAATAGTTGGAATATATGGATTAATAAATAGTTTTGAAAAGCTAGAGGAAATTAGAAGAAAAAAGCAAAAAATGATATCTAGCAAGGGAGAAAACGAAAATGAGTAATTATAAATTATCAATAGTAGCAGCTGTATATAATTTAGAAAAATATTTACCAAGATGTTTAGATGCACTTGTAAATCAGACTTTACAAGAGATTGAAATATTATGTGTAGATGATGGTTCAACAGATTCTGCACCACAAATAATAGATGAATATGCAAAAAAATATCCAAATAAAGTAAAAGCATTTCATAAAACAAATGGAGGAGAATTTACAACAAGAAATTATGGGCTTGAAAGAGCAACAGGTGAATATGTAACTTTTGTAGATACAGATGATTATGTAGAAAAAACATGGGCTGAAAAATTGTATAATGTAGCAAAAGAAAATGATGCAGATATGGCAGTATGTGGATTTGAAAGAATAGATTTAAATACAAATAAAATTGTTTCACAAAATATGACAAACTTTGGACGAGTTGTAAAAACAATAGATGGAAAAAATGATTTTACATTATTTATAAATCCAGCACCTTGGAACAAAATATATAAAAGAGAAAAGGTACAAGACTTAAGATTTTTACCATTTAGAGGATTTAATGATGCAATGTTTTTAGCTAGTTGTTATACTAGAATGGAGAAAATTGCATTTGAACCAGAAGTATTATATCATTACTACTTAAGATATGATTCACAAATACACACAGTAAATAAGCAAGATGTTGAGAATCTGAAGAAATATTTATTAGAAGTAAAAAAATTATATATACAAACAAATAAATATGAAGAAATGAAATATATTTTAGATACATTTGCATTTCTTCATTTAGGAACATCTGTAATGTATAGGGTTTCATATGATAAAACAGTAAATATAAAAGATATGTTAAAAGAAACGATAAGTTATTTAGACACAAATTTTGAAAATTGGAGAAAATCACCATTTTTAAAATTCGGATATTCAATAAAAAAAGGATTCAAACATATAGCATTATGGGGAGTAGCATTATTATATAAAATGAAATTACCTATGATATATATTAATACATATCGTTTCTTAGTAGATAAACTAAAAATAGATATCAAATTTTAACAAGATACAAGCCGTAGGAAGGAAAATACTAAAAATGGAAAAAGAAAATGTACAATTTAGAAAAAACTTTATATGGAATGTTTTAGGAACAGGATTAAATGCATTTAATTCATTATTTTTCATGATAATAGTTACAAGATTAAATGGAGTAGATCAAGCTGGAATATTTACAATTGCTTTTTCAACAGCATGTATAATATATTTTGTTGGAGTATATGCTGGAAGAATTTATCAAGTAACAGAATTAAATAAAGAAATAACAGATAAGGAATTTATAGTAAATAGATCAATAAGTACAATATTGATGTTAATACTTGTTATATTATTTTCAGTAATAAGAGGATATAATTTATATAAATCAACAATGTTTTTATTACTTACTTTATATAAAGCATTAGAAGCATTTAGTGATGTTTTATATGGAATATTGCAAAAAAATGATAGACTAGAAATTGTAGGAAAATCATTTTTTATGAAAGCATTATTTTCAGTAATATTATTTTTTATAATAGACTATATTACAAAAAATATGATTACATCTACAATATCAATAATACTTGTTAATATAATCATATTAATAGTTTTTGATTTTAAAAATGTATTAAAATTTGTGGATTTAAAGACAAAAGTAAAAAAAGAAAATATTTTAAAAATATTCAAATCAGGATTTTTTACATTTGCAATATCATTTTTAGGAGTATATATATTAAATGCACCAAAATATGCAATTGATAGTTTTTTAGCAGAAAATTATCAAACAATATTTGGAATTATAGTAATGCCTGCAACAGTTATAGGATTAGTTGCACAATTTTTGATACATCCTTATTTGAATAAAATAGTGGAATTGTATAAAAATAGAGATTTGAAAAATTTAAATAAACTTATTCTAAAATTAATATTTATGATAGTAGCATTTGGAATTATATCATCATTATTAGCATATTTCTTAGGGCCAGAAGTTTTGGGATTAGTGTATGGAATTGATTTAAAAGTATATAGAATAGGTTTGTTGATTATTATAATATCAGCAACATTATATACAATAGGAGTAATATATTCATCAGTATTAACAGCTGTAAGAGAAACATTTTCACAATTTATAGCATATATAATTATATCTCTATTTGCAATTGTATGCTCAAATATATTAACAAAACAAAAAGAAATGAATGGGGCTGTAATAGCATATTTTGCAATAATGGCATTACAATTTATAATTTACACAACATATACAAATATAAAATTAAGAAAAATCTTTAATAAAGAGGAAGAAAATGAGTAAAGTAACAATAATTATACCTGTTTATAATTCAGCAGAATACATAGGAAAATGTATAGAAAGTATTTTAAATCAAACATATCATGATTATGATATTTTAATTGTAAATGATGGTTCAAAAGATAATTCTCAACAAATTATAAATGAATATAAAGAAAAATATCCTAATAAAATTACTGCAATTGAACAAGAAAACAAAGGTGTTGCAAGAACTAGAAATGAAAGTATTAAAAGAGCTACAGGAAAGTATATTATGTTTATGGATAATGATGATTATTTAGATAAAGATTATATAGAAACATTTGTAAAAGAGATTGAAAAAGATGATTGTGATGCAGTTATTGGTGGATATAGGAGAATAACAGAAACAGGTAAAATTTTAAAAACATTGAAATTGAATGATGGAGAATGGTCAAAATATATGATAATGGCTCCTTGGGCTAAAATATATAGAACACAATATTTAATACAAAATGATATTACTTTTCTGGAAAATAATTTAGGAGAAGACATGTATTTTAACTTAAAAGCTTTATTATTAGGAAATGTAAAATCAATTGATTATGTTGGATATAATTGGTTTTTTAATACTAAAAGTGTCTCAAATACTATTCAAAAAAATATAACACAATTACAAGTTTTTGAATTAATAGATTCTTGTTATAATATGTTAAAAGAAAATGGAATATTAGAAAAGAATTATGAGATGATTGAAGCTCATTTTATAAAATATATAATTTGGCTTATATTATTTTCAACAAAAAAATTAGATTACAAAACAATTAGCAAAGAATATGATAAATTGTTTAACTGGTTAAAGCAAAAGTTTCCTAATTATAAAAAGAATAAAGTTGTAAGATTGTGGAAACCAAAAGGAGAATTATTTAGTATTAGATTAATTGTTATAACAATGTCAATTGCTAATAAAGTAGGATTAGGAAAAGTTTTAGTATATGTATATAGCATATTATAAAGAAAGGAAAAATTAAAAATGAAGAAAATAATAAAAGTATTTTTTTGTATTCTAACATGTTTAATTATTAGTATTCCTCAAATATATGCAGAAGAAAGTAAAACAACAAAAGAATTGAGTGAAGCTGTTGAAGAAAAGAAAGATGAAAATGTTGAAGAGTCATTGGATAAAGAAAAAAAAGAAGTTACAGAAGAACCTGTAGAACAATCTGGACTTGAAACTATAGAAAAACCAGCAGAAGTAACCTCAAATGAAACTACAGAATTGCCAAAAACAGAATCTACAAGTGAAATAGAAGAAAAGCCAGATGAAGAACCAAAAAAAGAACCAAGTATTTGTTATACAACACATATACAAGATATAGGTTGGCAAAATCAGGTTAAAGATGGAGAAATGGCAGGGACAGAAGGACAAGCCAAAAGACTTGAAGCAATAAAAATTACTTTAAAAGATTTAAGTGGTGTAAAAATAAAATATCAAACACATATCCAAGACATAGGTTGGCAAGATTGGAAATATGATGGAACATTAGCTGGAACAGAGGGACAATCTAAAAGATTAGAAGCAATAAAGATTGAACTAGAAGAAAGTGATAAATATTCAATAATGTATAGAGTACATATACAAGATATAGGTTGGCAAGATTGGAGATATGATGGAGAAAAAGCAGGAACAGAAGGACAATCTAAAAGGCTTGAAGCAATTCAAATAAAAATAGTTGATAAACAAACAAGTATATCAGTAAATTATAGTGTACATGTGCAAGATATAGGCTGGCAAAATTTGAAAACAGAAGAAAAAATAGCAGGAACAGAAGGTCAGTCAAAAAGATTAGAAGCAATTAAAATTGAATTATTAACAAATATAAAAAATCTAAAATTAAAATATAGAGTGCACATTCAAGATATAGGTTGGCAAGATTGGAAAGACAGTGAAGAAATGGCAGGAACAGAAGGTCAGTCAAAAAGACTAGAGGCAATTCAAATAAAACTTGAAAATACACAAGATTATTCAATTGAATATAGAGTACATGTACAAGATATAGGCTGGCAAGATTGGGTAAAAGATGGAAAAACATCTGGTACAGAAGGGCAATCAAAAAGATTAGAAGCAATTCAAATAAGAATTATTTCAAAAGAAAATGATTCAGATTTACAAGAAGAGCCTAAATTTGAACGACAAGAAGGAACATATGGAAAAACAGGTCTAAATGTGGCTGATAAAGGTGGAAGTGAATTAAAATATTTAAAATATGGTACAGGAAAAAATGTGTTTTTTGCAACATTTGCAATACATGGATATGAAGATAAATGGGATAAAGATGGATATGAACTTATTGAAATAGCAAACAATTTTTATAATAAGCTTTTAGAAGACAAAGATTATGATTTAGCTAAAAAATGGACAATATATATTTTCCCAGGAGTAAATCAAGATGGATTACAAGAAGGAAGCACAAATAATGGACCTGGAAGAACAACATTATATAGTCAAGCACCACAAAATAAAGGAATAGACCTAAATAGATGCTGGCAGATTGGAAGTACATATGAAAAATTTACATCTGATAGAAATTATAATGGAGATATAGGTTTCCAAGCTTATGAAGCACAAGCATTAAGAGATTTTATGTTAAAAAATAAATCAAAAGATGGACAAACAATATTAGTTGATTTACATGGTTGGACACAACAATTAATAGGTGATGAAAATATTTGTTCTTATTATGAACAACAATTTCCTGAAAATAATAAAAGATCTGTTGGAAGATATGGTTCTGGATATATGATTAGTTGGGGAAGAACTTATTTAGGTTCACAAGGAAAACCAGCTAAAACAGCATTAATAGAACTTCCAAGAGATGGTGTGAAAAATCATCAATCAGTAATAGATAAAGATTTTTCAAATAGATATATATATGCAACAATGAAAATGTTAGAAAAAATTATTTAAGAAAGGAAAGGGTTAGTAAAATAGCCCTTTTAATTGTAAAATGAAGATAAATAGAAAAAAAGTAATTATATGTATAACAATTTGTATATTAATAATTAATGTTATTGTAATATGTACTGTAAGAAAAGAAAATAATCCAAAAGAAAATGATAATAATAATTCTAGTGAAAATATAAAACAAGAAGAAAAAAGTGATGATAATAAAGAAAATACAGAAAATACAGAAAATGTAGAAAAAGAGATACAAATTACTACATCAACACAAGAAGAAAGCCAAATATCAGATGAAGAGAAAACAGAAATAATTGAAGAAACAGGAAAGCAAGGAGATTATGATTTGTATGAAATTCAAGAAGGAGAAGACAGTGTAAAAATTGCAACAATAAAATCAAGTGTAAAATACAAAGTAGCATTTGCAGGAATGATAAAAAATAAAGTACCAGAAAAAGAAGAATTAGATGATTTATTAGAAAAAAATCATCCTAAATATGCTGGTATATGGATAAAAAGTGAAAGTCAATCTGAGTTTTTGAAATATATTTCTTCAGTAACAAAATCTAAATATGAAATAAATGAAAATGGATATTTAAAAATCAAAAATAAGAAAAATCAAAATGAGTATGATAAAAAAATAGAAGAAATAATAAATGGCAATAAATTATATATTATTGATATATCAAGCACATGTTATATTGTAGATGAAATAACAGGAGAAATATTAGATTATAATTTTGAAGATATGGACGAATATCAAACATATCAATATTTTGAAGATGGTGACAAAAAGATTATTTTTATAACTGAAAACCAAAACAATCAATTAACAGTTAAAGAGATTATCGAAAGTGTAATTGAATTGTTTTAAGAGTGCCAAGATTTTACATTGAATGCACAAAAAGACTATTATATAATAAAAACAGGAGGTGAAAGATGACAAAAAGAAAAAAAATAATAGTAATTTGTGCATTTTTATTGATTAGTTTTATAATTCCAAATAAAGTAAAAGCAAAAGAAAGTGCTAGTGTAAAATATCAGACACATGTACAAGATATAGGCTGGCAGACACAAGTTAAAGACGGAGAAATAGCAGGAACAGAGGGACAATCAAAAAGATTAGAAGCAATAAAAATAGAAATAAAAAATTTAGAAAATATAAAAATAAAATATCAAACACATATAGAAGATATAGGTTGGCAAAACTGGAAATATGATGGGGAATTAACTGGGACAGAAAGTCAATCTAAGAGGTTGGAAGCAATAAAAATAGAACTCGAATATAGTGAAGAATATTCAATAATGTATAGAGTACATATCCAAGATATAGGATGGCAAGAATGGAAATATGATGGAGAAGTAGCAGGAACAGAAGGGCAATCCAAAAGAGTAGAAGCAATTGAAATAAAATTAGTTGATAAATCAGTATTTAAAGTAGCATATATATCACATGTAGAAGATGTAGGGTGGCAAAATTGGAGATATGATGGAGAAACTGCAGGAACAGAAGGACAATCTAAAAGAATGGAAGCGATTCAGATAGGCTTTTCAAATGCTCCAGATGGTGCCAAAATGAGATATAAAGTACATATTCAGGACATAGGTTGGCAAGATTGGAAAAGTGATGGACAAGTAGCAGGAACAGAAGGACAATCTAAAAGAATAGAAGCAATACAAATAGAATTAGAAAATTTAGAAGATTATACCATAGAATATAAAGTACATATACAAGATATTGGCTGGACAAATTGGTATAGAGATGGAGAAATGGCAGGAACAGTGGGAAAAGGATTAAGAATAGAAGGAATAAAAATAAGAATTGTAAGTAAATATAAAAAACATTATATAGGAATAGATGTATCACATTGGCAAGGTGATATTAATTATGAAAAATTAGTAGCAAGCCAAAAAATAGATTTTATGATTACAAAAGTTGGGTGGTATAGTGAAAATAATAAAAGATTTATAGTTGACTCAAAGTTTGAAAAAAATTATAAATTAGCAAAGCAAAATAAGATTCCTTTAGGAATTTATTTATATTCTTATGCTAAAAATGTAGAAGATGCAAAATTAGAAGCAAATGAATTAATTAAATATTTAAAATCAAGTGGAAATTCTAGTTTTGAATTACCAATTTTTTATGATATAGAAGAAGACAGCCAAATTAGTTATGGAAAAAAAGCAATAACAGATATTACCATTGCATTTTGTGAGACAATGAAAAATGCAGGATATGAAGTTGGCGTTTATTCATATTCATATTGGTTAAATAATTATATGGAAATATTAAGACTACCAGCTGATTATTCTTTATGGGGAGCAGACTATGGAACAAATAATAATGGCCAAATTCCAAGTGATTTGGATAAATATTCAAAAACTTATGATATATGGCAATTTACAGACAAGGCACAAATAGATGGAATAAATGGGTATGTTGATATGAATGTATGTTACAAAAAATATTTTTAAATATTAAAAATTTTTTAATAATACTCTGTTTAGCATTGAAACCAGTTAAAAATAATGATATAATACAAATGCAAAAAATAAATAGAATCTTATGTAGAGAAGGGAAGGATTAGTATGTCAATATTAGTAACAGGTGGAGCAGGATTTATAGGAAGTCATACAGCAGTTGAATTATTAAATGCAGGAAGAGACATAGTTATAATAGATAATTTTTCAAACAGTAAACCAGAAGTATTAGATAAAATAAGAGAAATAACAGGAAAAGACTTTAAATTTTATGAAGTTGATTATTTAAATAGAAAAGAATTAGAAAAAGTTTTTGAAGAAAATAAAATAGAAGCAGTTTTAAATTTTGCAGGATATAAAGCAGTTGGAGAATCAGTAAAAAAACCATTAGAATATTATGAAAATAATATTTCAGGAGCATTAGTATTATTAGAAACAATGAGAAAATATAATGTAAAGAAATTTATATTTAGTTCATCTGCAACAGTATATGGAGAACCAGAAAGAATACCATTAACAGAAGACTGTAAAATAGGTGGAACAACAAATCCATATGGAACAACAAAATTATTTATAGAACAAATATTACAAGATTTATATAAATCAGATAATACTTGGGATATAGCAATACTAAGATATTTTAATCCAGTTGGAGCACATGAAAGCGGATTAATAGGAGAAGAACCACAAGGAATACCAAACAATTTAATGCCATATATAGTAAGAGTTGCATCAGGAGAATTAGAACAATTATCAATCTTTGGAAATGATTATAATACACCAGATGGAACAGGTGTAAGAGATTATATACATGTAGTAGACTTAGCAAAAGGACATATAAAAGCACTAGAAAAATTAGAAAAAGAAAATTCAGGAATATATATATATAATTTAGGAACTGGTGTTGGATATAGTGTTTTAGACATGGTAAAAGCATTTGAAGAATCAACAGGAAAAAAAGTAAATTATAAAATTGTAGAAAGAAGAGCAGGAGACATAGCAACATGTTATTCAGATCCTCAAAAGGCAAAAAATGAATTACATTGGGAAGCAACAAAAACATTGAATGATATGTGCAAAGATTCTTGGAAATATATTCAAAATAGAAAAAAATAATGGAAGGAATAAAAAATGGAAAAAATATCTGTAGTAGTATCTTGTTACAATGAGGAAAAAGCTTTACCATTATTTTACGAAGAAATGGAAAGAGTAAGAAAAAAAGATTTTGAAGGAATAGTTGAATTTGAATATATATTTGTAAATGATGGCTCAAAAGATAATACATTAAAAATAATAAAAGAATTAAATCAAAAAGATCCAAAAGTTAGATATATATCTTTTTCAAGAAATTTTGGAAAAGAAGCAGCAATGTATGCAGGATTAGAAGCGGCAGAAGGAGATTATGTAACATTAATGGATGCTGACTTACAAGATCCACCAGCATTATTAAAACAAATGTATGATGCCATAAAAAATGAAGGATATGATTCTGTAGGAACACGTAGAGTTACAAGAAAAGGTGAACCACCTATTAGAAGTTTCTTTGCTAGAATGTTTTATAAAATAATAAATAAAATGTCTAATATTGAAATGGTAGATGGAGCAAGAGATTATAGATTAATGAAAAGACAAGTAGTAGACAGCATAATTTCATTAAAAGAATATAATAGATATTCAAAAGGATTATTTAGTTTTGTAGGATTTGATACAAAATGGATTGAATATGAAAATGTTGAAAGAGTTGCTGGAGAAACCAAATGGTCATTTTGGAAATTGTTCAAATATGCATTAGAAGGGATAACGGCATTTTCAACAACACCATTAATATTTTCATCAATAGTTGGATTAATATTCTGTTTAGTAGCATTTATAGCAATAATTTTTATAATAGTAAAAACATTAGTATATGGAGATCCAACGGCTGGATGGCCATCAATGGCATGTATAATAGTATTTGTTAGTGGAATACAATTATTTACAATAGGCATTATTGGACAATATTTATCAAAAACATATTTAGAAGTTAAAAAAAGACCAATATATATTATAAAAGAAACAGAAAAAGATTATACCAAAAAATAAAATTATGAATATAATTTGGAAAAAATGTACATAAAATAATAGGGAATACATAAGGAAAAAATAAAAAACAAAAGTTGGAAAATTGAGTGAGTGGAAGGAAATTGATTATTTATGTTGGGATTTGGGCAAGATATAGGAATAGATTTAGGAACGGCAACAATAATTGCATATGTAAAAGGGAAAGGTGTTGTTTTAAGAGAGCCATCAGTAGTGGCTGTTGACAATAACACAAAAGAAGTGTTAGCCGTAGGTCAAGAGGCAAGAAGAATGTTAGGAAGAACACCAGGAAATATAGTTGCAACAAGACCACTAAGAGAAGGTGTAATATCAGATTATACAGTTACTGAAAAAATGCTGAAATATTTTATAAATAAAGTAAAAGGAAAAACGATATTTGCACCAAGAACTATGATTTGTATACCATCAAGAGTAACAGAAGTAGAAAAGAAAGCAGTTATAGATGCTGCAATGCAAGCTGGTGCACGAAAAGTATTTTTAATAGAAGAACCAATAGCAGCTGCAATTGGTGCAGGATTAGACATTGCAAAACCTTGTGGAAATATGATTGTGGATATTGGAGGAGGAACAACAGATATAGCTGTAATTTCTCTTGGAGGATCTGTTGAGAGTACATCATTAAAAGTTGCAGGTGATAAATTTGATGAATCAATAGTAAAATATATAAAGAAAAAACATAATGTAATGATAGGTGAAAGAACAGCAGAAGATTTAAAAATAAATATAGGTTGTGTTTATCCTAAGATTCAAGACTCACAAATGGAAATAAGAGGTAGAGACTTAACAACAGGTTTACCTAAAAATATTATAGTACATTCAAGTGAAATGTTAGAAGCATTAATAGAACCAGCAATGCAAATTGTAGAAGCAGTTCATTCTGTTTTAGAAAAAACACCACCAGAATTATCAGCAGATATAAGTGATAGAGGAATATATATGACTGGCGGAGGCTGTTTAATTGATGGATTAGATAGATTATTACAAGAAAAAACAGGAATAAATGTAATGATTGCAGATGATGCTGTATCATGTGTAGCTTTAGGAACAGGAAAAGCACTAGATAATTTAGATAACTTAGAAAGAAAATAAAAAAGAGAGGTTTGTTAAGAAAACGAGCCTCTTTTTATGTATAAAAAAATATAAGATAAAATCTTTTCATTTTATCTTATATTTTAACTATGCCATAGCATTTAATTTTTTTGACATACTAGATTTTTTTCTAGCAGCTGTGTTTTTTACGATAACACCTTTTGTACAAGCTTGATCAACTTTCTTTGTAGCTTCAGCCATTAAAGTTGTAGCTTCTGCTTTATTTCCAGCAGCAACAGCTTGCTCAAATTTCTTAACAGCTGATTTATATGCACTCTTAATCATATTATTTGTTAATGTTTTCTTTTTAATAATCTTAACTCTCTTTTTTGCTGATTTAATATTTGGCATTTAAAATGCACCTCCTCTTAGTAAAATAACTATAACGCATACAATTATAACATACAAAATTTAATTTGACAATAGCAAAAAAGGATTTTTTTGAAAATTGTTGCACTTTATACGAGAATATGATATATTAATAAAGAATTTATCAAATCATAAATAAAGAAAGGTGAGGGTTTATGATAGCAATTGGTAGTGACCATGGAGGTTATAAATTAAAAGAAGAAATAAAAAGATATTTAGAAGAAAAAGAAATAGAATATGAAGATTGTGGAACATTTTCAAAAGATAGAGCAGATTATCCTGAAATAGCCAAAACAGTAGCATTAGAGATACAAAATAAACAATGTGATAAAGGAATATTAATATGTCGTTCTGGAATAGGAATGAGTATTGTTGCAAACAAATTTAAAGGGATAAGATGTGCAAAATGTGACAATGAAGAAGAAGCCAAATATTCAAAAATGCATAATAATAGTAACATTTTAGCATTAGGAGCAGATTACATAGAAACAGACCAAGCCATAAGAATAGTAAGAATGTGGTTAGCAACAGAATTTGAAGGCGGAAGACATCAAGAAAGAATACAAATGATAGATGAAATAGAAACAGAAAATATGAAATAATGGGGGAATACTAAATGTGGGGAAATATAGCAATTGCCTTTTTATTAGCATTTATAGTATCATTTGTAGCGACACCATATACCATAAAAATAGCTAATAAAATTGGAGCAGTAGATGTACCAAAAGACAAAAGAAGAATGCATACAAAAGCAATGCCAAAATTTGGAGGACCTGCTGTGATTTTAGGTGTATTAGTATCAATGATATATTTAATTGCAGTAATGTCAATAGAAGGAAGTTTAGATTTATTTTCAACGCAACAATATGGAAAAAAACTACTTGGAGTATTATTAGGAGTAATAGTAATTGCAATTACAGGAACATTAGATGATATAAAAACATTAAAACCATGGCAAGAATTATTAGGACAAACAATTGCAGCAATAATTGTTGTAGCATTTGGAACTAAAATAGAACATTTAGATATACCATTTCTATATAAAATAGGATTTAATGAAACATTTTCAATAATTGTAACTATTATATGGATTGTTGGAGTAACAAATGCAATTAATTTGATAGATGGATTAGATGGATTATCATCAGGGATATCATTAATATCATGTATATCATTATTAATAATATTTGTATTAAATGATTCACCAATGATAGCAACTGTAATAGTAACAGCAATGTCAGGAGCATTAGTAGGATTTTTACCATATAATTTTTCACCAGCAAAAACATTTATAGGTGATACAGGTTCAAACTTCTTAGGATTTATGTTAGCAATAGTATCAATTTTGGGAATAGCCAAAACATATACATTAGCAGTAATTGTATTACCAGTAATTGTATTAGGATTACCAATATTTGATGTATTATTTGCTATAGTAAGAAGAATTGTAAAAGGAAAATCAATAAAAGCTGTATTTAAACCAGATAAAGGACATCTACATCATAGATTGGTTGAAAAAGGATTTACACCAAAACAAGCAGTACTTATATTATATGGTTTAAGTGCATCTCTTGGAATGTTTGCGATAATATTATTTGATAGTGGAATATGGAAAGCATTATCATTTCTACTATTAATAATAGCAGCAATAGCAATGGGATATAGAAACTTTATTCAAGAGCAAGAAGCAAGACCTAAGATTGAAGGAAAGGTAGAAAAAAATCAGGAGGGAAAATGAAAGACCAAATTATAAAATTTTTAGCATATAATGGAAAAATATCAGTAGTTTGTTGTTCAACAACAAATTTAGTAGAAGAAGCAAGAAAATTACATGATTTAAGCCCATTATCAACAGCTGCAATGGGAAGAGTGTTAACAATAACAGCATTAATTGGCTCAGAAATGAAAAATAAAACAGATAAATTAACAATACAAATAAAAGGAAATGGACCAATAGGAAAGATTGTAGCAGTATCTGATAATATACCAAATGTAAAAGCATGTATAACAAATCCACATGCAGATTTACCATTAAATGAATTTGGAAAACTTGATGTTGGTGGAGCTGTTGGAAATCAGGGATTTATTAATGTAATAAAAGATATTGGATTAAAAGAACCATATATAGGAATAAGCCCACTTACATCAGGAGAAATAGCAGAAGATTTTGCAAATTATTTTGAAACATCAGAGCAAAAACAAACAGCAGTTGCATTAGGAGTTTTAGTTGATAAAAATGGAGTTAGAGCAAGTGGAGGATATATAATATCACCAATGCCAGATGCAACAGATGAAGAAATTTCAAAAATAGAAAAATCAATTTTTGAAGCAGGTGCAATGTCAAAAATGTTAGATCAAAATTTAACATTAAAAGAAATTGCACAAAAAATAACAGGTGATAAAGATGTAAAAGTAATAGATGCATCTATAGAACCAAAATATAATTGTGGATGTAGCAAAGAAAAGTTTGCAGGAAGTTTAATAACATTAGGAGAAAAACAATTAAAAGAATTAATTGAAGAAGACGAAAAAGCAGAAATAAAATGTCAATTCTGTAATAAAACATATCAATTTAATAAAGAAGAATTAGAGGGAATTTTAGAAAGAGCTCAAAATAAATAATAGAAAGGAAGAATAAAAATGGAAAAAATATTAGTATTTGGACACAAAAATCCAGACACAGATGCAATATGCTCAAGCTTAGTAATGGCAGATTTACAAACTAAAATAAGAGGAGAAGAAGTAATTTCTTGTAGATTAGGAAATTTAAATGAAGAAACAAAATATGCATTAAACTATTTTAAAGTAGAAGAACCAAAATTAATTGAAAAAGTAGATGAAGGACAAAGAGTAATATTAGTAGATCATAATGAATTTACACAATCAGTAGAAGGAATAGAAAAAGCAAAAATAGAAGCAGTTGTAGATCATCATAGAATAAACAATTTTAAAACTTCAGAACCATTATTCTATTATGCTCAACCAGTAGGATGTACTTCAACAGTATTATTTGAATTATATAATACAAACAATATAAAAATAGAACAACAAATTGCTGGGTTAATGTTAAGTGCAATAATATCTGATACATTATTATTAAAATCACCTACAACAACAGATAAAGACAAAAAAGCTGTTGCAGAACTTGTAAATATTGCTGGTGTAGATTTAAGCAAATATGGTTTAGATATGTTAAAAGCAGGAACAAATCTTGATAAATATACAGAAAAAGAATTAATAAATTTAGATGCAAAAACAATGGAAAAGGAAGATGTAAAATACATAATTGCACAAGTAAATACAGTTAGTATTCCAGATGTATTAAAAAGAAAAGAAAAAATTGAAGCTGAAATTAATAAAGAAATTGAAGAAAAAGGACTATGTTTATTTGTATTTGTTATTACAGATATAGTAAACAGTAATTCAACAGCAATAGTGCTAGGAAATAGAACAGATGCTGTTTCAAAAACTTATGAAATAAAAGACAACTTAGCTGAAATGCCAGGTGTTGTTTCAAGAAAGAAACAAGTATTACCTTTAGTTGAAAAAAATATGTAAAAAATTTTCAAAAAAGTGAAACAAAAAGGACATATAAATTGTCTAATATAATAGAGGCAATACTGTGTCTTTTTCGTTTTGGTAAAATTTTGTCGAAAAAAGTCTAAATTAAGCAAATATTAAGAAAAGTATAGAGTTTGCAGCTTGACAAAGAATGTAAAAAATGGTATAATTACAAAGACGTTTAATAAACGTCATGAAAGGAATGTGAGGTAATGGAAAAAGTAAGATTTACAGTTGCTATTAGTGCTTATAATATAGAAAACTATGTAAAAAGAGCAATAGATAGTGTGTTAAATCAAACATTTAAAAATTATGAATTGCTAGTAATAGATGATTGCTCTACAGATTCAACTGTGGAAGTAATCAAACAAGTAGTAGGACAAAATGCAAAAATATTACAAACAAAGAAAAATTCAGGAACAGCAGCTGCATCAAGAAACATTGCTATAGAAAATGCACAAGGAGAGTATTTATTATTTTTAGATGGTGATGATGAATTATATAGTAATGAAACATTAAAAGAAATTGATGAACATATAAAAGAGAATAAATATGACATTATTTATTTTGGGTATGAAAATGTAGGACATACAGAAAATTATTATAGAATTTCAACTAAAGAAAATTCAACAAGAGAAGCAAGACTAATTTGTGACGAAAGCTTTTCAGTTTCAAGTAAGGTTTGGAATGTAGAATTTTTAAGAAATAATAATATTAGATTTAAAGAAGGAATGTATTACGAAGATGAGTTATTTTCAATAAAAAGCAATATTTTATCAAAAGTAACTACATATGGTGAATTTGCAATATTCAAATATCACAGAAATCGTGAAGGAAGTGTTATGACAAAGCCAACAGTAAAAAAATGTTCAGATTGGTATAGAATGGTAGCAGAAGTAACAGACTTGTATGAAATAACACCAGAAGAAGATAGAAAATATTTATTAAGTTTCTTGAAAAATGAAAGTGACAGTATTCCATTAAGAGTTGAAAACATAATAGAAGCTTTAAGAGAAAATAGAAAAACAAAGGTATTGCCAAAAAGAAATTATAAATTTATAGATGTATTAAATGAAGAAGAATAGCAAGAGAGATTCTTATATTATAAAATTTAATTTTATAATATAAGAATTTTTTTGAAAAATAGGTTAATATATGATTGGTTGACAAAAAATTTACGATACAATTGAAATTATGTAAATTCTATGATATACTAGATAAAGTGAATTGAAGAAAAATGTCGAAGAATAGGAGAAAGAAATGAAAAAAGCAGTATTAATAGGAGTACCACATCACAATAATTTAGGAGATCATGCAATAGTATTAGCAGAAAGAGAATATATAGAAGATAATTTCAAAGAATACCAATATTATGAAGTATCAGAAGAAACAGCAGAAAAATGCTTAGAAAAAGTAGAAAAACACATTCATCCAGAAGATATATTATTTTTACACGGAGGAGGAAATTTAGGAGACGAATATTTATATGTAGAAGAAGCAAGAAGAAAAGTAGTACAATTATTTCCTAATAATATAATAATATTTTTTCCACAAACAATGCATTTTAGCAATACAGAAAAAGGAAAGAGAGAACTTAACAAAAGTAGAGAAATATATGCAAATCATAAGAAACTAGTTATGGTAGCAAGAGAAGAAGTATCATATCAAACAATGAAAAAAGAATTCTATGAAAACAATGTAATAAAAACACCAGATATTGTAACATACTTAAATAAAAATGGAATTGATCAAAAAAGAGATGGAGCATTATTAATTTTAAGAAGTGATATAGAAGCAAATTTAGATGAACAAAAAATAAAACAAATAGAACAAACAACAAGAAAATATTTAAAAAATGTAGTATATGATGATACTGCAAAAGGACCAGGAATATTATCAAAATATAGAGAAGAAAAAATAGAAGAAATGCTAATAAAATACAGAAAATGTCAATTAGTAATTACAGATAGATTACATGGAATGATATTTGCAGCAATAACAAGTACACCTTGTATAGCCTTAGGAAATTATAATCATAAAATAAAATCATGTAGTGAGACATTAGAACATTTAGGATATATAAAATATGTAGATAATGTTGAGGAAATAGAAGAAAATATAAAATATTTAATGTCAAATGAATTTGAAAAATATGATAATAAATTTGCAATAGAACAATTTAAACAAATCAAAGAAGAAGCTATAAAATTAGTGAAATAAAGGAAATTGATATGATGAAAACAAGAGTATTTATAGTTAGACATACAGAAACTATAGGAAATGTTGAAAAAAGGTTAACAGGAAGACAAGATTATGAGATAACAGAAAGAGGACAAGTTTTAATTCAAAAATTAACTAAAGAATTAGAAAAAATAAAATTTGATAGAGCATATTCTAGCACATCAAGAAGAGCAATAAAAACAATTGAACCAATAGTTGAAAAACAAAATTTAAAAATAGAAGAATCAGATGAATTATGTGAAATGTATTTTGGAATATATGATGGTTGGAAATGGGAAGATGTAAACAAAATACAACCAGAAATAAAACAAACACAAAATGAAATAAATGAAATAGTTGGAATTCCTGGACAAGAAAGCATGGAAGAAACAGCTAAGAGAATGTATAATTATATTTTTAAAATTGTAAAAGAAAATGAAGGAAAAACAATATTGATAAGTTCACATGGAGTTGCAATAGAAGCATTTTTAAGAAAAATAGAAAATATAAAATTCAGATATGAAAGAGAAAAATTTTGTCAGTATAATGTTGCAATAAATGAATTAGAATTTAAAAATGATAAGTTTAAAATAATAAGATTAGCAGATATAAATTATTTAAACAAATAAAATTTTAGAGGAGATACAAAAGTATGAAAAATGATTTAATATCAATAATAATACCAGTTTATAAAGTAGAAAAATATTTAGAAAAATGTATAGAAAGTGTTTTAAAACAAACATATACTAATTTACAAATCATTTTAGTAGATGATGGTTCACCAGACAATTGTGGTAAAATTTGTGATGAATATGCAAAAAAAGATTCAAGAATTGAAGTAATACATAAAGCTAATGGTGGATTATCAGATGCTAGAAATGTTGGAATAAGCAAAGCAAAAGGAAGATATATAGGATTTGTTGATAGTGATGATTATATTAAAGAAGATATGTATGAAATTTTATTAAATTTAATAAAAAAATATGATGCAGATGTGAGTATATGTAATTTATATGATGTAATTGATGAAAATGAATGTATAAGAAATAAAGAAAATGGAATACGAGAATATAGTAGATTAGATATTTTAAAAGAAGTATTATTAGATAAAAATATTCAAAGCTATGCATGGAATAAGTTATACGAAAAAGAATTATTTGATGAAATAAAATATCCAATTGGAAAAAAATATGAAGATATAGGAACAACATTTTATGTGTTTGAAAAATGTAATAAAATAGTAGTTACATCAGAGCCTGAGTATTATTATTTGAAAAGATCTGACAGCTTAGTAAATAATGTTACAGAAAGCACTGTTTTAGACTATACTGAGATAATAATTCAAAGATATTTATATACAAAAGAAAATATAAAAGAATTAAAAAAATATAATAATTATTATTTAGCAAAAACATTAATAACAGCCCATAATGATATTGAACTATTAGGTAGTATAAGTGAAAAAATGCAAGAAAAATATAAAGAATTATATAATTTAGTATATAATATAATGAAAAATGATAGAGAAGATATTGAAGAGTTATTTAATGCTGAACAGAAAAAAGCTATAAAAAATCTTATAAAAACATGAATTTACATAAAAATATTGATATAACTAAAATTTAGTGATATAATAAGAGGCATAAAACCATAAGGAGGTTTATAAATATGGTTAAACGGTTTGTGAGCATTTTCATGGTTGCAATTGTATTGAGCATGTTTTGCTTTAGTGTAATTGCAGAAGGTCCGTCTTCTGAAGCAGAAGTAGCTAGTTCTACTAGTGAAGATGCAGAGGAAATCATTGGTGTAGGTGTTATTAATGCAAATAATGTTATTCTTAGAGAAGGTCCTACCAGAGAAACTGCAAAAATTGCAAGTTTTTCTCAAGGAACGAAAGTTAATTTTATTGTTGGAAGCGAGGTAGAAAACCAAGATGAGTATGGCACCCGGATTAAAGTAAGAGTTGGAGAACTTGAAGGATATGTTGCAAAAAAATATATCTTTGAAACAGAAGAGGATGGAGAATGGTATCTCTTGAGTACTTCTACAACTAAAGCTGGGGCTAATACTAACAGAGATATTAACATTAACATCGCATCTAGCTATATCAATGGCAAAATCTTGCAACCCAATGAAAAATTTTCTTTTTGGGATACTGTAGGCAAATGCACATATGACAAAGGTTATAAAGATGCAACAGTCTACAACAATGGAAAAAAGACAAAAGGCATTGGTGGTGGTGTATGCCAGGTTTCTACAACTGTGAATATGGCTGTAAAATCTGCAGGAATTAAAACCAATGCAAGACAACATTCTCTTCCTGTTAGTTATGCAAGTCGTGAAGATGAGGCAACAGTTTCCTTTGGAAATATTGACTTCAAATTTACGAATACAACAGGCAAAACAATTATGCTTGTAATGGGAGCTGTAGACGGAAGCTGTACATGTGAAGTTTGGGCAAAATATGAATAAAGAAGTTTGACTAGAGCAGGAGAAATAATTAATTTCTCCTGCTTAATTAATTTTTGTGAAAAAATATAAAAAAAGTATTGACAAAGAGAAAATCGAATAGTATAATAAGAAAGCATTGAAAAAGTGCATATAATCTTCGGACAGATGGCCGAGTGGCTAAAGGCGGCAGACTGTAAATCTGTTCTCATATGAGTACGATGGTTCGAATCCATCTCTGTCCACCAAAAAGAATCTAAAATACATTTTTGTATTTTAGATTTTTTTTATTGACAAGTAGATTAGAAAAGATATAAAATAAAAAGGAAAATAGACAAATGAGGAGGAAAAAATGAAAAGACAAGAAGGGGTAACATTAATTGCACTTGCAGTTACAATTATAGTAATGTTAATTTTAGCAGGAGTTTCAATATCAACACTTACAGGAAATAGTGGCATTTCTAAAAATGCAGAAAATGCCAGATTACAGAATGAACTTGGAAGTATAATAGAAAAAATTAATTTGGCAATAAGTGAATCATTTATGAATGATGTAAATGTTGATAAGATGAAAGTATTAATAGACAAAGGATATATAATTGAAAATAAAGATAAAAATTATGATTATGTAGATGCAAGTACTGTTTTAGGAAGTAGTAGTAAATTTGGAAAGGGAAATGAAGACAAAGAAAGGTATATTCTTGACGGGAATAAAGTTGTTTATATAAATAACAAAGGTGAAGAAGTTACTGAAGCAGAAACAGCATTAGATGTGAATAAAAATTTTATAACAACATGGAGAGTAAATGCTAATGATAAAATAGTTTTGCCGTTTATAGTAGACCAGTATTTTCAAGGAAATTATAATTGTACAATAGATTGGGGGGATGGTTCTGAAACAGAACATGTAGGAGGAAAAAATTCGATAGCCAAAAGACCTGAACATACATATAGTCAAGCAGGAGATTATAATATAAGTATATCAGGAAAATGTTCGTATTTTGTTTTATCAGCGAATGCTTATTCCAGTACATATCCAGAATTGTTAAAAAAGTTAATAAAGATAGTATCATGGGGAACAGTAGAAGCAGGAGGATATGGATTTGGAGATGCTGAAAATTTAGTTGAAATTGCAGAACCAACGAAAAAAACATTTATAAAATGTGAAGATGATTCTTTTGCATATTTGTTTGCAGGATGTACGAAATTAGAAGAAGTACCATATGAATTGTTTGATAGTACACCTAATGCTATTGATTTTGATAGAGCATTTTATGACTGTTATAGTTTAAAAACAGGTCCAAAAATATGGGAAAGAGCAAATGCAAGTCAGATATCAGGAAATCAAAGAACATATGCACATTGTAATTCATTTGATAAAACAGGACTATCAACAGATATATTAAATAAGTATTTTAAATAAAAGGAGAAAAATATGAAACGACTACAAAAAGTAGTTGCACTTGTGATGCTAATAGTAGTAATACCATTAGCATCATTTGCTAATGAAATAACAGAAGAAGATACGTCAATAGTAAGAAATCCTGATAGAGGTTTTTATAAATTGATACAAGTAGAATTGCAACAGGGAGATGAAGATTTTACAAGATTTGAAAAACAAATAATATCAGTGGAAAATGAATATCCTGATATTTCAATAATATCATTTCAATTAAATTTGAAAAACTATACCCAAAAAACAGAAATAAATAAGATAAAAATAAATGATATAGATAAATATTTTTCTATAATGAGAGAACATGGATATAAAGTTATATTTCGAGTGGTTTATGATAGTGAAGGAACTAAAAATCCTGAACCAGAATTTGATATGCTTTTAAAACAAATAGAACAATTAAAAGATATATATGTATCAAATAAAGATATAATATTTGTTGTAGAAGCAGGTTACTTGGGCTCATATGGAGAATGGCATGATGGAAGGTATGATAAAGATTTAGAAAAGAAAAATAAAATAATAGAAAAACTTTTAGAAATTATTCCAGAGGAAATACAAATAAATTTAAGAAAGCCACAATTTATAATTGACTATATTGGAAATAAAACTACTATATCAGAAATGAATGCTTTTTCAAGCGAAAAAATTGCAAGACTTGGTTTGCATAATGATGGATATCTTGCATCTGAAACAGATTTAGGAACATTTGAGAAAAACGAAAGAACAGAAAGTTTAAAATGGCAAAGTGCTCAAACAAAATACACTGCATTTGGAGGAGAAGCACAAAATAAAAATAGTATATATAATGATTTAAGTAATGCAATAGAAGATATGAAAATTAGACATTGTAATTACTTAAATAGAACATATGATAGAGAAGTAAAAGAAAAATGGAAAAATACTAAATATACAGGTAAAGATCCTAATTATATTGGAGTAGATGGTATGACATACATTCAAAACCATTTAGGATATAGATTACTATTACAAGAATGTAGTATAAAAGGTCAGCAAGCTAGTGAAAGTGCTAATGTAAATATAGTAATAAATAATGTGGGATTTGGAAATATAATAAAAAGCAAGAAAATAAAATTAATATATGTTAATGAGAAAAGTACTTATAAAATAGAAACAAATATAGATATAAGAAAACAAATACAAAATAGTGAATATATAATAAATATAGATGATAAATTGCCAGCTAATATGAAAGAAGGAAAATATAAAGTTTATTTAAGTATTTGTGAACCATATGAATCGTTAAAAAATAATTCTAATTATTATATAAAATTAGTTAATAAAGGGATTTGGAATGAAGAAATAAAAGGAAATTATATCGGTGAGGTTTTTATTAATTCTAATAGTAAGAATAACCTTAAATTTAACTTTGAAAATATTGAATATTTAAAAATGATTGTATCATTAGTAGTGATAACAATTATTTTAATAATTATATTAATAATAATTATAAAATATCAAAAAAAACATAACAAATAGGAGGAAATATGAAAAGGATATTAGCAGTATTTAATATTATATTAATTTTAATATTTTTTATAGGAACAACAGCAGTATATGCAGATATAACAGAAGAAGATATATCAATAGTGAAAAATCCTGATAGAGGATTATACAAATTGGTACAAGTAGAATTACAAAATGAAGAAGAAAACTTTGATGATTTTGAAAAAAAAGTTGACGAAATTAATGAAAATGATAAAGAAGTTTCATTAATTTTATTAGAATTAAATTTGAAAAATTATGTACAAGAAAATAATATTTCCAAAAACAAAATAACAGAAATAAATAAATATTTTTCTATAATTCGAAAAAATGGATATAAAGTAATTTTTCGTGTTGTATATGATAGTGTAGGACAAACTAATTCTGAACCAGAATTTAATATAATTTTACAACATATGGATGATCTAAAAGAAATATATACTACTAATAAAGATATAATATTTGTTGTAGAAGCAGGCTTTTTAGGAACAAACGGAGAATGGATAAATGGAAAGTATGATAAATATATGACAGAAAAAAATAAAATAATAGAAAAATTATTAGAAATAGTTCCAGAAGAAATACAAATAAGTTTTAGAAAGCCAACATATATAACAGACTATTTATCAAGTAAAAATACAGTAACTGAAAGCAATGCGTTTTCAACAGATATAATATCAAGATTCGGGCTATATAATAGTGGATATTTAGAATCAGAAACTGATTCAGACACATATAATAAATTAGAAAGAACTGAAAGTATAAATTGGCAAGGATTACAAACAAAATATACCATCTTTGGAGGAGAGGCAAAAAATTGGAAAAGTAATTATAATGATTTAGAAAATGCTATAAAAGATATGTTTATAAGACATTGTACATATTTGAATAAAAATGCTGATGAAAATGTTATAGAAAAATGGAAAGGAACATTATATACAGGAACAGAAGAAATATATAATAGAAAAAGTGGATATGTGTATATTCAAAATCATTTAGGATATAGATTATTATTAACAAATGTGAAATTTAATGGTACAGAAGCTGGAAAAAATGCTGAAGTTTCAATAAATCTAGAAAATATAGGTTTTGGAAACATTTTAAAAGAAAAAACAATTACTTTAATATATAAAAATACAAGTAATACATATAAAATTGAAACCAATATAGATATTAGAAAGCAATTAAAAGATGGAAATTATGTATTACAAATTAATGAAAAATTACCAGATGATATGAAAGATGGAGAATATAATGTATATTTAAGTATAGGAGAACCATATGAATCATTAAAAGACAATTCTAATTATTATATAAAATTAGTTAATAAAAATGTATGGAATGAAGAAACTAAGGGAAATTATCTAGGAAAAGTAACAATTGGGGCTAATACAAATAATAAGGAAACTAGTTCTTCAAATATAATAAGTCAAGCTACAAATAATCAAGAAAGTACAACAAATCCAAAAATTGTTATAGGAGTGATAGCAGGAATAGTTATTATAATATTTTTAATAATAATAATTATAATAAAAAATAAAAAAGATACAGATCTATCAATTAAATAATATTATTAAAAGTGTCTAACAGAAATATAATTTATATTTTTGTTAGGCATATTTTTATATAATATATAAAAATTAACAATCTATTAATAATTAAAAAAACTATTGAAAAAAAATAAAAAAAGAAATAAAATATACCCATAAATTTTATAGAAAAGGAATGATAAGAATGAAAATAGCAATAATAAATGAAAATAGTCAAGTAACAAAAAATAAAATAATATATGATGCATTAAAACCAATAGCAGATAAAAAAGGATATGAAATATATAATTATGGAATGGAAAATCCAGATGAAGAGAATTTAACATATGTGCAAGCAGGATTATTATCGGCAATATTAATAAACTCTAAAGCTGTAGATTTCATAATAACAGGTTGTGGAACAGGAGAAGGTGCAATGCTTGCATTAAATAGTTTTCCAAATGTATTATGTGGACATATAGAAGATCCAACAGATGCATATTTATTTAGCCAAATAAATGCTGGAAATGCAGTAGCAATAGGTTATGCAAAAGGATTTGGTTGGGGAAGTGAATTAACATTAACATACATATTTGAAAAATTATTTGAATCAGATTTTGGAGGAGGATATCCAAGAGAAAGAGTTGTTCCAGAACAAGCAAATAAAAAAATATTAGATGAAGTAAAAAAGATAACACATAAAGATATGATGGCAATATTGAGAGAAATAGATCAAGAATTTTTATACCAAACAGTAAATAGAAATCAATTTAAAAAATACTTCTTTGAAAATGCTGAAGATGGTGAAATAAAAGAATATATAAGAAAAATACTTCAAAAACAATTTACATAAAAAGCAAAAATGGTAAAAATTTTATTAAAATTATTGCAAAATAATAATAAACATAGTATAATATAAAAGGCAAAAAAATACAATATAGTAAATATAAAGAAAAAATATATAATATAAGAAAAAAGAGAGGTTAAAAAATGGAATATTTATATATACTAAAGCAAGCACTTATATGGGTGTTAACAGCATTTTGGTGTTATCAATTTGTAATAAGTTTGTGTGCATTAGTTAAATTAAAAGATAAACCATATTTAGTAAATAAAAATCACAAATTTATGGCAATAATACCAGCACATAATGAAGAAATGGTCGTAGCCAATTTAATAGAAAGCTTAAAAAATCAAACATATGATAAAAACTTATATGATATATATGTTATTGCAGATAACTGTACAGATAAAACAGCAGAAGTTGCAAGAAAAGCAGGAGCAATAGTATATGAAAGATTTGATAATGCACATAAAACAAAAGGATATGCATTACAATGGTTTTTAAAACAAAAAATAGCAGAAAATGCAGATTATGATGCATTCTTTGTATTTGATGCAGACAACATTGTTGATAAAAACTTTATAAAAAATATGAACAAAAAACTATGTCAAGGAGAAGAAGTTGTTCAAGGATATAGAGACATAAAAAATCCAACAGACAATTGGATAACAGCAGGATATGCATTGTTTTATTGGACAATGCACAGAATGTACCATTTAGCAAGATATAATATAGGATTATCACCATTACTAAATGGAACAGGATTTATGGTAAAATTTGATGTAGTAAAACCAAATGGATGGGAAACACAAACATTAACAGAAGACATTGAATTTTCATTAAAACAAATAATTCAAGGAAGAAAATTAGGTTGGGCAACAGATGCAATAGTATATGATGAACAACCAACATCATTCAAACAATCATGGTCACAAAGAAGCAGATGGACAGTAGGACATATGCAATGTTTAAAAACATATACAGGTCAATTATATAAAGCAGTAAAAGAACATAAAACATTAATGAATTTTGATGGATTGCTATATATAGCAGGAACAACACCAATATTAGTAGTAACATTTGGATTAATACTAATAAACTGTATAATGTATGTAAGTAAAGCAATGACAACATGGTTATTTATAGTAAACATTTTAAACTATCTAATTCCAACATTATTATTCCCAATATTTACAGCATTATTTGTAATGGTATTAGAGAAGAAACCAATAAAACCTATGATAAAAGGACTATTATGCTATCCGGCATTTATGGGAACATGGGTAATAATAAATTTAAAATGCTTATTTAAAAGAGAAACAACATGGGAAAAAATTGAACATGTTAGAGATATAAAAATAGCAGAAGTTAAAGAGGAAGAAGTTCCTGAAAAGATTTAAAACTAAAGACACGTACAATCGTGTCTTTATCGTGTAAATAAGGTGGACAAAATAATCCACTTTTGTTTTACTAAAAAGATAAAAATTAAAATAGAGGAAAAAATATGGGATTTGAAAAAATCAAAGTATATGCATTTGTAGGACCATCTGGAACAGGAAAAAGTTATAGAGCCCAAATGGTTGCAAGTGAAAATGACATAAATTTTATAATAGATGATGGTTTACTTATAAAAGATAATGAAATTGTTGCGGGTTTGTCAGCCAAAAAAGCACCTACAAAGATTGAAACAGTAAAACATGCACTATTTTTAAGTAAAGATGAACAAAATCAAATAGTAAAAGCACTAAAAAAATATAAACCAGAAAAAATACTAATATTAGGAACATCTGATGGAATGGTAGCAAAAATAGCCGAAAATTTAGGCTTACCACAAATATCAAAAACAACATATATAAATGAAGTTGCAACAGAAGAAGAAATGAAAACAGCAAGACATATTAGAGAAACAGAAGGAAAACATGTAATACCAGTACCAACATTTGAACTGAAAAAAGATTTCTCAGGATATTTATTAGATCCATTACAAATTTTCAAATCAAAGGGAATTGGAGAAAAACCATATATATCAGAGAAAACAATAATAAGACCAACATTTAGCTATATGGGGAAATTCACAATATCTGATACAGTATTTAGACAAATAATGGAAAATGTTGCAAGAAAAATTCCAGAAATATATAAAGTTCAAAGAACAAGAGTAACAAGTTCTGCAGAAGGACCGAGTATCTATATGGAAGTAACAATAATATATGGTTGTAAAGTAAAAGATGTTTTAAGAGAATTTAAAGAAAGGGCAAAAAAGGAAATAGATAAATTAACATCAATGAATGTTGTATCATTAGAAGTAGTAGCAAAAAATGTCTATGTCCCAGAAAAAGAAGATGAAGAAAATTAAATTATTTTTTAAACAGATAATTAGAATAATAGTAAGATTTGCTATAAAGCTGTATTTTGTAGTAATATATAGAGTAAAAGTTATTGGACAAGAAAACATTCCAAAGAATAAAAAAGAGCCATTAATATATTGTGGAAATCATAGAACATATAAAGACCCACCATTAATAGTAGTAACAGCTAAAAGACATGTAAGATTTTTAGCAAAAGAAGAATTACGAAAAAACAAATTTTTTGCATTTCTTGGAGTTGTATTTGATGGAATATATGTTAAAAGAGACTCAAAAGATTTATCAGCTATAAAAACAACATTAAAAGCATTAAAAAATGGTGAAAGTATAGCACTATTTCCAGAAGGAACAAGAAATGGGATAGAAAAAGGTGAAAAAGTAAAAGATGGTGCTGCATTTTTTGCTGTTAGAACTGGTGCCAAAGTTATTCCAGTAGGAATAAGTGGAGGTGAAAAACCATTTAAACAAATGACAATTAGATATGGAAAACCAATGGACTTTAGTGATAGAGATAAAAATGATAAAGAAGAACTTGATAAAATAACAGAAGAAATAATGGAAGAGATAATAAAATTAAGTAAAGAAAAATAAAAATGTTAATAAAAACAAAACACGAATAGTGCAAAAATCAAAGTAATAAAAGGAAGGAAATAAAAATGAATAACAAAAATATAAGAAATATAGCAATTATAGCACACGTTGACCATGGAAAAACAACATTAGTAGATGCATTATTAAGACAAAGCCATGTATTTAGAGATAATGAACAAGTAGCAGAAAGAGTAATGGACTCAAATGACCAAGAAAAAGAAAGAGGAATTACAATATTAGCAAAAAATACAGCAGTTATGTTTAATGGAGTAAAAATTAATATAGTTGACACTCCTGGACATGCTGATTTTGGTGGAGAAGTAGAAAGAGTTTTAAAAACAGTTGATGGAGTACTTTTATTAGTAGACGCATTTGAAGGAGCAATGCCACAAACAAGAGAAGTATTAAAAAAATCATTAGCAATGAATTTAAAACCAATTGTAGTAATAAACAAAATAGATAGACCTGGTGCAGAACCACAAAAAGTATTAGATGAAGTAATGGAATTATTTATAGAGTTAGATGCAAATGATGATCAATTAGATTTCCCAGTAGTATATGCATCAGCAAAAAATGGAGTTGCAAAATTAAACTTAGATGATCCAGATGGAGATTTAACATGTTTATTTGAAACAATAATAAATACAATTCAAGCACCAAACTGTGATGTAGAAGGACCTGCACAAATGTTAGTATCAAATATTGATTATGATGATTATGTAGGAAGAATTGCAGTAGGAAGACTTGAAAGAGGAACAATAAAAGTTGGTATGCCAGTAAGTATTTGTGAAAAAGATGATAAAATATCACAAGGAAAAGTAGCAAAAGTTTATACACATATGGGATTAAAGAAAGTAGAAGTTGATGAAGCATCTGCTGGAGATATTATAGAAGTTGCAGGACTTCCAAACATTCATATTGGAGATACAATCTGTGATTTCAATAATCCAGAAAAAATACCATTTGTAGATATTGATGAACCAACAGTATCTATGACATTTAGTGTAAACAATGGACCATTTGCAGGAAGAGAAGGACAATTCATAACATCAAGACATTTAAGAGATAGATTATTCAAAGAATTAGACAGAAATGTAAGCTTAAGAGTTGAAGAAACAGCATCACCTGATTCATTTATAGTATCAGGAAGAGGAGAATTACACTTATCAGTATTAATAGAAACAATGAGAAGAGAAGGATATGAATTATTAGTATCTAGACCAAAAGTAATCATGAAAGAAATTGATGGTGTAAAATGTGAACCAATTGAAAGATTAGTTGTAAACATTCCAGATGATTCAGTAGGAACAGTAATTGAAAAACTAGGAAGAAGAAAAGCTGAAATGGTTAATATGGAACCAGCTGAAGCAGGACATACAAAAATCGAATTCAAGATTCCAGCAAGAGGATTAATTGGATATAGAACAGAGTTCCTTACAGATACAAAAGGTGAAGGAGTTATGAACAGTATATTTGATTGCTACGAACCATATAAAGGAGAAGTTGTAGCAAGAGTTAGAGGAACAATTGTAGCATTTGAAAATGGAACATCAATAACATATGGATTATATAATGCACAAGACAAAGGAGAATTATTCATAGGACCTGGTGTTGATGTATATGAAGGAATGATAGTTGGATTAAATTCAAGAGGAGAAGATTTAGCAATAAATGTATGTAAAGAAAAACATTTAACAAACACAAGAGCTTCAGGATCTGATGATGCTTTAAGATTAGTACCACCAATTCAAATGTCACTTGAAAAAGCTATAGAATTTATCCAAGATGATGAATTAGTAGAAGTTACACCAAAATCAATAAGATTAAGAAAGAAAATCTTAGACAATAAAGAAAGAGAAAGAGCAGCAAGAAACGCAAATAAATAGATGATTAAAGCAAAGACTGATTTGGTGAAATAAATTTATCTAATTAGTCTTTGTTTTTGTTGAGAAAGGAAGGAGTTTTATGTCAAAAAGAGATTGCAATAGAAAAGGTTATTTAAAAGGAAGTGTAAGAAGTAGAATTGTTTGTGAAAAACAATTAATAAGTATTGAAAAAACTATAAAAGATAAGAAAGACATAAGAAAACCACAATTAGGACCAAGAGCTTTAGCATGGAATGAATTCAAAAAAACTGGAAAAATAGACAGAGCATATGAAATGATTGCTGAAATATATGGGGAAAATACTTTTTCTAACAATGTTATACTTCGATGGATTAATGAAGAAATGCAAAAAGAAGAACAAAAAAGAGAAGATTTAAAAGGTAGTAGTTATGATGAGGCAAGATAGAATGAATAAAAAAGAATTAGAAAAAATAAAACAAAAAGCATTAGAAGAGCATATTCCAATAATAATGGATGATACATTAGAAGTTGTAGATAAAATTTTGAAGGAAGTAAAACCAAAAAGAATATTAGAAATAGGGACAGCTGTTGGATATTCAGCAATGTGTTTTTCTGAATATCTTGAAGATGGTGGAATAATTGATACTATAGAAAGAGATGAAGAAAGAATTGCAGAAGCAAAAATAAATATAAAAAATGTTGGAGTAGAAGATAAGATAAATATTTATGAAGGTGATGCTGTTGAAATTCTACCAACTTTAAATGAACAATATGATGTTGCATTTATAGATGCTGCAAAAGGAAAATATCCATTTTTCTTAAAAGAAGCATTACGAATGTTAAAAACTAATGGAGTTATATTAGCTGATAATATACTATATAAAGGATATGTTATGAGTGATTATAATAAACATAAACAACGTACAGCTGTAAGGAATTTGCGTGAATATATAAAAGAGGTTACAGAAGATCCAAACCTTGAAACTGAAATACTTGAAGTTGGAGATGGTCTTGCTGTAAGTAGAAGAAAAAAAATCGACTAATTTAGCCGATTTTTTTCATGTCGTCAGGTAATTCACAATATATGTTAATAATTTTATTTGAAATAGGGTGAATGAAAGAAATATGGTAACTATGTAATGCTTGTCTATTGATAAAATCAGATTTAGAACTATACAAAAAATCACCAATAAGTGGATGACCAATTGCACTAAAATGAACTCTTATTTGATGAGTACGACCTGTTTGTAATACACATTTTACAACAGACATATTATCTAATTCTTTAATAACAGAATAGTCTGTAATTGCTGTTTGGCCATCTTCAGAAACACATCTTTCGATAATACTTCCATCTTTACGAGAAATAGGAAGATTAATTGTACCAGATTTATCATTTAAAATTCCAGAAACAATTGCTATATATTCTTTCTTTAATATATGTGAATTCATTTGTTTTATTAAACATTCTTGAATATATTCATTTTTGGCAAAAATTATAATTCCAGAGGTGTCTAAATCAAGTCTATTAACAGGTCTAATTTTCTTTTTTAAACTAATAGAATCAAAATAAAATCTAACACCATTTGATAAGCTATCTGAAAAATGTAAAATAGATGGATGAACTGCAATACCAGCAGGCTTATTTAAAATTAATAGACCATCATCTTCATATAAAATGTTAAGTTCCATTTTTGTTGGAACAATATTGTCATTTTCTTCTTCATAATTCAAATCAACTTTTATGATATCTCCATTGTTAGGTATTGTACGTGTATCTATTGGAATATTGTTTAATAACACAAATTTATTACTAATTACTTTGTGCATTAATTTTGCTGAAAGTTTGAATTCTTGTTTTAAAATTTGATTTATATTTGTATATTTATTATCTATAACTTTATATTCTAAGTACATATTAGCCTCCGCAATTATTTTACAAAATCTTTTATAAATAGTCAAATTTATTGCAAAACTCCAAATACAAATTGACTATCTTGATAAAACTTGATATAATAACACATGGAAAAAAAGAAGGGAAAAAAATAATGAACATAGTAGAAAAAATATTCAAACATATAAAACTAGTATCAAAACACAAATGGGTAGTATTCAAATTAGCATGTAAAGTAGGAATACCATGGAGAGGATTTATGCATGATTGGTCAAAATTCTCACCAGAGGAATTTTTTGAAAGCGTAAAATACTATAATGGTAAAAAAAGCCCCATAATAGTATGTAAGCAAAAAAATGGATATTCAAAAGCATGGCTACATCACAAAGGAAGAAATAAACATCATCCAGAATATTGGGTAGACTGGGCATTGCCACAAAAAGCAATAATAATGCCATATAAATATGCAGTAGAAATGGTATGTGACAAAATGGCAGCTGGAATAGTATATAATGGTAAAGATTGGAAACAAGACACACAAATAAAATATTATATGAAAGAAAGAGAAACATCAATAGTACATCCACAAATAGACAAATTTTTATTAGAAATATTTACACAAGTAAGTGAACAAGGAATAGATAAAACACTTACAAAAAAGAATATTAGAGAAGTATATGACAAATATTGTGTAAGAATGGAGAAATTAGATGAGAATAAGGTTTAAACCATGGGCAAGACCAGAACTAGAAGCAAGTGAATTTTATAGAGACAATCCAGAAGAATTAAAAGGAAAATGGATACAAGAATTTAAAAATAAAGAAAATCCAATACATTTAGAATTAGGATGTGGAAAAGGACAATTTATATCACAAATAGCATTTCAAAATCCAGAAATAAATTATATTGCAATAGATTTAGTTGATGCAATGTTAGGACTAGCTAAAAGGACAGTTGAACAAACATATAATGAAACAAATAAAGAAATAGATAATGTATTATTAACAAGGTTTGACATAGAAAGAATAGGATTAATACTATCTAAAGAAGACAATATTAAAAGAATATATATAAATTTCTGTAATCCTTGGCCAAAGGGAAAACACAGAAAAAAGAGATTAACACATACAAGACAATTAGAAAAATATAAAGAATTTTTAGCAAATGATGCAGAAATTTACTTCAAAACAGATGATGATGATTTATTTAGAGCAAGTTTAGGATATTTTGAAGAAGCTGGTTTTGAGATAATAAATAAAACATATGATTTACATAGTGAACCAATATGGGAAAACAACATAGAAACAGAACATGAAAAAATGTTTTCAAAACAAGGAATAAAAATAAAAGCATTAATAGCAAAAATAAAAAATTAAATGAACAAAGGAGTCTTGATAAAAATGAAGAAAAAAAGAGTATTATTTATATCAAGTACAGGTGGACATTTTAATGAATTACAACAATTACAACCATTATTTGAAAAATATGATTACCATATAATAACAGAAAAAGACAAATCAACAGAAAAATTAACAGAAAAATATGGTGATAAAATAATGTATTTACCATATGGAACAAGACAAAAATTATTTAGATATATTTTTATTTACACATTTTTATGTTTTAAAACAATATATTTATATTTTAAATTAAGACCACAATATATAGTTACGACAGGAACACATACAGCAGGACCAATGTGTTATTTAGGAAAAATATTTGGAAGTAAAATAATATATATAGAAACATTTGCAAATAGAAATAGAAAAACAGCAACAGGAAGGTTAGTTTATCCAATAGCAGACTTATTTATTGTACAATGGGAAGAATTGTTAAAAATATATCCAAAAGCTGTATATGGAGGTGCAATATATTGATATTAGTAACATTAGGAACACAAAATAATAGTTTCCATAGATTATTAGAAGAAGTTCAAAAAAATATAGATAATGGAAAAATAAAAGAAGAAGTTGTTGTACAAAGTGGATATACAAAATTTAATTCACCTAATATGAAAATACTAGATGAAGTACCACAAGACGAGTTTGCAAAATTAGTAGATAAAGCAGATGTAATTATTACACATGGAGGTGTAGGCTCAATAATAACAGCTATAACAAAAGGAAAAAAAGTAATAGCAGTTCCAAGATTAGGAAAATATAATGAACATGTTAATGACCATCAAGTAGAAATAATAGAATCATTTAATGAAAAAGGATATATAATAGGGCTACATGATGTAAGTGAATTAGGTGAAGCATTAGACAAAGTAAAAAATTTTATTCCTCAAAAATATGTAAAAAATACAGGAAAAATATTAAAGATTGTCGAAGATTTTATTGGATAAAAGAGACTATTTTAAAAAATTTACAAAGAATTTACAAATAAGAGATAAATAGAGAAAAAGGGGCAAAATTCCACAAAATTTTGCTCTTTAACTATTGCAAAAAAAGAGTATTATTGTTATGATAAGAGAGAGTAAAATTTCGAAAGGGAAAGAAAAATGATAGAATTTAAGAATGTTTGTAAAAGATATAATACTGGAACTGAAGCTGTAAAAAATGCAAGTTTTAAAATCGAAAAAGGAGAATTCGCATTTTTAGTAGGAAGTTCTGGAAGCGGAAAATCAACATTAATTAAATTAATATTAAAAGAAGAAGAACCAACAAGTGGAAATATAATAATAAATGGTAAAGACACAACATTTTTAAAACAAAGTAGAGTACCATATTTAAGAAGAAGTATGGGAATAGTATTCCAAGACTTCAGATTATTACCAGATAAAACAGTATATGAAAATGTAGCATTTGCAATGTACATAGTAAAAGCTACACCAAGACATATTCGTAGACAAGTACCAATGGTATTATCATTAGTAGGTTTAAGTGGAAAAGCTAAAATGTATCCTAATGAATTATCAGGAGGAGAACAACAAAGGGTAGCCTTAGCAAGAGCATTAGTAAATAATCCATCAATGTTAATTGCCGATGAGCCAACTGGAAATTTAGATCCAGATACTGCTTGGGATATAATGACATTACTAAATGACATAAATATGAGAGGGACAACTGTTGTAGTTGCAACACATGCAAAAGATATTGTTGACAAGATGAAAAAAAGGGTAATTCATATTAAAAAAGGTGAAATAATAAGAGACGATAAAAAAGGTGGGTATGATTGTGAGATATAATATATTTGGTTATTTAATTGGAGAAGGATTTAGTAATGTTTTTAAAAATAAAAAATCAACAGGAGCATCACTTATGATAATGTGTGCTACTATGATTATTTTTGGAGTATTTTTAATCTTAGGAGAAAATATTAATCATTTTGTAAAAGATGTAGAAGATTCACAAGGAATACAAGTATTTGCAAAAGATGAGGCAACAGATGAACAAATAAAAGCATTAGGTGAGCAAATATCTAAAATAGAGGGAGTAAATAAAACTCAATTTAAATCTAAAGAAGATGCTCTAAACCAAATGAAAGAAAAATTTGGAGAAGAAAATGAAAGTTTATTAGAAGGATATGAAGGAGAGAACAATATATTTACTGCTTCATATGTGGTTACATTAACAGACTTAAATTTAAATCAACAAGTTCAAGATGAAATTATGAAATTAGACAATGTAAAGAAAATAACAAGTTCAAACCAAACAGTTACAACATTAATTGATTTATCAAATGGAATAAAGATTGTTACAGGAGTAATTTTATTATTACTAATAGTAATTTCAGTATTTATTATAGCAAATACAATAAAATTAACTGTCCATGCAAGAAGAAAAGAAATTTCTATAATGAAATATGTTGGGGCAACAAATGGATTTATAAGATGGCCATTTATTGTAGAAGGTATGATTATTGGAATAATATCTAGTTTGATTTCAATTTTAATAGTTGGAGTAGCATATAACTTTATAGCAGAACAAATGGTAAATTCATCATTTATGAAAATTATGGGAGTAAGTTTAGTAAGCTTTGGAGATATGTTTAATTCAATAATAATTGTTTATATGCTATTAGGTATAGGAATAGGAGCCTTAGGAAGTATAATTTCTATGAGAAAATATTTAAAAGTATAAGGAGTAATAGGACATGCGTAAAATTTTATGTATTGTTTTATCCTTTATGATTATTTGTACATATGCGACATATATATATGCAGATGATTTAGAAAATTTGCAAAGTCAGCAACAAGATTTACAAAATCAATTAAATGAATCTAATGACCAATTAAATGAGGTACAAAGTCAATTATCAGAGAATTTACAACAAATTGAAAAATTAGATGAAAGAATACAAAAATCAGAAGAGGAAGTAGATAAACTAAATAGTGAAATATCAACTTTGGAAACTGCTATAAATGATATTAAATCAAAACTTAAAGTTGCAGAAGAAAAATATGAAAAACAAAAAAGTGTAATGGAAAAAAGATTAGTATCAATATATGAAGCAGGGGAAACAAAATATTTAGATGTATTATTAAAATCTAAAGATATTTCAGAGTTTTTATCAAATTATTACTTAATAACACAAATAACAGCATTAGACAAAGAAATGCTAGATGAGGTTAGTCAGCAAAAAAAATACATAGATTTATCAAAACAAAAGCTTGAAAAAAGTCAAGAAAAATTAAAATTAGCATTGCAAAATCAAAATAGAACATCAACAATTTTACAAAACACAAAGACTTTGAGAGAAAATTATATATCAAAATTATCAGACGAAGAAAAGGCACAACAAGCTAAAATAGATGAAATAACATCACAATATAATGAAATAAATAAACAAATTTTAGAACTTGCTAAACAAGGACTAGATACAGAATATATAGGTGGAGTTTTAGCGTGGCCAGTACCGGGATATACAAAAATATCATCGAACTATGGTATGAGAGTACATCCTATAACAGGTCAATATAAATTGCATACAGGTGTAGACATAAGTGCACCAATGGGAGCAAACTTTGTAGCAGCAAATGATGGAATAGTTACAAAAGCAGGATACAATACAGCATATGGAAATATGGTAATAATAGACCATGGAGGAGGAATTTCAACATTATATGCACATGGTTCAGAAATTTTAGTTACAGTTGGACAAACAGTAAAAAGAAATGACCCAATATTAAAAGTAGGTTCAACAGGATATTCAACAGGTCCACATGCACATTTTGAAGTGAGAATTAATGGTGTAGTTACAAATCCGATAGAATATATTACAAACGGTGTTATACCAAGTACACCAAATAAAGATGAGGAAAACGATGAAAGCCTAAGTGAAAATCAGGACGGGACGAATAATGAAATAAATAATAAAAATGAAATAGTTGAAAATACAATAAATTAAAATGATATTGTTCACAAAATAAGTAAACCTAAGAAAAGTAAAAATAAACAAAGTAGGAAAGGAGAGTATAATATATAAAAATATTATACATGAAAATCATATGAAAAAAATATCTTTAAAAATACTAGGGATACTAACTATTATAATAATATTTACACAAGTAAATGTTTTTGCAACAACAAAATCAGAATTAAAACAAAATAGTAATAATACAGATAAGAAAATTGAAGAGGCTAAAGAAGAACTAGAAGGAATTAAAGCAGAAAAATCTGAAACTTTAAAACAAGTGGAAGGTTTAATATCTGAAATTTCTTCTTATCAAAGTGAAATAGATAAATTAGATGAACAAATTTCTAAATTAAATAGTGATATTAAAGATGCACAAAATAAATTAAATCAAAAACAAAATGATTATAAAAAAGAAAAGGAACTATTAGAAAAGAGGCTAGTAGCAACATATGAAGCAGGAGAAACCTCATATTTAGATGTTTTATTATCTTCAAGTAGTTTGACAGATTTAATATCAAATTATTATTTTGTTACAGAAATAACAAAAAATGATAAAGAATTAATGGAAAAAATAAAAAAAGAAGAAGAAGAAATTGAAAAAGCGAAAGCAACATTAGAAAATAGTAAAAGTGAACTAAATAATTCAAAAATAGCAAAACAATCAAAATCAACTCAATTAAAACAAGCAAAAAGTCAAAAGGACTCTTATGTATCTAAACTAAATGAAGATGAAAAAAATACACAAGAACAATTAGAGCAATTTGAAAAAGATAAAAGAGATATTCAAGCACAATTAGCAGAAATAGCTAAAAAAGAAGCACAGCAATCAGCTGGAAATTCAAATAATAATATTGTAAATAATCCAAGTGCAAGTGGATATATAAGACCAGTAGCTGGATATGGAATAACTTGTGGCTGGATGGGATATGCAAATCATACAGGAGTAGACTTTAGTGGACCGGGAATATCAGGAAAACCAGTTTTAGCAGCAAAATCAGGAACTGTTGTAACATCAACAGCGCTAAAAAACTCAAATGGAACATATAGAAGTTATGGAGAATACATAGTAATAAATCATCATGATGGAACAATGACATTATATGCACATGGTGCACCAGGTTCAAGATTAGTAAGTGCTGGGCAAAAGGTAAGTCAAGGGCAACAAATAATGAGTGTAGGAACAACAGGAAATTCAACAGGATATCATTTACATTTTGAGGTAAGAGTAAATGGAGTACCAGTTAATCCGGCGCCATACTTGAAATAGATAAATTTATTAGGAGGAACTTATGAAAAAGTTATTTGAAAAAATAATAGGAGGGGTAATTGTAATAATGCTTTTATTTCAGTTTAATGGAATAGTATTAGCTGATGAAATAAAAGATTTACAAAATAAGCAATCAGATACATCAGAAAAAATTGATGAAGCAAAACAGCAAAAACAACAAGTTTCTCAAGAAAAAAATGAAACACAAAAACAGGTAGATAATTTGAATAATCAAATTTCTGACTATGAAAACCAAATTGGAGATTTAGACTTAAAAATTACAAACTTAAATACACAAATTGAGGATTCTCAAAATAGAATAACACAAAAACAAGAAGATTATAAAAAAGAAAAAGAGTTATTAGAAAAGAGATTAGTAGCAACATATGAAGCAGGAGAAACCTCATACTTAGATGTTTTACTTTCAGCAGAAAGTTTTACTGATTTTTTATCTACATATTATTATGTAACAGAAATAGCTAAAAATGATTTAGAATTAATGGAAAAAATCAGAAAAGAAGAAGAAGAAATAAAAACAGCAAAAGAAACACTAGAAACAAGTAAAAAAGAAATATCAACTACAAAAGCCAAAAAAGAGAGTATGTCTGTTCAACTACAAACTGCTAAAAATGAAAAAAGTAAGTATGTAGCACAATTATCAAAAGAAGAACAAAATATACAAGAAGAAATAGACCAATTAACTAGGGACAATCAAAAAATACTTAATGATATAAAAGTAGCTCAAGCTAAATATCAAAAGCAATTAGAAGAATTAAAAAAACAAGAAGAAAATAAAAAGCCTTCATCAAATAATAAACCATCAAATGGGGGAGCATCTAGTAATAAACCATCAGGAGGTAGTTCATCAAATAATAAGCCATCTGGTGGAGGTTCATCTTCTGGTTCAGGGTATTTTATAAGACCAGTAAGAGGAGGAACAATTACAGCAGATGGATATTATCCATCAAGTGGTAAATTCCATGGAGCAATAGACTATGGAGTAAATGTTGGAACGCCAATATATGCGGCAGCAGCAGGAGTAGTAATGTCAGTACAAAATTTAACAAGTAGTTACGGAACTCATGTAGTAATACAACATGCAAATGGACTACAAACTTGGTATGCTCACGGGACACCAGGTTCAGTCACAGTATCACCTGGACAAATGGTTTCACAAGGACAAGTAATAATGAAAAGTGGAAATTCAGGAAATTCAGGAGGACCACATTTGCACTTTGAGGTGAGAAAACCACCATATACATATAGTTATAGTGCTAAAAAATATGGAGATGATTGTAGGGTAGACCCTAATAAATATTTCTAATAAAAAACAAATTTAATTTAGTTTAAATTATTTTAAAAATGTAAGGAATAAATCTTATAAGCAAATATTTTAAATATCTATTTATAGTTTTTAAGATATATTAAAACAATATGAATATAAATTAGAAATATAAATAATATTAAATATATAATGTTTATTAAAGACACAGTTTTTGCATTATTCATATTTTTCAAAAACAAAAACAGTGTCTTTTTACAATATACATCAAATCAAGAATAAGTAATGGTTTTATAGGCTTAACCTTCTTATAAAAAGCCTAAATAATAAAAAAGGAGTACAGCACTATTTATATAATGTTGTAATAAAGTGGAAGATGGAAGAAAAGAAAAGATATAAAGTATATAAAATTATAATGTTGATAGTATTAGTTGTTTTTATAACTTTTATGATAACATCAATAGGATTATATCAATATTTTGTAAAAGGAGATAATTTAAATAAACATTTATTACTTTCAGCCTCTAAGGAAAGTAAAGATATAGCAAATTCGTTAGACACATATAAAGCAATACTTGATAAATATTATTTAGGTGAAATAAATGAAGAAAAATTAAAAGAAGGAGCAATAAAAGGATATATAGAAGGAGTAGGAGATAAATATACTGAATATATATCTAAGGAAGAGATGGAAGAATATATGGAAGATACCAAAGGAAATTTCGTTGGTATAGGAATATATATGATACAAGACAAAAAAACTGATAAAATAATGATAGTAGCTCCGATAAAAAATAGTCCAGCAGAAAAAGCAGGAGTTCAAGCAGGAGATTTAATTTTAGCAGTAGATGGGCAAGAATGCACTGCAAATGATATGAATATAATATCTACAAAGATAAAAGGAGAAGCAGGAACAACAGTAAAATTAAAATTACAAAGAGGAAATGAAAATTTAGAACTAGAAATCAAAAGAGAAAGTGTAACAGTAAATCCAGTAGAAAGTAAAATGCTAGAAAGTAGTATTGGATATATAAAATTCACATCATTTGATGAAAATACATCAGAAGATTTTAAGAAAAACTTTGAAAGTTTGCAAAAAAAGGGAGCAAAGTCATTAATTATAGATTTAAGAAATAATGGTGGAGGAATAGTAGACGAAGCTTTAAAAATAGCAGATTATGTAACAGAAAAAGACTCAGTATTACTTTATGAGGTAGACAAAGAAAATAAAGAAATAATAAAAAAATCAAAAAATGAACCAATAATAAAAATGCCAATTATATTATTAACAAATGAAAATACTGCAAGTTCATCAGAAATTTTAGCCGGAGCTTTAAAAGATTTAGGAAAAGCTAAAATTGTTGGAACAAAAACATATGGTAAAGGTGTAATACAAGAAATATTAACGTTACCAGATGGAAGCGGAATAAAAATAACAACAGAAAAATATTTGACACCAAATAAAACAGAAATAAATAAAGTAGGGATAGAGCCAGATGAAAAAGTAGAATTACCAGAAGATTTGAAAAATGCGTTAGAGATAGAAGAGAAAAAAGATACACAATTACAAAAGGCAATTCAAATGTTGAAATAGATGTTAAATAAAAAATGTTGATAATTTATATATGATTTTGTTTTATTAATACTTTTTATAAAATAATTAGTAATTTTATACTTTTAAAGTTAATTAATATATAGTAACAAAAGATAAATGTAACAAAATTAAGAATAAAATGTAAAGCAAGGTGGAGGAAAAAATGAATTTAGCTAATAAATTAACCATTTTTAGAGTTATACTAGTACCAATAATGGTAATAATACCATTATTAGGAATACAAGGAGAATTTTTAGGGATACCTATAAGTTTTATAATTGTTGATTTAATATTTATAATAGCATCATTAACAGATAAACTAGATGGATATATTGCAAGAAGCAGAAATCAAATTACTACATTTGGAAAATTCTTAGACCCTCTGGCAGATAAAATATTGGTATTATCAGCATTAGTAATGTTAGTTGAATTTGGAAAAATACCAGCTTGGATACCTATAATTGTACTTGCAAGAGAATTTATGGTTTCAGGATATAGACTAATCGCAGTAGAAAAAGATGGAAAAGTAATTGCAGCTTCAATATGGGGAAAATTAAAAACAGTTACACAAATGTTAGCAATAATTTTAGCATTTATTGACTTAAATTCATTTGGAGACTGTTTTGCTAGAACACTACATGGATGGCCATTAGTATTTAATATAGTAGTAACTTTAATGATGATAGTTCAAGTTATTGCAACAATATTTTCAGGAGCTAGTTATATGAAAAATTTTAAAGAATTATTGAAGGATTAGATTAAAGAAATTAACTATTTTCAGCTACTCTATAAGAAAAAATATGATACAGTAACAGATATATAGTCAAAAAATAAAATTTGTATTGACAAATTTTATTTTTTGCCGTAATATAGTTAAGTACGAAAAATAGTAAAACATAAGGAGGAGATTACTATGGAAGAAAAAGAAGTAATTTTAACACAAGAAGGATATGATAATTTAGATAAAGAATTAAATTATTTAAAAACAGAAAAAAGAGCAGAAATTGCAGATAGAATTAAAGTAGCATTAGGATTTGGAGATTTATCAGAAAACTCTGAATATGATGAAGCAAAAAATTCTCAAGCAGAAAATGAAGTAAGAATAGCAGAATTAGAAAACAAATTAAGACATGCAAAAATAATAGATGAAAAAGAAATAGATACAGAAACAGTACAAATAGGAAATATAGTAAAAGTATTAGATATGGAATTTGATGAAGAAATTGAATATACAATAGTTGGGTCAACAGAAGTAAATTTAGCTGAAAATAAAATATCTAATGAATCTCCACTAGGAGAAGCTTTATTGGGTGCTAAGAAAAATCAAACAGTAGAGGTAAAAGCACCTGCTGGTACTATGAAATATAAAATTCTATCAATAAAAAAATAGTGGTATTATTTTGAAAAGGACTGCCTTGAAATATATAAAATATTTTGGGCTAGTCCTTTTAAAGTGCATTTTATATATAAGAAATTGTAAACCGTAAAATCCATAAGTTAAATTGAATCCAAAGCAATTTTTATCATATTGTCAAGATTTTTTTCTCTTTGTTCAGGAGTAGCAATTTCTTTTATAAATTTTGAATCAACAACACTCATTAGGCAAGATGCATTTTTATTTAACATTTTAGCAACATAAAATAGAGAAAAAGCTTCCATTTCAGCACTTATAGGGTTAAATCCATTAGGAACTCTATTTAAAAATTTATTAACATCTGTCATATAAACATCAAAACAGTCTGTGCAAACAGTATTTCCACAAGTGATTTTAATATTATTTTTTAAAGCTGATTCTTTTATTTTTTCATTTAATTCTTCACTAGATTCTGCAATATGACAATTATCGTTATTCAAAGTAAAAGCAAAATTACTTTCACTAAATGCAGAATTTGAAAGAACTATATCAAAAAGTTTTAATTCAGGTTTATAAGCTCCACAAGAGCCAATTCTAATGATATTATCAACATCATAGAACTTAAATAATTCATAAGAGTAAATTCCCATACTAGGCATTCCCATACCAGAAGCCATAACAGTAACTCTTTTTCCATTGTAATGTCCAGTGAATGCATACATTCCTCTAACTTGATTGACTAATTTAAAATCATCTAAAAATTTTTCAGCAATATATTTAGCACGAAGAGGATCTCCTGGCATTATTACAGTTTTAGCAATATCTTCTATATTTGCTTCATTATGTGGTGTAGACATATATAAATAACCTCCTTTTTTTATATAAGACAGTATAGCAATAAAATAGAAAATTTGCAATGAAAAATATATTTTAATTTCAGTATTTTGTGACTATATCAAAATAAAATTAATAAAAAATGAATTATATTTTTTAGCAAAATATAAAATTTATTTTTACAATTAATTATAGAAAAAATAAAAAATGCAAGATTGACTTTTTATGATAAACATAATATAATTATTCAAAATAAACGAGAAAGAGGAGATACAATGTTAAATTTTAAAAGTGAAATAGCAAAAAAAATATCACAAATAGTAGAAATCGAAAATTCAGAATTAGAAACATATATAGAAATTCCAAAGGATAGTACTAATGGTGACTTTTCTTTTCCATGTTTTAGATTAGCAAAAGAATTAAGAAAAGCCCCTCAAATAATAGCAAATGAAATTAAAGAAAAATTAGAGTTAGAAGAGAACAAGGATATAATAGAAAAAATAGATGTTATTGGTGGATATCTAAATTTTTATATAAATAAAAATATTTTAATAAAAGAGGTTTTATCAGAGGTTAATAGAGAAAAAGAAAATTATGGAGCATCAGATATAGGTAAAGGAAAAAACATAATAGTTGAATATTCATCACCTAATATAGCAAAAGAATTTCATATTGGACATTTAAGAACAACTGTAATTGGAGCAGCTTTTTATAACATATATAAATACTTAGGATATAACACTATTGGTATAAATCATTTAGGAGATTATGGTACTCAATTTGGAAAAATGATAGAAGGATATAAAAGATGGGGCAAAGAATATAATTTAGAAGAAAATCCAATAGAAGAATTAACAAAAATGTATATAAGAATAAATGATTTATGTAAAAATGATGAAAATGTATTAAATGCTTGTAGAGAAAATTTTAGAAAACTAGAAGAGGGAGACAAAGAATGTACTGAATTATGGAATAAATTTAAAGACCTAAGTTTAAAAGAATTCTATAAAACATATGATATGTTAGGTGTAAAATTTGATTCTTTAAATGGAGAATCTTTCTATTCAGACAAAATGCCAGAGGTAATAGAATTACTAGAAAAATCAGGAAAATTAATAGAATCACAAGGAGCTAAAATAGTAGATTTAGAAGATAAAGGAATAAATACACCATGTATAATAGAAAAAACAAATGGTTCTACAACATATGCAACCAGAGACCTAGCTGCAATACTATATAGAGCAAGAACATATGATTTTGACAAATGTATTTATGTAGTAGCATATGAACAAAATTTACATTTTAAACAAGTATTTGAAGTAGCAAAACTATTAGGTTTAGATAAAAAATATACAGACGGATTAACACATATAGCATATGGAATGACAAGACTAGCAACAGGAAAAATGTCTACAAGAGAAGGTAATGTAATAAAAGTAAATCAATTATTAGAAGAAGCAACAAAAAGAGTTTTAGATATAATAAATGAAAAAACACCAGAAATGGAAGAAAAAGAAGAGAATGCAAAGAAAATAGGAATAGGTGCAGTAATATTTAATAACTTATGTACAAACTTAATAAAAGACCAAGTATTTGACTGGAATATAGCATTAAATTTTAATGGAGAAACAGGACCATATATACAATATATTTATGTAAGAACAAAAAGTGTTTTAGAAAAAGCAAACTATGTGCCTAATTTAGAAGATGTAGACTTTTCTTTGCTAGAAGATGACAAGAGTTTTTATACAATAAAGAAAATATATGAATTTAGTAATATCTTAAAACAAGTAATAGAGAAAAATGAAACATCAATATTGACAAGATATTTAATAGAACTGGCACAAGGATATAGTAATTTTTATAATGATAATAAAATTTTAGTAGAAGATAAAAAAGTGCAAGATGCAAGATTATATTTAACATATGCAGTTGGAGATGTTTTGAAGATAGGAATGAAATTGTTAGGAATAGATATGCCAACAAAGATGTAATTTTAATAAGAAAGTTAGCCGCTGGAAATTGTTGATAACCATGGATTTTTTAAGTTTTTGACTACTTGTTACATTTAGAAAGAATTTGTAAGACTTTCTCATGAGCCTCTCTCACTCAGACCCCCTCATTCTTCGGGTACCGTGAGAATTCCTCATTCGAAAGCCTAACCAATTCTAATCTTCATTTTAGTCGAAC
>ENA-OPBF01000136-OPBF01000136.1-human-gut-metagenome-genome-assembly--contig:-NODE-136-length-62241-cov-3.247837_pt1 | contig 62241 bp, 51 predicted proteins | sample MGYA00241067_ERZ501450 | MGnify/ENA primary metagenome ERZ501450 (study PRJEB25962, sample SAMEA2042516) | human gut metagenome | biome: human gut; feature: human-associated habitat; material: faeces... | reverse complement strand
CAGCGGTGATACCATGTCGGTCGCGGAGTGTACAAATTGCGATTACTCCTGCTGTCATAAAGGTTCCTGTGCTTTTAATGCGGTATGGCGTGCGGCAGATATGGTATTAAAAGATCTCTATTCTTCAATTTCGCTAAAAGACTTATTTGATCAGGGTGAAAACCATCCTGTTATTCAGGCAGCATTTGCGCTTGAATCAAAAAAATAAGGTGGTCAATTGCCTAACACACATGAAGATCAGTTTATCGCTAAGGTATGGGAGGAAGGCGCGCGTCTTTATCGTGATCTACCTTGGCGCGGTATAGACGATCCTTATGCGGTGCTTGTCTCTGAAGTGATGCTTCAGCAAACGCAAGTGTCGCGTGTTGAGAAGTATTGGGATCGGTTTCTAAAATTATTTCCAACTCTTGATGCGCTTGCGAGTGCCGAAACGTCTCTTGTGCTAGAAGCTTGGCAGGGATTGGGATACAATCGCCGAGCTCTTGCCTTAAAGCGTTGTGCCGAGCAATGCGCCGAACAGTATAGGGGCGTTCTGCCTGACACCTATGATAAATTGCTTGCGCTTCCCGGAATCGGCAAAGCTACTGCGGGGGGAGTGCTTGCATTTGCTTACCAAAAACCCGTTCTTTATTTAGAGACTAACGTTCGTACGGTATTTCTACACGAATTTTTTCCTCATGAAGAAGAGGTCTCAGACCGCCGCATAGAGCCTCTCGTAGAACAGACATGCTCGAAAGAAGATCCCCGTGGTTGGTATTATGCGCTGCTTGATTATGGGGCCTATTTAAAATCGGTACTGCCAAACCCTTCACGACGTTCACGTCATCACGTTATCCAATCAAAATTTGAGGGGTCTCGCAGACAAAAGCGCGCAGAAATAGTGCGTTTGGTGCTTGCTCAGCGTGAAGTTTCGTTTTCTGAAGTGGTTCAAGCTCTTACGGAATTTGAAGTAAAACAAAAACGAGCTGAACCTGATGCTCAGCTCGTTCGTTCAATTCTTGACGACTTGGTAAAAGAGGGCTTTTTTAAGCAAGTCTCTTTCGACGAGAACCCTCGTTACTCGGCGGGATAAACACCTAAAACTTTTACTTCGCGCAACTTCAAACGCAGGCAATCGAGTGCGGTTTTAATGGCAGGATTTGCTGGAGTTCCTTCAAGATCGATAAAGAAGAGATAATCTCCAAGCCCTTGTTTGGTGGGGCGTGATTGAATCATGGTCAAGTTAACATTTGCGTAATTGAGCTCAGAGAGAATCATCAGAAGAGATCCTGGTTTATCTGCATTCAAAGAGAGTGCCAGTGATGTTTTCATATGGTCGCCATGTAGCACCGGCTCGTGACCTTGACGAGCAATGAGCGCAAAACGTGTTTGATTTCCATAGTGATCTTCGATGTCGCGTTCCTGGATTTTCCCCTTAAATAATTCAGCTGCAAATTCTGAAGAAATGCCCGCAACTGTTTTGTCTTTTCCTGCAGCACGAGCGCCTTCTGCGGTGGAGGAGGCGGCGATACGGGCAAGCGTAGGAAAGCGATTATTTAAATAACGACGACACTGAGCAAGGCCCTGGGGATGACTAACTACGGTCTTAATGTCTTCAATGTTTGCGTCAGGATGAAGCACAAGACAATGATGGATGTCGAGTACCGCTGAGCCCATAATGGATACGCCACCTTTAAATGCGAGCGTGTCAAGTGTTGCGGTTACTACACCTTCGAGTGAGTTTTCGATAGGCATGACACCGAATTCAGCTTTTCCACGATCAACCGCTTCGTGAACTTCATTAAATGAAGGACATTCAATAAGTTCGATTTCCTCACAGTTCATGCGCTTTGCAAAGAGACGGGCGGCTTCGTGAGAATAGGTTCCAACTGGTCCCAAATAAGCGATTGTGGTGGCTTGAGTCATAGTGATCCTTTCTTGTAAATTTTGAACATAATAACTCACTAAAGAAAGACTCTGTGTTTCTTCCCTGTAAATGACAACAAACCAGGCTTTGAAACATCATTTCCTGTGATGGGACGAATTTTAAAAAATGACCATTTGCTAATGGTATAATTCAAAATAATGTTCAAATGTTGGATAATTCTCAAAAAAATAGGTAACAAAAACGAATTTTTGTACCAGCAAACGACCCATTTTCGCTTGATCATAAGGGCAGATGATCAGATATGAAGGAAATGTGTGTTACTACCAATATTCTGGGTAACATTTTCGTGCCGCTGGCGGGAATAACCCGATATTCGCAAGTTAGTCACTCTTTTTTGAGAAGAAATCCATAACAATGTGTACAGAGGTTTTACAGGACAATACACCCTTAAGGAGGTGTGCACATGGTAACAGAGGCAATCAGTCCAGAGTTTTTAAGTAAGCTGGAGGCACGCGGCGTGTCTCGTCGTAGCTTCATGAAGCTCTGCGGCTCGCTCGCTGTTGCGGCAGGCTTGTCTGAGCTCGCTGCTCCTCGCGTTGCTCAGGCGATCGAGAACTCCGTTATCGGCGCAGAATCAGGTGCTTTGTATCCCGTAATTTGGATCGAAGGCGCTTCTTGCACCGGTTGTACGGAATCTTTCGCACAGGTTGACGCCCCTGATCCAGCAACCGTAGTGTTGGAAATGATTTCGCTGAACTACTGCGAAACCCTTTCTGCTGCTGCAGGTTGGTCAATGGAAGAGGCCAAGGCACAGACGATCGAGGCAGGAAATTACATCCTCATCTACGAAGGTGCGGTTTTGGAGGGCTGGAACGGTGAAGCGTTGCGCGTTGCCAATGAGCCCGGCACCGAACACCTTATCCATGCAGCAGAGAACGCAAACGCTGTTGTAGCTTTGGGCTCCTGCGCAGTAAATGGTGGTTGGATGGGTGCTAACCCCAATTCATCCGGAGCATTAGGTGTTCAGCAGTTCTTGCGTAAGTCGGGAATTGAGACTCCTGTTATTAATATTCCAGGTTGCCCAGCAAATCCTGAATGGCTCGAGGCTGTTTTGGTAGATGCAGTTCTTATTGGTCAGCTTCCTGAACTTAATGGCGAAAACAAGCCTACCGTTATGTTCAATCAGACCATTCATGACAACTGCGAGCGTCGTGGTCATTTCGAGAATGGCGAATTTGTTTACGCTTTCGGTACTAAGGAAGAGGCGCTTAACTACTGCCTGTATCCAATGGGTTGTCGCGGTCCTCAGACCAAGGCTAATTGCGGTATCGTTCGCTGGAACCACCGTCGTTCTTGGTGTGTTGCTTCGGGCGGTCCTTGCATTGGTTGCTGCACCGCTAATCCAAACGATCCTGGTGAGAACTGGGTTGAAACCAACACACCATTCCGTGCTCGTTTCCGTGACTTGCGCATTGGTGGCATGACCATTCAGCCTGAAGCTATTGCATGGACCTTGACTGGCGTAGTAGCTGCTGCTCTTGTAATCCATGGCTTCGGCATGAAGAAGACTGGCCGCACCAGCGGTGGCGCTGACTTCGAGAAGGTACGTGAATGGGACGCAAAGCATCCTGATCAGGCCATCGGTCAGTATGACGAAGATGTTCTGAAGGGAGGCAAGTAAACAATGACTCGTTCAGTTATCGACCCGATTACTCGTATTGAGGGCCATCTTCGTGTGGAGATGGAAGTAGAAAACGGCGTTGTTACTGATGCATGGATGTCTGGCGGTTGTTTCCGCGGCATGGAATTGGTAGTTCAGGATCGCACCCCTGAAGATGCTGCTCATATTGTTCAGCGTATTTGTGGTGTTTGCCCTGTTTCTCACGCTCATGCTTCTTCCATTGCAGCTGAAAAGGCTTACGGCATCGAGATTCCTAACAATGCTCGTATCATTCGTAATCTTATTGAGGGCGGTCAGTTCCTGCACAGCCACATTCTGTGGTTCTACACCTTGGCAGCACTTGACTACGTAAACCCACTCAACGGTTTAAATGCCAATATTGCTGATGCCTATGATTTGGCTCAGGCAGCAGGCACCTCAATGAACACCGACCTTCGCGCATTGGCTCAGCGTTTGACCACGTTTGCTGAAAATGGACAGATGTCTATCTTCTCTGGCAACTGGTGGAAGAACGGTGCTGCTGATGCCGAATTTAATCTGCCTGCAGAGCTTGATCTTATCTGTACCGCTCACTACATCGAGGCTTTGACCATGCAGTCAAAGGCATCTGAGATCTGCGGTCTTTTGGGCGGCAAGATGCCTCACGTTATGACGCTGGTTCCTGGTGGTACTTCCTTTGTACCTACCGAAGAAAAGCTTGATGATCTGTGGTCACTTTGTCACGAACTTCGTGATTGGGTAGCTGCAACTATGATTCCTGACACCAAGGCAATTGCTCCTTACTACTTGCCAGCTCTTGAGTTTGGTAAAGGCTGCGGTCGCTATGTTGCTTGGGGTGTATTCGAGCGCCCATCCTTCGAGATGGCTGATCGTTATCTACCCAGTGGTGTTATCGATGAAAACCTCAACCTCTCCGAGGTTAACGAGGATCTCATCAAGGAATACGTTGGTCACTCCTGGTATGTTGGTGATTCTGATCTCAATCCTCGCGAAGGCGTTACCGAGCCAGAATTCACTGAATACTACAAAGAGGGCACTTTGTTCGAGCAGAACGGTCATGAGTTTGGTGAAATCTCCGATCGTTATACCTGGTCTAAGGCACCAAGCTACGACGGCAAGTGCATGGAGGCAGGTCCATTCTCTCGTGTATTGGCTGCTTATCTGCGTGGTAACGAATTCATCAAGACTAACCTCGATCAGCTCTGCGCTGATTTGAATCTCACCATCCCTCAGTTGCAGTCTACGCTTGGTCGTGTAGCTGCTCGCCAGGTTGAGTCTCTCTACATCGCAAACCTTATGTGCGATTGGGTTGACGAACTTATCGAAGCAATTAAGGGTGGCGACAGCGAATACTTCCGTTCACCTTCCACCATTACTGGTGACGGCACGGGCTTCTGGGAAGCTCCACGTGGTGCTCTCTATCACACTGAGCATGTTAACAACGGCAAGATCACCGGTTATCAGATCATTATTCCTACTACTTGGAACATTGCTCCTCGTAATGCTGAAGGAGTTCCTGGTCCTATCGAACAGGCTGTTATTGGTAACCCTGTTGCTGACGTTGAGATGCCTATCAATGTTCTCCGTACGGTTCACAGTTTCGACCCATGCACCGCTTGTGCAGTTCATGTAACTGAGCCTTCAACCGGTAAGCATTTCGAAACGGTTACTAGCCCTTGGGGGGTGAAGTAAATGGCACATTTGGCTCACTACAAAGAAGCTCATCCAATGCCTATGCGTGTGACGCACTGGATTAACCTCATCTGCATGGCATGCTTGATCTTCTCCGGTTTCTTGATTCACTTCCCGTTCTGGGCAGCTCTCACGGGTGTAGCTCGCGGCGCACATGTTTTCCTGGGTATTGTTCTTTTGGTTAACTGCATCGTGCGTATTGTGTTTGCATTCTTGCTTCAGACTGCTCCTACGGGTGGTACGCGCAACCTGGTTCGCGACTATAAAACCTGGCTTCCTCAGGCAGACAATCGTCACCAGTTGGGTTCTTGGATCAAGTACTACCTGTTCATCAAGAAGGATCATCCTTTAAGCGCAAAGCTTGGCGTTCCTCAAAAGATTTCCTACTTGGCAGTTGCTTTCTTGATTCTCATTATGGCTTACACCGGTTTCTGCCTTTGGGTTCCTACCGCATCTTGGACCTTCTTCGCAGCGGGCACCTCTTTGGTAGGCGGCATGATGTCTATGCGCATCATTCACTACTTCATGATGTTTGTGTTCATCATCTTCAGTATGTTGCACATCTATCTTGTATTCATCGAAGGTACTGCTCCTGCTAAGCTCATGCTTCTTGGCAAAGAGCACGGTGGTAAGGTTTACGATCCTAATCGTCACGTAATCGTTGGTGAGGATCACTCTGTAGATGCTCACTAAGTTTTATCTGGAATCTCTTGCGAGGTACTCTTGAAATAAGGGATTACATCTGGGAGACAGAAAGATAAAAGTGGCGGCGATCGCAAGAATTTAAGCCTAAACTTTAAAACTCCGACCCAGAAATCTGAGTCGGAGTTTTTTTGTAACTTAATCTGGGTTGGTATTTCATGCCTTAACGAGTAAGAAACGGGCTAATAGTTGAAAGGTAACTCAGGAGACAACCTGCACTAAAGAAAAGCGCTTCTTTACCTGCAGGCACTGCAGTTACGACAAGCCTGTTTTGCAGATGGTGCTTGAGCAATGCCTCCGAGTGCGGTTTCGCGAAGGGTAGAGGGGAGCGCGTGTCCAACCTCTAACATAACATGCGCCATCTCGTCGAAAGGAACAAGGCTTGTGATACCCGATAAAGCTAGCTGTGCCGAAGAAAAGGCAGCTGCTATGCCGATTGCGTTACGGTTTTGGCAGGGTACTTCAACAAGCCCCCCTATTGGATCACATACAAGACCTAGTAGATTTCCTAAAGTGATGGAAGCTGCATGGAAACATTGTTCTGGTGATCCACCTAACATTTGCACTAGCGCTGCGCTTGCCATAGCTGCTGCGCTACCTACTTCGGCTTGACATCCGCCTTCTGCTCCTGCCACGCAAGCATTGGCGGAGAGGAGTTGGCCGATAGCTGCAGCACAGAAGAGCGCATCGTGAATTTCTTTGGTTTCAGCATGAAGGTGATCAGCCACAGCTAAAGTTGCCCCAGGAACTACTCCTGCCGATCCTGCGGTGGGGGCAGCTACGATTACTCCCATTGAAGCACTACGTTCCAAAACTGCCATAGCACGTGCTACTGCATCGGTTTGTACGCTGCCTATAAGGCTTTGTGCATAGCGTTGCGCACTTGTTTCAATCTTCTGTGCTTCGCCGCCAATGAAACCGCCTAGAGACGATTGAGGATTTCGAAGTGGTTCACTTGTTTCCTTTCTCATTACTTCTAATACGTTTTGCATTGTTCGGAAAGTAGTTTCTTTATCCGAGAGACAATACTCACGTCGTTTCATAATCTCGCCAATGGTGAGCTTTTCTTTAGAACAGAGTTCAAGAAGATCTGCTGCCGAAGTAAACATATAGGGATTGAGGGAGTTTATAGGTGATAGAGCAGAACTTCCTGGAACCTCAATAAAGCTAGCATAGTCAACTAAATCAAGACTTTTTACCGATTTAATAAATGATGCTCCAGAGTAGTATTCATCTGTTTCAAATACGGAATAGGCTTGTCCTCCTGCTTCGGTACGATAGGTACTGCAAAATGCGATGTTTACCTGAGCATCTGCAAGAAGTGACGTGAGTGCTGCAAGCGCACCAGGAGCATCGCGATGTGCGACAAATAAGGTGCAATAGGCTCCCGATATATTGACCTCTACAGAATTAATGCGACAAATTCGGATTTTACCTCCGCCGAGACTCTCACCCCGTACGGTAGCGTGAATACCTGCGGTGTTAGTCATTTCGATATCGACGGTATTGGGGTGGAGGGAAGGGTTGTCTCCTGCAACAAAAAATTCAAAATGCATCGAATTCTTCTGGGCGATATCAAAAGCGTTTCTAATGCGTTCATCGTCAGTTTGTAGGCCAAGTATACCTGCCACCAAGGCACGGTCGGTGCCGTGACCTCGATATGTTTGGGCGAAGCTATTCCAGAGGGTAAATTTGACAGAAGCTATATTGCCTTCAAGAAGAGAAGACGCTACCTGTGCTAAGCGGAGTGCTCCTGCAGTGTGTGAAGAAGAAGGTCCTACCATAATAGGGCCGAGAATTTCAAAAGCAGAGGTTGAAACTGAAGACAACGAATGAGACATAACGCAATCCTGTCTTTGAATATAGGTATGACTATAAATAATTAATCGGTATGGGTAATCTTATCGGAATAAGGAAAGAGTGGTGTAGGGAATTAAGCGCATTACGTGAGTAAAGTGTTAGCGAGTAAAGTGTTCAGCGAGGCAAGAAATTTGGGTCATAGGCAGAAATTTTTATTTTGAGTGATCATTCCAAAGTATGAGGGGTATTTATAGGTGGGTATTGTGGGTAGATTTTTGTAGGTGGCTATTTTGATTGCCGTAGGTTGGATACTGCAAACCTGCAACTTCTGCCGTTTAAGAAGTTGGCATCATACTTAAAGTAAGCGCTTGTTACTATGACAGAAGAACATAATACGGCACTATATGATACCTGGTATTTCGTTTTGAATATACGAATTAAGTTCTGAGACAATAATCGTTTACGGTACTTTTATAAACCTTTTTGAAAGGACTAAAAGTGAGTTCTGAAGAAAATCACTATCAAGAAACACCCATTGAGGAAATTTCATTAGAAGGACTACCTCCTCTCAACCTGGGAGCTCTTTTTATGCCGCCTATTTGGGGGCCTGCGCATGGTATTTGGATCACCATTCTGTATTACCCTGCTTGGCTGCTAATAGACAATCTTTTCTATGGCGTTTATGAAAATCCCCAGCCTCTTACTATCACCCTTGCCGTAATTGCTGGGCTCATCCTTGCGGGAGTGACTATCGTTTTTGCTCGGGCATCTCAGGTGTATGCTCTTCGACGCGATCTGTCTCGTGGCAAAACAAAAGAGCAATATCGAAAACGACAGGTGATATGGGCTGTAACAATGGGAATTTTAGCTGCGGTTATGCTCGGTGCTGCAACGTACTATAACTTGGTAATTAGGCCAACAATCGACGCATAAATGTAATGTCTCTTACACCCTTAAAGGAATTGCTGAACTTAAAGGAATTGTTGAACTAGATAAGCCGGTTTATCGAAACAGCATCTGAATAACTCGATTGTTTTGTCTCATATGCTCAGAGAGTTTGAATTGCACTATTTGAAACTGATAGGAGAATGCTGATCATGCGTATCGCAGTCTTTTTTGTAGGAAATCGCTTAATGCTCGATGATGGAGTAGCTCCCGCGGTATATGACTACATGCAAGATACGTATATCTTTCCTGACAATATTGATCTTTTTGATGTGGGCTGCATGAGTATGGATATGATTTCAAAGGTAGACGACTATGATCTCATCATCACGGTAGATGCAGTGGATGACACAGGAGCAGAGCCGGGTACGGTATTCCGATACAAACCATACGATGTGGCTCGTGCTGCGGGTGCCCGCACTTCGCTTCATGAGCTGCGACTTGCCGATCTTTTTGACGCTGCGGCGATGCTGGGGTTTGAAGCAAAAGGTCTGTGTTTTGGAATGCAGGTGGAAAATCTTGAGCCAGCAGAATTCGTCGTCGGTCTTACTTCTCAAGTGGAACAGCGAGTACCTTTTTTAGCTGAGACTATCGTTGCAGAACTAGTGCGTAATGAATGCGAGATAACGCGAAAAGATGGAAAGCCACTTCAGCAAATTTCATAGTTGAACAAACTCATTTAACGAATGCGCAATAACAAATCCATTCCAACGAGGGCTCAATAACTAACTCATTTCAAAAACTCACTCTAGCGAGCTTGCGATAAGTGCGCATTGTTTAAGCCGATACAATAAGCATTATCGGTGTTTATTGATTTTGGAACACGAAAGCATTCTTAACGTAAACGTGCTGGGGCAATAGGGTGCTCATTCATATATTCAATAAAATGAATCATTCCTGGAGTCATGTTTTCTTCGCTCCGATGAATGAGATAGAGCTTATGAAAGTCCTCGGGAACCTCATCGATAGGGATACATACAATATCTTTGAACGCGCCAACTAAAAACGAATAGTCAACAAAAGCAATAGCGTTTTCGTCGGCAGACACCATCGAGCAAATAGTAATCTCTTCTTTAAATTGCTCTTCGATATCAAGGTTATAACCTTCTACGCAAGCAGCTATGTCGTCATGAGGAGGCCAACCTTTTGCGTAGGATTGAATATGATAGCCTTTTAGTTCAGTGAGAGAAATGCTTTTGCGCTGTGCAAGGGGATTGTCTTTATTGACCGCAACAACGAGCTGTTGAGACCAATAAGGCGTAAAGGTCAGTCCGTCTGGAGCATCTTTGAGTTTTGCGGCGAAAACAACATCGAGCTCTCCAGCGGCAAGATCGTTGAGGAGGCTTCCGCTAAAGCCTTGAATGATTTTCACGGAAAGGGTAGGGTCAGCTTCCGCGCGAAACGAACGAACTACTCGTGCCCAGTCTTCGCTTTGGATGGTAAAAGGAACACCAATGCAAAGGGTTTCGGTTCGGTCGTTCAGCATGGCATGAACCTTATCCGCTCCTGTTTCAATGTTTTTTAACGCAAGGGAAGCATAGCGGTAAAACTCTTTACCATAGGGGCTTAAAGTGAAGTTGCTGCCATTTTTGGTAAAAAGAGGGGCGCGGAGATCGTCTTCCAAGCGGGAAATAGCAAGCGACAAGGTTGAGCGGGCTATGCCTAAAGAACGTGCAGTATTTGCAAAGTGCTCCTGATCGGCAAGAGTAATAAAATATTTTAAATGAGCTAGGTTCACAAGTTCTCCTTTGGAGCGTTAGGGCAGAGATCGGATAGGAAGCAGGCGCTGCATCGAGGTCTTCGTGCGATGCAAAATTCACGCCCAAAAAGAACCCACTGATGATTAATCGGTTTCCAGTATTCTTTTGGGTAAAGCTTGAGTAGCGCTTGTTCGGTTTTTGCTGGATTGTCTGCTGAGGGGCCTGCAAATTTTAATACATGGGCAATACGGAATACATGAGTGTCAACCGCAATACCCTCAACGATGCCAAAGGCTTCATTCAAAACGATATTGGCAGTTTTTCGTCCAACGCCTGGGAGGCGCTGGAGTTCTTCCATAGTGCGAGGAACCTCTCCGCCAAAGTCGGACATTATCATCTGTGCAGCGGCGATACAATTTTTTGCCTTATTGCGATAAAAGCCAATGGAGTGAATAATATCCATGACATTCTCAACGTTGGCTTGCGCCATTGTTTCGGGAGTTCCATATTTTTCAAAGAGTAAAGGGGTTACTTTGTTGACGCCCGCATCGGTTGTTTGGGCGGATAAAAGAACTGCAATAGTAAGAGTAAAAGGACTGGTATAGTTAAGAGCGCATTCAGCTTGACCATAATAGTTGTTCATGCGATCAGCAACAGCGAGTGCACGTGCGCGTTTATCTGCGGTTTTTTCTCGTGCCATGACAGTTCCTTTGATGTTTGATTGGTTTAAGCATGCAATAGTATGCTGCAAAAGCAAAGATGATGCAGCTAATGAGTTATAAATAACCAATAATTTGCAAGGTTTGAAGAACAATACAAGGTTTAAAGTGCAAAAGAGCAACCTTGTTGGTTTGTTACGAGTGTTTGAAGGGTAAGGCAATAATGCTGATTGATCTTCTATCTGCTACGCTGAAAAAATCCCATGCTGTTGATCAGGCGTGGCAAAAAATGGATAACCGCACGGATGCGGTTATTGGTGTGGCGTCGTCAGCTCGACCTTTTTTGGTTGCAGCCCGCTTTGTAGAAGATCCTCGAGCAACACTTGTTGTAACAGCAGGGGAAGACGCGGCGGATACTTTTGCGCGTACGGTTGGCGCGTTTGTGGGAGAAGAACGGGTATTTCGTTTTGCCGATTATGAAGGTAATCCGTTTTCGCTTGATGCACCCATGCAGCCTCGTTTGCATGGTTCGCGTCTCGAGGCGCTGTGGGCTCTTCAGAATAAGAAGCCTGTAATTGTGGTTGCCTCTGCACGAGCTCTTTTGCGAAAAATTGCAAGTCCGAAAAGTGATATAGCCCGTCCCCTTGTGCTTAAACAGGGAATTGATCTGTCAGAGCATGCGTTAGGGGCGGTATCCTGTTTTGAAGATCTCGCTGAAGCGCTGGTCGCAATGGGTTATGACAATGCGGGACAATTGGATGGTCCTGGGACTTTCTGCGTTCAGGGCGGTACTCTCGATATTTTTCCAGGGAATCTCTCTTATCCTATCCGTTGTGATTTCTTTGGCGATGAATTGGATGAAATACGTCGCTTTTTGCCTTCAACGGGACAGACTATTTCTTCTTTAGATGAGGTAGAAATATTTCCCGTGAGAGAATTTAGAAGCGATATTTCTTCTATTAGGCGTGCTCAACGTCATCTTGCAAAGCGTGCGGCAACAAATAAAGAAATGCGAGAACTGCTGGAGCGCCTTGAAGATGATTCGAAGGAAATTCCTGATGTCCTTACTTCATATTTATTGGAAGAGGTAACAACAGTTGGATCTTATGTGCCTCAAGAAGCGCTTACGGTGCTGATTGAACCTCGTTCCCTTTTCGATGATGCCCAGCATGCACTTGATTCCTATGTAAAGATGGCGCAAGGGACTTCAATTCCTGTTCAAGATCTCTTTACGAGTGCAACGGAGCTTAATTTTGGGACTAATCCGCGTGCTACGTATGTTTCGATTATGCGAGTAGGCGTTCAACTTGATAGCGAATTAGTGGTTAAAAGAGTGGAGGTAGCAGGGGATCCCGAAAAGCTTTATGGAAGATTGCGCTCGCTTGCAGAAACAGGTTTTACGGTAGTTTTTTCAGTGCCGCATTTCAGGGCTCGTCAAGAAATTAAGTTTTCCTTAGTCGATCTTGGTATTCCTATCAATGAGGTACTTGATGTAGTGGAGGACGAAACGGCGAAATTGCGTCGTGGGCAAGTGAATATTGTTGACGTTGATATACCGCTAGGAATGATCTTCCCTGCTGCGAAAATGGCATTGGTGTCTTTGGCGGATACGCAGGGATCCATGGCGACGCGTAAGCGTTCCCGTGTTGACGTTACAGAAATCACCTTTCCTACAAGCCGGGTGATTATGTCGTTCACGCTGCGCATGGTGTTGCTTTTTTCCGAGACATTGTAAGGCAAGATGTGAGCGGATCTGAGCGTGATTACTTACTGCTTGAATATGCTGAAGGGGATAAGCTCTACGTTCCTGTCGAGCAGCTCGATCGCGTAACGCGCTATGTGGGTCCAGAAGGGTCATCCCCTCGTCTGACGCGTTTGAACACTTCGGACTGGTCTCGTGCGCTTACCAAGGCGCGTAAAGCTACCAAAAAACTTGCCTTTGATTTAGTGGATGTATATACCCGGCGTGCTGCAACGCAGGGTTATCGTTATGGTGAAGACACCCTTGCGCAACGCGAAATGGAGGAAAGCTTCCCTTATCAGGAAACACCTGATCAGCTAGCTGCTATTGCCGATATTAAAGCAGATATGCAGTCTCCTCATCCTATGGACCGATTGGTGTGCGGTGATGTGGGCTTTGGCAAAACCGAAGTTGCCTTGCGTGCAGCCTTTAAGGCAACCCAAGATAATAAGCAGGTTATGGTGTTGTGTCCTACCACCATTTTGGCGCAACAGCATTATGCGACTTTCTCGGAGCGGTTTGAGCCTTACGATGTTCGCGTAGAGGTGCTTTCTCGTTTTCGTACTCCTGCACAGCAAAAAACCGCGCTTGAGGATTTTGCAAGTGGAAAAGTTGCTGTTTTGGTAGGCACACATCGACTGTTATCGCGTGATGTGAACCCTCATGATTTGGGGCTTGTTATTATTGACGAAGAGCAGCGTTTCGGTGTTGGTCATAAAGAACAGCTAAAGAACATGCGTGAATCTATCGACGTATTAACCTTGTCGGCAACTCCTATTCCGCGAACTATGCAAATGGGCTTGTCGGGTGTACGCGATATGAGTCTTATCTTGACTCCTCCCGATGACCGAAGACCAGTAAAAGTTCATGTGGGCGAGTGGGATCCCGATTTAGTGAGCGACGCTATTCGTCGAGAACTTGAACGTAGGGGACAAGTTTACTATGTAAGTAACCGCGTACGTTCGATCGACGAAGCGGTTCAGCGTGTTCATGCGGCAGCAGGAGAAGCTCGTGTAGGGGTTGCTCATGGCAAAATGACTAAAGAACAACTCGAGCATGTGATGGAGGATTTTTCGGCAGGTGAACTTGACGTGTTGGTTGCGACCACCATTATCGAAAGCGGTATCGATAATCCTCATACTAATACGCTTATCATCGAGGACTCCCAAAGGCTTGGGTTGGCTCAGATGTATCAGCTGAAGGGGCGTGTAGGTAGATCCTCTACACAAGCATATGCTTACTTCTTGTTCCCCGATAATATAACGATGACTGAAGAGGCTATGGCTCGCTTAACTGCGCTTAACGAACATACTGAATTAGGGAGCGGAATGCGCGTGGCGATGCGCGATTTAGAGATACGCGGAGCAGGAAGTTTATTAGGCGCAGAGCAGAGCGGTAACATGTCAGCAGTCGGTTTTGATCTGTTTGCTCAGATGCTTGCAACGGCGGTTAATATGACGCGTGAAGGCAACACAAACAGCACCGAGTATCTACCTCCAGCTCTATCTGATATCGTTATCAACATTCCCGGTCATACCTATTTCCCAGAAGAGTATTTACCTGACGCAGATGAGCGCGTGCTCTATTATCGAAAAATTGCAAGCGCCGATACGTTGGAAGCAGTGGAAGATATCTACCAGGAATTAGTGCAAAAGCATCCTGAAATCCCACAAGCAGCTCTCAACCAAATAGAAAAGGCGCGTTTAAAAGCATTTGCCAACGAGCATGGCATTCGTTTGATTTCGGTGACGGGTGGAAAGCTGATCGTGGAACCCATTTTCCTTTCTAAGGCACAAGCTTCTTCTCTTCGTCGCAAAGCTGGTCGTTACTTAGCTGATAAAAAGAAAATGACCGTTCCGTTGCGCGTGTTTGTTCCAAGGCAAGGAGACGACAACCCTGATGATGCGGGAACTCTCAGCCAGGTATTTGCCTATATCCAAGGACTATTCGAAGAGCAGAAAAAGTAAGAGGCTACATTACCACGGGGGTCATTGACATATTGTAAAGCTCGACATAAGTTCCCTCGTCAAGCGTTACTTCGTCAGGGCTGTCTCCTTCAATGTAATAGGCTTCGTAAAGATAACTATCGGTTGAGAAAGAGAGATCGCTCATAACATAACAAGCGCTGTAGTCGTCTGCTTCTCCGAGCTGAAGCTGATAAGTTCCTGCGGGTATATCAACTCCTACGCGATACGTCCCACTTTGATAGGGAGCGCTAAATGACTCACTGAATGAGTCGAGTGGTTGCATCGTTCCGTCATTAACAAGAACGAGCACCTCTCCCTCTCCGACTTCCATGAGATTGTGGCCATAGTAGTTATTAATATGAGCTACTTTATAAGAGCCGTTTTCACCTGTTGGTTCCAGAATAAAAAAGAATGACAACGCATTATCATCTCCGGTAAACCAATAACTTCCCGCAGGTATATCGCTCCCGATAAAGTAAACGCCGTCGGAGTACAGTCCCTCATCATTAGGCTGTTTGGTGTTGTTGGCAAAATAGGACGATTGGATATCGTTTAATTCGTCGGTTGTGAGAGGGGCATCTGGCGTGCTCCCTGAAAGATCGAAGGCATTTCGGAAAAATTCATTATTCAGTGATGCTTCGACATCGTCTTGTGTTTCAGGAGTATTTGGTTGGAGAGGAAGGTACTCTTGGCTTGAGTGATAGGTGACATTAGAGCTCATCAGGCTTGTGCATGCAACACAACCTGCAACTCCTAGAAGAATAACGATGATAACGGCAATAATTGCCGCAATGAGACAACCACGATGCTTCTTGGAAGGAGTTTGAGGATAGTTAGCTTGCGTTGATGCAGATTGTGAAGCTTGAGGATAGGGTTGAGTGGGTTGCTGTCCATACGGTGGTTGCGAAAAGCTAGCGTTAGTTTGTCCGCCGGCCCAAGATTGGGGCTGCGCAGCCTGAGGTTGCGTGGGTTGTGTAGGATGCATTGGCTGTTCGGGTTGAACATGCGAGGTATTTCTGGTTGGGGTTTGTGGTGGATTTCCCCAATAGGAAGGATCAAGCTTCTTTGCCATGAGGGGTCCTTTCGCAATACTCATGAGCAGTTATCGCGAGGTATGCGCAGGCGTTGTATGAACAGTGAGATATGCAAACGCCACAGGCAATACAGCGCGTTGGATCAACTACAGGATAACCCTCTTCATTAATTCTTCGCGCACCTGTAGGACAAGCGTTAACACAGTCATGAGATTGTTGGCAAAGATTGTAGTCGGTAGTGGATGTATAGCGGCTTAAAGTAGATGCTTTTTCAGGGAGCTCACGAGCTGCTTTTACCATAAGGGTTTGTCTTGGCCATGCTTGTTTTTGGCGCAATGCGTCTGGAATGTTTTGTGATTGTAGTGCAGCTTTAATTCTTCCCTGTGCTCGAAAACGCTCTTGGCTTTCATGGAACGAATCGATGGTGCCTGCATTTCGCTGGCGATGTTTTCCCGTTGCGATGTCTTTGCCCTCATTGGCAAGTACTGCTAAGAGATCACGCCTACTTCCTTCGTCTATATTTGCATAAAGCGACAATACCGATTCGCGCTCGGGGATCGAAGAGGCATACTGAATCGTTTCACCTGTCCAGGTCTGAGCGAGGTCAATGGCGTAGTTGAAAAGAAGGGGAGCCCTCTGGTCTGCTACGGAACAATCTTGGCAATAGGAAGGATCGAGGTACCATGCGATTTTGAGGTTTTTAGCGAGTAGATAACTCCAAAACTCGGGAGGAACGCTGGCAAGGCAGGGAAGTATTATTACGTTGCTCCGAGGAGCAACTCCTTCGAAGAGATGCTCGTTGCAGGTAAAGTAGAGAGAGCCTTCTAAGCTCGCTTCACGTTCGCAGCGCGCCGCTAGGTCTTCAAGCGTGATGCGGCTCCAGGCAAAAGCATCGCAAACGCCTGAGCAAATGCCGCAGCGAGTGCAGAGAGCTTCATCTATTTCAGGACCTTGGTCGTTTAGGGTTATCGCTTCGTGAGGACAGGCTGAGAGACATCGATTGCAACCAGAACCGCTCGGTGCGGTGCACCAAGAAGAAAGCGCCACGATCTCATCGCGATTATTGAATGTCGTTGATGCTTCGGATTCATTTTGGGTAGCAGATGCACCTTCTCCATGATTTAGGTCGATAGGAGAGGGTGCATCGTCTGATATTTCGTATGAATTAGTCACCAAAAACCTCAGATAAGGTGTAGTCGATGCGAGCGACAACATCACTACGTTTCATTAACTCAATAGACTCAAACAAAGGTGGAGAAACCTGAGAGCCGGTAACTGCTACGCGGATGGGTTGAAAAATAAGCTTTGCTTTCAATCCTAGGGTATCCACTAATTCACGACAGGTATCTTGCAAAGGATCGCATTGCCATGGGATGGATTCGTCGGCTAAAATTGCACGAACTTTGCGCAGAACCTCGTCGGCGCGGCATCCTTCTTTGAGCAGATTTTTCTGGACAGATTTTTCGTCGAGTTTAACTGTTGGTCCATCAAAAATAAAAGCAAGTTTTTCAGGTGCTTCGGTAAGTCGTTTCATGCGCTCGGCTACGAGAGGATAGAGCTTCTCGTACCATTCTTTATTTTCCTCGATTGCTTCTTTAGTGGTGAGGCCTGCTTCAATAAGGAAAGGACTTACGGCATCAACCCATGCTTTCGCACCCATTGTCTTGATGTATTCGCCGTTCATCCAATCAAGTTTTGTTTCGTCAAAAATCGCATCTTTGCGTGTGATGCGCTCAAGACTGAATTCTTTGCAAAGCATTTCACGAGGGATGATAGTAGTTTCACCATCAAGAGACCAGCCAAGCAAAGCAAGGAAGTTAACAAGGGCATCAGGTAGGTATCCCATTGCTTGGTATTGCTCCACCGAAGTTGCATTACGACGTTTTGACAGCTTTCGACCGTCTGCGCCGAGGATCATAGAAAGATGGGCAAAGGTGGGAACCTCAAAACCTAATGCTTCATAGATAAGAATTTGACGAGGGGTGTTAGAAAGATGATCATCGCCACGAATAACGTGGGTGATTTGCATGTTTGCATCGTCGCATACTACGGCAAAATTATACGTAGGGGTGCCGTCGGTGCGCACCAAAATCATGTCATCCATTACCTCAATAGGAAATGACATGTCTCCATATACGGCATCGTGAAATTCGATTGGGCCGTGGTTTTCTGGAACCTTCAGACGCCAAACATGAGGCTCTCCTGCCTCAATGCGGCGCTGAGCTTCTTCTTTACTCAAATTGCGGCAGGTTCGATCATAGCCTGAATAACCACCCTCGCTTTTTTCTGCAGCAGCTCGTTTTTCATCAAGTTCTTCTTTGGTGCAAAAACAAGGGTATACGGCATCGCGTTGTTTTAAGCGTTCAAGCGCTGAAGTGTAGGTGTCAAAGCGCTGGGTTTGAAGGTAAGGGCCAAAATCGCCCCCTACTTCAGGACCTTCATCCCAGGTGAGTCCAAGCCATTTCATGGCGCGTAAAATCACCTGCTTGTTTTCTTCAGTGGAACGCTCGGGGTCGGTATCTTCAATGCGAAGAATAAAAGAGCCGCCCATGGCTTTCGCGAAAGCCCAGTTATATATTGCGGTTCGGGCACCACCGATATGGAGCTCTCCCGTCGGGGATGGTGCAAAGCGTACACGGACGGGCTTTGACTGATCGCTCATAAAGTTGTCCTTTCATGTTTTGTAGCGCTTAGATAATAAACGATTACAGCTCTTTGTGCGCACTAGGATGGGTAGGCTTTTCAGGAGTTGGTGCTAAGGGAGCTTTAGGATAAGCATGCTGTGCTAAGCGAGCAATCAGCGATGCGGAGTCTTTTACCCCTATAACGCTCGAATCAAGGGCGATATGATATGAATTGATATCAGTCCAGTGTGATCCTACATACTGTTCACAATGTTCTCTACGTTCTTTGTCTACGCGCTCTATCATGTCGGCAGCTTTCATATGGTCAACGTTTTCTCTTTTCATTACGCGACCGATGCGCGGTACGAGTGGTGCATGAATGAAAACGTTAAATACGTTGGGTCGATTTTGCAATACAGCACCCGCACAACGGCCCACGATAACGCAGCTTCCCTGATCGGCGATGCGTGTAATGGTTCGAGCTTGTGCGAGCCATAATTCATCAGTTTGGGTAGGCTCAATACCAAAACTTGCATAGCTTTGCATATAAAGGTTATAGAGAATGCCACGGCGTACTTCCTGCTCGTGGTTTTTTATGTAATTCGGGGTAAGTCCAGATTCCTTGGCGGTTAATTCTATGAGAGAACGATCGAATACGGGAATATTGAGAAGTTTACCTATAGCTTGGCCAATTTCACGACCACCTGATCCAAATTGACGCGAGATGGTAATAACCAAAGGGGTCTGTGCGGGGTCTTTTTCTTGATGAGTTGCACCATCTTCGGATGGTTTTGATGGAATCTCCTCTGGAGATGCCATGGTGGTAGCCGTAAGAGTGAGATGACCTTTGATAGGGCAGAACTTCTCGAAGTGAGAGAAAAGACGATTAAATAACCCCACAATGGCACCTACGGCTAAAGCAGAAATAATAGTGCCTTCACGAACACCATATAAGCCACCCATTGCAACAAGGGAAGCAACGGTAGCAATGACAACGTTGCTTGCATCAAAACCGATTTTGCATTTTGGGAAAGGCCATTTAGATACTTTGGCTACTGCAAGCACAATTCCTTCGCCAGGAAGCGTGAGAAAACTTGCTTTTACCTGCAAAAACACGCCAAAGGCTGTCATAAAACAGCCAACAATACTAAAAAACAGTTGCATGAGATAATTCGGCATGGGAACAAGTTCGAATACGGGGACGAACAGATCGATAAGAGCAGAAAAAACAAAAACGTAGGGGATTTGTAGCAGCTGTACGATCTTAAAATCGCGTCTTAATAAAAGTATCTGAATGATCACGAATAACACATTCATGACAAAGGTCCAGCCCCCGATGGTAAGGGGAGTGAAAAAGGAGAGCGTGGTAGGAACGCATGAAATAGGCGATGTTCCTAGTCCTGTTGCTCGTGTGAGGCCAACCGATGCAGCAACAAAAGCCAAACCGAAAACCATAATTATTATACGGATGACAATATTGGGAATTGTTCGGTCGAAAAAAGCGTGCCAACGATCGGTAAAGTTCACAAGCGTCCTTTCTTTTTTTGCGAAACACGGCATTCATTGGCCCTGTTGCAAACGCAGCATGAGCTACGCCAACAATTGTGGCAGGGCAGGTTGTGTCTGTTGTTAGTGCAGCAGACGATTACGTTTTACATAAAAGGGATGGTGTTATTATACGCTTCGATGTCTTCTTGTTTGAATAATCTTTAACCGAAAAGCTAAAGATAGATACCACTTGTGAAGTGGTTTTGCGCCTGAAGAGTCGTTAGATACAGAGAGTATAATGAGCTGGAAGATCAGTAAGAATACTTTTGAGAAACAGAAAAGAGAAGGAATACTATGAAGTATCAAGAGCTTCAAGATGAAATTAAAGCCGCTATGAAGGCAAGAGACAAGAATCGCCTTTCGATCCTTCGCCAAGTTCATGGAGAGATTAAAAATATCGAAGTGAATGAACGTCGAGAAATTACCGACGCAGATGTGGATGCAATGCTTAAGCGTACTATCAAACAAACAAAAGAGACGCTTGACGGTTCAATAAAGGCAGGAAACGATCAAGAGCGCACCGATCGTTTGACTGAGCAGGTGGAAATACTGGAGAGCTATTTGCCAAAGCAGGTTTCAGGCGAAGAGCTTATTGCTTTGATTGAAGAGGTGCTTGCCGAGACGGGTGCTGCTACCAAAAAGGAAATGGGCAAGGTAATGGGAACGCTTACCCAAAAGACGGGTGGTAACTTTGACAAAGCGCAAGCTGCAAAGGAATTGCAGTCGCGTTTGGCGTAATAAGGTCATTTCCACTGGAGTCACCTTGATGATGGTTCCAGTGGAGACACTGCTCCAGTGGAAGTGCTGCTCCAGTGGAGGTTCTCCGTACTGATTAACGGGCAAGTATTTTTCCTACAATGCCGGTGATAAGGGCAAGAACAATGCTCGACAGGATCCAAAGTCCCGCCATTGCCGCCCAAAATGCTTCAGGAAAAAGGGTAATAAGAAGCGAATCGGCATCAAAGATCCAATTACCTTGTGCAAACAAAAGCGTGTGCATCCAGGTAAATATGCCATTAAAATCTATCGCCGCCCAGACTCCTAGGGCTACTAATACGACAATTACTAAAGAGGATGCCGCGATAAGGGTACCTCCTAAGCGTTTTCTGCCTGCGAGGATACCTAGCGCGACAAGCCCCGCAATTCCAAAGGCTCCCACTACTCCAACAGAGATGCGCCCTGTCGTGAAGATAGGGGTGCAATCTTGCAGGTGAGAGAGAGCATTTCGTGGTAATGAGTACTCTTCCTCAAGTTGTGCAAGGTTGGTTGATTCAAGCAACGAGGTATCTATCGTATTGTCTTGCGTCGATCCTGCTTCAAAAAGGGCCGCGATCTGTGGTTGGGTTTCCTGAAGAGCGGTAAAGATGGTGTTATAGAGCTCTTCTGAAGAGGTACCCTCGATTGAAAAGGAACGTACCGCTTCAGCAATTTGCGCCATATCTTCTTCGGGATACGTGGCATGCTCCCAGCCGGAAAAGGTACCTCCGATAAGTGAAGTAGCCTGCGGGGTAGTGCAAACCATGAATCCAAGACCAAACAAACTGTAGGCAAGAGCAATGCTGGTAACAATGCTTAATGCTATAACGATTAATTTACGAGTAAGGCTGATCATTCATTAACCTCGTACGTGAAGGGTTGCGGCAGTCATGCCTTGATGTTCTTTACTGATCGTTGGGAGTGGACCTAAGCGAGAAAATATTCCTTGGAATTCACCGTTGTAGAGATAGAGTCCATTAAGGTTGTTGTACCACTTGCCCTGAAGATCTATGTCATCATCATTGAGTTCTTCTATATGGGTGTCGGGAGCGAGCGTATGGGTTTTAAAGGGTGTTATGTATGTTTGTGCAATAAAGGGTGCACCTGACGCTTCGTTTGCAAAGCGCTGTATTAGCTCTTCCCATTCGGATTGACTATAGGAAAGACCGGCATATACATCACGTGCACCATAATTGTCGGTCGGTTTAATTATCCAAGCATCTTTATTGCTGCGGATTTCTTCGAGATCTATGTCCTGGTCGTTTAAGAATACCGTGCGAGGAACATGACGTTCAATAAAAGCGTTTTCTTCCTCAGTTAAAAAGGCTTTTGTTTCGGGATGGTAGAGAGCTTCAAAGATTTGCTTATCGTGAACAATGTGTCCCGCAAAGCTGCCAATCAATGCAACAGCCTCATGGCGAAGAGCCTCGATAAGATCTTGTGATTCATCCCAAAAATCTAATACGTCATTGGTGACGCAGCGGCGCCAAATGGCATTGATTTGTTTGCCTTCTTTGTCGAGAAGGACTGAGCCGTCAAACTGTAAATCGCGCACATCGCAAACTACACAATCGAATCCCTGCTGCTTAAAGTATTCAGCGAATACCTTAAATTCATCTACAACTCCACATTCCAGATAATCGCAGATAGCGAAACGTGCTTGAGGGGTATAGTGATTTGAGCGTTTGAAAATATCAATAAATTTCAGCACCCAGGATTCAAAGAGCTCACATGGTTCAACTTGATGAGTTTGAGAAAAGCGTTTAAAAGTATCGGTGGAAGTGATGCTGTTGGTTATTTCGCGATTTTCATTCATTCCCGCAGAGCCGTCCCCGTTAAATTCGCAAAATCCACAGCTCAAATCGTCTTCATTTAAAAATACATCAATGCGTGCAAAAGGAAGCGTATCTTCATAACCGCGAGGAAGAAGAATAAGCTCTTCTAGGCGCTTATCGTACGAGAATATAGTGCGGTACGACGGATGAGTAAGGTAGTGTTCGATTACCTTACATAAGATTGCGTGAGTTGTTTCTGCAATATATTTAAACGTAGTCCAGCTTTCGTCATTGAAAAGGCGAGGGATAAAGGAGCTTGCCACGACTTTATGATGGACGATTGCGGTGGAGTTTTGCATATAGGAATAGGCAGCGCGTCTGCCTCGGATGTCTCCGTCAAGTGATCTCGCAATGGCGAAATATTCTTCAGTAAGTTCAGCATTGCTTTTCATTACGTATCCTCCCGTTTGTTGGTAGGTAATGTGGGGCAAGTGTATCACGCAAGCAAGCGAAAGGATAAAAAGGGCTCTAAGTCTTTACAAACTCACAAAGAGAAAAACACCCAAGACAAGATGCGGTTTAAGTGATTAGGAGTAGTCGAGAGGAAGTACGTGTTGTTCCATGAGACCAGTAAGTCCTTCGGCAACATTGATACTTACTAATTCAATTACCTCATCGAGAGTCAATTCAGTTTCTCCTGAAAGCCATAAAGCATAGGCATGAAAAATGCCGCCTAAATAAAATTCAAGAACTAAATTGATATAGCGTTTTGCTTCGGTTGATAGATTTTGATTTGATTGATAGATGCGCTCGCGTGCAATTGAAGTGCCATACTGCATGAATTTGCGCATAGGAATATGCTTAAGCACGTTTGCACGTTGTTGTTTTGAGAGCGGCAGGGTTGCCTGCAGGGCATAGAGATATTTTTTAGCAAAGTGAGAAGGATCGTTGAGCAAATCGTTGAGTGACAATCCTTCGAGTCCCTTTGAAGTGTGCTGACGGATAACGTCTTCAAAAAGGCTATCAATAGACGAATAGTGAGTATAGAAAGTTTTGCGATCGATATCAGCGCGTTTTGCTAGCGCGGTAATGGTGATCTTGGTGTATTCGTATTCGGTGAGTAAATCTATGAAGGCAATATGAATGGCGCGACGGGTACGTACGATGCGTCGATCAATATGTTTTGTCGAGTTATTTACAGTCATGATACTTTTACCTCAATATCTTTCTTTTTGTATCATAAACCCCAAGGAAACACCCCTTTGACTCGTGATTATAGATTTTCAAGAATCTATAATCAACAGCTGTGGAATATCTTTTCTATAACGACTTTTGTTTCGAGGGGGAAGCCATGAAAGCATCCGAACACATTAAACGCAGCGCCTTGGAAAAAACATTCGACTATTTCCTTTCAGATCCTGAGCATAATATCGTAAAGATAATGGATCTGTTGGATAAAGTAGCACCCGCCAATCTTTTTGCTAACCAACGGAAATCTTTTCGTAATGCAATCGACAATCACGACAATTGGTATCAGCTTATTATGCGGGTGCTTAATGACACCAATCCAGAGGTGCGTGACACCTTACTTAAGACCTTTGTGATTGATGGCAATTTGATGGCATGGCCAAAGCAGGAAGCGAATCGCGATGCCTACGAATGCAACATTCCGTGGGCAATTTTGCTTGATCCTACCAGTGCATGCAATTTGCACTGTCAAGGGTGCTGGGCGGCAGAGTATGGTAACAATCAAAATCTTTCTTTAAATGAAATAGATTCCATTATTAAGCAGGGAAAAGAGTTGGGAACTCACGTCTATATTTATACAGGTGGAGAGCCTTTGGTACGCAAGCATGATCTTATAAAACTTTGCGAAATGCACCCTGATTGTGCCTTCTTGGCGTTTACGAATGGCACGCTTGTGGATGAGGATTTCTGCCAAGAAATGATTCGAGTAAAAAACTTCGTTCCCGCTATCAGTGTTGAGGGATTCGAGGGGGCAACAGATGCTCGTCGCGGTGAGGGCACCTATCAGAAAGTCGTCAAAGCAATGGATTTGTTGCGTAAAAATGGTCTACCTTTTGGGGTATCTTGTTGCTTTACTTCGCAGAACGCCGATTCTATTGCTTCGGTTGAATTTTTTGACTGGCTTATAGAAAAAGGCGCTCTTTTTGCTTGGATTTTTACCTACATGCCGGTGGGCGTGCATTCTCCTGCTTCTTTGATTCCTAACCCTGATCAACGCGAGTATTTGTATCATTTTGTTCGAAAAATGCGTTCAGAAAAGCCTCTCTTTACGCTCGATTTTCAAAATGATGGAGAATATGTTGGTGGATGCATTGCGGGCGGCCGTCGTTACTTGCATATCAATTCTGCCGGAGATGTAGATCCGTGTGTATTCGTGCATTACTCAAATGCGAATATACGTGAAGTATCGCTGCTTGATGCGCTGCGTTCTCCTATCTTTATGGAATACTATCGCGAACAACCCTTCAGTGATAACCTGCTCAAGCCATGCCCACTTTTGGAAAACAGTGGGAAGCTAACGGAAATGGTTGAGCGAGCCCATGCTCATTCGTCCGACTTAGAAGCAAAAGAAACGGCACGTGAGTTGTGCGACAAAACAAGCCAAGCTGCTAAAGAGTGGGCTCCTTATGCAAAGCGTCTTTGGAATAATCCAAGCGACCCTCTGTATGCAAAGCGTCACGAAACCAGCGATCAAGGTATGGCGGAAACAGATATGCATAAATTTGAACGGTTGGGAAGGGTTCGTACACACGGGGAAGAATAAACTTATGTACTCCATTTTGAGGTGTGCGTATTTTCGGTAACGGAGAATACCTAAAGTTATGCGCTTTCACCCTTAAGGGTACTTATTTTGATAGGGGTTGGATGGTAGTATGTCGGGTGAAACAATACTCAGGTGGTGCGCCGCGGGATTAACTTCATCGCAGCTTGACGAAGAACTTACGGAAATGGCATCGCTTGTTTTGAAAGGATTGTATATGCAAGAACAATCTCGTTCTTATTTGTTTACGAGTGAATCGGTAACTGAAGGCCATCCCGATAAAGTATGTGACCAAATTTCTGATGCCATTTTAGATGCGCTGTTAGAAAAGGAAATTCAGCTTGCTGAAGAAGGTTATGTGGCTCCCGATGGTAGTCCTGCTAATCCAGAGCTTTTCCGTTGCGCGTGTGAAACGCTGGCGACCACGGGCATGATTTTTGTCACGGGCGAAATTCGCACGCAAGCCTATGTCGATACGATAGAAATTGTGCGTGGTGTTTTGAAAGACATCGGCTATGATCGCGCAAAATATGGATTCGATTGCGCAACTTGTGGTGTGTTGAATGCCATTCACGACCAATCTCCCGATATTGCACAAGGGGTAGATGCTTCATTCGAATCGCAAAGCGGAAAGGCAATCGATCCGTACGATCAGGTGGGTGCAGGTGATCAAGGTATGGTGTTTGGCTATGCCTGTGACGACACTAAAACGCTTATGCCTATGCCCATTTATTTGGCACATCGCTTGGCGGAACGTTTAGCAAAGGTTCGCAAAGATGAAACCATGCCGTATCTGCGTCCTGATGGTAAAACTCAGGTGAGCGTGCGCTATGTGGATGGTGTGCCTACGCAGGTGGAAAAAGTGGTTGTATCCACTCAGCATTCCGAAGAAGTGGATCCAGAATTTTTGCGTTCTGAATTGCTGAATCATGTCATTAATCCAGTTTTTGAAGAAGAGCAAGTTACGGTTTCGGATGACGTTGGGATATTTGTAAATCCAACGGGTCGTTTTGTAATTGGTGGCCCAATGGGAGATGCGGGGTTAACCGGAAGAAAGATCATTGTTGATACTTATGGTGGCATGGGACGTCATGGCGGAGGAGCATTCTCTGGCAAGGATTGCACCAAAGTTGACCGTTCTGCCGCCTATGCTGCTCGATGGGTGGCTAAAAATATAGTAGCTGCAGGGCTTGCTCGTCGTTGTGAGGTTCAAATTGCCTACGCAATTGGCATGGCGCGTCCTGTGTCATTGATGGTGGAAACATTTGGTACCGGAATCTATCCTGAAGATACGATTGCCCAAGCGGTTGAAAAAGTGTTCGATTTACGCCCTGGTGCTATTATCGACGCTCTTGATCTTCGTCGCCCTATCTATCGTAAGACGGCGGCGTATGGTCATTTTGGTCGCGAGTTGCCAGAATTTACCTGGGAAAAACGGGACAAAGTTGAAGCTTTGAAAGAGGCAATAGCTCAGCTGAAATAAGGTATTGAGCCTTTAAAAAAATGGCGAACAGCACTTGTACGTAAAGGTGGCATGAATTGGGAGCAGGGGGATATCATTGAAACTTGTATCGGTAGTTTTAGATATTCCTACGCAAGCTCTCGATTCCACCTTTACGTATGTGGCGATCGAAAATGAAGATGATCGCATTCGCTTTTCGAAATTGGTAGCGCAAGATTTAGTGCAGAATCAAGAAAAAGCCGAAGGACGAATTGATCCAAAGTGGCATCAAGATAATACTCAGCAGCAACCAACTCAAATTTCTCTCGATGATTTATTTGATTCTCAGTCATCAAAGGCATTGCTTGATGGCTCGCCTGGTGGTGGCTCGCCTGACAATGACTTGCGCGATGCTGGTTCGCCTGACGATGGCGTGTCTGATGGAGGCCCGTCTGGCATTGACTTTTCTGACGATGGTTCACCTGACAACGACTCGCCTGACTCTTCATCGAGAGAGAATTCAGCTCTTAAAAACTCTCTCGATTCAGAGAGGGGAATCTCTGTTTTGGATGCAGAGGGCCTAGAGGTGGGGTGTGCGGTTCTTGTTCCTTTTGGTCATCGCAGTGCAGTAGGTTTTGTGGTGGGTATTGTTCCCTTTGCGCCTGGTGACTCTTTTCCTGAAGATATAAAGCCTACTCAGTTAAAAGAAATCAAAAAGGTTTTAAGCAAACCCTATTTCACTGAAATTGGAGCACGCTGCGCTGCATTTATGGCCGAACGCTATATCGCACCTTTTTCATCGAGCATTCGTCTGTTTATGCCACCAGGCGGCATTCCTCGGGTTGAGTACCTTGAAGGCGCCTGGCAGCTAACAAAACCTTTAATTCATGAAGTGGATGAACGATGGGTAATCCGTCTTGATGCGGCAGATTCGTTTATCCCTCGTAAAGGTGCAGTAAAACAGCAGCGGGTTCTTGAGGCGCTTCGCCAGGGTGATTTGCGTGTAAGTGAACTTACGGCAGAATACGGATCCCTTTCATCCACCCTTTCTTCTTTGGAGAAAAAAGGGGTGATACGTATTGAACAGCGGAGACGTTTGCGCTCACCCGAGGATCAGAGTGAGGTATTTTCTGCTCGAACAAAAGTCAAACCCCTTCTTACCCAAGATCAGCACCGCGCTCTTTCTGTTATTGAAAATGCCGCGGCAGCTCAGGCAGGTGAAGTGGTTCTCATTGACGGAGTTACGGGCTCAGGAAAAACAGAAGTGTATCTTTGCGCTATTGAGCAGGCTCTAGCACAGGGGAAGGGTGCCATTGTACTGGTGCCAGAGATTTCGCTTACTCCGCAAACGGTTGCACGGTTCCGAGGGCGCTTTGGTGACATGGTTGCGGTATTGCATTCGCGCATGTCTCAGGGGGAACGCTACGATCAGTGGGATGCAATTCGAAATGGCGTTTCTCGTGTGGTAGTGGGAGCGCGCAGTGCATTATTTGCTCCATTGAAACAGGTAGGGATTATTGTTATTGACGAAGAGCACGAGTCAAGTTACAAGCAGGATCAGGCTCCTCGTTATGTAACGCGTGATGTCGCTCAGTGGCTTGCACGTGAACATGGCGCTGTTTTGGTGTTGGGGTCAGCGACTCCTTCACTTGAAGCTTTGGAGCGCTGTGCGTGTGATCCTACTTGGCATAAGGTGGAGATGCCAAATCGAGCAAATGGAAAACCGCTTCCTTCTATACAGGTAGTTGATATGGCTCGGGAATTTGGTGGCGGTAACAGATCCATGTTTTCTCGGGCACTTCAAAATGCTTTGTTTGAGGTGATTGAAAAAGAAGAAAAAGCTGTTTTAATGCTAAACCAGCGTGGTTTTGCGCAATTTCTGCTTTGTCGAGATTGCGGATTTGTTCCTTCGTGCGTGTCGTGTTCAACTTCATTGACCTATCACGAGCGAGAAGGGAAATTAGTTTGTCATCACTGCGGGTTTGAACAGCGTGTCCCTCTTACTTGCCCTAAATGCGGCAGTCCTTATTTGAAGCGTTTTGGGGCGGGAACGCAGCGCGTAGAGTCCGAATTGCGTTCGTTACTTTCGGAGCACTCTTGCGACATAATTCGTATGGATGCAGATACCACGTCGAGAAAAGGCGACCATCAGCGACTTTTGGAACAGTTTGCAAAACCGGGCGCTGCAGTTCTTTTGGGCACCCAGATGATTGCAAAAGGACTCGATTTCGATGAGGTAACGCTTGTTGGGGTAATCAATGCTGATACTATGCTTAAGCTCCCTGATTTTCGCAGCGCTGAGCGTACTTTTGATCTGATAGAGCAGGTTGCCGGTCGTGCTGGTAGGGCAGAAAAATCCGGTATGGTCATTGTTCAAACATACAGTGCTCAAGATCCTGCTATTAGGGCTGCGGCGCGTTATGATCGACAGCTCTTTTTGGATAGAGAGTTAGAGTTGCGCAAAGGGCTCGGATATCCACCGTTTGTTCGTTTGGCAAACGTATTGGTATGGGGCAAGGACGAGGATCGCGTAAAGCAGGTAGCTCATACGATCTATGCCGATCTCGCAAAGATTATTCCCCGTGATATGAGGCTTAATGCGGCTTGTGCCGTCGAAGACATACAAAAGGGAGCACTTGATTCTGCTGGTGGAACAGCGGACTTTAACGGAATGCCAAGCGCTCAAGACCAAGAACAATGGTTACTGCTTCCGCCTACTCCTTGTGTGCTTGAACGACTAAAGGGATCGTGGCGCTACCATCTGGTAATAAAGGCTCCCTCCGAAAGTAGTATTGCGGAGTATGTAGGCTCTTATTTTCGTCAAAGAAAGCCCGAGCAGGGGGTACGTGTGTCAATTGATATTGATCCAATAAATCTTTTATAACTTTTGTTATTTAGAGGTATAATGATTCGATGTTTCTCTAGCGAAGTTTTCGCTAAGTAAGAATGATTCGTGGGAAGGAAATAACGTGGCAAAGGCTTCCTCTCAAGGCTCAGTATCCAAGCCAACCGAAACGAAGGAAGAAACGGAAAGCAAGACAAAGAAAACTCCTGCTGAAAAAGCTACTGCAAAGAAGACCACGGCGTCATCTTCTACGAAAAAAGCTCCCGCAAAAAAGACTACAGCAAAGAAGGAAACCGCAAAAGCTAAAAGTGCGGCATCTTCTAAGAAAAAGGCGGAAGAAGCTAAGGCTGCTGATTTGGCAGATATGGAAGATGAAGAAACCGAAGACATTCTGGAGTCCAACACAGAACCTTCATTGCATGAGGTGCACGATGATTCCGATGTTAAGGAAAGCGATTTAACTGACGAAAGTCTTCTTGAAGGTATTCCGGAAGAAGAGCTTAAGGCTACTGTTGAAATTGCGCCTCCAAAGGTAAATAGCAAATCAAAATCCAAGCGCTCTCGCAGCCGTAAACAGGCAGGCGATTCGTCGGTCGCTCTTTTGACAGGCGATCCTGTTCGTATGTATTTGAAAGAAATCGGTAAGGTTTCCCTTCTTACTGCTGCTGAAGAAATCGACCTCGCAATGAAGATCGAGGCCGGTGTTGCAGCGACCGAAGAGCTGGAAAAGGCAGAAGAAGAGGGCATAGAGCTTGAACGTCGTGAGCGTCGTCGTCTTTCTCGTGTAGAGCAGGTAGGTCTTGATGCTAAGCAGCAGCTTATTGAGGCAAACTTGCGTTTGGTAGTTTCTATTGCAAAGCGCTACGTTGGTCGTGGTATGTTGTTCTTGGACCTTATCCAGGAAGGCAATTTGGGCCTTATCCGTGCTGTTGAGAAGTTTGACTATACCAAGGGCTTTAAGTTTTCTACCTATGCTACTTGGTGGATTCGTCAGGCAATTACCCGTGCTATTGCTGATCAGGCTCGTACCATTCGTATTCCTGTACATATGGTTGAGACTATCAATAAATTGGTGCGTATTCAGCGTCAACTTTTGCAGTCGCTTGGTCGTGAACCTACTCCAGAAGAAATTGCTGAGGAGATGGGCTTAACGCCAGAGCGCGTGCGTGAAATTCAGAAAATTTCACAGGAACCCGTTTCGCTTGAAACTCCTATCGGTGAAGAAGAAGATTCTCAGCTTGGTGACTTTATCGAGGACGATGCTGCAATTGTGCCTCCTGATGCTGCAAGCTTTAGCATGTTGCAAGAGCAACTCGCTAAAACACTTGAAGGTTTGGCAGAACGTGAACGTAAAGTTATTTCTCTGCGTTTCGGATTGGAAGATGGTCATCCTCGTACGCTTGAAGAAGTGGGTCGTGAATTTGGCGTAACGCGTGAACGTATCCGCCAGATTGAATCTAAGACGCTCGCGAAGCTTCGTCATCCTTCTCGCTCTCAGAAGTTGAAGGACTATCTGGAGGACTAGAATCTAAAGTCAATACAACTAGACTGCACCAGATAGTTTTTTGTTTGTGCTTTTGCCTGCTTTTTGCTTAGCGTGTAGCTTATAGTTGTAATTTATAGTTTGCTATTCGGTATTTTGGTGTGCACTTCGCGCTTGCTGTTTGGTCGGGCAGCAAGCGTTTTAACTGATGCCACCCATGGCATGCGCTTTCTACTTTTTCTACTTTGTTGCGTAGTGTAAAAATTGCTATCGAGCGCCCCTGATTTGAGGTTTTTCCTCGGAAAGCAGGGGCGTTTCACTCCTATAAACCTGTTTTTTGTCTGCCTGTAAGTAAGTCCTTGCATAGAGAAGGTTAATATCCCATAACCCTGTAGAGATGACTTTCGTTTGTTGAGCTTTTGCCAGTTGCTTGTAGTGGTGTCGGGATGTTTCGGTTATTGAGTTTTTTTATTTTGCTTATGGACGGGATTTGTGCCAGAAAACCGTATTTCCCAGCCAGAGCCACTTTTTCGATCCGATTGCAGTTGTTGTAGTTAATGCGGAAAGTTTGCCATAGATAAACCCCTTGTACGACTGTGTGCTTTGCCTAATGTAGGTGGACATTTTTGAGTGTGATAGGCTTGAGGGAAAAAGATTAAGAACAGCAATTTCGAAGCCCTATATTATTTTGTATCGATATACCGATACAACTCTTACGGTTTATCGTATTATTCATGAGCGGTTTAATATCGATGAATTAACGCTAATAGATTTGGATGAGAATCAAGATGAATAACACCCGTGGTGCAGGTAGGACCGATATCCGAGTTGTACGTAACTCTGAATCGAAAACGGAAACGATTTCAGAAACTCCAATTGAATACTTTGCTACCTGTCCAAAGGGATTCGAGCAACTTTTAGCCGAAGAACTTAAAAGGCTTCGTGCAAAACGTGTACGTCCTCTAAAGAGCGGCGTGGCATTTTTTGGCACTCAGAGGGATGGATATCGAGTTTGTTTGTGGTCGCGTATTGCCTCACGTGTGCTACGTGTAATCGGCCGTGTAGATGCGCATGATGCCGAAACATTCTATCAGGGCGTAAAAGCGCTTCCGTGGGAAAAATTCGTTGGTCTTCATTCCACTATTGCGATCAGTGCGCGTGGAGGAAATGAGGCGTTGCGCAATACGCAATTTGTGGGACTAAAAGCAAAAGACGCTCTGTGCGATCGATTGCGCGAGCTACGAGGAAATCGTCCCGATGTTGCCCCTCATCGTCCCGATGTACCTGTTTGGATTTCAATTCATAAAAAGAAAGCAACTATCTCGATAGACTATGCGGGTGAATCACTTCATCGTCGAGGCTATCGCATGGAAGGTGAAACAGTTGAAGCTCCGTTGAAGGAGGCTTTGGCTGCAGGCATGTTGGTGTGGGGTGGTTGGGATCGTGCTGCGGCACCTGCTTTACGCCGCGCAGAAGCAAAGCGCCATCAGACAAAAAAAGGCAGTATCAATAACGAGATTCAGATGGGTATTTCGGAATCCCATACTGAATCTCATGCGGAATCCCATATCGAATTCCATACGGAATCCCATACTAAGAGCAAAGAGCCCGATTCCTCGAGCTTTGCAAATCAGGGGGAGGAGAAAACCAAAGAGGTACCCCTCGATACGATCACTCCTGCACCGATATTTGTGGATCCAACATGCGGAAGCGGTACTCTGGTTTTGGAAGCCGCTATGATGGCAACCGATCGTGCTCCAGGTCTCTCGCGTGATTATTGGGGCTTTGAGGGATGTGCTGATTTCGATTCGAAAGCTTTTGATGATCTTTTGGCGGATGCTGATGATCGCTTCGAGATGGGTCTTGAGCAAGCTCCCAAAATGGTAGGGGTAGACATTGACCCTCGTGCAATAACGATTGCTCAGGGCAATGCACAAAGACTGGGTTTATCGAAGTTGGTTACCTTCGTGTGTGATGACTGCGCCAATCTGGGACAGGTGTTAGAAGGGCTGAACATTTCTTCGCAAGATAGAGGATTCATCGCTTTGAATCCACCTTACGGGGTTCGTCTTTTAAATTCAGGAGAACTTGTCTCGTTTTATGATCATCTGCAAAGAGGACTCGGTTTCTTTTCTCAATCATGGCAAATGGTGGTTATTACTCCCGATACCTCTTTTGATTCTTCTGTAGGATTTGATGCCGAACGATCCTTGCCAGCATTTAATGGAGCTTTGGAAGTAAGCTTGCGGGCGTATCAGTTGGGGAATAGCTTTAAAAGAACTATTTCAGTGATCGGTCTTGACGGTAATGAGCTTTTCGTTGAGGTTGCTTCCGATCATGCGGAGCAGTTTGCTTCTCGTCTTCGAAAAATGATAAAGGCACGCCGTAAGTGGGCGCACAAACACGACATACATGCCTACAGAGTATATGATGCTGATCTTCCTGATTATGCGGTAGCAGTTGAGGTATTTGAGGAAGCAAAGCAAGGATTGCCATATGTGCTTGTTAGTGAATATCAGGCGCCTCGTGAAATTGATCCACAAAAAGCGGCGCGGCGATTCAAGGATACTTGCGCGATCGCTCAAGCACTAATCGACGTGCCAGAAGACAGATTGTTTACCCGCGTAAGGAAGCAGGAGAAAGGTGGTTCTCAGTATCACCGCGAAATTCACAAGCGTCATCCTGTTTTAGTTGAAGAGAATACCCATCTGTTTGAAATTGATTTGTCAGGTTACCTGGATACTGGTTTGTTTTTGGATCACCGTATTACGCGTCAATTAGTTGGTGAGATGGCAAAGGGAAAGCGCTTTCTTAACCTGTTTGCCTATACTGGTACGGCAAGTGTGTATGCTGCGGCGGGAGGAGCACTTCAGACCACTACGGTTGATATGAGTCAAACCTATTTGGACTGGGCACAGCGCAATATGAAGAATTCTGGTTTTGCAGATGCGACGCATCGTTTTGTACGTGCAGATGTTCTTCAGTGGGTAGAACAGCAGATAAAAGCAGCTGAGTCATTCGATGAGCTTCATGAGGAATTCCTTCATGAAGAGATGCCTTCTCAAAGCGATAAGGCCTTGCATGAAAAGAATTCAAATAAAACGAAGTATCCTTCACAGTTTATGGGCTTATATGATTTGGTCTTTCTTGATCCGCCTACCTTTTCAAATTCGAAAACTATGGGTCAGCGTACGTGGGATATTCAACGTGATCATGCGGAGCTGCTTGCGAAAGTGTCATGCTTGGTTGATGTAGGTGGTTCGATTGTATTTTCGGGAAATCTGCGCTCATTCAAACTCGATGAGGAAGCGGTTTCTGATTTGGGTCTACAGGTACAAAATATTACTGCGCAAACTATTCCAGAAGATTTTTCGCGTAATCCACGTATTCATTTCTGCTATTTACTTACTAAAAAGTAAATTATCGCTACATAATACACATCCTTATACGTATGAACATGCCAGAAAAAATACGAGCTTTTGTGCGAAAAGAAATAGTATTGGTGATTTCTGCTATTGCGGCAGCGGTTTCCTGTCTTTTCGTTTTGCCCGATGCTGAATATGGCACCTATTTTGATTGGCATACGCTTGCTTTGTTGTTGTCGCTTATGGTTGTGGTTTCTGGTTTGCGAGTTTTAGGTGTTGTTCGTGTTTTAGGCGAATGGGTAGTTTCTCGCATGCGGTCAAAAATGATGATTGGAAGCGGACTTGTTGCCCTCACTTTTGGCTGCTCTATGTTTATCACCAATGATGTGGCGCTTATCACCTTTGTGCCTTTTGCTATTGTGGTGATGCATAAGGCGAGAATGGATCGCTTTATGGGTCCCGTTGTTGCGCTAATGACCATCGCGGCGAATCTAGGCAGTATGCTGTTGCCTATGGGCAACCCACAAAATTTGTATCTATTTCAATCTTCGCAGATTAATATGGTTGATTTTGTGCTGCTTATGGCACCGTATTCTTTGTGTGCTGCTTTGTTACTTGTAGGATTTCTGCTGGTGGTTTTTTGTGCGCAAAGTGAAGAGGTACAAAGCAAAAAGGAAGCTAGAGGCTCAAAACATTCTAAAGAACGTTCGATAAAACATCTCGGTCGGGCTTCGGAAGAGCAAGGCAAAAAGATTTCTTTATTATCTAGGCGAACCTACCCGTTAGGGAAGTGTCTTCGGGCAGGTGTGTATGGGGTGTTGTTTGTGCTGTGCCTCTGTGCTGTGATGGGTGTGCTTGAGGTGTTTTTAGTCTGCGTGATAGTAGTGCTGGTGGCAGCGCTGATGGATCGGCGAGTCTTTAAGTATGTCGATTATGGACTTTTAGCAACCTTTGTGGTGCTGTTCGTTTTTGTAGGTAACATGGGGCGTATTCCTCTTGTGTATGAGGGCATTTCGCAGTTGGTGAGTTCGGCGCCTGTGTTTGCTTCGGTACTGCTTAGCCAGATTATCAGCAATGTTCCTACGGCTTTGCTTCTGTCGGGTTTTACCGATCAGTGGAATGCGCTCATTGTTGGAACCAATCTCGGTGGTTTGGGCACTCTGATTGCCTCAATGGCAAGTATTATTTCATTCAAGCTTATTACTACCGAAGGCTTGGTTGGGCGTAAGGAATATCTAAAGACGTTTACGTGGTATAACGCAGTATTTTTGATAATACTTTTGCTGCTTTATGGCGCTCTTCGTGTGTTAGGTTAAGTGGCTTTGTAGATGTTAACCCGCTCGGTAAGGTTTGTGTAAATGCTAACCCGCTCGGTAAGGTTTACCATCCCTTAAAAGAGCATCCACTAATTCGTTGTCTTCTGGATCGGGCGATCCTAAAGGCAGTCCGCAAGCTTCAAAGAAATGGCTTCCTGCGAATTGGCGGGCACGAAATGAATCATGTTCTCCATCATCGAGGTAACGAATGCGGCTTCGCCCGTCGGTGCTACCGCAGAATAGAAGACCGTGTTTATGAATATAGGTGCGATACGTTTCTTTTTCCGACCACAGCATTACCCCTTCCATATTTTCAAGCTCGTACGCAACGGCATAGCTAGTCCAAGAAATACCTCGTTCGCGTACATAGCGGTCAAGGAGTGATGCCATGCGGGTTACACGCTTGAGGGTGCGCGTAGCCCCGATAAAACGTGCGCTCGGTACTACCTCAATGCCATCTTCCTTTAGTTCGGTTACTGCTTTTTCGTAAGCATCAAGCTCAAGCATGATAGCAGGAACGGTAAGCTTCATGGACTCGTCAGGGAAAAGTTCAATTGCTGAATGAGCGGGTCCACCTGGAAAGGCTATTGATGCTCTAAGAATTAAAGAGTCGTGAGCATGCTGAACGTGGCATTCCATGGCTTGTTGTTTAAATGCTGCACGCATAGCGTTGACATGGGCGTCTATTACCGTTCGCGAAGTGCTAATACTCGCGCGGCTTCCCATACGAAAAAGATAGAGACTAAAGAGAGGTACGGGAACGGGACGCATGTTGGGTGAAGTGGCATTATCGCAAGGGTACCAGACAGTTCGCTGGCAGAATTCGCGGATCTCTTGAGCGCGTTTGGTTGCTTTGCCATAGAGCTCGACAAGAGCCGAACCCAATGCGGGCCCAGACGTTGATCCTTCACGAATTTCTACCACTCCGTCTGCCACATAGGGAGGGAAATCTCCTTCATGAACTTGGACCACCACAACACCTTGTTTGTCATTTGTGGGGTCAGCAATAAAACGGGCATCAAAGCGGGGAGTAGGAGATACGTGATGACGACACAGCTCTCCGAAAATTTGCGAAAAATCGGCTGAAATACGAGGGATAGGGCAAAGTGACTTATCGTCATCGGCGATTCCAATAACAAGCCAGCCGCCGCGTGAGTTTGCAAATGAGGCAATGATTTTGGGGATCTTCTTACGCACGTTTTCATTCCAGGTGCGTTTAAATTCTAAGACATAGCCTTCTTCAAGATCTGCCAGCTGGGAAAGATCGGCATAGGTTACATCTGCTAAATCTTTCGGCTGGCCTTGTTCGTTTCGAAATGGGCTATACATAGCCTGCTCCCTCAGAGAGTTTGCTTATCTGCTCTCTTTATTATAGGGAATTCGTGGCACCTCATTTGTGAAGGGTCTGTTTAATGTGTTCTAGTAAGGCGATGCATCCCGCATCAATATCGGCGTAGGTGGTATCAAAATCGCCGGTATACCAAGGGTCTGCCACATCTCGTGAGGCTCCCACCCAGTCCATCATCAGAGAGCATTTCTGCGCAGGATCGTTATTGAATAGACGCAACATATCGCGCATGTTGTAGCGATCCATGCCAATAAGGTAATCAAATTTTTTGTAGTCTGCTTTTATAGCGAGATGGGCTTGACGGGGAGTGTGGGGAATGTGGTAACGATCGAGAATTTCTTCAGTACCCCAATGAATATCGCTTCCTATTTCGTCGCGATGAAGTGCTGCGGATTCAACCAATACTTCATGATCAAGCCCCGCCTGACGCACGTATTCTTTCATGACGAACTCAGCCATAGGCGAGCGACAAATATTGCCATGGCACAAGAAGAGAATGTTGATCATAAATGCCCCTTAATAAAGCTACGAGCTCATAAAATACTGTTTTTCATTACGTATAATAGATGAATATGCTTTGTGCTTTGCTGTTGGTTGGCAAAGATATTAGTGACTAATTGAGATTCATGAAAAGGATTTGTTCATTGATTACCGGTGCTACCAAAAAATGACTATGCATGATGGGACAGTTGAGCAAAACTAGATTTAAGAAAGCTTTAGTTTCCAAAGATCAGAGTAACTATAAAGTTGTAAAGCTGGGGCAGCTAGTTGTTGGTTTCCCTATCGATGAGGGAGTTTGTATATTCAGCAGCTAGGTAAAAAGCATCATGGGTTCTGCATTGAGGTTTTGTTTGAAGATAAAATAATCTGGGTAACTCAACGCATAATGAGTGAGCTTTTTGATTGCGGTGTTCCAAATATTACTCAGCATTTAAAGCAACTTTATGATAGTGAAGAATTAAATGAAGAGGCAACTATTAAGGATTTCTTAATAGTTCAAATTGAAGGCAATCGCCAGGTCAAAAGAAAAACAAAATTTTATAGACTTGATGCCGTAATCGCAGCAGGTTACCGCGTAAATTCAGACAGAGCAGTTCAATTTCGTCAGTGCGCTATTACTATTTTCTGCTTGAAGCTCGACCCGTAGCCCTATATCACCAAAGTGCTAATTACTTACTGAATGACAAATGATTATTTAGAGACTTGTAAAAGCGGTACAATAATTCGGTTGACTTTAAGGAGGACTAGACTGGTGGTTTACAACAACGTTCTTGAAGCGCTTGGACATACCCCATTGATTAGGCTCAATCGTATTCCAGATGCTCAGTGCGCAGAAGTTCTTGTGAAATATGAAGCAGTCAATATTGGCGGCTCAATCAAAACGCGTACGGCGTACAACATGATTCGCGAAGCGGAACACCGTGGAGATATAACGAAAGACACCATTATCATAGAACCTACCAGTGGCAATCAGGGAATTGGATTATCTTTGGTTGGCGCGGTACGCGGTTATACGGTTCGAATTATTATGCCCGACAGTGTAAGCGAGGAGCGTCGAAAGCTTTGCAAGGCATATGGCGCAGAGGTAATTCTCGTTCACGATGAAGGGAATATCGGGGAATGTATCGACGAGTGCATGCGCATTGCGTCTAAAATGACAGAAGAAGATCCGCGTGTATATATGCCGCAGCAATTTGTAAACCCCGACAATCCTGCAGTGCATAAACTTTCTACTGCTCAAGAGATTCTTGCTGATGTAGAAGGTCCCATCCATGGGTTTTGTTGTGGAATTGGTACGGGAGGCACCATTTCGGGAGTGGGCGAGGCGCTTAAAGCCCAGAATCCTGAAATTGAAATTTGGGCAGTTGAACCCGAGCATGCTGCAATTCTTTCAGGTGGAAAAGTGGGAACGCACTTGCAGATGGGAATTGGGGATGGCTTAATTCCTGATAATCTGAATCAAGAAATCTATGACGATATTACCGTTGTAACGGACGAGGAGGCGCTTGAGATGGCGCAGCGCCTTGCTCGTGAAGAAGGTCTTTTGTGCGGTATCTCTTCGGGTAGCGATGTGGTGGGTGCACTACGTTTGGCTCGCAAACTTGGGCCAGGTAAAACAGTGGTGACCATTCTTTCCGATACGGGTGAGCGCTACTATTCGACGCCCTTATTTTCGTTTTAGTTTTTTGCCATAAATCTTCTCAACTACCGAGCATTGCTCGGTAGTTGGTTTTGATGGGTGGTTATAATGATTATCATGCCACATCAAGACCAACATATTCAGCCGCGAAAAGCAACGTGGATGTTTAAGAAATACGGTATCAACCTCGTATTGCGTACCATACTTTTCGCGTTAGGTATTTACTATTTTGTTACTGATAAGGCTCAACTCACCATTCAGAACATAGGTCTTTCTGAGGGACTAAATTTTATCGATATAGCATTTCTTTTTGTGCTTTATGACTTTCTAACAAAGTTCACTTCTCGTGCCAAAATTTCAATTGGATCGCTAAAGCAGTATAAGTTTTTCCAGATTCCCACCAAAAATACAACTGGTGGAACAAGAGAGACATTTTTCAAACGTATTTCTGAGGTAATCACTTCAGGAAAAATACGCTCAGAACAGATACATATTCACCCAAAAGAGAACATTCAAAGCTCAATCGAGGAAGCGCGCCGGATTGTATTGGGCGCTAAGGAAGATGTGAGTCGTGAGGTTCGCCATATTGCGCGTGATCTTGATGTAATGCGTGCATTACCTTTTGATGACTCAGATCTAGACGTTAATTCGCAAGCGCGCCATATTTTGCGTATGAGAAGAGCGAAAGAAATTGTGCCAGTAGCAATATTTTGGGTGGTTTTTATCGCACTTGTTGGGGCAGTACTTTTTTGGTTGGGTTGGATGTCTTCTGAGGTTGTTGCGCTTTGGATGCTCTTTTTCTTCTGGTTTGATATGGTGTGCGTAGTTTTGTGGTGTCCCTTGCAGCTTATTTTTATGAAAAATCGTTGCTGTGCCACCTGCCAGATATTTAATTGGGATGCTCTTATGGTGGCGACACCGCTTGTATTCGCGTGGTCCTGGCAGGCGGCAATACTTCTTTTTCTGGGTTTGATCGTTTTGCTTCGCTGGGAGTTAAGAGCATTCTTTTATCCGGAGCGTTTTGCCGAGGAGACGAACGCATCGCTGTCCTGCGCAAACTGTAAAGAACAGCTTTGCTATCTTCGAGGAAAAATCGGCTTTCCTTATAAAGACGAAAAATTTGAACAGGCGATTCGCCAATAGAGAGTAGAGTCTTTGACGGAGATTTCCAATAGAGCCCGTTTTTCTGCCTATAACCCCGAATTTCGTACGAGTGGCTCTAAAGATACTGGCTGGCTCTAATGCCTCAGACACGTTTTTCTGCCTATAAACTTTTCTTTTGCAACAAAAAAGCGCCCGATTGGACGCTTGAAAATTCTGGCTCCCCGGGTAGGACTCGAACCTACAACCCTCCGGTTAACAGCCGGATGCTCTGCCATTGAGCTACCGAGGAATTCGGTGCATCAGCTCTGACGCGATTTATTATTATAATCAAACCAAAATTCATTGCAACAGGTAATTTTACAAATTTTTTCTTGGCTGCGTGTTTGACCTTTTACTGACGCTTTTCTTGTCGTTGTTGTGCGGTGGTATACTAGGCAAATGCGTCTCGTAAATTAACGATGCGTATTAAAGGTATTCAATTTAGAGAAATAGAGAGGCTCTTGGTGTAATGAGCACGGACAGTTTTGAAGCCAGCTTAAAACGCAGCGAAGAAATTCGCTCTGATCTTGATACGCATCCAGAAAAATATCTTATGTTAACAGGGGATCGCCCTACGGGTCGTTTGCATCTTGGTCACTATTTCGGCACCATCAAAGAACGAGTGGCATTGCAAAACAAGGGTATTGCGACCAATATCATCATTGCGGACTACCAGGTAATTACTGACCGCGACACCACTGAGCACATCCAGGATAACGTCTATAACATGGTTATTGACTATCTAGCATGTGGGATTGATCCAGAAAAAACGATGATCTTTACCCATTCTGCAGTACCTGCTCTCAATCAGCTTATGCTGCCCTTCCTTTCTTTGGTTACGGAAGCTGAACTGCTGCGTAATCCTACTGTTAAGGCGGAAATGGAAGCTTCTGGGCATGCTCTTACGGGGTTGTTGCTTACGTATCCTGTACATCAAGCCTGTGACATCCTGTTCTGCAAGGGCAACATCGTGCCTGTTGGTAAAGATCAATTGCCCCATATTGAGGTAACGCGTCAAATTGCCCGTCGTTTTAACGAACGCTACGCTCCAGTATTTCCAGAACCAGAAGGCTTGCTTAATGACGATACTCCTGAAATTCCAGGACTTGATGGTCGTAAGATGTCTAAGAGTTACGGCAATGCGATTAGCCTGTGCTTTACCGAAGAAGAAACCGCAAAGCTCATCAAAAAGTCGAAGACGGACTCTGAGCGCATGATCACTTTTGACAAGGATGGTCGCCCAGGTGTTTCGGCATTACTTACGACAGCAGCTCTCTGCACTGGTAGAAGTGAAGTAGAAATTGCCGAAGAGATTGGCAATGATGGTGCGGGTGCATTGAAGAAGTATGTCACCGAAAGCGTCAACAACTATCTTGCACCTATTCGTGAGCGTCGTCGCGAATTGGAAGGTAAGAAGGATTACGTACTCGAGGTTCTGCATGAAGGCAATCGTCGTGCTAATGAGATTGCAAATGCAACGCTCGATGAAGTTCGCGAAGCAATGCATATGGTGTATTAGTTGAATATGGTAGTAAGCCGCATTGACGAGGTTGCTTTATATTGAAGAATTGTGTTTTCTTAGCGTTCGATAAGTGTAATGCGTTACAATACTGCCTTGCGCATCGGAAAAGAGATGCTAAGTAATAGCTGGGCCTGTAGCTCAACGGTGGAGCAGGGGACTCATAATCCTTTGGTTGTCGGTTCGAATCCGGCCGGGCCCACCATCGAATAAGTAAGCCGCTGAAGAGAGTTTCTTCAGCGGCTTTTTGATACTGACAGAATCCTGTCAGGGTGCTATGACCAGATTTAGAAATTCTCAGTCTGGGACTATCGGGGTTATAGGACACACTTTTGCCCTATAATCAGGGCTATCTGCCTCTAACTTTGTAAAGCTTCTATTACATTGCTTAAGTTTTAAATTGATGTTCGTTTCACAGTTTTATAAATGGGCTACAGACGAAAACGTGTCTGAAGATTACGTTTCGTTTCGATTGAAGCCAAAATGGGGATTAAATTCCACGTTTATGAATATTTCTGAACGTGTTCAGGTTTTGCTATTAAAACACTCTATTTCTTCCTAGAATCAAATTACTACCTATTTTGGGGAGGTAGCTACGTATTGGGGGATTATAGAATCGGAGGTTCCAATGAAAACGCCTTTATGCGACTTATTGGATATTGAGTACCCAATTATTCAGGGTGCTATGGCTCGAATTACTGATGGAAAATTCGCTGCAGCAGTTTCAAATGCTGGTGCACTCGGTATTATTCGCTGTGGTTTTAGTACTCCTGAAAACATGCGTGAGGAAATACGCATTTGTAAATCACTTACCGATAAGCCATTTGGTGTAAATATTATTCTGGTAAACCGAAATGCTGACAAAATTGCTGATGTAATTATTGAAGAAGGAGTACCTGTTTGTACTTTGTCTGCGGGTAATCCAGCTCCTTTTGTCACGAAGCTATCAGAGGCAGGAGTAAAGGTTTTTGTATTAGTGCCTCATGCACGTGCTGCGGCAAAAATGGAAAAACTTGGAGCTGCTGGGGTAATTTGCGAAGGACTTGAAGGCGGTGGAATTATTGGCGCAATGACCACCTTACCTTTAGTTGCACAGGTAGTGGAAGCGGTAGATATTCCCGTCGTCGCCGCGGGTGGTTTTGCTACAGGCAGAAATATTCTCGGAGCGCTTGCTATGGGCTGCGTGGGCGTTCAAATGGGTACTGCTTTCCTTGCTACGGAGGAATGTTGTGTATCGGATGCATACAAGCAGATGATTGTGGATGCAAAAGACAACGCTACAACGACTATTGCAAATCCTCGAGAGGGCACCGAGCGTTGTTTAAAGAATGCTTTTACTGACGGTTATAAGGAATTGGCGAAGACAGGCGCTGATTCTGAACGTCTTGCAGAATATTGTGGCGACTATGTAACACGTGCAATTCAGGGTGATACAGAAACTGGTGGTTTTTCCTGCGGGATGATTGCTCCAGTGATTAAGGAAGTCAAGCCAGTTGCTAAACTCGTTGCCGATTTGATGGCTGAAGCAGATGAAGCATACGAGAATATGAAGCGTATATATGGCTAAACTTGCGGGTGAGTCTTGCTGGCCATAGGCGCATTAGACTGACATATAAGTTTTACTGCAAAGTTTGGTAGATACCTTAAAGAATCCTAAAAGAACGAGCCCTAATTGGGGCTCGTTCAATTGCTTACAGATGTCTTTTTGTTTTATTTTGACTCTGCTTCGCGATGCTTTGCAACTTTTTCAGCTACTTTTGGTTCAGCAAAATATTGCTCAACGTCTTCTTCCCAGGTAGGAAGTTCTGCTCCAAACATCTCCAGCATCAAGCTTTCAAGGAGAACTTGCTCGGAGGTGACTAAATCCGTTTTAGGGATAAGTAACTTATGGGGCTCATATCCACAGGTAGTAAATACCTTAGAGAGAAAATCGTAGCGATTGGTAACGCCACGGCTTGTCACATGAAGCACCCCAGTTGCTCGTTTTTCGATGGCTTTGATAATGAAGTTGGTATAAGTAGCAATTGAAGTAGGGGAAGCGTATTGATCAGTACGTGCTTCGAAAGGCTTACCTGCTTTAATGCATTCAACTGCTTCTTTTACGATACCGCCATAAATGCTGTACACCCACGAAGAACGAACGATAAGGCTGTTATCTGGTGCCGCATCGCGTACCATCACTTCGCCTGCTCGTTTTGATTTGCCGTAGGGCGTTTCGGGGTGAGGGGTGTCAAATTCATTTGCGGGTTCAGCCATACGCTGTGGATATACGTCATCGGTGGAAATTTGAACCATATAAGCCCCAACAGTATTTGCTGCAATGGCTACGTTCATAGCACCAAGCGCGTTGGTTTCGTAAGCTTTGATGCGGTTACTGATGCCGGTAGCGCCACGAGAAATACCTGCAGAGTTGATAATAATGTCAGGCTTTAACTCAAGGGCAAAAGCCTGCAGACGTTCAGCATCAGTTACGCTCAATTCGGTATCAGTTCCTACAACACGGTAGGTTCCTAAACTTTGAAGGCGTCGAACTAATTCACCGCCAATGAAGCCTTTTGAGCCTGTTATCCAGATGGTTTTAATGTCACTCATACAATTAGTCCTTACAGTGTTTATTGGGCAAGACATTCAAGGATCGCCTTAGGCTATCACTGTAAGAAGAATCTTGATAGCCTAAGAACGAATTAAATCTTACGCAGTTTGGCCAGAAGGGGTTTGTACGGAATCGGAACCTTGATCGTCGCTATGATTACTGTCATCGGAACCACCGTTGTTATTGCGCTTTCCTAAAGCGCGTTGAATAAAGGTAATAGCAGCTATTACTGCAAAACCTATCAAGTTGATAACAATGGTATACATTTCTGTAACCGATCCAATAGGGATCATGATTACGACGCCCGCAATAATGGAAATTACGCGGAAAACAGGATTGATTTTCTGGAAAAGGTAGCCCTGCAAACCAGCAGCAATGCTGTAGAGGCCGCAGCCAGCCATTACGGTATTTAGCACGGCAAGCCAAATAGGAATCTCAACTTCGCCCTGCATAATCATAGCAGGGAAGAAAGCGAAGATAAACGGAATAATATAGGCTGCGATACCTAAACGTGTTGCATTGAAAGCAGTACGCATTGGACGTGATTTTGCGATAGCACTACCCGCGTAAGCCGCAAGAGCAACTGGTGGGGTAATGTCTGCCAAAATTCCAAAGTAGAATACAAAGAAATGTGCACATACCAGTGGTACACCAAGCTGAATTAGGATTGGTGCGCAAGTTGCTGCCATAATGCAGTAGTTTGCGGTTGTAGGAACACCCATGCCTAAAACGATGCAGCAAAGCATGGTCAAAATCAGGCCAATAATCAAGTAATCGCCTGCAGCAAGAACGATGACGTTAATGATGGTTGAAGCAAGGCCGGTAAAGGTAATGCAGCCTGCAATCAAGCCTGCTAAAGCGCAAGCAACGCCTACCGCGATACTATTACGTGCGCCCGCTGCAAAGGCATCAAGCATGCTGAGCAACGCAGTGCAAGAGGTCTCGAGAAGAACGCTGCCAAAGGTATCTTCCTCGGTGCGCTCTTGCCAGTTGGTGAGGAAGAAGTGAATAAAGCCAATAACCAAGGCTGCGAAGATGGAAATTGCAGCAGACATTGCCATAGTGTAAATGCCTGCAGACACAATCCATACCAACAGGACCAAAGGAATAATAAGGTAGCAATTCTTGAGTAGGTAGATCCAAGAAGGCAAGTCTTTAATTGGGATGCCCTTTAAACCACGTTTTTTAGCTTCCAGGTGTACGGTCCAGAAAATTCCAGTGAAGTATAAAACTGCAGGAATAATAGCTATAGTGGCAACCTGAATGTAGGGAATACCCATGTACTCAGCCATCAAGAATGCTGCAGCACCCATAATTGGCGGCATGATCTGTCCACCCGTGGATGAAGCGGCTTCAACAGCGCCTGCGAATTCAGGACGGTATCCCGTCTTTTTCATCATTGGAATGGTAACTGAACCAGTTGTTACGGTGTTACCAACCGAAGAACCAGAAACCATACCGCATAATGCAGAGGAAATAACTGCTACTTTAGCAGGACCACCGGATGACCAGCCTGCGATGCGGTTTGCGAAAGAAATGAAGAAATTTGCAATACCGGTACGTTCGAGGAATGCACCAAAAATAATGAAAAGAACGATATAGGTGTAGCAAACGTTTGTAGGAGTGCCTATAACGCCGCTGGTGGTATAGAAGAGCTTTTGGATTACGTTAGAAAGGGTACGGTAAGCATCTCCATTGTAGCTAAACTGCCAATACAGCGCATAAATAAGCAGACAGCCAACAACAATAATGATAGGAATACCAACACAACGTCGACAAAGCTCAACAAGAACAAGAATACCTAAAATACCGAGTACTACTTCAAGGGTACCGATACGAGTACCCATCATCAGAATATCTACGGTGTTAAAGGAGTAGTACAAGAATGCTCCTGCACCTACCACCATTAACACAATGTCGTACCAGGGGATGTGGTTTACACGGGCATCTGTCTTGCTTGCTGGGTACATCAAATAGCCGATGATAATAATGCCAGCAACGAAGCGAGCAAGACGAGTTTCAGCCTGCTCTAAGCTAAACAGGGTCATGCATAGGCAGTACACCGAAAAGGCAACCATAACACCGGTGATTACAATCTTTGGGGCACCTTCCCAAATTCGAGTGTTAGATTCCTTGTCGTACTTACGCATAATAGCTTCAGCATCAACTTCTTCGTTGCCTGATGCTGAAGCGGTGATGTCAGGTTCTACAACCTTTTCTTTTTTCTTAAATATGCTCACGTAGTCTCCTTGATCATGATCTTCGAGGGCAAAAAGCCTATCAGGGCTGTAGCAAATTTCTTTGCAGCAGCCCTGAATGAAGGTAAGTATCAAAAAGATTGATTACCTAGTTTGTGTTCTCTTTAGAGTTTCTATGTTTAAGAACTTTCAGAGAATACTACTTTGTAGGTACCTCGATTCCTTGCTCCTCGTAATACTTAGCAGCGCCAGCAGCATAAGGAACAGAGGTGATAGAGGTAGCTTCTTCAAGGCTCAACTCAGCGTATTTTGCATGTGCATCTGGCTGAGCTTCTGCGCCATCAAAAATGGATTTGGTGAAGTTGTAAATTGCGTCTTGGTCTACTGAATCATTAGCAAGAATTACTGCCAAAACAGCTACCGTGGTGCAATCTTCTTCCATGCCATTGTAGGTACCAGCAGGAATAGTTGATTCTGCATAGTAAGGGGAAGTTTCCTGGAGTTTAGCGATGTGCTCAGCATCCATAGATACCAGGTATGCCTGCTTAGAAGTGGTGAGGTCAGAAATTGCAGTAGTTGGAGCACCTGCAGTGATGAATGCAGCATCAATCTTGTCATTCTTCAAAGAGTCTGCAGAGTCTGCAAAGTTCTGATAAACCGCATTGATGTCTTCTTCAGTCATGTCGTAAGCACCAAGAATGTCTACAGCATTGAAGTAAACACCAGAATTAGCGGCACCGATAGAAACAGTTTTACCCTTTAAGTCTGCGACGGTTTTGATGTTAGGGTCACAGGTAACAATTTGTACCTGCTCACCATACAAAGATGCCACAACGGAGAAGTCCTGATATGGTGCACCCTCAAAAAGGCTTGTACCTTCGTAAGCGTAGGTTGTTACGTCAGACTGGCAGAATGCAAGTTCTGCTTCGTTGTTTTGAAGGGCTTCAATGTTTGCTTTAGAACCTTCGCTGGAAAGAGCATTTACTGAAACACCTGCATTGTTAGTAGAATACTGTGCAAGTACTGTGCCATAAGCATAGTAGGTGCCAGATTCGCCACCAGTTACAAAGCGGAGCTCAGGGGAGCTTGAGCTTCCCTCGCCAGAATCGCTGTTTCCGCCGCAGCCAACTAAGGCGAAAGCGAGAGCAGCAACAAAGGCTGTCGTAACGATGGCAAGAAGTTTCTTCTTCATAATCCATCCTTTCTGAATATGGATAATTCATAAAATTGATTTGTATATTTTAGGTGAGAATGTAACAAAAGTGTGACAAACTAAAAATTAAATTTGTAGAGGTACAAAAATTTTTGGATAACGGTTGTTCATTTCGGATGAAAGGAATCCTGCGAAGCTATGGCGCTTGAGGATTGGGATTGGTTTATAAAACTTTCTGAACAGGAGAGCTTTACGAAGGCGGCAGAATGCCTTCAGGTTTCTCAACAGACTCTCAGTGCGCGTTTGGTTGCGTTGGAAAAAACGCTTGACGCGAAGTTGATTATTCGAGGAAATCCATTACAACTTACTTCTGCAGGGATGGTTTTTCTGCTCTATGCGCGTGAGCAAAATCAAGCACAACGAGATATGCTTCGTCAGTTAGGTGAAGTAACCGGTAGTGGAGTAGGCACCCTTAAAATAGGCATTTCGCATTTAAGAAGTCGGACCATCATGCCGTATACCGTAAAAACTCTTCGTCGTTCTTTGCCAAAGGTTCAAGTGAAATTAATTGAGGGAACAAATCGTGAATTACTCCGCATGGCTGAACATGCAGAAGTTGACGCGGTGATAGCGCGATTTGAAGATATTCACCCAGGTGTTGATATTTTTCCTCTTTATCAAGAAGAGATCGTTCTTGCGCTTAGGGGCGACTTGCTTGAGAGCGTTTTGGGTATGCCGGCAGATAAAGCAAAAGCGTACGTTGAAGAGCAGGGAATATCAGTGCTTGAAAAATGCCCTTTTGTTTTGGGTAGCTTAGATGATATTGCGGGCAGAATTGCTTATTCTGTTTTGCGAAATGAAGGCATTAAACCAAAGACTGTTGCAATAAGCGAAAACATGGGAACCTTATTGGCTATGGCTCAAGAGGGTATAGGAGCTGTATTTTGTCCAACTGATGTCTTGGCGGTATCGTCGCAAACTTCATCTAATTTGATTCAGATTCCTATACCAGAACAGACAAAATATACCATTTCGTTGGGAATTCCAATTAAGCCAGAGCGCTGGCATGCGATAGAGGTACTCAAAAAGGCGCTTCAAGAATATACCCTACGGCGCGGTTAATGCTTTAGGGGTAAGATCACGGTAAATGTGGTGCTACCGTTAGTGCTTGAAACTTCTATAGTCCCTTTGTGTGCGGTAATTATATTTTTGGTGATAGCTAATCCTAATCCTGCGTTTCCGAAGTTTTTATTACGTGCGGGGTCCTCGCGGTAAAACGTATCAAAAACATAAGGCAATGCTTCAGGAGAGATTTCTTTTCCGCTGTTGGTTATTTTTAAGATTACTTGTTCGTTTAGTTTATTTTCCAGCGTTTTAGAAACATTGTCTGTTGCAGTGACTATTACGTTGTTGGACTCGCTCAGATTGTTGTTTTCCTCTATCTGAATAGTAGAGCCGTACATTATTATGTCTGTTCTGTGCGTGGCAAAGGCTATAGCATTGCGGACAATATTTGATAAGGCACGGGTTAGGTACTTTGGATCGGCGTAACAGTTCAAATCTAGCGGAATGTCAATTTTGAATGACAATTCTTTTTCGAGTGCCGATGGATAAAAATCATCGCTTATTTGTAGGCAAAGGGTACGTAAGTCTAGGTTCTGCTTATTTAGTTTGAAGTTTGACATATTTAAACGGGCTATATCGAAAAAATCATCAAGCATCGTACTCATTTTTTGAGCTTGTGCATTAATGATTTCAAAATAATTCTTTCTTTTTCGCTCATCTACATCTTTACTGTCAAGCAGAGTGCTATATCCCAGTATAGAAGTAAGGGGAGTTCGTAAATCGTGCGCTATATACGCTATTAGCTCATTCTTTCTCCTTTCCGCTTCTTGTGCTGCCTGCTCGTTTTTAAGCGATTCATTTTGAATACTTTGTAACTCGTTTTGAACGACTTTAAGTTCTTTGCTTAGGGCGATGGACGCGTTCTTGTCCTTGAAAAGTGAAGCTACACTTGCAGATAGTTCAGCAAAATAACCTACAAATTTATTAAGGGAGTAAAAAATCAGTCCTGCAATTCCTAGTATGAAGAGTATGGGAAGCGCATCATCCTTAATTGTTTTCAGTAGTGCATAAGTATCCAAAGCTCGATACTTAAGATAAGAGTGTCCTTCTTCGTTTGACGTGAAAGATGTGTCAAACTGAATCATCTGGTGGTCGTTCCATAACGAGTCAGCATTTTCTATAGAGATGTATTCCCAGTGTGAGGTGTGCTCTGCTATTACATTTCCAATTGCTGGAGAAATAAATGAATCAAATACTGCATAGAGAATGAGTAGGGACATGCAATAAATAATGAAGCTTAAAATAAAACGTTTAAATACAAATTTTCGCAGCTCAGTTGATTGTTTGTCGGAGTAATGCTTCATAGTTTTATAGCTGCATCTTATATCCAACGCCCCACACGGTGGTTATGTATTCTCGGGTGTTGTCTAAGCTTGCAAGTTTTTTCCGTAGGCGACGCATATGCACCATAACCGAATTGCCGCCTGATTCATCATAGGGTGCTTCCCATACATTTTCGAAAAGCTCTTGTACCGAATGGGGTGTTTGAGGGTTTGTCATAAGGGCTAAAAGTAATTTGAACTCTTTTGGCGCGAGATTGAGCGGTCTTCCATTGATGTGGCATTCGTGTTGGATCGGATCTAATATAAGATTTTGGACAGCTAATATTCGATTAGGATTATCGTCTGTTTTGTCCCAGGTTACCCTCCTTAGGTGCCCTTTAATACGTGCAATAAGTTCATAATTATCAAAAGGTTTTGTTATGTAGTCATCTGCACCTAATGTAAGACCACTTACTTTATCGACGGTTTCTCCTTTTGCTGTTACAAAAATGATAGGAACTTTTGTGACAGATCGAACTTCACGGCAAAATTCAAAGCCATCCATCTCTGGCATCATGATATCGCACAGAATCAAGTCGAAAGAAGTATTCTTTATAGCGCTTAACGCACTGTGTCCACTCAGACAAATTTGAACTTCAAATCCTTCGCTTTGTACCAATTCTTTTACAAGTTGAGCGATCGGAAAATCGTCATCAACAATAAGTATGTTTGGCTGTTTGTTCATGTTGGTAATTCTAGCAGTAATGGACAGAATTAAGATTTGATCAGGGAAAATGTAAGGAAATGTTAAGGCGAAAGGTACTTCCATTCCTTTCGTAATATCGCAAAAATATGCCTATCCATCTTTTATGAAGCTTCAAAAGATGAGCATTGAAATCTTTTCGAGAAAGGAAAAAAAGATGGAACTAACACTAAGAAAGGGGATTATAGGATCGTTTCTTGCTGGAGTTTTGTTGATGGGGGCAGCTGTGGCAGCTCAGCCGCAAGTTGCTTATGCCGATGATGGCAGAGACTCTGCTCCTCAAACGCTGGTTGTTACAGAAATCGAGCCACGGTCAGCAACGGACTCTGCGTTCCATTTTACCATGTCAGGAAATGGAACGAATGGCACTTCGGGACGCACTAAGGATAATGCCACTTCATCTTACGTGGGTATAGATTATATTTCCAAGGCTTGCAGGATGTATATAGACGGCGCTCATGGGAAATATGGTCCATGGAGTAACTGTACTGTTGGTGGATACGCGAATGCTACTAGAGTTGGCAATTGGCGGATTATGAACTATGTCAATGAGTGGGGTTACAGCCATGCAAGGTTAACCGCATGGGCAAATAATGGCGCTACGACTGTGTATGGTGTATGGAGTTCGGATAGTGTAGGAACTTATCCATCGATTAATGCCTAGCCGAATTATCTTTAGGGGTAAAGGGGCGGCTTTGGGTCGCCCCTTTTTTTTGAAAGAGGTGTTAGATGGATAGAGCTAAAGTCGCTATTGGGGCTAGCGCATTAATCGTTCTGGCTCTAGTCTTTATGGTTTTTTCATTTGTGCGCATTGAGCAACAAGAAGTTTTAATAGATGACTCCCAGGTTTATAAAGATGCTCATACTTACATCCACCGTGTTGGAGAAACGGTGCAGTTTTCCTCTAAAGAAGACGATGAAGGTAAGAGCTACGGATGGTATGCAGGTTTTGATTGGCAAGGAACCCTAGAAATGACAGTCGATAAAATTACTGTATACAGAAATCAAAGTGGTTCGAATGATTTTTCTAGATTAGTTGATCCTTCGGGCATGAAAGAAATAACCGATTATCCTGATCCTGTAGCTTTCGTAAAGGCAGACCTGCGTATCAAAAATATTGATGCTGTTCCACGTTCTGATTTCTTTAACGTTTCTGTATTTGTTTTGTCGGAATCTGTTACTGGAGATATTCCGCTTGTTAATCCGAATGAAGCGACTTTGGAGAACCCGACAGAAAAAGATGCTTATAAATACTATCTTAATGCCGGGGAAGAAGCGGTAATAACGATGGGATGGTTCGTGGATGAATCCGCTCTATTAAATGATTTGCATTTGATCATAGGAGCAACAGGCAGCGAAAAATATTCCTTTAAGATTTCCCCGAACGATATCGAAGAGGGGTAATTTATGAAAGTACTTTTAGTTGAAATGAGAAAGGCTTTTGGCAACCGTTGGTTTGTTCTTTCGCTTTGCATAGGTTTGTTTCTTGCTTTGCTTTCTGCTACTGGGTCAATTTTGCTTTATCAAGAAACCGAGAAACAAGTTGTTGAATGGTGGGGATTAGTAAATCCTCTTTTGTCAGCCTCGTCATGTTTCAGATTTTTTATGCAGTCGGATTATATACAGCTAGGTACCGATTTGTTTTATGCCTTATTGCCATTAATGGCGGTAATGCCTTATGGATGGTCATTGTGTCAAGAAAAAAAGACTGGCTACTTACAAAATATATTTGTTCGAGTAAGTCGTATTCGCTATTTAGGAAGTAAAGCTATCGCTGCGGCCCTATCGGGCGGATTTGTAGTTCTTTTTAGCTTGATTCTAAACTGTGTTGTATGTTCCAGTTTCATTCCCGCATATGCTCCCGATATTGCATCGGTGTTTAATACGGGAATTTATGAATTCATTATGGGATCAGAACTTTACTACAACAACCCCATTCTTTTTGCGTGCTTTTATTTGCTAATTTCTTTCCTTTTTTCTGCCTTATGGGCAGCAACTACGGTTCTTATCGGCGGCTTCTTAGAAGATAGTGTTCGTCTTTTGGCGGGATCGTTCTTATTGCTTTACTTGTTTGGTTCCTTTGAGCATAAAATAGGAATTTTTTTGTTTGGGAGCGGCACTGAATATTTAAGTACGTCTCCTCTTGTGTGGTTAAGGGGAGTTGCAATTAGCGGATACACCGATATTGCAGTAGTAGTACTGTGGTTTTTCGTTTTATTCATCCTTGCGTGCATTCTTTTGGCTGGTCAGAGTAGGAAGGATGTACTGTGAAAAATTTACTTCGATTTTATCTACTGGACCTTCGTAAAGGGCTCGTATTTCAATGGAAACGAATTCTTCTTTGTTCTGTTCTTGTAGCTGGTCTTATTGTTTTAAATGCTGCCTATATTGATTTTTATATTTCAAATATACCTGAAGCTAGCGACTCGTTTCGTTTAACTTATGGCGATTTATTTCTGAGCTTATTTGCAGGAATAGATTTTTACTATCCAGGCAGTGGAATCCCGTTTGTTCTTCCGGTCGAATGGATGTTCTTGATTTTACTTGTCTTATACATAACTTTGGATTATCCGTTGTCAGATCTATATTCGGTAGGAGCTAATTCTCTTGTAGCGGGTTCTAGCAGAAGCATGTGGTGGCTGGCAAAGTGCTTGTGGGTTATAACGTTAGTAATGGTGTTTTATTGCATTATTCTGCTTTTGGTTTTGTTCATAACGTTAGAAAGTGGTGGAATACTGTCTTTTCAGATTCATTCTGAAGTGCCGCAAGTATTAGCTTTTAATGTAGGCAACCTTAAAGAAGCTCCTTGGGATGTTGTGGCATTTTTTACTGCCGTTCCCGTGGTTCTTTGCTCACTTGCCTCATTGCAATTGTTTATGTCTTTGTTGATTCACCCAGTTCCCAGTTTTGTTTGTATAGCTATAGTGTTGTTTCTTTCAGCATATTGTAGTGCCGATTTTCTAGTTGGAGAGTATCTGATGGCGGCAAGGAGTAGTGTTTTTATCTCTGGTGGGTTCTCTTTTGGAATCGGGATATTTTTTGCGATGTTGCTGGGATTGTGGTCGATCTTATTTGGAACCCTTTTCTTTAGTCAACAAGACATTCTTGGAAAGGAGAAATCATGATCCATCTCGACCAAATAAATAAGACGATTGGTGGGCAAAAAGTATTATCTGATATTTCTGCTTCCTTTCATCCGGGCACTATAGTGGGATTCCAGGGAATTAATGGCTCTGGCAAAACGATGCTCTTGCGTCTAATTGCCGGATTAATAAAGCCAACTGAGGGATCAGTGTTTATCGACGGTAAGCAATTATGGAAGGATATCCCAATGCCGAAAAGCATGGGCATCCTTATAGAGAATCCCTCATTTTTAGATTCGTATACAGGTATTCAAAATTTATCTTTTTTGGCATCGCTTCAAGGGAACCATAGAAAAAGCGACTTGAAAAACGTATTGGAGAAAGTAGGACTTGATCCTAACGATAAGCGCAAATATCGAAAGTATTCATTAGGTATGAAACAGCGCTTAGGTATTGCTGCAGCAATTATGAATGAACCCGATGTGATTTTATTGGATGAGCCTACTAATGCTCTTGATGAAAACGGGATTACGATGCTGCGTGATGTTATTAAGGACCAAAAAAGGAGAAGTGCTACGGTTCTTGTTGCAAGTCATGATAGACAATTTTTGGAAGAGCTTTCTGATTCTATTTATTTGTTCGACAAAGGAAAAGTGCGCCAGATTGCTTAAATGCTAAATGAGTCAATTTGCAAGAATCAAATAATTCGATTAATAACTCTAGCCGAATTGGATGTTTAGTTATGAAAAGTCATATGAAAGTAGCCATTTTTTCTGCTGGATTCATTTTGCTTATTTGTTTAGGCTTAGGAATAGGGTTAAGGATTCATGCGGTTAATGAGCAGGCATTATCAATCCCTTTAGAAAAATATGATTTACATGAAGAAATACTCTTGGATGGTTCTTTTGTTACTTCGTCAAAAGAGATGACTTCAGGATATTCTCTTACAGTTAATAATGTTTGCTTGTTGAGTCAAAATGAATATATGAAGAAGTACGGAGAGGATTCCAAGATAAGTAACGAATGGAATGCAAAAAGCATAATCGAAGTAGAAATCACCATTCATAATGAAGGAAATAGTGAGGGCTACTTAGATGTTATGGGATGGCGGCTGGTTCCCAAAAGAGGAAATGAGTACTTTGTTGTTAATTCCACATTATGGCAGATAGGGGAGCCGAATGCCCCTGGCAATACAAGTGCTTTATCGCTTATTCCTAATTCAGAATATACCGTTCGAATTCCTTTTGTAAGAAATGTCGGTGAAGAGGATATGTTTAGTGAGGAAATAAGAGATACCGACTTTAGTCTTGTGATAACTGATGCGCCCGTAAAGAAAGAGATCGGATTGTCAGTCAGCCGTTAAGCCTTTCGCTTTTCTTATTTTATTTAGCTTTGCGCCAGACGATTTGTGACGAGAAAAGATCTAAAGTCCTCTTTTGGAAGATGTCCCAACAGGGGGCTTTATTGTGTGTTGTATAAGAAGTCGCAGACATCAGCATCAGCTTTCTGCTTTTAGTGCCAGTCTAATTACTTTGAGAGATGCCCTGCCAGCGTCTAGCCCCAACCATGTCTACTGAATGCTTCACGCGCAGCAGGCATATATGATCTGCCTCGCTTCGCACCACCGCATCGCCTCAATTAGGTATATCTAAGGACGGCTTCTAGCCTATGACCCTAACTTTTAGTAAGAATAAAAAGGGAGGAAGCTTTCCCTTCCCGGAATCTAGCCAAGAGAAAATCTTGGTTTGAGAATCAGAGCTAGAACTAGTCGAGCTTAGAGCCAGCGATCCAGGTCTGATACTCGAGAGTACCGTCGTGATCTTCAATACCCTTAGCGATGGTAATGCGCTGTACGGTAGGAGCGCCTTCCTCGAGCCACATAGCGCGGCAGTCGCGGTAAAGAAGCTCGGTAGGACCATAAGGGGAGTCCTCGAAGTAGCCGTCGCCACCGAAGATCTCAAGCATCTCGTCGGAAACGAGACGAACGGTGTCGATAGAGAAGAGCTTGCAGATTGCAGCTTTCTCAGAAATGTACTCGCCTTCTGGATCGAGATCGAAGTCGTCGCAGAAGTCGATGATGCAGCAGCGGAGTGCATGGATCATCATCTGCATGTTAGCGAGCTTAACGCGGATTGCCTGACGCTTGATGATCGGCTTACCGAAGGTTACACGGTCGCGAGCACGAGCGATGGACATTTCGAACATGCGCTGAGAAATACCGAGGTTAGAAGTAGCAATGTGAACACGAGATACAGCGAGGGAGTGCATAGCAACCTTCATGCCTTCGCCACGCTTGCCGAGCATCAATTCTGGCTCGAGTTCAACGTTGGTGAACTTCAGACCGGTGTGGCCGGAACCACGGCAGCCCATCATATGAGGCATTGGTACGAGTTCGAAACCAGGCTTGTCCATTGGTACAAAGAAGGCAGACAGACGATCGTCGCCCTTCTTGTCAGGGTCGGTTACGCAGATTACGTAAGAGAACTGAGAGCAGTCAGTGTGGGAGATGAGCCACTTTTCACCGTTAAGGATCCACTTACCCTTTTCTTCGTCCCATACAGCGGTGGAGTGAAGGTCAGCACCAGTGCCGCCAGACTTCTCGGTGAGAGCGAAGTTGGTGAAGATGGTCTTGTCCTGGAAGAGAGGCATATACTTCTCTTTGATTTCTGGCTGACCGAAGTCGTCAAGGATGCGCCAGTTCAGGTCAGATGCATAGTGCATGTGCATACGCATGCCCGAAGGACCACGAGAGAACTCTTCCTGTACCTGAAGGATTTCCTTCTCATTGAGGCCCCATCCACCGTACTCTACAGGGAGAGAGAAACGATAAATGTTGTGCTCAATGTTGGACTGGTAGAACTTCTCGGGGAACGTGTTGGTTACCTCGATCTCCTTCTGCCATTCAGTGTAAGGACCTTCGACCATTTCGCGTACCTCTTTGAGGTACTGCTTAAACTGCTCGTCGGTAATGGTTGCATTCGGATTCATAAACCCTCCTAATCGGTTTGTGAGTTGGAGCCAAACAGCTCCGGTTTAACCCTTATGCGGCAGATTCCGGATATTCCGCTACGAGCTAGTTTATCATTCGTGCGCTTGAGAGTGTCCAATAGGATATGAACGCTCAATCAAGTTATTTTCATAGGTGCGCTCTATCGTTCGGGATAAACGTAGTTTTCTTTTGGATGAACGGCTACTGATTAGGTTGTCCAAGAGCAAAAGGCTGCTTATTTTCCGTGAGCGGTCTGGAAGGTGAAGGAATAGTTTGAAAGAGATCAAGAAAACGTTAAAAAATTTTTTCAATAGATTTAAAAAGAAAAATGCGTGAAAAAAGAACTCTCAATTTTGTTTTATAACTAATATATAGTTGCAACAATTCCACGGGAAAAAACTTGTCAATTTCGTCCACTAATAGACTCCTCCTATAAAAACCTAAGGTATAAATCGGTTTTTTCTTAGGGTCAGTTAACTATTTTTTGTTGGACGGATTGCGGTTTGCGCTTAAACTTGTGGAATCAGAAAGTCCGTTTTCTGGCGTTTTGTGCTGCCAGGACTACGTTCGTCTTTTCTATGAAGACGAGGAGAAGGAGAAGATTATGGATTTTGGTCTTACCGACGAGCAGCAGCTCCTTGTTGAATCCCTCAAGGAATATGCTGATCGCTATTTCGACGATGAGTCTGTAAGGCAGATGTACGAAAACCATCAGGTTTCCGCAGAAGCTCAGGATGCTTATCGTGACGCTGGTTTCCCATTCATGGGTCTTCCAGAAGAAGTTGGCGGTATTCCAACTGACCACGTAACCCTGGGTCTTATGACCGAGAAGCTTTATGAGTTCACCGGCGCTATGACTCCTTTCATGACCGGTATGCTCGCTTGCGCTGACCTTGCTGAGTTCGGCACTCCTGAACAGTCCTCTGTCATCATGGAAGAATATGAAAAGTCTGGTCAGTCTGTTGCAGCACTCTGCCTTTCCGAGCCAGCTGCTGGTTCTGACAACCAGGGCATGACCATGACCTCTAAGAAGCAGGCTGACGGTACTTACGTACTCAATGGCCAGAAGACTTGGGTTACCAATGGTGCTGACGTACCTTATCTGTTGGTAATCTGCAAGGATGAGGATCCTGCTCGTGAAAACCGCGACATGTCTTTGTGGCTTGTTAAGCGTGAAACCGAAGGTGTTTCTACTGCTCATTTGACCAAGCTTGGTCAGCACACCGTACCTTTCGTAGATGTATTCTTCGATAATGTAGTAGTAACCGAAGATCAGCGCATTGGTGGTGCTGGCGAAGGCTGGTTGCTCCTCATGAAGAACTTTGAGTTCGAGCGCTGCCTCGTTGTAGCTCAGGGTCTCGGTCTTGCACAGGCTGCTCAGAACGATGCTGTTCAGTACGCAAAGGATCGTATTGCTTTCAATAAGCCAATCATTACCAATCCTCGCGTTCAGGACCTCATCACCGAGAATGAAAAGATCCTTCAGCAGTCTCGCTGGTGGCTCTACTACTGCCTCTGGAAGCTTGATCAGGGTGAGTCCATCAATGCTGACATTGCTATGTTGAAGTCTTGGGGTACCCGTGCTCATCTTCAGGTAGCTGACAACTGCATTGAGATTTATGGCGGTCTTGGCTATACTGACGAAGTTCGTGTGGGTCGCATTTGGCGTGACCTTCGTGGTAATATGCTTGCTGGCGGTACGTGCGAGGTTATGGATTACATCGCTGGTCGTGCAGTTCCGAAGGCTTACAAGTAATCAACACACACGTAGCGTTAAACTCCCTTTTGTAGGAATACAAGGAGAATAGGAGCAAGAAAGTTATGAAAATTGTTGTCGCAGTAAAGGTAGTTGCTGACGACCAGGACATCTTTGTTGCTGGTGATCGTTCGCTCGACTACTCTAAGGCTCACCAGATCATTTCTGCCTACGACAAGAATGCTATCGAAGCTGCAGCTCAGCTCGCTGCTGCTAACGATGGTCAGGTTGTAGTGATCAGTGCAGCCACCACTAAGGCTACCGACGCTAAGCTGAAGAAGGACATCCTGTCCCGTGGCGTTGACGAGCTCTTCATGGTTGCTGATGACTCTCTGGAGACCGCAGACTCTTATGCAACTGCACAGGTTCTCAAGGGTATCATCGACGAGAAGTGCTCTGATTACGACGTAATCCTCACCGGTGACGGCTCTGCTGACTTCTATGCTGGTCAGGTAAACGTACAGCTCGCAGCTGCTCTTGGTGTACCTACCATCAATGAGGTAACCTCCATTGCTGCTGAGGGCGACAAGCTCGTTGTAGAGCGCACCCTTGAAGAAGAAGTAGAGGAGATCGAAGTTCCTCTTCCTGCAGTAGTATCTGTTTCTCCTTCCATTGGTGAGCCTCGCATTCCTGGCATGCGTGAGATTCTTGCAGCTGGCAAGAAGCCTTCCACGGTTGAGGACCTCGCTGGTGCTCTCGACACCAAGGTAGAGATTGAGGAGATCAAGGCTCCTGAACTCGCACCTCGTAAGCAGCAGATCTTTGAAGAAGGCGACATCGACGCATTTGCAGCCGCTGTTGCTGAGGCACTTAAATAGTAAAGAGAAGGCGGTACTAAAACATGAAAGCATTTGTTCTTGCAGAAACCACCGACGCTCAGCGCGCTCTTTGCGCTGGCGCACGTTCTATCGCCGACGAAGTAGTATTGGCAGTCGTAAAGGGTGCTCCTCTTACGGGTGTTGCTGATAAGGCTTATGACGTTGAGCTTCCTGCTGGCGAGCCTGTTGAAAATGCAGCTGCTGGCGTACAGGCAGCATATGATGCTGCTCAGCCTGACGTAGTACTCGTTGAGCCAACTCCTCGCAACAAGATCCTTGCTGGTCTTTTGGCTGCTAAGCTTGGCACTGCTGTTATTTCCGATGTAGCAGCTATCGACGGTGACACCGTTTCCAACATGTACTTCGGCGGTCTCGCTTCTACCAAGCAGAAGGCAACGGGCGCTAAGGTTTACACCGTAGCTGCTACTTGCTTTGCTGACGCAGAAGCAACTGGTTCTGACGACGTTGAAACCATTGCATACACCGCTCCTGAGAAGCCTCTCGTACTTCGCGGTACCAAGGAAGTACCTCGTGAGGGCGCTGACCTCACCAAGTGCGACGTTGTTGTTGGTGCTGGTCGTGGCTTTGGTGCTGAAGAAGACCTCCAGATGGCTCGCGATCTTTGCGCTAAGGTTGGCGGCGAGCTTGGTTGCTCTCGTCCTCTCGCTGAGAACGTTGACTGGATGCCTCGCAACCTCTACATCGGCGTTTCTGGTCTCCAGCTTGCTCCTAAGGCATATTTCGCTTTGGGTATCTCCGGCCAGATGCAGCACATGGTAGGTGTACAGGGTGCTGACACTATCATCGCAATCAACAAGGACCAGAATGCTCCTATCTTCAAGCAGGCCGACTACGGTCTCGTAGGTGACATTTACAAGGTTCTTCCTGCTTTGATTGAAAAGCTGTAAAAAAAAGCTTATTATTGCAGGGCGCAGGTTTTCTGCGCCCTGTTTTTTTGTTCGCTCTCTGAAAGGAAAAGCATGTCCGATTTTGACGCGATTGTCGTGGGTGCTGGCTGCGCCGGTAACGTAGCTGCTTATACCCTCGCGTCCGCTGGCAAGTCGGTTCTTGTTGTCGAGCGTGGTAACTACGCTGGCGCAAAGAACATGACGGGCGGTCGTATTTACACGCATTCGCTCGCCAAGGTCTTCCCAAATTATCAGGAAGCTCCTTTGCAGCGTAAAGTTACCCATGAGCGTATTTCGCTTATGTCGCCTGATTCAAACTTCACGATTGACTACTCAGCACGTGAACTCGAAGAAGCAGGTAAAGAATCTTACACTGTTTTACGTGGCCCCTTCGATCAGTGGCTTGCTGAGCAGGCTGAAAATGCTGGTGCTGAATACATTTACGGTATTGCAGTAGAAAACCTCATCATCGAAGATGGCAAGGTAAAAGGTATTGACGCATTTGGTGACGCAATTACTTCTGATGTAGTAATTCTTGCTGACGGTGTAAATTCTTTGCTTACTTCTAAGGCAGGTCTTTCCAAGAAGGCTCCTGCTATTCATCAGGTAGCAGTTGGCGCTAAGGAAACCATTGAGCTTCCTGCTGATGTTATCGAAAGCCGTTTCCTTTGCAATCCAGGCGAGGGTGCTTCCTGGCTGTTCGCAGGCGATTGCTCTAACGGCATCATTGGTGGTGCTTTCATCTATGCAAACCAGGAATCTGTTTCCGTAGGTATTGTTGCTACCATGAGTGAAGTTTTGAAGCAGGACATCCCTGTTTATCAGATGCTTGAAAACTTCAAGAATCGTCCTGAGATCAAGCCTTTGATTGCTGGCGGTAAGACGGTTGAGTATTCTGGTCATGTTGTACCTGAAGGTGGCCTGAAGATGATGCCAGAAATCGTTGGCGATGGTGTCTTGGTTGCAGGTGACGCAGCTATGTTGTGCATGAACCTTGGTTATACGGTTCGTGGTATGGACTTGGCTGTTGCTTCTGGTGAAATTGCTGCTAAGGCAGCTATTAAAGCTCTTGATGCTGGTGACACTTCCAAGGCTGGTCTGTCCGATTACAAGACTATGTTGGATAACTCTTTTGTAATGCGCGACATGAAGATGTATCAGGATGCTCCTGAATTCCTGGAGAACTGCCCAGGCATGTTCCGCGGTTATCCTGAAATGATCCGCGACATCATGACTCCTTTGTTCATGGTTGACGGTGAGCCTCGCCAGCATGTCATGAAGATCGCTTTGCCTCCAGTAAAGAAGCAGGGTCTGTTCAAGCTTGCTAAGGTTGCTATGAAGGGTGTGAAGGCTCTATGATCGATATTACGGTTAACGTCGACGAGAAGCTTTCTCTCAACAAGTTTAATGTTGATGAGGAAAATGCTCATATCAAGATCAAGGAAGGTGTTAAGGCTTCCGATCCTGAATTCCAGAAACTTGTTATGTGCTGCCCAGCTGCACTGTACAAGATGCCCGCAGAAGGCGACGAGCCCATTTTTGACTACGCTGGTTGCCTCGAATGTGGCACGTGCCGCATGATCTGTGGTGAAACCATCCTTGAGAAGTGGGAGTATCCGCAGCCTACCATGGGTGTAGAATATCGTTTTGGCTAAGATTTAACGAAGTTCATCTTCGGTTTAATCGCTTTGCGATACTTAAAAGTCCGCACTAT
>ENA-OPBF01000111-OPBF01000111.1-human-gut-metagenome-genome-assembly--contig:-NODE-111-length-68168-cov-4.499567_pt1 | contig 68168 bp, 62 predicted proteins | sample MGYA00241067_ERZ501450 | MGnify/ENA primary metagenome ERZ501450 (study PRJEB25962, sample SAMEA2042516) | human gut metagenome | biome: human gut; feature: human-associated habitat; material: faeces... | reverse complement strand
AAAAATTAAAAAAAAAAGGTATAAAAACTATAAGAAGAGAAAAAGTTGACTTGCCTCAAGAAATAATAGATAGAAACAGGTCAAGAGCAAAGAATAGATGGAATTATACATTTGATAAGTTAAATATTTTTGAACTAACAGATTTCGAAAAAATTGTATTTATAGATAGCGACATTTACGTAAGACAAAATATAGATTGTTTATTTGATAAACCACATATGTCAGCCGTAATAGACAAGCATCATGGTCCAAACTTGACGTGCAGATGCTTGGAGCTTACATCTGGGGTTATTGTAGTAGAGCCTAAAAAAGGTCAAATTGAAAAATTTAAAGAAATAATAAAAACAATAATAGACAAACGAGATGCAATAGGAGACCAAGATATTTTGCAGGAATATGACCATGAGTGGAAAAATAAACCTGAGTTACATCTAAAAAATAAATATAATATATTCTTTCCATATCTAGAGTACTATGTAAACTTTCAAGAATATTCGATGGATGACTTGGCTGTAATTCACTTTATATATCCAAAGAAACCTTGGATGATTGATAAAGAAAACAGAGTCAATGAATATGTTGAATACATAGATGGATTTACGAAAGAATGCTATGAAGAAGAAAAAGCTCCAGAATACATAGATTGCTTATATGGAGATCGTAGACACGCTAAAAAGATTGTAGAAGAATATTGCAAACTAATTGAAGAGTAAATTATTAAAAATACAACAATTAGACACCTATTTATACTAAAAAAATAGTGCAAAAGATAAAATGCAACTGAAAGTTTACAAAAAGATAATGAAAATTGGTAGTGCAACTTTATTTATTTGCTCTATAATTTAGGTGGAGGTGAGAAAAATGAGATTTAGTGAAAAATTACCAAAACTAAGAAAAAACAATAATTTATCGCAGGAACAACTTGCAGAACAATTAGGTGTATCTAGACAAGCAGTTTCAAAATGGGAGGCTGGCAATTCTTATCCAGATATGGAAAAAATGCTACAAATGTGCCAAATATTAAATTGCCACTTGGAAGATTTAATGGATGATGGTTCAATAGGAAATACTTCAATAGAAGGTTCGAAAAACAAGATTGATTTAAATGTATGCATGCAAGACTTTTTAAATTTTATAACAAAACTATATAATATGTTTGTTAGCATGAGGTTTAAAGAAAAAATTAAATTTATATTTGAAATGGTATTTATAATTCTAATTTTGTTGCTATCTGGGTTATTAATTATGAAACTTTTAGAATACATAATTTATGGAATTCTTCCATTACCTATATTATGGAAAATATTAAGCAAAGTAATTACGCTTATATTGATTGCAGTTGGAGGAGTAATTTTTATTCATTTACTAAAAATTAGGTATCTAGATTATTATGTAACAATAGAGGATCAAAATATTACGAAGAAGAGTATTGAAGAACCTATTGAAAAAACAGAAAATAGACACTACGAAGAAAAGTCAAAAGAAAAAATAATTATTAGAGATCCAAAACATTCTGGTCCAGCTTTTCTAAAAGTAATTGAAAAAATCATAGTAATAATGATAAAACTATTTATGATTTTCATTGCAATTCCAGTGGTAATAGGATTCGTAATTGATGTTGGTTGCACAGTAGTTTCATTGTACCATATTATATATGGAAATATATTCGCGGGAATTGCATTTGTTGGAATTGGTATAGCTTTAATTCTTTATAGCTTTATGGAATTAGCATTTAATTTTGTTGTAGACAAAGAACAACATTTTAAGAAAATATTTATAATTGCAATAATAGGCTTGATAACCTGCGGGGTAGGAGCAGGAATAGCAATAGGGTCATACCTAAATTTCGAACATGGTTCAACAAATCAATATAATGAATATAAAACATTATCACAAGAAATTCCAATGTCTGATAATTTATGGATAACAAAAAACTATGAGCATGAATATATTATAGACAATTCAATAGGTACAGTAAACATTGAAGTAAAATATTTGAATGGAATAGAGCCTAAATTAGAAATAGAAAACAGAAAAAATTCTAATGACGAAAACTATCAGTATTGTCTTGTAACATATGACACAAATAGATATATGTTGTATAAAAATATATTACAGGATATAAAAAACAAAAAACTTATTGACTATGAGAATCTAAATTCTATTAAATTAAAGATAACAGTATCACAAGAAAACTATGAAAAATTACAACAAAATTATGAAAAATACTGTAAATAATATTAAAACTAAATAAAAAATAACAGGAGTGTGCTTTTGAAAAGAAGTGCACTTAAATTATAAAAAATAAAAGAACAAAAGTTTGCAAAACTATTGAAAAGGCATTATAAATATGCTATAATAACAGTGCAAAAATTTTATTAAAGGATGATTTTAATGAATGATAATATTATTATAAAAGGTGCAAAAGAACACAATTTAAAGAATATAGATTTAACGATTCCAAGGAATAAATTGGTAGTTGTTACAGGACTTTCAGGTTCTGGAAAATCTTCACTTGCTTTTGATACTTTGTATGCAGAAGGACAAAGAAGATATGTAGAGAGTTTGTCTAGCTATGCAAGGCAATTCTTAGGTATGATGGAGAAACCTGAGGTTGAGTCTATTGAAGGACTTTCACCTGCTATTTCTATTGACCAAAAGACTACATCTAAGAACCCTCGTTCTACAGTTGGAACGGTTACAGAAATTTACGATTATTTGCGTTTATTATATGCAAGAATTGGAGTGCCATATTGTCCAAACTGTGGTAAGAAAATTGAAAAGCAGACTATTGACCAGATTGTTGATAATATTCTGGAGCTTGAAGAAGGAACAAGACTTCAAGTTTTAGCTCCTGTTGTGCGTGGAAGAAAGGGAGAATTTACAAAGCAGTTAGAAGATTATCAAAAAGCAGGTTTTATTAGAGTAAGAATAGATGGTCAAATGTATGAGCTTGGAGAAGATGAAATTACTCTTGATAAAAAGAAGAAACATAATGTTGATGTTGTGGTAGACAGATTAATTATTAAAGAAGGAATTCGTGCAAGATTAACTGAATCTGTTGAAACAGCAATGAAATACGCAAACAACTTAGTTACAATAGATGTGCCAGGCCAAGAAGAAAAAATCTATTCTCAAAATTACGCATGTACAGATTGTGGCATTAGCTTTGAAGAATTAACACCAAGAATGTTCTCTTTCAACAATCCATTTGGTGCCTGCCCAGAGTGTACTGGTATTGGCTATTTAATGAGAATTGATGAGGATTTAATAATTCCAGATAAAGATAAGACACTATATGATGGGGTAAAAGCTTTCGGAGCTAGCACCATGAAAAAAGGCGATACTATGGCTAAGATGTACTTTGAGAGTATTGCAAAACATTATGGAGTTAAAATTAAAGATGTTCCAATTAAAAAATTACCAAAGGATTTCTTAAATAAAATTCTATATGGTACAGGAGATGAAGTAATTGATTTTGAATATACATCTGCTGCCGGAACAAGAAAATTTTCTACTCCATTTGAGGGCGTAATTCCAACCCTTGAAAGACGTCATAATGAAACAAAATCTAATGGTATGAGAAGTTTTTACGAGATGTACATGAGCGAATCTCCTTGTCTTGCTTGCCATGGAGCCCGTTTAAGAAAAGAAAGTTTATCTGTAAAAATTGGAGAATTAAACATAAAAGAACTTACAGATATGTCAATAGATAAAATAAAAGAATATATAAATAACATAGAGCTTACACCAACCCAGGCAATGATTGCAGAACAGATCTTACAAGAGTTAAATAAACGTTTACAATTTTTAATAGATGTTGGACTTGATTATTTAACACTCTCGAGACCAGCTGGTTCTTTATCTGGTGGTGAAGCACAACGTATTAGGCTTGCAACCCAAATCGGTGCTGGTCTTACAGGGGTTCTATATATTCTTGATGAACCAAGCATTGGACTTCATCAAAGAGATAATGACAAGCTAATTGCTACATTGAAGAAATTAAGAGATTTAGGAAATTCTGTTATAGTTGTAGAACATGATGAAGATACGATGTATGCTGCTGACCAGATTATAGATATTGGACCAGGAGCCGGAGTACATGGTGGAAATGTAATGGCACAAGGAACTGCAGAAGAGATAAAAAATACACCAGGTTCTATAACAGGTGATTATTTGAGTGGAAGAAAACAAATAGTAGTTCCAAAGAAAAGAAGAAAGTCTAATGGAAAATCTATAGAAGTAGTTGGAGCAACAGAACACAACCTAAAAAATATTACAGTAAAATTTCCATTAGGACAATTTATATGTGTAACAGGTGTTTCTGGTTCAGGAAAATCAACACTCGTAAACGAAATTTTATATAAGACGATTGCAAGAGACTTAAATGGTTCTAATGAAAAGCCAGGAAAATGCAAGCAAGTAAAAGGCCTTCATAATATAGACAAGATAGTAAACATAGACCAATCACCAATAGGAAGAACACCTCGTTCAAATCCAGCAACATATACTGGTGTGTTTGATATGATAAGAGATTTATTTGCAGGCACAAACGAAGCAAAAATGAGAGGATATGACAAGGGAAGATTTAGCTTCAATGTTCCAGGTGGAAGATGTGAAGCTTGCTCTGGAGATGGAGTCTTAAAAATAGAAATGCATTTCTTATCTGATATTTATGTTCCTTGTGAAGTTTGCAAAGGAAAACGTTATAACAAAGAAACATTGGAAGTAAAATATAAAGGAAAATCAATATCGGATGTGTTAGATATGACTGTTGAAGAAGCATTAGAATTCTTCGATAAAATACCAAGAATAAAGTCAAAAATTCAAACATTGTATGATGTCGGCTTAGGTTATATCAAACTAGGACAACCTTCAACAACATTATCTGGTGGAGAGGCTCAACGTGTAAAATTAGCAACAGAACTTTCTAAGAAAGCAACAGGAAAAACCTTATACATCTTAGATGAACCAACCACAGGACTACATATTGCAGATGTTCATAGATTAGTAGATATTTTACAAAGACTTGTAGATACAGGAAATACAATAATTGTAATAGAACATAATCTAGACTTAATAAAAACTTGCGACTACATAATAGATTTAGGACCGGAAGGCGGAGATAAAGGTGGACAAGTAATAGCAGTAGGAACACCAGAACATATTGTAAAAAATGAAGATAGTTATACAGGAAAATTCTTAAAAAAATATCTTAATTAATACAAAGTAAATCCCCGTTGGTTTAAAACCGCAGGGGATTTACTTTCTTTGCGGATACTTACCGCAGAGTTTTGAGCAAATTAAAAATGTAACTTCAACTTACTTATGAAAGAGATTTCTCCAATGTGGGAACAATCTCATCTGTGGAGTTTACCACGGTATACAGTTTGGCGTCTTTTTCATCTGCAAATCCTTCATCATAAATTCGAGCAAGAACGTGTAAAACGTCATTAAAGTAACCTTGCTCGTTGATGATAATGATGGGGCTGTTGTGTTCACCACAACGTTTTGCCTCTATGCTTGAAAAAAGCTCGTCAATTGTTCCGATGCCACCAGGCAGAAAAATATGCATGGAAGTATTTTTGAAAATCCAATCCTTGCGCTCACTAACAGTGTTGAAGTCAAACAAATTGCTGTAGAAAAGCTCTTCGGCATCATTAATGTATGCCTGAGGAATAGCCACGATTATGTTGGCTTTATTAAGTAACATACATTTGTACATAAGCCCCATAAGGCCTCTTGCACAACCGCCAAACACGAGAGTGTGCTTATGCGCAGTTATGAATTTTGTAACTTCAAGTGTTGCCGTGCAATAGCGGCTCCACTTAACGTTATCAGTTACATCACGAGATGAACATCCAACAAAAATATTCATAATATGCTCCTTTCAATTATACATGTGTATAAAACGAACTAACTAATTTTACCACAGAATCTTCGAAAGGTCAACATAATAAAAAATAGCAAAATTACTCTATTGACAGATTAGAACAAAATACATATAATTACTGTATAAATAAATTAGGAACAAGGTGAAGAAATGGAAAATAATATAATAGAGAATAATATAACAATAGGAATAGAAGGACTAGTTGGAGCCGGAAAAACATCAATTTGTAGGGAATTATTATACAAAATACCTAATAGTATAATATTACATGGTGGCAATTTATATAGAGGAATTGTATTTGCACTTATGAATTCTGGCATAGACATGAGCAAAATAATGAATAATTCTGATAAACCAATTGATATAAAGCAAATGATGGATAGACTAAAAGTTGAATTGAAAATAGAAAATAGAGAAAGTGTTGTTTATGTTGATGGAAAAGAAATAAATGAAGAAAGTTTACAATCAGACACAACATCAATGGCAGTTTCTAAAATTGCAAAAGATGCTGATAACACAAAATTCTACATATTTGGAAGAGAATTAATAGATGCATATAAAAAGCAATATAATCTAATAATATCAGGTAGAGACTTAATGAAAATTTATTCTGAGCTAGATTATCATTTCTTCGTAACAGCAGATATAGATACAAGAGTAGATAGAAAAATGCATCAATATGAAAATGAAACAATAACAAGAGAAGAATTGAAAAAACATATTGAAGAAAGAGATATGTTGCAGGAGCAAGCCGGCTTCTACAAGAGATACAGCAAAACAATTGATGTTGATGTAACAGAATGCAAGAATGCAGAAGAATCGGCTATGAAAATATTAGAAAAGATTGCTCAATAAAATATTTCGCCCCCAAAGGGGCGTCCCTAATGGGCGAAAAACTAGAAAGGAGTTTAAGTATGGATTTTGTAAATGAAAAGTTAGAAGAATTTAATAAATTCTTAGATGGTAAAAAGGTTGCTATAATCGGCATGGGTGTTAGCAATGTGCCTTTGCTAGATTATTTTTATGATAAAAATGCGAAAGTTACAGTATTTGACAAAAGAAATTTATCAGATGAAATTATGGAAAAAATAAATAAATATAGATATGAAGTTGAAATAGGAGAAGATAATCTATCTAGATTACATGGATTTGATGTTATTTTCAGATCTCCTAGTGCATTACCAACAATACCAGAGTTTGTAGAAGAAGTTGAAAGAGGTGCATTATTAACTTCTGAAATTGAAATGGTATTAAAGCTTGCACCATGTAAGGTCATAGGCGTAACTGGCACAGAGGGAAAAACTACTACTACATCAATTATATATGAAATATTAAAGCAAACAGGACGTAATTGCTTTTTAGGAGGAAATATTGGAAAGCCTATATTTACTAAGGTAAAAGATATGAGACCAGACGATATAATTGTGCTTGAATTAAGTAGTTTTCAATTAATGGGAATGGATGTTAGTCCTGATATTGCAGTTGTAACAAATATGTTTCCAGACCACCTGAATGTACATAAATCATATGAGGAGTATCAAGAAGCAAAGAAAAATATTTTCTTACATCAAAATAAAAATGGAATAGCAATTTTAAATAAAGATAATGATATTACTAGAAACTTTGCAAAAGATGTAGTAGGAAAAGCTGTATTCTTTAGTAGTACAAAGCAATTGAAAGATGGATATGTGTATGACAGAGCTGACCAGATGATAAAACATTGTGTAGATGGAAAATGCATAGAGTTATTGAAAAAAGATGAAGTAAAATTAAGGGGAATTCATAATTACGAAAATATTTGTGCTGCACTTGCAGCAACAGAAACAGTTGCTACCCAAGAACAACAGTTAAATGCAATAAAAAATTTTAATGGGGTTGAACACCGATTAGAGTTTGTAAGAGAACTAAATGGAGTAAGATATTACAACGATTCTATTGGAACTAGCCCAGCTAGTACGATTGCCGGCTTGAATGCTTTTGATGAGAATATTGTATTGCTAGCAGGTGGATCAGACAAAGGATTAGATTACAAAGAAATTGGAGAAAAAATAGCACAAAAAGTAGGAACATTAATATTGACTGGCCCAACATCTGAAAAAATTGAAAATGCAACAATCATAGCATTAGGAGAAATACAAGATAAGAAAATAGACATTATACATTGTACAAATCTTGAAGAAGCCGTTAAAATGGCAAAACAAAAAGCAGTAACAGGAGATGTAGTGTTATTATCGCCGGCAAGTGCAAGTTTTGATGCATTCAAAAATTTTGAAGAACGTGGAAAAAAATTCAAACAGTATGTAAATGAACTAAATTAACAAAACAAAAACCTTCTCATATAATACAGTATACGAGGAGGTTTTAATAATGCAAGAACATTATTAAAATATATCTTCCAGAATAGTTCGAGGGAGGATACAAATATGTTAAATACTGATGAGTATATGAAAACTATAATTGGAGATACATATACAAGAAGTGAGATAAACATAAAAGAGCCAACTTTACAGACGGTAGATTTATATCCAGAGTCATATCTAAAAATCAATCCGATAGTTATAAATAAATGTAAAAGAATTACACAAAAACCAACAAAAACTTTAATTAACCAAATTACTGATGAAATTTTTAAAGAATTAAATGAAAAAAATGCCAAAGATGATATAAAAAGGGATTTCATTCAAATTTTGGTATTAAATCAACTATAAAAGAAAATTTTGACAAATCAGCAAAATTCAAACTGTATATTCAATTTTCAAATGTGCATAATAATATTGTAAATTTTTTTGAAAGGTGGATATATAAATGAAAGTTAAAGATTGTATGTGTAATCATGTAAATTATGTAAAGCCAAACACATCTGTACAGGACTGTGCTAAAATGATGTGCGAATGCCATATTGGTTGTACTCCAGTATGCGATGATTCAAACAGATTAGTTGGAATTGTAACAGATAGAGACATTCTTTTAAGAGCAGTTGCATGCGATAAAGATACTTGCAAGACCACAGTTAGCGAGATAATGACAACACAGCCATGCTCATGTACTCCAAACAGCGAAATTACAGAGGCAGAAAGATTAATGTCTGAAAAACAAATTAGAAGAATACCTGTAACACAAAACAACAAAGTTATCGGCATTTTAACATTAGGAGATTTAGCCGCAAATCAATCAGTAGACCAAAAAGAATTGTGTGATACAATAGAATGTATTTGTGGAACAGACGAGCATAACGCAGAGTAATTCTATAATTTTTCAACTTTAATATTAATGCAGAAATACTTATTATTTTTAAAACTTCGGTACGGCACTATTGGTCGGAGCTCTTCCAGACTCTTCAAAAGGCGAGCTTGCCCTTGTTTTTCAAAATAATAAGTATTTCTGTTTTATTTTGAAAATAAATTATATTGTATAACGTATACTTTTGGAAAATTACCATAAAATAGTAATATATTATTTATTAGGAGCTATTATGGTAATTGATATGAATTATTGGACAAAGGTTTTTAGAAAGTTAGTTTTATTGATATTAAGCTTTATAACTATTTATCTAAGTTTCAAACTAGCTTTCTTTTATATGCCTTTTTTAATTGCATTTGTAATATCTCTTTTGCTAGAGCCTGCTATAAGATTTTTTATGAGAAAATGTAAATTTAGACGAAAAACGAGTGCAATTATAGTAATTGTAGTTGTGTTAGGAATAATTCTTGGATTATTAACTTGGGGGATTGCAACACTTGTTTCGGAAGGCTCAAATTTATTAGATAATTTGGGAACGTATTTTACAAATGCGAGCCAGATGATACAAAAATTTATTGGCAGTGAAAACTTAAAAAAGTTGAACATTCCAGAAAATGTTGTTACGGCTATTGAAAGGTCTGCAACAGAACTCCTAAATACAGCAGTATTATGGCTAAATTCATTCTTAAAAGGTGTACTAGAATGGATCACGTCGATTCCAACTATTGGAGTGTATTTGGCTGTAACATTTTTATCACTGTACTTTATTTGTACAGATAAAGTATACATGATAGACCAACTTGAACACCATTTACCCGAAATGTGGGTAAAGAAAATTTACAAACATCTGAAAGAAATAATGGAAGTGTTAGGTAGGTATCTAAAAGCTGAGGCAATATTAGTATTGGTGTCATTCATAATTTCGTTAATTGGACTCTATATATTCAAACTAACTGGAATGAAAGTTTCATATCCATTACTATATGCACTGGGGATTGGATTTGTAGACGCGCTCCCAATATTCGGGTCGGGTAGCGTAATGGTCCCATGGGCAATAATCACAGCATGCAATGGAGACATAAGACTTGCAATAAGCATATTTGTGCTATGGATAATAATGTCTGTTGTAAGACAATTTATAGAACCAAGAATTGTAGGCAATCACATTGGAATTCACCCGATATTTACATTAATTGCGATGTATACTGGCTTTAAAATATCTGGAGTAATCGGTTTGTTTATTGGTCCAATAGCTTTAATAATTCTAAAAAACATATTCAGTAATTTACTCGACAAAGGAGTTGTAAAATCTATATTTTCAAGAGATTATTCATAAAAGCAATAAATCTTTCATAGTATGTACCATAAGAAGAACAATTCTTATGGGAGGATTGAAAGATGTATGTTCGCAATTTTAAGCTAAATGGTAAGATGATATTTAAAATAATATTTGTTATTTTAACAATTTTAATATTTATAATGTTTGCAATAGGAGTAATAAATATAATTAATTCAAATGAAAGAATAACATCAAAGAGTGAAGGAGTTCCACAAAGTGAAATAAATACCATATCTGCAGCCAATTATACAAATGTATTAAAAACAGTTCATGATAATATGAACCAGTATATTGGTAAAAAAATTAAATTTGTAGGATTTGTGTACAGATTATATGATTTTTCGAATGATCAATTTGTACTTGCAAGGCAGATGATTGTTTCTCCAGATTTGCAGGCAGTTGTGGTAGGATTTTTGTGTCACTTGAATGGAGCAGAAAAATACAAAGATGGATGTTGGGTAGAAATTGAAGGAACAATAACAAAAGGTGAATACCACGGAGAAATTCCAGTTATAGAAATTGAAAGAATAAAAGAGACAAAGACGCCAAATGATGAGTATGTATATCCGCCAGACGAGAGTTATGTACCAACATCTGCAACTTTATAAAGATGAAAAAAACAGAGCATTAAAGTGTGCTCTGTTTTATTATATATTTTAATAATTTATTACGATTTTACTTGCTAAATGCCACATTTAGTTATATAATAACCACGTAAACTATAACAAAGTTAAAAAATGGCAAAATGTAACCTATTTTGCCTTGTATTACATAAATTTGAAAGGATGAATTATTCATGGGATTATTTAAAACATACAGTGAAAAAGAAGTAAAAAGAGTAAGGCCTATTGTTGAAAAAATAAACAGTTTAGAGCCAGCTATGAAGGAATTATCTGATAGCGAGCTAGTTGCAAAAACTCCATACTTTAAGGAACAATTGAAGAACGGAAAAACATTAGATGATATTTTACCAGAAGCATTTGCAGTTGTAAGAGAAGCATCTAGAAGAGTTTTAGGAATGCGTCATTTCGATGTACAATTAATTGGTGGTATTATACTTCACCAAGGAAGAATTGCAGAAATGAAAACAGGTGAAGGAAAAACACTTGTTGCAACACTTCCAGTTTATCTAAATGCACTTACAGGAGAAGGCGTTCACGTTATAACTGTAAACGACTACCTAGCAAAAAGAGATAGCGAGTGGATGGGAAATCTTTACAGATTTTTAGGACTTTCTGTTGGACTTGTTATTGCCGGAATGAATCCAAAGCAAAAGCAAGAAGCATATGCATGTGATGTTACATATGGTACAAACAACGAGTTTGGTTTCGATTACTTAAGAGATAACATGGTTATATACAAGAACCAATTAGTTCAAAGAAAATTAAAATATGCAATCGTCGACGAAATCGATAGTATTTTAATTGATGAGGCTCGTACACCACTTATAATTTCTGGTAGAGGAGCACAATCTTCTAATTTATATCAAAAGGCTGACCATTTTGTAAAAAAATTACAAGCTAAAGTTATAATTGAAGAAGATGACAAAGATTATGAGCAAGAAGAAGATAACGAAAAATATGATTATATAGTAGATTTAAAGGCTAAATCTGCAACTCTTACTCAACAAGGTATAAAGAAGGCTGAGCAGGAATTTGGACTAGAAAACTTCAACGATTTAGAAAATTCTGAATTAGTTCATGATGTAAATCAAGCTTTACATGCAAATGGAATAATGAAGAAAGATAAAGATTACATTGTAAAAGATGGACAAGTTCTAATTGTAGACGAGTTTACAGGAAGAATTATGTATGGAAGAAGATACAATGACGGATTACATCAAGCAATTGAAGCAAAAGAGCATGTTAAGATAAACGATGAATCTAAAACACTTGCCACAATTACATTCCAAAACTACTTTAGAATGTATGAAAAATTATCTGGTATGACAGGTACTGCAATGACAGAAGAAGCAGAATTCCAAGAAATATACAAATTGGACGTTGTTGAAATTCCAACAAATAAGCCAATGATTAGAAAAGACAATTCGGACATAATATATAAAAATGAAGATGCCAAATTTAGAGCTGTTATAGCAGACATCAAAAAAGCTCATGAAAAAGGACAACCAGTTTTAATTGGTACAGTATCTATTGATAAATCTGAAAAATTAAGTAAATTACTTGATAAAGAAGGAATCCCTCATGAAGTATTAAATGCTAAATACCACGAGAAAGAGGCTCAAATTATAGCACAAGCTGGTAAATTTGGAGCTGTTACAATAGCAACAAACATGGCTGGACGTGGTACAGATATTATGCTTGGTGGAAATAGCGAATATCTTGCAAAACAAGAAATGAGAAAGCTAAAATACACTGATGAAGAAATTGAAGATGCTGCAGCTCATAACGAGACAGATGATAAGGCAATACTTGCTGCAAGAGAAAAATTCAATGAATTAGAGAAAAAATTCGATAACGAAATAAAAGAAGAAAAAGAAAAAGTTATTGAAGCAGGTGGTCTAAAGATAATTGGTACACAAAGACATGAATCAAGAAGAATTGATAACCAGTTACGTGGACGTAGTGGACGTCAAGGTGACCCAGGAGAATCTAGATTCTACATTGGATTAGACGATGACTTAATGAAAATTTTTGGAGGAGATATCGTAACAAAAGTTTACAATACATTAGGCGCAGACGAAGACATGCCAATAGAAAGTAGATTAATTTCAAAGGCTGTTGAAAATGCCCAAAAGAAAGTTGAAGGAAGGAACTTCAGTATAAGAAAGAACGTTCTACAATATGACGATGTAATGAATGTTCAAAGAACAGTAATTTATGAGCAAAGAAGAGATGTTTTAGACGGCATGAACTTAAAAGAAAGCATACTAAAAATGATGGATTCTGTTGTTGAATTAATAGTAGATTCTCACATAGTAGACGGAGAAGAAGTAAACAAAGAATCAATTGCTCAAGACATAGAAACAAACTTAGGAATAAGCGATGTAGCTGCATTAAAGGCAGAAAAATTCGACAGAAATGCCTTAGTAGACGAATTAATAGCAAAAGTACACGAAATATATGCTTCAAAAGAGACAGAATTTGGTGAGGAAAATTTAAGAGAACTTGAAAGAGTTGTAATGCTTAAAATAGTTGACCAAAAATGGATGGATCATATAGACAACATGGATGAATTAAAGAAAGGTATTGGACTTCGTGGATATGGACAACAAGACCCAGTTGTACAATACAGACTTGAAGGAACAGAAATGTTTGACGATATGATAGAAGACATAAGAATGGACGTTGTAAAAATATTGCTAAACATTCGTAAAAAAGAAGGTCCAATAGAAAGAACAGAAACAACAAAAGTAACAGGAGCAAGCCTTGAAGATACAGCAATCAACCTAGTTGATGGAAATATATCAGAAAAAGAAGGCGGAATGAACAAAACAGTTGTAAATGAAGGACCAAAAGTTGGAAGAAATGACCCATGTCCTTGTGGAAGTGGCAAAAAGTACAAAAACTGTTGTGGTAAATAACCTCGCAAACCCTTATAAAATAAGGAATTGTTAAAAATAGAAAAAATGATAAATTTGTCCACAGATGACAATTTGTCCACGATTTGTCCACATAGCATAAATAATGTGGACAGAATCGAGGAAATTCCATAAAAATCAATAAAAAATCTACGTGGACAATTATTGTGGACATAGTTATATAAAATGTCAGCATTCGAAATGCTGGCATTTTTCCGTTTTATTAAGTTTTATAATGAAGGAGAGATAACTATGGTAAGCGTAAGAAAACGTGGAAAGGTATATGAATACCGATTTGAAATTGCAACAGTTGAGGGAACAAGAAAATGGATAACAAAGTCAGGAGTACCTACACCAAATATAGAGCCATTTAATCCGGGAACATTTGTAGAAACATTAAATAAAAATGGTGGCTTTGATGAAAGAGGTAATTTATATTATGGACCGATTAGTAATGTCGTTCCAAACTTTAAATATGTAGGTAATGTCAATTTAAGAGGAAAAAGCAGAAATGAAAAATTAGCCTTAATTACTCAATATATAAATGCAGGGTATTTTGTGACAGAAGAAGTAAAAAGAGCAACACCGGGAAATCAACATTTGGTTGCAGTCTCAGGAGTAAATGGTAATAATGTTATTATGGTTGATCCAGCGTCTAATCAAACAGATATGTGGAGTGCGTATGAGTGGAGTAAATCATCTTAATTTAATTATTTTAAGGCTGAGTAAGTATGCTATTTGCAATTTTAAAATTAAGTATAGGAATATTAATTCTATATACTAAAATAAAAAAGGTTATTTCTGAAATTAAGAAATAGCCTTGATACATAATTAAATTATATTACAAAATTGTAATATTGAGTAATATTAGAATGACGACTTATATGATAAAAAATGATAATATTATTGCAATAAATTACTTTTTAGTAAAGAAGGGATTAGCATTATATGAAATTAGTTAAAAAGATTACAATAACAGTTTTATTAATATTTATTTGTATAGGAAGTTATTTTATTTGTAGTGGTTATCAAATGTATAAGAATGCCATAAATAAAATGCCATTAAAGGATAAAATTACAACAATTAGGCAAAAAGAAGATTATACAAAAATTGATGATATGCCTCAAATATATTTAAAAGCAGTTGTATCAGTTGAAGATCATAGATTTTACAAACATTTTGGGATAGATGTCATTTCTATTGGAAGAGCATTTGTAAATGATATAAAAAAAATGAAATTTGTAGAGGGAGGAAGCACAATTACCCAACAACTAGCCAAGAATATCTATTTTACACAAGATAAGAAAATAGTAAGGAAAGTTGCAGAAATTTTTATGGCATTTAGCATAGAAAGTAACTATAATAAGAATGAAATATTAGAATTATATTTGAATACTTCATATTTTGGCAATGGATTTTATTCTGTTAAGTCAGCAAGTTTAGGTTATTTTAATAAATTACCAAAAGATATGAACGATAGTGAATCAATTATGCTAGCAGGAATCCCAAATGCTCCGTCTTTATATAATCCAATTCAAAATAAAAATTTAGCAATTGAAAGACAGAGGCAAGTCATAAATAAAATGATTAAATATGGTAACCTAGATAAAGTTGAAGCAGAAAAAATTATAAAATAATTATATTTAATTTTCTGAATTATTATAATTTATAAAATTAAAGTGATATAATATGAATGATTAAAAAAGCAAATTATGAAAGGAGACAAACTATGAAAAAAATATTAATTATAGAAGATGAAAAAATCATCAGAAATGAGTTAAAATCTTTGTTAGAAAATTCAGGGTATGAAGTATTAATTATAGAAAAGTTTGATAATGTTAAAGAAAATATAAAAAATATGAAATTTGATTTAATTTTAATGGATATTAATTTACCTAATAAAAATGGTGAAATTTTATTAAAAGAAATTAGAAAAGAATCTAATATTCCTATTATTATGGTTACGAGCAGGGTAGGAGAAGTAGATGAAGTTTTATCTATATCTTATGGTGCAGACGATTATATTACTAAGCCATATAATCCAACAATCTTATTATTGAGAATACAAAATATATTTAAACGAATGGATAATAATATGGACGACTTATTTTATGATAATATTAGTGTTAATCCACAAAAAGGAATATTGAAACAAGGTGAAAATGTATTAGAACTAACTAAAAATGAAATGATTATCTTTACATATCTTTTAAGTAATCGTGGTAGAATAGTAACTCGTGATGATTTAATGACAGATTTATGGAATAATAATGAATTTATAAATGACAACGCTCTAACAGTAAATATTAGTAGATTGAGAAATAAATTACAAAATTTTGGACTTGAAAATAGAATTGAAACAAGAAAAGGACAAGGGTATAAATTATTATGAGTTTTAAAAAATATTTATTAGATAAAACAGTACAGATAACTGTGTCAATTGTTGGATTCATAATTGCTATTCTTATGTTAAACGCATTTAAAGTGGAAAATGATTTGAAAATAGCATTGACAATATTATTTTTTTTAGTTGCAACATTTAATATTATTTTTGATTATTTCAGGAAATACAAATTTTACAAAAAAATATTAAATACGCTTGATAAGTTAGATAAAAAATATTTAATTTTAGAAATATTAAATAAGCCAAACTTTTATGATGGCGAAATTTTTTATCAAATTCTTTATGATATAAACAAGTCAATGATTGAAAATGTAAAAGAATATAATTTAAGTATTACCGATTTCAAGGAATATGTAGAAATGTGGATTCATGAAGTAAAGATTCCAGTAGCAAGTTTAACTTTATTAATTCATAACAACAAAAATATGTTTGATAAGAGATATATAGAACAAATTAGAAAGTTAGATAACTATATAGATCAAATTTTATATTTCGTTCGAAGCGAAAATGCCGAGAAAGATTATCTTATCAAAGAAATTGAATTGCAGAAGATTATCAAAGATGTTGCTTTAAAAAATAAAGATGACTTATTAGAAAACAAAGTTAATCTTGAAGTTGATATTCATAATGAAAAAGTTTTAACGGATTCAAAATGGTTAGAGTTCGTATTAAATCAGATTATAAACAATAGTATTAAATATAAAAAAAATAATAACGATCCAATAATAAAAATCAGTGTAAAAGATGAAAAAGATAAAGTATATCTAACTATTTGGGATAATGGAATAGGAATACCTAAAAACGATATAAAAAGAGTATTTGATAAATCTTTCACTGGTGAAAACGGTAGAATAATGGCAAAATCAACAGGTATGGGACTTTATATTGTCAAGAAATTATGTGATAAATTAGGACATAAGATAATTATTGAATCTGAAATACATAAATATACAAAAATTACAATTATCTTTTATAAAAATGATTTTTATAAAGTTGATTAAAGTTTATGCAGATTTGGATACTAAAAATAAATATTACAAAATTGTAATATTCTGTAATATTAGAATAACGACTAATCCTATCTTTTATATTACAATGTAATCAGAAAGGAGAAAGATTATGGAAAATATCTTAAAAATTGATAAAATTGAAAAATATTATGGCAATAAATCTAGTCTTACAAAAGCAATTGATAACCTATCATTTGATGTTGAAAAGGGAGAATTTGTTGCAATAATGGGAGCAAGTGGCTCTGGAAAGACTACTCTTTTAAATTGTATATCTACAATTGATAAAGTTACATCTGGACATATTTATGTAGCAGGTAATGATATCACAAAATTAAGAGGAAATAGTCTAAATAAGTTTAGAAGGGAAGAGTTAGGTTTTATATTTCAAGATTTTAATTTACTTGATACTTTAACTGCTTATGAAAATATTGCTTTGGCACTTTCTATTCAAAATGTGAATTCAAGAGAAATTGATACAAGAATTAAAAAAGTTGCAAAAGAACTGGATATTGTTAATGTACTTAATAAATATCCATATCAAATGAGTGGAGGTCAAAAGCAAAGAGTCGCTAGTGCAAGAGCAATAATTACTAATCCAAAGTTAATTCTTGCAGATGAACCAACAGGTGCATTGGATTCAAAGTCAGCTAAAATGCTTTTAGAAAAATTTGATTATTTGAATAAAGAATTACAAGCAACAATTCTTATGGTGACACATGATGCGTTTACTGCAAGTTATTCTTCAAGAGTCATATTTATCAAAGATGGCAAAATTTTTAATGAAATAATTAAAGGTACAAATTCTAGAAAAGAATTTTTTGATAAAATAATAGATGTTGTAACATTACTTGGTGGTGACTTAAACGATGCTCTTTAAGTTATCATTAAAAAATATTAGTAAGAGTATAAAGGATTATGCCATCTATTTCTTTACTCTGATACTAGGTGTTGCAATTTTTTATGTGTTCAATGCAATAGATGATCAGTCAGTTATGATGAAGGTATCATCAACAACAGCAGAAATAATAAAACTTATGACCAATGTTCTTTCTGGTGTTAGCGTGTTTGTATCTATAATATTAGCGTTTTTAATTGTTTATGCAAGTAGATTCTTAATAAAAAGAAGAAATAAAGAATTTGGAGTTTATTTAACGCTTGGAATGAGCAAAAAGAAAATATCCTTAATATTATTTATTGAAACATTAATAATAGGTATAGTTTCATTGGTAGTTGGTTTAGGAATAGGTTTTTTATTATCACAATTGATGAGTATTTTGGTTGCTAATATGTTTGAAGCAGATTTAACTAGATTTCAATTCGTATTTTCAACAAATGCTTGTATTAAAACTTTGATTTATTTTAGTATTATGTATTTTGTAGTTATGATATTTAATACTATAAATATTAGTAAATGTAAATTGATAGATTTAATGCATTCTAACAAAAAATCTGAAAAAATAAAATTAAAAAATCCATTGTTTTGTACAATAGTGTTTATTATTTCTTGTATAGCATTAGGATTTGCTTATTATCAGGTTACTTGTGGTATTGAGAAAATGAGTTATGCAAATAGTATTTTTGTTCCTATAGGAATAGGTGCTGTTTCAACTTTCTTTGTGTTTTGGTCTTTATCGGGATTGCTTTTAAAAATATTTATAAGTATGAAGAACACTTATTATAAAGGGTTAAATAGTTTCACCCTTAGACAGTTTTCAAGTAAAATAAATACTATGACTTTTTCGATGACAATAATATGTTTGATGTTATTTATAACGATTTGCGTGCTATCGAGTGCAATGTCTATGAAAATATCTATGACAAATAATTTGAAAAAATTGGCTCCAGCAGATGTTCAAATTGGTAAGTTTATAAATGTAACTGATTATGAGTATTATTCTGAAAAACAAATAGAAGATTCAAAAATTTCAATATATGATACACTTGAAAAATTAGGCTATGATGTAGATAACAAACTTAAAGATATAGTAAAACTTGATGTTTATAACTTTGATAATATTGACTTAAAAACCAGTATTGGATCTTACTATGATATTGCAAAGGATAAATATCCTTTAATGCCATACAATAAGAAGGAAAGTATTGTAAAGATAAGTGATTACAACAAAATTGCAAAATTGTTTGGACTAAAAGAATATACATTAAATGATGATGAATATTTTATTGTTGCTAATTATTCAGAATATGTAGAATTCAGGAATGAGGGACTTAAGGTAGATACAATACTTAATATAAATGAAAAGGAATTAAAACCAAAATATGATAGTTGTGTAGAAGGTTTTATTGCAATGAATTCAACATATTCAAATATGGGAGTTTTTGTTGTTCCTGATAATGCAGTAAATGATTCAATGAAAAAATATGAATATTTAACTGCTAATTATAATGTTACAGATATAAATGAGAAAAATCTTTCGGAAAAAGAGTTAAGTGAAATTTGCAAAGAAAATTCTAATAATACTGTTATTGATTTTGATTCTAAAATGGTAATTAAAGAAAATAGTATTGGACTAGGTGCAATGGTTACATTTATAGGATTATACTTAGGTATTATATTCTTAATTTCTTGTGCTGCAATTCTAGCACTTAAAGAATTATCGGAATCAAGTGATAATGTAGAAAAGTTTAATATGCTAAGAAAAATAGGCGTAGATGAAAAAATGATTAATAAAGCATTGTTTAGACAAATTGGTATATTTTTTATGTTTCCGTTATTAGTTGCAATTATACATTCTGTATTTGGAATTAAATTTTGTAATTTTTTGTTAAGTTCATTTGGAGCCGCTAATTTAGTATCATCAATAATTGGTGTTGCAATATTTATTGTTGCAATTTATGGAGGATACTTCTTAGTAACTTATATTTGCAGTAAAAATATAATTAAGGAAAAATAATATATCTGATAAAACGATAAAAGAGGCTATTACAAGCCTCTTATTTTAATACTCCAATTTCTCTATATCAAATAATGGAGAGTCATAAAAATCTTTAAGTTCTATTTTTAAAGTTTTACATATTTTAAAGATAATTGTAGAACTTGGATTATCTACATTGTTTGCCAATAATGCCCTTAATGTTGATGGCGCAATAGCAGATAATTCAGCAAGTTTATTTGGAGTGTAATTATATTTGTTACATAATTCAAGTATTCTTAAAGTAATTGCTTCTTTAAATAACATTTTAAAAACCTCCTTAACACTACAAAAATTCTAGTAGAAATCGGTTAGAATTATACGCCGATATCGAAATGATGGAAATAAATGGATTTGGAGGAGTAGTAAGAAATGTTTGAAGAATTATTAATAATCAGTACTATTTATTATTGTTTTAATTATTTTGTGCATAATTTCTAATTTGTATTCAAAAAAGAAAGAAGAAAAAAAGAAAAATATATAATGTTAAGGAATTCAATTAAAGAAGATTTAAAAGAGAACTTTATATCGGAAGAAGAATACTGGCAATATAATAAAGAGTATAGTGATAAAATTAAAAAGATAAAAGAAGATATACAATTATATGAGGAGGAAAAAGAAACAATAAAAAATAACGATACTGATTGGATGAATATATTTAAAAAGAAAGAAAAAATAAATGAACTAAATAGATTATTGATAGATGAGTTAATTGAAGATATAGTTATAGAAAAAGATAATAATTTAAAGATTATTTTTAAATGCGAAGATAAATATTTTGAGGCTCTTGACTTTATAAATAAACAAAACTATGATATAATATCATCTAGTTAAAGGGCAAAATCTGAAAGTACTTTTTTAAAATAAAATGAAATAGAAAGAAGTGATAAATAATGGATATGTATCAAAAAAGAAAAATCAGAGCAGAAAAGAAAAATAATGATAGTCAAAAAAGTTTTTCAAAAGTCCCCATTTCGTGGTTTCCAGGACATATGGCAAAAACTAGAAGACAAATAACAGAAGATTTGAAGATGATAGACGTAGTAGTAGAAATACTTGATGCGAGAATTCCAAATTCAAGTCAAAATCCTGATATAAGGCAAATAACACAAAATAAGAAGAAAATAATAATATTAAATAAATATGACTTAGCTGATAATGCAAAAACTGAAAAATGGATAGAATATTTTAATAAAAAAGAGCGAAAAGTAGTATTAGCAGATTCATTAACGGGAAAAGGTGTAAATGAAACAACTAGACAAATTCAAAAAATAATGGAAGATGAAATGCAAAAGATGGCTGACAAAGGGCGTATTGGAAGAAAAATAAAAACAATGATAGTTGGAATTCCAAATGTAGGAAAATCATCATTTATAAACAGAATATCAAAGAAAACATCAGCAGAAGTTGGAAATAAACCAGGTGTAACAAAACAAAAACAATGGATAAGAATTAATGAAAAAATAGAATTATTAGATACTCCAGGTGTACTATGGCCAAAATTCGAAAGTCAAAAAGTAGCAATGAACTTAGCAATAACAGGAACAATAAAAGATGATATATTAGATTTAGTAGAGGTTGCCTATACACTAACTAAATTTATGCTAGAAAATTATAAGGAGAATTTATTGCAAAGATATTCTTTAGAAGAGAAAAAAATTGATGAAATTTTACAACAAGATCAAGCAGAAAATGAAAATATTTATGAAATAATGCAACTAATAGGAAGAAGAAGGGGAGCAATATTAGGCGGAAATATTGATGATGAAAGAACTGCAAAACTTATATTAGATGATTTTAGAAGTGGAAAATTAGGAAAAATAACATTAGAAATCCCAGAATAATTAATAAAGGAGTTTATAATAAATGGCAACCAAAAAAGTAATTATTGATAATAGAATGAGGCAAATAGAAAAACAAAAACTTCAAAATATGGGATTTGAGATTATAGAAGTTCAAACTAACCCCAATGTTTATACAGAAATATCATCACATGTAGATATTTCTGTATGTAAAATTGAAAATGAAATTATTGTAGAACCAACACAGAATATGAATAATATTTCTAATAAAATTTACGGAAAAGAAAGAATATCAGCAGAATATCCACATGATATAAAATATAATGTATGTATAATTGGAAAGAAAGCCATACATAATCTAAAATACACAGATGAGATTCTTAAGAAAGAATTGATTAACAAAGGTTTTGAACTGATAAATACAACACAAGGCTATACGAATTGTTCGATAGCTGTAATTAATGATAAATCAGCGATAGTAACAGATAAAGGATTAAACAAAATATTACAAAAACATGGTATTGAAACATTATATTTAAATAATGAATTAAATATAAAATTATTAAATGGAAACAAATATAGTAATAAAAAAGGTTTTATAGGAGGATGTATATCACGAATCGGTAATAAAATAATGGTATTTGGAGAACTAGAAAAAATTGATCCAGAAAACAAAATAAGAAAATTTATTCAAGAAAGAAATTTAGAAATAATAGATTTTAATGGACTGGATATAATTGACTATGGTGGTTTGATAGAGGTAGAATAAAAATGATACAAAAATATATAAAAATAAAAGATATAGAAATACCTATAAATATAAAAAATTATAAAAATTCAAAATCAATAAAAATGTATTTTAAAGCAAATGTTTTAAATATAACTAAACCAACTAGATTATCTGATAAAAGAATGATGGGAATTTTAAAGTTAGAAGAAGATGAATTGTATAATAAATATAAAAAGATAATGTCATCTGAAGTAAAATCAGTAAAACAATGGGAAAATGAAGAAAAAATTTTTTATAAAGGAAAAGAGTTTGATATTGTTAGGGAATATACTAAAAAGTTAGAAATAAATGTAAAAATTGAAGAAGAAAATAAAAGGTTTATTATAATAGTACCAGAAAATATTGATCAAGAAGTTATAAAAAAATCAGTTGATAAAGTTATAAAAAAAATATTCAAAAATAATACAGAGATTTTAATTGCTAAAAGATTACCATATTGGGCTGAAATAACAGGACTTAAGTATAATGAAGTAAAAATAAGAGATGCAATTACTAGATATGGAAGTTGTATGCCAAATAAAAGAAATTTATATTTTTCGTCAAGACTTATAATGTTGCCAATGGATAAAGTTGATGCAATTATAGTTCATGAGTTATGTCATATAAAATATAAATATCATAATAATGATTTCTATAATTTAGCTGAAAAATATATATCAAATTATATAGAAATCGATAAATGGCTAAAGAAAAATGGTGATAATATATTATTTTAAAAAATAAAGAGAAGCAAAGTAATGCTTCTCTTGTTTGTTTATGAAATTACCGAATAAAGTGCATTTTTATTGTTTTTGCCATGTATTTATCAGGACAATTTAAAACAATAAGATTTTTTCTTTCAATTGCTTTAATATGTAAAGAATGAGCTAATGCAAAAATTTCAGTTCTATAATGGTTAGACCAATCTCTTTCAGCAGAACAAAACTTAAATGTAACAATATTTTTTGTAGCTTTAATTTTAAGTTTTTTCTTATTTTTCATGTTAAGAAATTTAGAAAAGATTTTTACGTTCATCATTTTTTTCTCCTTTGTGAGTTGTCTTTCATAGACAAAAAACAAGGTACATTGTACCAACAAACAATGTAATATTATACTATATTTCACATAAAAATGCAATACATTGTTTAAAATAATTGTAACACTACAATAAATTCTGAAGATAATAAAAAACTCAAGTACATCTTACGAGCTACTTGAGTTTTTTATGGTGCAGATGGCCGGAATCGAACCGGCACGGTTTATTCAACCGCAGGATTTTAAGTTATTCTATCATTTTAATGGTTAGTAATGAATAATACTTTTTAATCCTATTATTTTTGTACTCAAAACCTTATTATTTCAAACTATTTTGTTGATTTTTATTGTAACATATACATTTTATAATTTATATAAATCTGACATAACTTGTTTAAGTTTTGTTAGAAATTTGTTAGAAAAATTTTAAGCAGTATAACATGAAATAGACACTATACCTTTCGGCATAGTGTCCAATTTCTTAGGGCTAATTAGTCGATAGAAGAAACGATAATGTTTTTCATTCCATGTTCATTCTTCTTTCTGCCTTCTTTTGCTACCAATTTACCGTAGTTTCTGAAACTTCTCTGTCCATATTCAGTTGTGATAACACAGCTTCCAATTTCAGAGTGAATGTCCAATGTATTGAACATCATTTCAGTATATTCCCGCGATTCATTGGGTTTAAGACTTCCACCTAAGATTTCAAGTGCGACCGATGTTTTGTTTGTTACTGTCATAACAACACCTCCTAATTAATTTGTAATTATATTATACTACATTTTACATAAAATATCAAATCTTGCTTTTAATCAAATTTTGCATATTTAAAATTCAAAACGAACAGGCATAGTTTATTACCTGTTCTAATTTTTCGCCACAAAATCGATTGTCGTGCGAAGGAAAGGAAAATATATGCAAGATTTTAATTTTTATAAAGTTAATGAAACTTTAAACCATAAATATTATCAAATACCACAAGAATTGTTCGTAAATCCTTTATATAAAAATACATTAAATTCTGATAGTAAATTGTTATATGGTTTCTTATTAGATAGATTATCTTTATCTATAAAAAATAATTGGCATGATGAAAATGGAAATGTGTATTTGATATTTACTAGAAAAGAAGTACAAGATAAATTAAATCTATCTGATAAAACTGTTACTAAAGCATTTAAACAATTATCAGATGTTAAGTTAATATATGAAAAGAAACAAGGTTTTAGTAAACCTAAGCTTATATATGTTGCAAAAATACAACATCAAAATATAGAAATATCACATAATCGTAAAAATTACGATTATATAAACGGAGATTCTACGATTACCGAATCGGAAAATTTCCGTGCAATCAATACTAATAATAATTATACTTATAAAAATAATAAGGCTAATAAAAATTCAATGAGATATTCTGGTAGAGATTATTCGCCTGAATTTTTAAACAGCTTATATGCTAATGTGTAATGACTTTACCTAAATTGCTAGTAGCATATTTAGGTAAAACGGGTGTAGGGTGTCCCTACTACACTAACACTTTTTCCCATAAGGGTAAAAAAGTGTCGTAGTGTGTTACAACACAATTGAAAAAAGAGAAAAAATTTAACCAGCATAGTGTTATTTTGCTGTGCTAGAAAAGGAGGAATGCATATATGAGTTATGCAATAATTAGAAATGCAAAATACAAAAGAGAAAATTTAAAAGGAATATTTAGACACAATGAAAGAAGAAATAAAAACTATTCCAATAAAAATATTGATAAAGAAAAATCCTATTTGAATTATTCATTAAAAGATACTCAATTTACTTATGAAAAAGAATTTGATAGAATACGAAAAGAATATAATTTAAAAGGTCAAATCAAAACAGTTAGTAATATTATTTGTGAATATATAATTACATCTGATAAAGCCTTCTTCGACACAATTGGAGAAGATGAAACTAAAAGATATTTTGAAACAGCTTACAAATTTGTATGTGAATATAAAGAGTTGGGAGAACAATATATTTTGTCTGCAAAAGTGCATATGGATGAGGAAACTCCACATATGCACTTAGTTTTTATTCCAGTAGTTCATACTACAGATAAAAAAGGTAATAACATTGATAAAATCGCTTGTAGTGAATTTTGGGAAGCTAAAGATAGTTATAGGCAATTACAAAATGCTTTTCACTCTTATATAACTGCAAATGGATTTGATTTAGAAAGAGGAAATCCTAGTGAAAGAGTACATTTGTCTGTTGAAGATTATAAGAAAATTACAAATTTTGAAAATACTAAAACAGTACTTAAAGATATTAAACTAGATTTACCAGAAACGCCTGATGTTAAAAGTTTTGGAAAGTTAGTAAAAAATAGAGATGAAAAAATACAAGAATTAGTTGTAGAGCCAAGAGATAAAATGATTAAAGAACAACAAGAACAAATTTCTTTACTTTATTTAACATTACAAAATCAAGTTAATACGGTTGAAAGGGCTTCAAAATACGAAAAAGAAAGAAAATCTATAATGTGTGAAAATAGAGAGTTAAAAGAAAAGTGCGAAAATATGGAGAAAAACTATTCAGTTAAACTTAAAGAAGAAATCCAAAAAGTTGAAAATAAATATGAAGATGAAATCTACCAGTTAGAAAAAGAAAATAGCCTTTTACGAAAGGTAATAAATACATTTCAAAAAACAGTAGATAAATTCATACATTGGGTATGTACCAAATTTTCAGTTTCTTCTGAAGAAAAATTTATTAGAGATTTTGAATTTGAAAATGGTATTTATCTTGATCCAGTAAAGCAAATTGAATATGAGGAAGAATTAGAAGATGAATATGAAATGTAAATTTAACAAAAAGAAGTCCCTTGTATTACCAAAGGACATCTTTTTGTTAAATTATGCTTTTTTCAGTTCATAATGCTGTACATCTTCGGAACACCATACTTCGAAACCAGGACTCGCATCTTCTCTCAACCCTTTACTAATAACAAGGTTGTTAAATTCGAGCAGTTCTCTCTCCATCTGTGGATTGCTTTTAACCGCTACTCCAAAATTCCAGCCAATGAAATGATCAAGAAAGTCATTTAGAAAATACTTCTTTGCCTCAATGACTTGATCAGGCTTTACCTTATTGTTTCGGATAGCATCATCGGTAAGCACAAAACTTGCTTTGCCAGTATAGTCCGGACATACTTCATCATCAAGTCTGATAGCAAATCCAGCAGAAGCAATGAACATATCATCATCGATGTATTTGGCATACAATCTAACCATCTGCAATATAATATCACTTAAGTTAGTAATGCACTTAAACGATGATTGATTATCCATTATCATTTTGTTTTCTCCATCAAACTTACCGTACCATTCAATAGGACATGTAGGCATTCCATCATTTGCAGGATGTAACAAGATATAATTGCCTTTTACAGCATAAACTTGGTTTACATACTTTTCATTTGAATGGAGCTTTTTACCTGTCGCTTTTGAAATATATTCGATACCATTTTCAGTAGCAACCTTCTTCGCTGTAATTTTTTGAAAGTCAGCATTGAAGGTCTCGGTTATAACTCTCCGTTCTTCTGTTCCTTTTGTCTCTTCAGCTTTTACTCCGAAAAGATTTGAAAAAATTTTGCTAAGCATAAAGTTCCTCCTTACAATTGTTATATGAGAATTATTTACTACTTGCTATTTATATCGCATAGCTACGCATTATGTTGATATAATACCACAAAAAGCTCCAAAATGCAAACGTAACAAGTTTTTTAGCTATTTTGAAATATATTTTTGGTTTCTATTTTTTGGTTGTTCTGGTATTGTCAACTGTAAAGTACCTTTTTCTAATAAAGGATTTATATAATTTTTCTTAAATGTTGATATATCTTTAAATCCAAAATAGGTTGTAATTTCTTTTAGAGTTTTTGCATCTTTACAGAAATTCAAAACATCTTTTTCTTGTGGTTTTACTTTAATTTTCTTAGTGGTTTTCTTGTCGGTTTTCTTAGTGGTTTTCTTGTCGGTTTTTTCATCATATTCAAATGGATTTTCTTTATATTTAAAAGAAACTCTTAAAAAATGATCCATAAATTTAAAACAACTTTTATCATAAGCATCTAAAATTCTTAATACTCCAGAACCTATATTTTCAATTAAATCTACATCTTTAAACACTCTAATAAGTTCTTTGTTTCTTGGAGCAGTAACACCTTCTAAAAATTCTTCTTGTGATAAGCCTTGTGGTAGTCCTCCTCCTGATGTAATTTCAATTCTATCAGAATAAAGTTCAATTATTGGTGTTGTAGTTAAAGTATAATCACTATGCACCATTGCATTTATAACGGCTTCTTTTAATGCTTTACTGTCTATCATTTCTACTTCTTTTCTACCATTATATTCAATTTTTGCATAAACAGTATTTTCTGCTGTAAGCCTATCTAAAATTCTTTGTGTAGCAGTTATTAAACAACAATAACCATATTCTTGGTTTTCTATTAATTCCATTTTGCTTGTTCCTAAATATTTAACAAGTTTTATTGATATATTATTTTCATCAGCAAGTAAATAAGCATTATAGTTATATTTACCTTCATCAGTTAATAAATTTAAGTTTCTAGCAAAATTATCATTAAGAATCATTCCATTTCCTTCATAATGAATTTTCAACTGTCTAAATGTTAAATCTTGTCTAGGAGACTCTATTTCTTTCAAGGAATTTTTTATTCGTCTGGCAAACATTTCTTCAATCATTCTCTCTGTCATTCTTTCTTTACTACTACCAATTCTAATATAACATCCTTCTGGAGTTCTTCCTTTTTTTCTTAAATAATAAGGCTTTTCAGTTCCACTTGATATTATAACCTTTATTATTTCTTTATTATCTATTGTTTCCACAGTTACATCAAATAATCCTAAAGTAGAAGGTTGTATATTATTTTTTATTCTGTCTTTTATTTGTAGTTGTGTTAAATCATTATTTTCCACACCAACAACTTGTCCGTTTTTATCTATTCCAACATAAATTATTCCACCTTCTTTATAATTAAGAAAGGCAATAACTTCTTGTTCAAAATCTTCATTTAGTTGTTCTTTGTTTTCAATTCTATTTGTTTCTGTATTTTGCATAAACATAACCTCCTAATTATTTACTTTTAATAAAGTAGCTTTCTCTCCATTTACAATCCAAACTTGTAAATGATTAATTTCTAATTGGTTTATATTTTTTACTTTAAAATACAAAGGTTGTTCAGGTGTTAAATCTTGTGACATTGATTTTATTCCTCTACAATTAAAATTATTTACTTTTCCAGACAATGATACTGTCATACTTGCAAAACTGTTTTGGTTAGGTGGTGCAATCATTTTAAAATCAATTTCAGATAACTCATTTGAGAAAGAAACATCAATTGTAGGTGTATGCTCAATGAATCTTCTAGCTTTTACTATAATATCAACTTCTGATTTCGAAATTATTTTAAGTTCATAATAAACATTGCTATATGTAGAATTATATATATCGGAATCTGTATTATCTATTATATCAATAATTTGTTGCAATGATTGTTGCATTCCAATATTATACATATCTATGTATATTTTATCTATTAAAATTGTTGGTTGTTTAGAATTATCTACTTTTATTGGTATGAATTTTGTTTCTCCTTTAGTAGATTTATTAAGTGCTACTTGCCATTCTAAACTTACCATTCCACTCTTTAATGAGTTCTCGCTTATGAAAAAGAAAAAATACTTACATTTTTCTAATCCATTATTCATTTCATTAATTATTCCATCTCCTGGTTTTATTGACCAAGAATCATAAAATACATTTTCTTTTCCATATCTATTAGCTAATGATACTGCTATTGGTCCTACTACATCTTTATCTTTATAATTGTGACTTAAAAAAATCATATAATTTCAACTCCTAACATCATTTATTATTTAATAACCACTCATATACTTCATCTTCTGTTAAAACTCCATGTTTCAACTTATTAACTCTATCTTTAGCATCTTTTTTCCATTTATCAAAATCTTTTTTCATCTGTTTATTATCTTTATTTCTACCAACAGCCATAGACTTTAATTGGTATAATCTTCTGTATTCTGCTAATGCTTTATTTTGTTTTAGTCTTTCGTTATAAGCTTGTACGGCACCTTGTTCTCTACAAGTTTTATCGTTTGCCTTTGGATAATCACAATAAATTTCATCAAGTCTTGAGTTTGGAATAAAATACATTCCACAGTTTTGACATTTCTTAATTGGATTATTAGTTGTTTTTACTAATTCTTCTAATACTGCATAACAGATAGCAGACAAGTCATCACTTTGATGTGTATCTATCATAGAAACAAGCATTGTGTTATTCTTAAAACTATCCAGTAATTGCCTATCATTAAAATGTGATAATTCTAAATTTTTATTTGAATAGCTATCTTGAATAATATTGTCATTTCTATTATAAGTGTATGCTTGTCCTTTATGTTTAATTAAATATACAGCAAATCTTTGACTAGGTGTATATTCTTTTAATTCTTCTTGTTCATCAAGGTTAAATACATAGTTTACAAATGCTTTCATTTCTTCTTGTATTTCTTGTATCTTATATTGTAGGTCATTGTATATTTTTTCCATCTGATTTAAATATACTTCATCGTTTTCATATTTTCCTTTTAATTCAAAAGTATAATTTTCATCTATATCTTTTAATATCTCAAATCCATATGCAAAGAAGAATGTTTCATAAGCTGATTCATATGTTTCTAAATTAGCATTTAAAAATCTTAATAAAAACATTCCAAATCTTTCTACATAAGGAAAGTACATATTTCCAGGATATTTTAATCCTTGTTCTTCTTTAGTTCTTCCTTTAACTTCTTTTTTATCAAAATATAATGTTAATAGTCTATTTTCAAAATCATCTTTTCTATTTACACTATAAAGATATAAAGGTGTTGAATAATATTCTTCTCTTTTTTCTTTGTTAAACCAAATATAAAAACTATCAAAAAAATTTTTTTCTGGTAAATTTGCTTTCATTTCAATACTTCCTCCAAATTTATAGTTAACAATTTTTATTTTTTTACAATTTGTTATTGACATTCTATAATTATTATACTATAATGTCATCATAATTACAATAGTTTTGCGATGAAAAATTGTAAAACTATAAAAGCACATTGAAAAATACGCTAAAATTTAGTGTCATAACACCAGTATTATAGAACATTATAATGATACTTCGGCTTGGCTTAACATGATGTTGAGGAGTCGCTCGGTTGGTAACGGAGAGGTGAAATTGCTGAAGCTGTTAGAGCTTTGCTTGTTACAGATTCAGTATGCAGAGCACCTATGTAGGTAAAACTAACTATAATATTCCTTTAAGTAGATAGGACGGTTAAAAAAATCTACTAAAAACTATATGCAAAATTTTGATTATACAAGAAATGGAGGAACAGAAGTGAAAGATAACAATCACACACAAGAAATGTTTGCTGATTATCCTGATGTTGTTGATGTATCTGGACTACGATCAATGCTAGGAAATATTGGCAGACAAACAGCATACGAATTAGTACGAAAAGGTACTATTAAAGCAATTAAAGTAGGAAAGCTATACAGAATACCTAAGATAAATGTTATCGCTTTTTTTAACTAAAAATACTGTTTAAAAATTAGAAAGGAGATTTTTTATGTATGACATTACAGCATATTTAACAATTAAGAATAAGACTTTTTATACAGTATTAACTTACTATTTAGATGGTATTAGAAAAATGAAATGGGTATCTACAGGATTTAAAGAAAACGAAAGTAAGAAAAAAGCTGAAAAGAAACTTATTCAAATAAGAGATGAATTTATAAACAAATTAGAAACAATTGCAACTACAAAAACAGAAGATAAAAAAGTACAAATATCATTTGCAGACTTTATGATGAAATGGCTTGATATGATAAAACATCAAGTTGAAGAATCTACATATACAGGTTATAAAAGGCAAATTGAAGGCAGGACAAAAGAATATTTTACTAAAAATCCAGTAATGCTTGAAGATTTGAAACCAGTACATATTTTAGATTTTTATAATTGGTTATATTCACAAGGTCTTAAAGGAAATACAGTCACAAAATATCATGCTAATATTAGAAAGGCTTTAGATTATGCAGTGCAAACAGACTTAATACAAAGTAATCCAGCTATTAAAGTTGGAAGACCACAACAAGAACAATTTATTGCTGACTATTATAATGAAGATGAATTAAACAATTTATTTAAAGTTGTAAAAGATACTACTTTAGAACTAATAATTTATTTAACTGCTTTTTATGGATTACGAAGAAGTGAAGTTTTAGGTATTAGGTGGTCTGCAATAGATTTTGAAAATAAAACAATTACTATAAGTCATAAGGTAGTAACTGTTACAAATGAAAGCGAAGATAGTAAAACAAAAACAAAGATGATTACTAAAAGCAAAACAAAAAATAAATCTAGTTATAGAACATTTCCTTTATTTAAAAAAATTGAAGAACTTTTACTATACACTAGAAAAATGCAAGAATACTATATGTCTATATTTAAAGAAAGTTACAATAAACAATATAAAGATTATGTTTGTTTAGATGAATTGGGAAATTTGAGAAAACCTGATTATGTTAGTCATAAGTTCAAACAAATATTAAAGAATAATGGTTTGAGAGAAATAAGATTTCATGATTTAAGACACAGTTGTGCAACATTACTTGTTAAAAAAGGAATATCTTTAAGAGAAATACAAGATTGGCTAGGACATTCTAGTTCTAAAACAACAGAAAGATATGCACACTTGGATTCGAGTACAAAGATAAAATCTGCAACAGCTATTGAAAATGCATTAAGCTTTAGCACCAAAACTAATAACGAAAATAAAGACATAAAAAAAGATATATTAGATCTGGACTCTAATATACCTAAATAATTAAGTATTTTCCAAAATTGTTAGAAATTTGTTAGAAAATTCTAGCAATTTTATTATAAAAGCATTAAGGTTAATCTTACGAACTCCTTGATGCTCTTATGGTGCAGATGGCCGGAATCGAACCGGCACGGTTTATTCAACCGCAGGATTTTAAGTCCTGTGCGTCTGCCAGTTCCGCCACATCTGCATAAATGTAAACTGGCTTATGTCTTACGACAATGATTATTATAAGACAATTGTGAATATTTGTCAATAGAAAAAACAAAAAAACTAAAAAAAATTTTAAAAATGAAAAATAAGGATTATACATTGCAAAAAAAGAATACAAATGATAAAATAAAAATATATAAATATAAAATTAGGAGGAATAAAAATGGGATTAATAAAAGCAGCAGTAGGTGCAATAGGAAGTACTTTACATGATCAATGGAAAGAAGCAATCAGATGTGAAGAAATGGGAAATGATATACTAATGATGAAAAAAACAACTAAAAATGGAGTTATATCAAATGGAAGTACAATAATAGTAGGACAAGGTCAATGTGCTATTATATATGATAATGGAAAAGTAATAGATGCAACAGCAGAAGAAGGATATTATAAATTTGATACATCATCTACACCATCAATGTTTGAGGGTGAATTTAAAGGAATGTTTAAAGAAATGTGGGAAAGATTCACATATAATGGAGCTTCAAGTAAGCAACAAGCAGTATTCTTCTTTAATATAAAAGAAATTATAAATAATAAATTTGGAACACCAACACCAGTTATGTATGATGATTGGTCACATGCAATTCCAAATCAAATGACAGGAGAGCTTTTACCATTAGCAGTTAATATAAAATGTTTTGGAAACTATACATTTAAATTAACAAATCCAGCTACATTTATGAGTGAAATTGCAGGAATGAGTGAAGTATATAAAAAAGATCAATTATTAGAACAAATGAGAAGTGAAGTAATGGACTCATTTGAAAAAGTATTAAATGAATTAGGATATGTTAATAAAATTCCTGTACGTGCATTACCAAGTCAAAAAGCTAAAATAAAAGAAATTATGGCTCAAGATAATTTTGATAATAGAATTAAAGGAAGAGGAATTTCAATAGAAGGATTTAACATAGAATCAGTAACATTAGATGATGCATCACAAGAAAAAATTAATAATTATGAATTAAGTTCAAATGCATATATGCAACAAGGAACAATGGTTGGTGCATATGCTCAATCAATGAAAGATGCAGCTAATAATGCAAATGGCGCAACAACAGGATTTATGGGAATTGGAATGGCTAATATGGCATCAGGAGGTGTAATGGGAGGTGCTACTACAGCTCCTTGGCAAAATACAAGTAATTCATCAGTAAACAATAATAGTTCAACATCAGATATGTGGGAATGTCCAAATTGCAAGAAACAAGTAAAAGGAAATTTCTGCCCAGACTGTGGACAAAAAAAGCCTGAAAAAGTTTTTTGCTCTAATTGTGGTAAAAAAGTAGAAAATGGTGCAAAGTTTTGCCCAAATTGTGGAAATAAGTTAAACTAAAGGAGAAAAACAAATGAAGATTACAATAGATAACAAATGTCCAAGTTGTGGTGCAAATGTAAAATTTAATCCAACAACACAAAAATGGGATTGTGAATATTGTGGTAATTCATATGAAATAGGGGAGTTTGAAAAGCAACAAGAAAAAGAAACAAAGGAAAATTTAGATTTTGAAATAGATGAATATACATGCCCTAATTGTGGTGCAACAGTTGTTACAGATGCTAATACTGTTGCAACACATTGTGTATATTGTGGAAATACTACAATTATGAAAAATAGACTTCAAGGTGAGTTTAAGCCAGATAACTTAATTCCATTTAAAACAACAAAAGAAGAAGCAATAGAAGAATTTAAAAAGAATGTAAAGAAAAAATGGTTTGCACCATCTGACTTTCATGATGAAAAAAACATAGAAAAAATAACAGGTGTATATATACCATTTTGGCTTTATGATAGTCAAATGAATGGAAATATACAATCTAGGGCAACTCAAATAAGAAGATGGAGTTCTGGAAATTATGATTATACAGAAACATCAACATTTAGATGTACAAGAAGTGGAGAATTAGAGATAGAAGATTTACCAGTAGACAGTTCAACTAAATTCAAAGATGAAATAATGGACTCAATAGAACCATATAATTATAGTGAATTTAAACCATTTAATAGATCATATTTATCTGGTTTTTTAGCAGAAAAATATGATTTAAATAAAGATGAAGTATATGATAGGGCAAAAAATAGAATGGAAAATACAATGGTAGATGAATTAAAATCTACAATAAGAGGGTATAATTCAGTAACTGTTGATAATAGTGATGTAAATATTAATAGTGGAGAAGTTGAATATGCATTATTACCAGTATGGATGTTAAATATAAAATTTAAAGAAAAAATGTATACATTTGCAATGAATGGACAGACAAAAAAAGTTGTAGGAACAGTGCCAATGGATAGTGGAAAAGTTATAAAAAAAGGTATACTATTTTTTGGAATTAGTTTTATTTTATTTTTTATATTTAATTTAATGAGGGGAATGATGTAAATGAGAAAAAAATTTAAATTTTTGACAGTATGCATAATTTTTATAATTATACTTGGATTTGGAAAAGCCTATAATGTATATGGATATACAAAAAAAACAAATGTGTTGGAAGATAATTCACAAACTTCATATGCAAAAGATAAAACACCAAGTGCTGATAATACATTAAAGATATATGATTATGCAAAATTAATACCAGATGACAAAGAAAAAGAAATTTATAATATGATTAAGAAATTTATTTCAAAGTATAATATGGATATGGCTATTGTTACAATAAATGAAAATCCAAAAAGTAGTTCAATGGGTTACGCAGATGATTTTTATGATTATAATGATTTTGGTGTTGGGGTAAATAAAAATGGTTTATTGTTTTTAATTGACATGGATAATAGAAAGATGTGGATTTCAACAACTGGAAAAGCAATAGAAATATATAATGATAAAAGAATTGATGCTATTTTAGATTATACATATGATAAAATTTCTAAAAAGGATTATTCTGGATGTGCAGAACAATTTATAAAATATGCAACATACTTTGCTAAAAAAGGAAGAAATGGCGGAGATACAATAATATCTACATCAAAGATGATAAAAAGTTCTTTGATATGTAGTTCAATAGCAACAGCAATCTTTATAATTATCGGAGTGTGTTCACATAGAAAACCACAAAAAAACAGAGAGGCTAGTAAGTATATTTCTAAACCATTAAAATTGACAGAACAAACAGATCAGTTTTTAGACAAACATGTTTCACAAACAAGAAGAGTAGAAAGTAGTTCATCTAGTGGAGAAAGTAGTGGAAGTTCAACACATTCTGGAAGTAGTGGAACATCTCATGGTGGAGGCGGAAGAAGTTTCTAATATAAAAAAGTGATTTTATAAAATAAAATCACTTTTTTAGTTTACATTTTCAAAAAATAATGATATAATATGCAAAGATTATAAAGAAAATCCATAGAAAAAGCAAAGTAGATATATTGTAAAATATTACAGAGAGAATGGTAAAGATGAGAACCATTTATATTAAATATATTGAAATTTCACTTTTGAGGTCTTTTTTTCAAAGCAAAAAGCAAGTAGAAAGAAGCGGTAGAACCGTTAAAACTATAAAGAGGTTAATTAGGCGAGCTTATAGAGAGATATTATGCATAAGTAAGCCATTAATAAAATTAGGTGGTACCACGAAAGAGCCAATCGTCCTAAAAAATAGGAAGATTGGCTCTATTTACGTTTTGTATAAAAAGGAGGAAATAAAAATGCAAAGCAAAATTGACGAAATTAAAAAATTAGCAGAAGAAAAAATATCAAAAATAAAAAATTCACAAGATTTACAAGAATTAAAAGTACAATTCTTAGGAAAGAAAAGTGAATTATCAAATTTATTAAAAGGATTAGGAGCATTAACAGCAGAAGAAAGACCCAAAGTAGGAGCATTAGTAAATGAAGCAAGAAAAGAAATAGAAGAAAAACTATCAATTGCTGAAGAACAAATAAAATCAAAAATGTTAGAAGAAAAAATAGAAAAAGAAACAATAGATATAACATTACCAGCAACAAAAATTCAAAGAGGAAGTAAACATCCAGTAAATAGAGTAATAGAAGAAATAGAAGATTTATTTGTATCAATGGGATATGATGTAATTTCAGGACCAGAATTAGAAACAGATGAATTCTGTTTTGAGAGATTAAATTTACCAAAAGGACATCCTGCAAGAGATATGCAAGACAGTTTTTATATAACAAATGAATATTTATTAAGAACACAAACATCAGCTGTTCAAGCAAGAACAATGCTAGCAAATACAGAAAAAACACCAATAAGAATGATTTGTGCTGGAAAAACATATCGTAGAGAAGATGATGCAACACATTCACATCAATTTGGGCAAGTAGAAGGACTTGTAATAGATAAAAAAGAAAGACATGTATCACTTGCAGACTTAAAAGGAACACTTGAAATATTTGTAAAGAAATTAATAGGAAAAAATTGTGAATTAAGATTTAGACCAAGTTATTTTCCATTTACAGAACCATCTTATGAAGTAGATGTAAGTTGTTTCAAATGTGGTGGAAAAGGATGTAGTTTATGTAAGCAAACAGGCTGGATAGAAGTTTTAGGAGCTGGAATAGTACATCCAAATGTATTAAAAATGAATGGATATGATCCAGAAGAATATGGTGGATTTGCATTTGGAACAGGACTTGAAAGGTTAGCAATGTTTAAATATGGAATACCAGATATGAGATATTTATATGCAAATGATATTAGATTCCTAAGCCAATTTGACAGAAAGGACGAAGAATAATTCGTAGATAAATAGAGATATAAAAGAACTTTAGTATTATGTGTGCTTTTGAAAAAAGCAAGAAAGGAATTGAATAAAAATGAAACTAAGTACAAACTTTTTAAAAGACTATATAGATATAGATGTAGATGTAAAACAATTAGCAGAAGATATGACGAGAGTTGGAAATGAATATGATTCAGCAAGTAACTTAATAAATGCAACAAAATTGGTTATAGGACAAATTACAGAATGTGAGCCACATCCAGACTCAGACCATTTACATTTATGCAAAGTAAATATTGGAACAGAAGTATTAGATATAGTATGTGGTGCTCCAAATGCAAGAACAGGATTAAAAGTAATAGTAGCTTTAGATGGTGCAGTATTACCAGAAAAAACAATAAAAAAAGGAATGATAAGAGGTCAAGAATCAAATGGAATGTTATGTTCAATAGCAGAATTAGGACTTGAACATAAATTTTTAAAACCAGAGGATTCAGAAGGAATAGCAGAATTAGGAGAAGATGCAGAAATTGGTGGAGATCCAATAAAATATCTTCAAATGGATGATGGTGTAATAGATTTTGAATTAACAGCAAATAGAGGGGATTTATTAAGCATTTTAGGAATGGCCTATGAAGTAGGAGCAATTTATGATAAAAAAGTAAAAGATGTTGATTTAAAACACAAAGAATCAGGGGAAGATATAAACAAAACATTTAAAACAGAAGTAAAAACAGAAAATTGTTCAAAATTATTAGTAAAGAAAGTAGAAAATGTAAAAATAGAAGAAAGTCCAATATTCATAAAAAATAGATTAATTGCATCTGGAATAAGGCCAATAAACAATGTTGTAGATATTAGTAATTATGTAATGTTAGAATTAGGTCAACCATTACATTTCTATGATGCTGATAAATTAGGAAATAAACTAGTAGTAAGAATGGCAGAAGATGGAGAAAAATTAACAACATTAGATAATGTTGAAAGAACATTAACAAGTGAAGATATAGTAATTGCAGATGCTACACATGGTGTTGGTCTTGCAGGAGTTATGGGAGGACTTGAAACAGAAGTAGAACCAGATACAAAAAATATCATAATAGAATCAGCAATTTTTGATTCAGTAAAAGTAAGAAAAACGTCAAAGAAAATAGTAAGAAGTGAAGCAAGCAACAGATTTGAAAAAGGATTAGATCCAGAAAGAACAACAATGGCAATTGAACGAGCTTGTAAACTATTAGAAGAATATGCTGGAGGAACAGTTGTAACAGGAACTGTAGAATATGACAAAACAAATAATAAAGAAAAAGAAATTGAAATAACATTTAAAAATATAAATGATGTGTTAGGAACAGTTATACCTAATGAAGAAATATTAAATGTATTTAGAAAATTAGGATTTTCTTACAAAGTAAATGGAGAAACAATTAAAGTAACAGTTCCAACAAGAAGATTAGATATATCAATAAAAGAAGATTTAATTGAAGAAGTAAGCCGTATATATGGAGTTGACAATATAGAAGGAAAATTGCCAATTGTTCCAATGAGAAAAGGAAGCTATGATAAAACACAAAGAGAAATTAGAAATAAAATGATAGCATTAGGATTAAAAGAAACATTAACATATGTTTTAATAAATGATAAAGAAGTAAATGGATATACATTAGATAAATTTGAACCATTAAAATTATTAGATCCAATAACAGAAGATAGAAATACATTAAGATATAGTATGATACCATCATTGTATAAAGTATATGAGTATAACAAAGCAAGGGAACAAAAAGATATATCAATATTTGAGATTGGAAAAGGATTCTATAAAAAAGGCGAAGTATATGGAGAAGATACAAAATTATGTGTATTAATGTCTGGAAAATACTCAACAGGATTAAACAATAATAAAACTGTAGATTTTTATGTAATAAAAGGAATTGCAGAAGAAGTACTTGATTACCTTGGATATGCAGGAAGATATAGTTTTATGAAACAAGAGATGCCAAAAGAAATGCATCCAGGTCAAAGTGCAATGATAAATGTAAATGGTTCAAATATAGGTATGATAGGAAAAATACATCCAAGTGTAACCAAAGATGATGTATATGTTCTTGAAATCAATTTAGATGAATTGTTTACAAAAAAAGTAGGAAAGATGAAATATAAGGAATTTTCAAAATTTCCAAGTATTAATAAAGATATAGCACTTGTAGTTGATAAAAAATCAGTATCAAAAGATATTGAAAAAGTAATTAAATCAGCAGGAGGAAGCCTACTTACAAATATTGAAGTATTTGATGTTTATACTGGTGTTGGAGTTGGAATTGACAAAAAATCAATAGCATATTCTTTAACATTTTCAGATATGAAGAAAACATTAACAGATGAAGAAATTAATGGATTAATGGACAAAATAATTGATGCAGTATCTAAAAAATGTGGTGCAGAACTTAGAAAATAATATAAATTGGGCATGAACAAAGGAAAACTATGTTGCCTTGTTCAAATTCCTTAAATAGAATGGAGGAATAAATGGAAACAATAAAAACATTTATCGAAGGCATAAAAGCAAAAGATATAGCAGATATATTTATATCAATAGCAATTTTGGTGATATTTTTCGTATTAAGCATATGGCTTCCAAGATTATTATTAAAAATTTGGAAGGTAAATGAAAAAGATAAAAAAGTATTAAAAGAGAATGATACATATAAAGGATTAAGAAGTATATTTTTATGTTTTGGAATATATTTAGCATTAATAATATTAGCATTACCAGCAACTGCGATGGCATTTTGCATAAAATTAATAAGGGTTGCAGTTATATTAAGTATTGCTAAAATATTGGTTGGAATGATATCACCAACATCAAAATTAATGAAAAAAGTAAAAGGTAATGAGAAATTACAAGAAAATCAAAAATTAATCCAAACAGGGACAAAACTTTTAAAAGTATTAATTTATATTGTTGCTGGATTTATGATTATATCAGAATTTGGATATGATCTAAATGGTATAATCACAGGTCTTGGTTTAGGTAGTGTTGTAATTGCATTAGCTGCTCAAGAACTAGTAAGTAATTTGTTAAGTGGAATGGCAATTGCCTCAGAAAAACCATTTGAAATAGGTGACTGGGTAACTATTGGAGATATATCTGGTACGATTGTTGATATTAAATTTAGAAGTATAAAAATAAAAACAGTAGAAAATACAACAGTTACAATTCAAAATACAAAAATATTATCAGAAGCAATAATAAATAGTGCAACAATAAATGCAAGAAGAATAGAAATGACTCTAAGATTACCATTAGACACAAGTTCAGAAAAAACAGAAGAATTAATGAAATCAATAAGAAATATTTTAGAAAGCATGCAAGAAATAAATAAAAATACAATTCAAATAAATGTAACAGAAATAGGAGCAGAAGCAATAATAATAAAAGTATTCTTATATACAAATATTGTTGATTATGATAAATTCTTAACATTTAGTACAAAGCTTAATTTAACAATTATGAAACTTCTTGAAGATAAGAGAATAAAACTAGCTAATCCAAGTGCAGATATTTATTTTTCAAGAAAATAATTTGCATTAATGGAAGGGTTATAAATATGAAAGCAAAAGAATTATCATTAAAAGAAAAAATAGGGCAAATGGTTATGATTGGTATGGATACTAATTACATAACAGATCGAATTAAAAATATGATAATAAATTATAAAATTGGTGGAGTAATTTTATATAGAAAAAATTTTTCTACATATTCAGAGATGTTAAAACTAATTAGAGAATTAAAAGAGTTAAATAAAAATAATCAAATACCATTATTTATAGCAATAGACCAAGAAGGTGGAAGAGTAAATAGAATGCCAAAGGAGTTGAAAAATTTACCTTCTGCCAATGTGATTGCAAATGTTGGGGGAGAAAAATTAGTAAAAGAAGCTTCTGAAATAACAGGAGAGTTATTATACAAATCTGGATTTAATTTGAATTTTGCACCAGTATTAGATTTAAGAAGATATGAAAAACAAAAAGTTATTGGAGATAGAAGTTTTGGCTATGATAAAGAAAAAGTATCTGAGTGTGGTATTGCCGTGATGAAAGCATTACAGAAAAATAATATTGTTTCTGTTGTAAAACATTTTCCAGGTCATGGTGCAACTAAACAAGATTCACATTATTTTTTGCCAGTAATAAATATTCCAATGAAAAAAATTGAAGATGAAGATGTGTACCCATTCTCACAAGCAATACAGAATGGAGCAGATGCAATATTAGTAGGACATTTATTAATTCCTAAGGTGACCGGAATATATCCAGCATCATTGTCAAGAAAATTTATTTGTAAATATATAAGAAAAAAATTTAGATATAATAGATTAATAATTACAGATGATCTAAAAATGAGAGCTATAAAATTGTTTTATGGACCAGATTTAGCTGTAAGAAAAGCGTTTGAAGCGGGAAATGATATTATTGTATTTAGATTTAATAAAGATGAAGAACAACGTGTGTTAAACAATATAGTTCAATTAGTTGAATCTGGAAAAATAAAAGAAAATAGAATTGATAGAAGTGTTAACAGAATTATAGAAATAAAGGAAAAATATGATATTTCCGATAAACAAAATTTTGAAGGTGTTAATGTAGATAAAATTAATGAGAAAATAATAGATATTAGAAAAAAATGTAATATTGAAAACACATAGATATATATTCTATGTGCTTTTTTTTGTATATTTGCAATTTTACATAAAATATGCTATAATAAATAGTAGCATGGCAAACGGCCATAGCTGAAAACAACTGACGAAAGTCACAAAGCCCAAGAATAAAGGGCGGAGAGGAAAAACATTATGATCGAATACAAGAAGAAGTCCTATGCACCTGTTAACAGCTAAGCTGTAACCAAGAAGAGAGTTCAAAGAAGTAAAATTCAGAGAGCTCTCTTTTTGGTTTTATTATTTCTCATATCAATTGACAACATGTAAATGTAAGTGTATAATATTATAGCAATTCTGTTTTGGAATTGATATTCAACATTTACAATTAGAAAATTGGAGGAAAACAACTATGGTAGCTGCAGTAGTAATTGGATTAATTGTTTCGGTAATTGATGTATTAGTTTTGTTAATTATTTATTTTTTAGTTAATAATTCAAAAATCAGTAATGAAGAAAAGAGAAGATTTAATAAAAAAATATTTGGGAGTGAAGTTAAAGAAAAAATAAGAAACATTGTAATAATTGTATTTATTAATTTACTAATAGAGTACTTTATTTACAGTTTAGTATTTTTCCAAGGACCAAATTCTTGGAGAAAATATGAATATGAAGGTACAAAAATTTATTATTCTAGTGAAAAAATCGAAATTTCGCCAATGACAACATTTGTTTTGAAGAAGAAAAAGAGGAAAAACAGTATATTGTTGTTGAATATGAGGAGAAAATAAAATTAACAGATAAAGCACCATTAAAAAAACTGTTTGATTTCTTAAATATAGAAGTGAAAACAGGAAAAGTTGAGTATCATATAACATCCGTATATTAAGGATAAGAAAAAATAAGAAAAGAATTTTTTTGGAATTCTTTTCTTATTTTTTGAATAATATATATAACAGTAAAAAACTTTACATAATCGTTGCAAGATGAAAGAAAATATGATATAATTTTTTTTAATACTTTTTTATGAAAGGATTAGAATATGATTAATAAATTTTATTTAGATAAAGAAAAAGATATTATTGTTAACTTAAAAAAAACAGATGCTGATGAAATTACATATATATTAGAAACACCAAATCACAATACAGGAAATCTAATAACAAATTTAGCAAAAATTTGTGGACTTCAAATACAAAAAAATAATAAAGATATGAAAATAATAATAGGAAAGATACTTGCAAGTATAAATAGTAACAATGAAGAAGTATATATATTTAGATTAGGTGGAATAAAGATTGCAAATATATATGAAGACAGAATAGAAATAAAAGCAAAGATACCAGCAATAACCAAAACATTTATGTCACAAACAAAAAATTATAATTTGCCAATAGAAAAAACAATCGTAAAAACATATATATTAAAAAAATCAAAATTCAGAACAGATTTGCATACACATATGAATGCAAATTTATTTCCAGATTGTTTAATTGCATTAGGAATAGTACATCAAATAAGATATCCATTATATTATATAAAAAAATTAAATTTAAAACTTAGCAAAGATCAAGAAGAAAAGATTTATAAACAAAGAGAAGAAGTTGAAAAACAATTTATAAATAGCAAATTACAAGGAAAGTATAAAATAAGAAAAATAGATGACAATACATTTATAAATTTTGCTGATTTTATAGTAAATAATTTAGAGAACGCAGAATATAATATTGAAAAAATAAGGAATAGTTTGGCAATTATGAAAGATGGACAAGCTGTATTTACTAATTTAGAGAAATGTTATATTTATAGATATATTTTTGCGAAGGGAATTGAGTCTCAGAAAAAAATAAATTTAAAAGAAGAACTAATAAACAAAATTCCAGAAATAGATATAAAAAAATATGTATGTCAAATGCTAAAAGATAAAACAACAAATAGCATATATAAAAATAACACATTAAGACAAGATAAATTGTTATGGATAGCTAGAGAGTACCAAAAGCAAGGAATAAAATATGTAGAAATGACAGATACTGATTTAGCAAAAAATGGAGAACCAGCAATAAAAATGTTAGAAGAAATACATTCAATAATGCCTTTAATAGAAAAAGAAACAGGAGTACAAATTAGATTTTTAATAGGAATCAGAAGAATTCCATTAACAATTATTAAAGATCAAAAAACCAGTAATACCTATTTAAGAGAAAATATTAATGTACTAAGAGCTGTTGCAAAAAGTCCATATGTAGTTGGAAGTGATTTTATCGGAGAAGAAATAAATGATATATCAGATTTACAACCAGCAATAAAAGAAATTGTAAGATATATTAATGAAGAAGATAAAGATTTTACAATAAGAATACATGCAGGGGAAAATGATAGTTTAAGAAATAATGTTAGAAAATCTATAATGTGTGTGAAAGAATCATTAGAAAAAGAACAAGAAATGCCAAGATGCAGAATTGGTCATGGATTATACTCAGAAGATTTGAATACAGAATCTGGAAAAGAACTTTTAAAGTTAATGAAAGATACAGGAGTTGTAATAGAATTTCAATTAACATCAAATGTAAGACTTAATAATTTAAGTGATTTAAAAAATCATCCTATAAAAATATTTTTGAAAAATGGTATAAAATGTGTTCAAGGAACTGATGGTGGGGGAATGTATGGCTCAGACACATTTGATGAACAATTAGCACTCCAAAATTTATTAGAACTTTCAGATGATGAATTTGCTAAAATGAGAGAAGTTGAAGATGAAATAACAACTAAGAATAATATATATTTTATGCAAAAAAGTGAAAAATTTGATAAGTTTCTTTCTGGCAGAACAATAAAAGAAGCAATACTTGAAGAAGAAGATAAATATATGAAAGAAACGGAAAATCAAGATGAATTAAGAATTAATACAAAATTAGATTCTGAAAAAGAATTAGCAACAAAGATTAAGAATCTTCCAATAGATAAAGTACCTATTATAATTGCAGGAGGAAGTTTTAATACAAAAGGAAGAGAAACAAAAGCAACAGAAGAAGGACTTAAAACATTAAAGAAATTTGTAGAAAATGTAAATAGTAATAATGTATATTTTGTTATTGGACATAAAATGCAGGGATATGAAAAAGCATTAGTAGATATATCAAAAGAATTAAATAAGAAGATAGAAATAAATGCAATAGTTCCAAAAAATGTAACAGAAAAAGTAAAAAACAGATTATTAGATGCAAATGTATCTGGAATATGTATTTCTCCTGAAACTGAAGAGCTTGGAATATATAAAAGCTTTAATTATGAAATTTTTGAAAGAAGAAAGTCAATAGTTATAGCATTTGACGGAAATTCGCCAGTATCAAATTTAGTGCAAGAAGCAAAAAATGGTAAGGGGAAAGCTAAAATATATGTTAATTCAGATGTTGATATTTTAAAACAAAAAGCAGAATCTTTACAAGGATATGTTACAATGTTTAATGATAAAAATGATATTGTTGATGATATATTTAAAGACAATCCTGAAATCAAGTAAGATAAATTATTATATAATAAACCTTTTGGGCTGATAAACTTGCATTAGCTTAAAAAGGTTTTTTTATATATAGTTCTAGACAAAATAATTTTAATAATATATAATAAACACATACCAAAGGAAAGGAAATGATAAAATGGTAGAAATATCAACATCAATATTGTCAGTAGAAAAAGGCAATGAAGCAGAAACATTTATGCTATTAGAAAAATCTAAAACAGATTATTTTCATATAGATGTAATGGACGGAAAATTTGTAAGTCAAGATACATATCATAAAATGATAGAATATAGTAATTATATAAAAAGAATATCAAATTTACCATTAGACATACACTTAATGGTAGAGGATGTGGAAACAGGAATAGAAGTATTTTCTGCAGATGAGCCTAATATTATAACATTTCATTTAGAAGCTTGTAAAAACAAAGAAGAAGTAATGAAAAATATTAATTTAATAAAAGAAAAAGGTTCAAGAGTTGGAATTGCAATAAAACCAGAAACACCAATAGAGAAGGTATATGAATATTTACCATATATACACATGTGTTTAATAATGACTGTTGAGCCAGGAAAAGGTGGACAAACATTAATAACAGATATGATTGCAAAAATAGATGAATTAAAAACATATGCAGAAAAGAATAGCCTAGAAATAGATATAGAAGCAGATGGAGGAATTAATCTGAAAACAGCAGAAAGAGTAAAAAATGCAGGAGCAAATATATTAGTTGCAGGAACAGCAATATTAAAAGCTGCAGATTATAAAGTAATCATAGATGAATTAAAACAAGAATAATTTACTAATGGAATAAATAAAAATCAAAAGAAGGAAGGAATAGATATGTTGAATTTAAAACTAAATTTAAAATATTCAGGAATAGAACAAAAGTCTATAATGCAGTATAAAGAAAAAGTAGAACAAATACATCAAGACTTACATTCAAGAACAAATGATCAAAAAGACTTTGTAGGTTGGCTGAATTTGCCAACAAATTATGATAAAGAAGAATTTGAAAGAATAAAAAAATCAGCACAAAAGATTCAAAAAGATTCAGAAGTTTTAATTGTAATAGGAATTGGTGGATCATATTTAGGAGCAAGAGCAGTTATTGAAAGTTTAACAAATACATTTTATAATATGTTACCAGAAAAACAAAGAAAATTTCCACAAATATTATATGTTGGAAATAATTTGAGTCCAAACTATGTAAATGACTTAATTGAAGTATTAGGAACAAAAGATTTTTCAATAAATGTAATTTCAAAATCTGGAACAACAACAGAGCCTGCTATTGCATTTAGAATTTTTAGAGAAATTCTTGAAAACAGATATGGAATAGATGAAGCAAGAAGTAGAATATATGTAACAACAGATAAAGAAAGAGGAGCATTAAAAACATTAGCTGATGAAGAAGGATATGAAAAGTTTGTAATTCCAGATAATGTTGGAGGAAGATATTCTGTATTAACAGCAGTAGGATTATTACCAATAGCTGTCGCAGGAATAGATATAGATAGATTAATGGACGGAGCACGTACAGCACAATTAAAATATGAAGATTCAAATTTAAAATATAATGCATGCTATCAATATGCTGTTGTTAGAAATATTTTATATAAATTATATAAAAATACAGAAATATTGGTAAATTATGAACCTAAAATGCACTATTTTACAGAATGGTGGAAACAATTATTTGGAGAAAGTGAAGGAAAAGACCAATTAGGAATATTCCCTGCAGGTGTTGACTTTACAACAGATTTACACTCTATGGGACAATATATTCAAGAAGGTAGAAGAAATCTATTTGAAACAGTAATAAGAATTGAAAAGTCGGAGTCAGATATAGACTTAAAAGAAGAAGAAGATAATTTAGATGGATTAAATTATTTAGCAGGAAAAACATTAGACTATGTAAATAAAAAAGCAATGGAAGGAACGATAGAAGCACATACAGCAGGCGATGTTCCAAATATAGTATTAGAGTTGCCAAAATTATCAGAAGAAACAATAGGGCATTTGATATACTTTTTTGAAAAAGCATGTGCAATGTCTGGAATGTTATTAGGAGTAAATCCATTTAATCAACCAGGTGTTGAAAAATACAAGAAAAATATGTTTAGACTTTTAGAAAAGCCAGGATATTAAAATATGCCATGAAAAGGTGCTTAAATAGCACCTTTTTATAAGAAAGAAGGAGCAAAATGATAGTAGAAAGAGAGTATTACGTTAAATTATCAGAAATAGGAAAAGAAAATAAAATAACAAATAAAGCATTACTAGGTATTTTAGAGGACATTGGAGGAGTACATTCTAATATTGCAGGATATGGAATTCCGACAATGGATAAAACACATTTAACTTGGATTTTGTTAGACTGGAAAGTACAAGTTATAAGAAGACCTAATTATGCTGAAAAAATATTGGCACGAACATGGTCAAAAGATGGTCTAAAATATTATGCATATCGTGATTTTGAAGTGGTCGATGAACAAGGAAATGTAATAGTAAAGGCAATTTCAAGATGGGTTTTAGTTAATATTGAAACAGGAAAAATGGAAAGAATTACTGATGAAATATTATCAAAATATCAACCAGAATCTAATAAATGTGTATTTGAAGATGAAACATTTGATAAAATTAAAGAATTAGATAATTATGAACGAGAATCAAAATATACTGTAAAAAGAGGAGATATTGATGTAAATCATCATATGCACAATATAAACTATCTAGACTTGGCAAATGAAGCTTTACCAGATGAAGTATATGATAATGAAAAAGAGTTTAATAATTTTAAAATTTCTTATAAGAAAGAAATTAAATTAGGTGAAACAGTAAAATGTAAATATTCTTTTGTAAATAATACACATGTTATTTGTGTAAAAAGTGAAGATGATACAAAATTACATTCTGTTATAGAATTTTTTGAATAAAATAAAAAAGCACATGAATTTTATAAAAATTTATGTGTATTTTTTTATAAAAGTCCTCAAGTAATATACTTAAGGATTTTATTTATAAATGAATTATACCAATAAAGACTTTTTTTATCAATACTTCTAAAACATAAATTTAGTTGAATCTATTTTTCTTATCTTTTAGAAAAATATTAGAATTATTCTATTACACCATTTCTTTAAATCATTAAGTATATTAATTAATGAGAGAAGGAGAAATATATGAAAACAAAAGAAAATAGAGGGGTAACATTAATAGCATTAGCAGTAACAATAATAGTAATGCTAATATTAGCAGGAGTAACAATATCAGCACTAACAGGAAATAGTGGGATTATGACAAATGCGAAGAAAGCAAAAGAAGACCAAGAAAGAGCTCAAACAACAGAAGCATTACAATTAATGTTTATGGATTATAATATAGGAGATAAAGGTGAAGAAACAATTTCACAATATTTAGAGGCAAAAGTGAAAAGCGGTGAAATTGACGAATTTAGATTTTATATGATAGATGACGAATTAAAAATGGTAATAAAGAAAGATGCAAGGTATTTCTTTGTTAGTAGAGAAAATGACTTCTATACAGTAACAGAAATGGGAACAGAATTAGGAGAAATAATACCAGGTGTAACAGTAGTAACAAGAGATGAGTTTTATGGATTAAATGATAATTCAATGAAATTTAGACTTAATGAAGATGAATCATCAACACTAATGTTTTTTGATGAAATTAATGACCCATTTAACCTTGAAATTTTTGGTGGAAATGTAACAATGTATGTAACACAAGACATGTCATTAACAAATACAGGAATGTCTAGAAGTGCAATAGATATTCATAGTGGTGCAACACTTAATCTTTATATATGTAATAATGCTACTATGACGGTAGATAGTGGATATGCAACAAAATCTGGAAATGGAACTTCTCCAACAGAACTTTCAGGAGGAGTTGGAGCATATGCAGGGATACATGTGCCAGAAGGAGCAATATTAAATATACAAGGAAGTGGAGTTTTAAAAGCAATTGGAGGAAACGCTGGAGATGGTGGAACATGTCCAACCAATAAATATGATTATGGTGGTGCTGGTGGCGGAGGCGCTGGTGCTGGAATTGGTGGAAACGGTGGAAAAGGTGGAGACACACAATGGAGCTTTGGAAAAGATGGAGAAAAAGGAGAAAATTGTGGAGAAGTAAATATATATAATACAGTTACAGTTTATGCATATGGAGGAAAAGGCGGTAACGGTGGAAATGCAACACCAACAATGGGAGCTGGTGGAGGTGGAGGCCGGAGGCGGATATCCTGCTGCTGGAATTGGTGGCGGAGGTGCTGGAGGAGGCGCCGGAGATACTGCAGAAGGTGGTGGTGGATTCTCTAGTGGAGGAGGAGAAGCCAATGGCGCAAGAGGAGAAAATGGTTCATCAGGTAAAAAGAGTTCATATGATGCAGGTGGAGCTTACTTTGAAATTGGAGATAGAAATACTACATCAGGAAGTTTTATAGGTGGAAGTGGAGCAGATAAAAACACTAGTGATGACTATAGAGGTGGTTCTGGTGGAACAGCTGGTAATGGAGGAAATATCACAGTTTCTAGTAATTGTACAATAAAAGCATATAATGGAAGTTATATAACAAATGAAGAAAATCAAACAGAAGAATGGAAAGCAAATAACACATCAATAATATATGCACAATTAGGATATAATATTGAACAAATAAGAAATGCTTCAAAGAATGGAAATTCAAAATATAATAAGATAAGAGCTAGAAATGCAAAAGAGCTAATCAGTGAATTAGGAAATAATTATAGAACTATAAAATATAATGATTATTTTGGAATTGGATCTGGAGCTGGATATATTGAAAGTTCAAATGGAACTTATAAAGTAGATGATAAATTAAATTAAAGAAAAAGCTAATTCAATTAATTTGAATTAGCTTTTAAATTTTTTAATATATGTAATAATTTGAGTCCACTAAGAGTAAAATCAATAACTTCGCTGATAAAAATAGAAATAATGTATCCACTAAAACCAAGTATTGGAACAAAAAAATAAATAAAACCAATACTAATAATACAATCAATAACATTAATAGCCATAACACTAACCTGAGCATCTAAGCCTTTTAAAATGCCATCAATAACAATATCAAGATACATTATGATAATTAAAGGTGAAAGAATACGTAAATATTTAGCAATTTCAATTTTTTTATAAATAGCACTACTCAAAAAATTCGAACAAGTAAATATAAAAATAGTAATAAATATTGCAAAAATAAGAGTAAAACTTAAAATAATAATAGAAATACTCTTAATTTTAGCGTTATTTTTTTCAACATATAATCTTGAAAATTCAGGTATTAATAAACTACTAATACTTGTTACGAGTATTACAGGAAACATTATAATAGGCATAGCCATACCATTTACAATTCCATAAGAAATCAAACTATTTGATGAATTCATGCCACTTCGTTGTAGACTAGAGGGAATTATTAACTGCTTAAAAGTAGAGAGCCCAGAACGTAAATAAGATGTAAGGGCAACAGGAATAGTAATTCTCAAAATTCTTTTAGTATATGAATCAATATCTTTATATCTAGATTCAAGTAAATTTTTTCTTTTATCATATTTATAAAAAATATATAAAGCGAAAAATGAAAATACTTCAGAAATTACATCTGCCAAAATTAAAGAATAACAAGCATAATCAATACCTTTAGGCATAATCAAACTAAGCAAAAATGCAGTGCAAACAATTTTAACGAATTCTTCAAAAAACTTGGAAAGAGCATTTTTATAAACTCTTCTTACAGCTGTAAAATATCCATTTATGGCAGAAGACATAGCAATAAAAGGTAAAGCAATACAAATTAAATAAATAACATTTTTACTAACTCTGTTATGTAGACATTTTAAGGTAATAAAATCAGCAAAAATAAAAAAAATCAGGCTAGCACAGCAACCAAAAATAAGACTAAGAAATATACATCTACTAGCAGCTTTTTTACTACCTAATTCATTATTTGTGGCTAATTCTTCAGAGACTATTCGAGTTGAAGCAATATTAATACCAGCAGAAGCAAGAGTTATACCAAATAGATAAACAGACATTACTAATGAAAAAACTCCAACAGCTTCTTCACCAATTGTATTAGAAATATATACACTAAAAAATGTAGCAATAACTTGTAGAATAACAGAACTAAATAATAAAATTAAAGTGTTAAAAATAAAAATTTTAAGTTTTTTCATACATAATAACCTTTCGATTTAATAATATTATAATAGATTTAATAATATGAATTGAAATTACATAATAAATCACAAAATTAAATAAGATTAATATAATATATAAATAAGTTGGAGGAAATCATAATGAAAATCTTAAAAAAGACATTTGGAGTATGTTTAGTAGGTTTAGGAATAGGAATCTTACTAGTATTATTCCTTCCAATTACAGGATGGTTATTTTTGATAGGAGTGATAGTAATATTAGTGGGAATATTATGGTTACTCTGCTAAAAGCTTAAGAAGGAGGTACATATGACTATTGTAGTAAAAAAAGTCCCAAAATGCTTGAGAGGAATTGTAAAATTCTTATTTGGAATAAAAGAATAATTGAATAAAAAAAGAAAAAACGGCACATACCTTATATAAAGGTAGTGTCTTTTTTATATACTAGGAAAGTTCTTTGAACTTCCTAGTATATAAAAGCTACAATCGCTAGCTCTTTGAGATTTTCTCCTTTTAGTCGAAAACTCAAATCGGGCCAAAACAAAGAGCGACTATGTCGCTTTGTTTTAGGAGGAAAGTTTATGGATAAGAAACATATAGATGAAAATGAAGATGTTGATAAATATGGAGAATTTGTGTGTTCATATTTTGCATGGTTACAGCCAAGTAGTCAAAAAGAAAAAGCAAAAGAATTATCAAATATGACCAAAAAGAAGGAGGACAAAAGATGATATATAAATTTACAAATAGAGCCAAAAAAGTTATAGAAATAGCAAATGATATATCAATAGAATTAGGACATAATTACATAGGAACAGAACATATATTATATGGATTAGTAAAAGAAGGAGAAGGAATTGCATCAAAAGTATTACAAAATAAAGGTGTAACTTCTGAAAAAGTTTTAAAAGAGATAAAAGAAATGTTAGGACATGGAAAAGAAATAAAAGAATCTCTAGGATTTACTCCAAGAAGTAAAAGAGTATTAGAAAATGCTTTTCTTGAAGCTAAAAGGATAGGGTATAATTATATAGGAACAGAACATTTATTATTAGCACTTATGAAAGAAGGAGATTGTATTGCAATAAAAATAATTCTAGAGTTAAATGTAGAAATACCTCAAATTTACAATGAAGTAGCAAAAGTTATAAATGAAGAAGAAATTGATAATGAGATAAATAAAGATATTTCAAAGAGCAAATTAAAGAGTCAACAAACAACAACATTAAATCAATTTGGAGAAGATATAACAGAAAAAGCAGAAGAAGGAAAATTTGATAATATAATTGGTAGAGAAAAAGAAGTAGAAAGAATGATTGAAATATTGTCTAGAAGAACCAAAAATAATCCATGTTTAATAGGAGAACCTGGTGTTGGAAAAACTGCAATTGTAGAAGGACTTGCAGAAAAAATTGCAATAGGAGATGTACCGCAAAATTTAAAAGAAAAAAGAATTATAAGTATTGATATTTCAGGAATGGTAGCTGGAACAAAATATAGAGGAGATTTTGAAGAGAGAATAAAAAAGGCATTAGGAGAAGTTAGAAAAGCAGGAGATATAATATTATTTATTGATGAAATACATACAATAGTTGGAGCAGGAGCTGCAGAAGGTGCAATAGATGCAGCAAATATTTTAAAACCATTACTTGCAAGAGGTGAAATTCAATTAATAGGAGCAACAACAGTAGAAGAATATAGAAAATATATAGGAAAAGATTCAGCATTAGAAAGAAGATTTAGCCCAATTCAAGTTGATGAGCCAACAGAAGCGGAAACAATTGAAATTTTAAAAGGAATAAGAGATAAATATGAAGCACATCACAATGTAAAAATTACAGATGATGCAGTAAAATCAGCTGTAACTCTTTCAAAAAGGTATATAACAGACAGATTTTTACCAGATAAAGCAATCGATTTGATTGATGAAGCATCATCAAAAATAAGGATAAAAAAATATATAGAACCAGATGAAATAAAGAAATTGCAAGAAGAATTAGAGAAAATAGAAAAAGACAAGGAAGATGCAATTTATAATCAAGAATTTGAAAATGCAGCCAAATTAAGAGATAAAGAAAGAGAAGTGAAAATAAAACTTAGTCAAAGTTCAAGTGAATGGGAAAAATATAAGATAAGAGATATTGTTGAAGTAAAAGAAGAAAATATAGCAGAAGTAATATCAAAATGGACAGGAATACCTGTACAAAGATTAAATGAAGATGATAATGAAAAAATAAAAAATTTGGAGAAAAATTTACACAAAAGAGTAATTGGACAAAATGAAGCTGTAGAAGCAGTAGCAAAAGCAATAAGAAGAGGCAGAATAGGTTTAAAAGATCCCAAAAGACCAATAGGCTCATTTTTATTCTTAGGGCCTACAGGAGTTGGAAAAACTGAGTTATGTAAAGCATTGGCAGAAAATTTATTTGACAATGAAGATAATATGATAAGATTAGATATGTCCGAATATATGGAGCCACATTCTGTATCAAAAATAATAGGAGCACCTCCTGGATATGTTGGCTTTGATGATGGAGGTCAATTAACTGAAAAAGTTAAAAGAAAACCATATTCATTAATATTATTTGATGAAGTTGAAAAAGCTCATCCAGATGTAATGAATTTATTATTACAAATCTTAGAAGATGGTAGACTTACAGATACACAAGGAAGAGAAGTTGATTTTAAAAATGCAATTATTATAATGACATCTAATATTGGCGCAAGATATATTACCGATAGAAAAAATCTAGGATTTGGAAGTGAAGAAAAAAGAGAATATGATGAAAGCAAAAATGAAATAATTAAAGAATTAAAAAAAGAATTTAGACCAGAATTAATTAATAGAATTGATGAGATAATTGTATTTCATAAATTAGAAAATAGAGAAATTATTGATATAGCCAAAATTATGTTAAAACAAATTGAAAAAAGATTAGAAGAAAAGAAGTATTTGGTTAAAATTGATGATTCTGTGGCTGAAATTATTGCAAATAGTGAAATCGATAAAAATTATGGTGCAAGACCTTTAAGAAGAAAAATTCAAGAATTAGTAGAAGATAGGCTCTCAGAAGAAATTTTACAAGAAAATATTGTTAGAGGTAAAGAATTTATATTCAAATTATAAAATAAAAAGATGGTTATCTTAATTTGATATCCATCTTTCCATTTTTATTTCTTTATATTTTTTTAAAACTTCATCATATTTTTTAAATTCATCTTCCCAGATTATATCAGGAATTTTATCAAATGCAGTAAAAACTTTTTCAGCTTCCATTAAATAAACAACTTGTTGTTGTTTGTTTAATGTTTTATATTTTTGTGAAAATTCATATAATTTATCTAAAATTTGGTTAGCTTCAATAAAGCTCCAAAAGTCTTTAACATTCATTCCGGCTAATTTTATTTGCATTACTGCATATCCACATAATGCAAATATTGCAAAAACTAATATATATATTATTATAATTAATGTCATATTTAACACCTCTTTTAATGTCTTGTTATTAGAGAAATTTTCTAAAATTACAAATACATTACAATTATAGCATATATTACTTAAAAATGCAAATTAAAGAGACTGTTTAGTATTAGATGAAGATTTTGAATATGATTTGGGATTATCTGTTCTATATAACAAGTAGTCAACACTACTATTTTTTGAATAAAATCATTATCCTATCTTAAGTTTTTTATTCTAGTTTCCATGTATAAAATCCTTTCAATAGTAAAACTAAAAAATTATAAAATAAAACAAAATGTTCTATTGTGCTTTAAAGCAAATTGTTTTATAATTTAAATAAACAAAAGATTATGGAGGAATATATGAAAAAAAATAATTATGGTATAACATTAATAGCACTAGCAGTAACAATAATAATAATGTTGATACTAGCAGGAGTAACAATATCAGCATTAACAGGAAATAGTGGAATAACAACACAGGCAAAACACTCAAAAACCAAAAATGAATTAGCAGCATATAAAGAACAAATAGATTTATTTATAGCAGATAAAAAAATGGAAAATGAAGAATTTGATGAGGAAAGTTTATTTTCTGGAAAAAATATATTGAGATATAATACTCAAAATGAAAATGAAACCGGAACAATAAAAACAATATGTCCCCAAATGAAAAATGATTATTTAAAAAGATTAGAAATAAAAAAAGGAAAAGCAATATTAGATACAAAAGATGTAACAGAAATAGAGATTGCTAGAAGTTTAGGGATTAATGTTAATCCATATGAAATAAGTGAAGATGGAGAATTAATATCATCAAATGGAAATTTATTATTAATAGATACAAATGGAACATTAGAATTACCAGATACTGTAATAACAATAGGTGAAGGAGCTTTTGCTAATACTGCATCAGACGGAATAGTGTTACGAAAAGTAATAATTCCATATACAGTAAAAGAAATAAAACAAAATGCTTTTAATGGAAATAATACAATAGAAGAAGTTGAATTTCAAACTAAGAGTGGAAAAGGAGTAACTAAAATTGGAGATTTTGCATTTGCTAATTGTACTAATCTAAAATCTATAGTAATTCCTGATACAGTAACAGATATTGGAAGTGATGCATTTTATAATTGTTCTAATATGACAAATATAAAGCTTTCTAAAAAAATAAAACAAATAAGTTATGAAATGTTTCATAGTTGTAGAGCTTTAGTAGAATTGAATATTCCAGAAGGGGTAACATATATTGGAGCAGGTGGAATAGCAAATTGTTCAGCATTAAAAAAGTTAGTAATTCCATCAACATTAAATTCAATATCTGATAATGTTTTTTATGGTTCAAATTCTATCGAAGAAATAAATATAAAAGATGGATCCGGATTTGTTTATGAAAATGGCATGTTAATTAATAAAAATAGAACTAATATTTATTATTTATCAGAATCTGCAGTTAATATTGAAACATTTATAGTTCCTCAGGGAATAACAACATTGGGAGCAAATTTATTAAGAAATAATAAAATAAAAAAAGTTGTTATTCCATCAAGTGTAAATTATATAGAAGTAGATTTTTTTACATCAAATGTTGATGAAATAGAAATTGCAACAGATAATCCTAAATATATAGTAAGTAATGATGCTATATATAGTAAAGATAAAAAAATACTATATATGTATTTTTCAAAAGGTAGTGAGGTTATATTAGAAGATGGTGTTACAACTATAGGCCCAAAAGCATTTAAAAATGCAAGAGCTTCGATAATAAAATTACCACAATCAGTTAAAGAATTATCTGCATATGCTATATACACTTCTTATGTAAAAAAGGTAGTAATAGGAGAAAATATAAATAATATAAATATATATGCCTTTTATGCATGTGATTTAGATTTAGAAATGAAGAAAAATAATTATTATATATGGGCTGATGGATTGCTATATAATAAAGATAAAACAAAAGTTATTGAATGTACAAAAAATTTACAACAGGTTGAAATACCAGAAGGAGTAGTAGAAATAGGAGATAACGCTTTTCAGTCAAGAGGAAGTATAAAAAATATAAAATTAGCAAGCACAGTTTCAAAAATAGGAAATGGTACATTTGCAGGTTGTAATGGTTTTGTTGAAATAGAGATACCATCAAAAGTAACAGTGATAGGTACAAATTGTTTTGAATCAACTAATAATTTAAAGAAGATAGTAATAAAAAAAGAAAAAGAAAGTATAGCAGGAGCCCCCTGGGGAAATAGATATGGGGATAGGGCAATTGAATGGAATAGTGAAACATAAATAGAAATATATCATTTGACATTTTATGTAAATTGTTATATAATAAATAAGCTAGTAATTTTTATTAGCTACGAACATTTACAACTTAACAAAGGAGTAGAAAAAAATGATTATGAAAAATGCGCGTCAGAAGCTGGAAGATGCTTGCAAAAATGTAGAGATGTCTCGGGAATTGAATGAATTTACGAGTTATATGGCTACTGTGGTAAATGACGAACTTTATCCTGAAGGCATGCTTTTGATGTATGCATGTGCTATTGATGACATCAGAAATGGAAAGTCTGGTTTTGCGGCAGATCATAATGGAAAACTTCCTCAATACCTGATTGATAAAAAGTCTCAGGTTCTTGCCCAGGCAGTTTATTTCCCTCAAGTAATTGATGAGATTGCTGAACCTGAATTTGCTGAGAGATTTCGTGAGGGATGTAAAGGGGCTTTTAAGATTGATCCTCCTAAGAAGATTAATCCTAAAATTGAAGGTGAATATCCGGAATATGTCACTGCTGCAGTTGATTGGTGGACAAATGCAATTGCAAGCCCTAAACAGGATAATGGTGAGGAATTAAGTGCAACTCTGGCAATTTTTGCAGCAACACAAAAAAAGAAAGAACGTTCTACTAAAGATGTCAAAAAGTTTAAGAAAGTTTTGGCAGATGGCATTGAAAAACAGATTAAGCTGTATGGGTACTGTTCTCTTGATGTTGATTACAATGCATGTCAGTTGCTTATGGAAGCTGGAAAGGAATTGAAGCTTGACTCTATGCTTAATTTCCCGTGGAAAACATACATGAGAATTACTCCTGATAAAGTTGAGGTTTCCTGTGGGTATGGTGCACCACGTGTAACCATTTGGAAAAAGTAAGTAGCAAATTTAAGCTAAATTAGCTTATAAAAGACACCGAAAAAGATCATTTTGTTTAACAGACAGAATGGTCTTTTTTATGAATATTAAAAATATAAATTAATATATTAATAAAAAGGAGTGATTAGATGACAACATCAATTTCAAATATTATAAAAGGAATAATAATATCATTTATAACAACGATAATATTTTTATTAATATTCTCAGTAATTTTAACATATACAAACATAAGTGAAAATTTTATAACACCAACAATAATAGTAATGACAGCAATTAGCATATTTATTGGTAGCACAATAGCAAACTCGAAAATTCAAAGAAACGGACTATTAAATGGAGCTATAGTAGGAGGAATATATTTAATAAGTATATATTTACTTTCGAGCATAATGAATCAAAAATTTGCATTATCAATGCAATCAATTGTAATGATTATATCTGGGATAGTTTGTGGAATGTTTGGAGGAATATTAGGTGTAAATAAATCTAGATAAACCTATTGCAAAATTTAAAGTAAAAATGTATAATAACCAAATATACTTATAAAAAAGAGGAGAAACATTATGAAAGAAGCTGAAAATAGATTTGAAATAACCAAAAGAGTAGGACTATTCGGAATAATAGGAAACATATTTTTACTTTCAATAAAAGCAATTGTTGGATTTTCAACAAAAAGCCAAGCTATGATAGCAGATAGTATAAATAGTGCAGGAGATATATTTGCGTCAATAATGACATCAATAGGAAATAAAATTGCAAGTGTACCACGTGATGATGACCATAATTTTGGACATGGAAAAGCAGAATATATTTTTTCACTTTTTATATCAATATCAATGATATTTGTATCTATAAAAACAATAATAGATGCATTTAAGAGTTTAATAAATGGAAGTCAATTAACATTTTCTTGGTGGCTTGTAGTAGTATGTATTGCAACAATTATAACTAAATTGTGTTTATATATTTATGTAAAAATATCTTATAAAAAATGTAAAAATATTTTATTACAAGCAAGTATGGAAGATCACAGAAATGACTGCATAATAACAACATTTACACTAATTTCAACATTATTATCTTTAAAAGGAATACAATGGTTTGATGGAATAGTTGGAATTGGAATATCTGCATGGATATGTAAAACTGGAATAGAGATTTTCATAGAAAGCTATAATATATTAATGGATAGATCAATTGATGAAAAAACTAAAGATACTATATTAAATGTGTTACATACATATAAAGAAATAAAGGCTATAAATGATATTTCATCAGCACCTGTTGGATATCAATATGTGTTGTTTTTAACAATAGCTGTTGATGGAAATATGACAACATTTCAAAGTCATAAATTAGCAGATAAACTTGAGAAAGATATGATAAAATTAGATAATGTGTACAAAGCTATTATTCATATAGAACCATATTTAAAATAAAAGACCTCATTTTAATATTGAGGTCTTTTTCTAATTATTATTTTTTATCATCTTTAAAAACTTCTTTTACAGCTCCTAAACTACTTAATGCACTTGTTGCTTCAAAAGGAATAAATACTTTATTTGCATCACCTTTAGCAATTTCTTCAAGAGCTTCAAGAGACTTGATTTGAACAAGTTTTTCATCTGGATCAGCAGTTTTTATTGCATCATAAACCATTGCAATTTCTTTAGCTTTGGCTTCAGCAACTTCTTTAATAGCTTGTGCTTCACCGGCAGCTCTACGAATTTTAGCTTCTTTATCAGCTTCAGCTTCAAGGATAGCAGCTTGTTTTTTACCTTCTGCAATAGTAACAGCAGATTGTTTTTGAGCTTCTGCTTCAAGAATTAATGCTCTTTTATTTCTTTCTGCATTCATTTGTTTTTCCATTGCATCTCTAATATCAGCAGGTGGAGTAATATCTTTTATTTCAACTCTATCTATTTTACATCCCCATCTATCTGTTGCATCATCAAGTATTGTTCTTAATTGAGAGTTTATTCCATCTCTTGAACTAAATGTTTCATCTAAGTCCATTTTACCGACAATATCACGTATTGTTGTAATTGCAAGATATTCAATACCTTTCTTTAAGCTTTGAATTTCATAAACTGCTTTTGCTGGATCTGTTATTTGATAAAATACAACAGTATCAATTGTTATTGTAACATTATCTTTAGTAATAACTCCTTGAGGCGGAACATCCATTGTTTGTTGTTTTAAACTAACAACACTTCTAACATGATCAAAAAATGGAATAATTATTGTAAGACCGGCATCAGCAACTTTGTGAAACTTTCCTAATCTTTCAATAATATAAACCTCAGATTGTCTAACAACTTTAATTGATTTGAATGCTATAATTAATATTATAACAAGTAGTACAATTAAAAACCACATAATTTCCTCCTTTTGGCAATTCTAAATTGCCTATATATAATTTTTTTATAATTTTTTTCTTAGGTAATATATATAATAATATTAAAAACAATATAAATATTAAAGATTAAGCCTCTACATTAGAATTTATTTTTAATGGTTTAACAAATGCTTTTACACCTTCTATAGAAACAATTTCAACTTCACTACCTGCTGGAATATTTATTTGTTCTTTACTTTTGGCTGACCAAACTTCACCTTCAAATTTAATTTGACCTTTTCCAGTAGTACAATCAATGCTTTCTGTAACAATTGCTTTTTTTCCAATTAAAGAATAAACATTAGTTGGAACAACATCTTTTTTACTTATTTTATTAACAAGTGGTCTTGTTGCAAAAATTAATAATCCAGAAGATACTACAAATACAGACATTTGAATGATAATATTTGAAGTAAAAAAACTAACAAGCATTGCAATTAAAGCTCCTACTCCTAACCAAAAAACTAAGAAACCAACAGTAATTATTTCGCAGATAAAAAATATTCCTGATGCAATTAACCATATTTGCCACATAAAAACCTCCATTCTAGCTGAAAAGCTCTTATAAATATTAATTTAATTCTAAATTAAAACACTACATTTCTATTATACTACATATTTGCGAAAAAACAAAGAGATTTCTTAAAAAATCTTGTAAAAATAGGAAAAAAATGATAATATAACAACAAAGATTTAAGAAGGGAAATATGCAAATGAAAAAAAATGAAAATGGTGTCACATTAATTGCGTTAGCTATTATGGTAATTGTTATGCTAATGATTGCATCTGTTACAGTATATTCTGGAGTTATTTCAATACAGGAATCAAAACAGAAAAGAATAAAAATAGAATTGGAAACAGTTCAACATGCAGTATTAGAGAATTATACTAAATATAAGATATATAATGATGAAAAATATTTAGTTGGAACACCAATTACAAGTGAAAATGACGAAAAAATAAATGATTTTCAATATAATTTGGTAAATAGAAATATTGCATTTTCACCAAATGCTGAAAAACAAGATAAATATTATTGGCTAAGAAGTAAAGGTGATAATAATTATGCTAATGATGATTACAAAATGTTAGACTTGTCAGATATCACGTTTAGCTATATTGTATGCTATAAAACAGGAGAAGTAATGAATATAGATACAAAATCCTATATTAATGGTGATCCTGTATATACACGTTTTAATTAGTAATATTTATGAAAGGAATTAATTTATGAATATAAATGAAATAGAAAAAATAATTCCAAAAGAAAAAATTTTGCAAAATGTACAAATGAAAAAATATACATCATTTAAAATTGGAGGAGAAGCAGAAGTTTTAATAAAAATTTCAACACTAGAAGAATTAACAAAAATAATAAAATATATAAATCAAAAAAATATTCAAACTTTTATTTTAGGAAATGGGAGTAATTTATTAATTAGTGATGAAGGAATAAGGGGAATAGTATTAAAAATAGAAATAAAAAAATTAGAAATAGAAGAAATAAATAATAAATTTAAAATAACAGTAGGAGCTGGTGTAAAACTAGGCGAATTAGCACAAAAACTAGCCAATAAAGAGATTTCAGGATTTGAGTTTGCAAGTGGAATACCAGGAACAATTGGTGGAGCTATTAGAATGAATGCTGGAGCACATGGCTCTGAGATGAAAGATATAGTAAAAACAGTAACATATATTGATAGAAATGGTGAGATACATAAGATAAATAATGAACAAGCAAAATTTGAATATAGAAATAGTATGTTTGCTAACAATGAATATATTATAGTTGAAACTGAATTAGAATTAAACAAAGGAAATAAAGAAGAAATACAAGCAAAAATGCAAGAATATGCGAACTTTAGAAAAGAAAAGCAACCTATAGAATATCCAAGTGCGGGAAGTACATTTAAAAGAGGAACAGATTTTATAACAGCAAAATTAATTGATGAATGTGGATTAAAAGGATATCAAATAGGAGGAGCACAAGTATCTAAAAAACATGCAGGATTCATAATAAACAAAGGAAATGCAACATCTAAAGATGTTGAAGAATTAATTAAATATATAAAGCAAAAAGTTTACGAAAAATTTGGAAAAGAAATTGAAACAGAGATAGAAATAATACATTAAAAGGAAGGTATAAAAATGAAGGGAATAATGCATTGGCTAAAATCAAGTTCGAAAATGAAGAGATGGATGTTTTTAATATTAATAGGAATAATACTTACATGTTATGGAATATCTGATATACTAGTACAAAAAGAAATGCAATTTTCAGAAGCTGGAAAAGTAGTTGTAATATTTGCAATTGGATTTGTTTGTATAGTTATAGGACTTATAATGTTAAACAAAAGAAATATGGAATTGTTTATAGAAGCAACAGATGACAGAATGAAAAATAAAAAAAATGTAAATGTAAATTCATTAATTTTTGATAGAACGATATATGAAAAAGGGCCTAAAGTAGTAGTAATTGGTGGAGGAGCAGGACTAAATACAGTGCTTACAGGAATGAAAAGATATACAAATAATATAACGGCAATTGTAGCAGTATCAGAATATGGAAAAGAACAAACACTTTCAAGAAGAAGATTACAAACAGCCTTACCATTAGAAGATATAAAAGATAGTATAGTAGCACTGGCACCAGAAAGAAAAGAAGATATTGGAAAATTAATGAATCATGAAATGATAAATCCAGAATTAAGAGGATTAAAATTTTCTGATATTTATTTTACAGCAATGAAAGAAGTTTTCAGAAATGATGTAATAGCAATAGAAAAAAGTGATTCAATATTTAATATTACAGGAAAAATACTACCAGTAACAAATACAGAAATGAATATATGTGCAGAGTTAGAAAATGGATATGTTGTTGAAAATAAAGATATGATACCACAAGTTGTATCTGATAATATGACAAGAATAAATAGAGTATATATACAACCATCAAATTGCAAACCAGCAGAAGGAGTATTAGAAGCAATAAGAGAAGCAGATAGTATAATAATAGGACCTGGAAGTTTATATACAAATATAATACCAAACTTGCTAGTAAATGGTGTTGCAAAGGCAATAAAAGAAAGTAAAGCAATAAAAATATATATAAATAATATAATGACCGAATTTGGTCAAACAGATAATTATTCTGTTGCAGACCATATAAAAGCAATAATAGAACATTGCGGAGAAGGATTAATAGATTATTGTATTTATGATACAGGAGAAGTTATTCCAGAATACATAAAAAAATATAACAAAGAAGGAGCAGATTTAGTTGAACAAAATCTAAATGATCCTAAAATCAAAAAGATTAAGTTTATTAAGAAAAATATTTCTACAATAATTGATGGAAAAGTTAGACATGATCCATATATGGTAGCAGAATCTGCAATAAAATTAATATGTAATGATTTAAAATATGAAGATAGAGAAGATGACCCAGAATATGTAATGTTAAATGCAAAATTAAAATCAGATAAACGTATTAATAAAATAAAGAAAATGCAGGCCAAAATGGAGAAAAAAGAACAAGGAAAACAACAAGACAAAAATAAAAAATCTGTTAGAAAAAGTAAATTTAATTCAAAATATAGTGATAGAATACAATCTATTAGAGAATCTGATGAAAAATTCAGAAGAAATCATCAAAAATAGAGGAGGAAAGTGACTAAAATTTGTGGACTATGCAAATTTTAGTCACAAATAATAAAATGAAATTTGCAAAAGAAAACTTAAATTTAGAAAAAGGCTTAAATAAAGAATGGGTAATAACAAATGGACTTGGAGGATTTGCATCATCAACAATTATAGGAGCAAATACAAGAAGATATCATGGTCTATTAATAGCCCCACTTATGCCACCAGCAAGAAGAACATTAATATTATCAAAATTAGATGAAAGTATAGAAATAAATGGAAACAAAACAGATTTATATACAAATATAGGCAAAAATTTTATAACACATGGATATAAATATCAAGAATGCTTTATAAAAGAATATATACCTATATTTGCATATAAAGTTGGTGATGTGGAAATAACTAAAGCAATTTGTATGCAACATTTTAAAAATACAGTTGCTATTTTTTATAAAGTAAAAAATGGAAGCGAAAAAGCAAAATTAATATTAACACCTGTAATGGATTTTAGAAATGCACATGGAATGAATAAAGACCATGTTTTTGATTTGAAACAAAAAATTAATAAAACAAAACTTGAAGTTAAAATAGATAATGGTGTTCCAATATATATGATGTTGTCAGAAGGAAATTATATAGAACATTATAATGATACATTCAAAAATATGTTTTATATAGAAGAAGAAAAAAGAGGATTTGAAGCAGAAGAAAATCATGTAATACCAGGAAGATTTGAAATAGAGATAGAACCAAATGAAGAAAAAGAGATTTCAGTAATTTGTTCATTAGAAGAAAATATTGAAGAATTAGATGCTAGAGCAATTATAACAAATGAAATTGTAAGACAAAATCAAGAATTTGCAAAATCAAAATTAATTGACATTTCAAAAGAAGATAAAACAGAAGAAGAGGAACAAAAAGATAAATTAATAAAACAATTTTTGATAGCAATAGATAATTTTATTATAATAAGACCATTTTTTAATACATATTCAATGATTGCAGGATATCCATGGTTTTTAGATTGGATGAGAGATACATTGATTTCATTTGAAGGTTGTTTGTTAGTTACAAAAAAATATGAAATAGCTAAAAAAGTTTTAAGAAGTTGTGTAAGAGATATAAAATATGGATTAGTACCCAATTCGTATAGTGAAGATGATTATAGGCCATTATATAATAGTGTTGATGCATCATTATTATTATTTGAGCAAGTAAAGAAATATATAGAATATACAAAAGATTATGATTTTATTATGAATGAAATATATCAAAATTTGGAACATATCATTAAAAATTATTCAATAGGAATAGATATAGATGATAATAATATTTATTTAGACACAGATGGACTTATTGTTTCAGGAACACCATATACACAAAATACATGGATGGATGTAAAATATGATGGAATTCCTGCAACACCTAGAAATGGTAAGCCTGTTGAAATAAATGCAATGTGGTATAATGCTCTAAAAGTTATGGCAGAATTAGCTGAATATCAAAAAGATGAGAGCAAAAAAGAAAAATATGAAAGAATGGCAAATAAATGTAAAAAGTCTTTTAGAGAAAAATTTTATAATAAATCAAAAAAATGTTTATATGATGTACTTGAAGATGGAAAAGTTAGACCAAATCAATTATTTGCATTAAGCTTGTCATATCCAGTGTTAGATGTGAATTCAAAAGAAGCAAAAGAAATGTTTGAAACAGTAACAAAAAAATTGTTAAATAAATATGGACTAAAAACATTGGCAAAAGGAGAAGAGAATTATATAGATGTATATGAAGGAGATAGTTTCAAAAGGGATTTCAGCTATCATCAAGGAATTACATGGACATGGTTGTTAGGACTATATTATAATTGTTTGAAAAGATTTGCTACAGAAAGTAGGACTGGTAAGAAAAAATATAATGAACAATTAGAAGAATTTATACAAAGTGTTACAGAAACATTTTCAAAAGAAATTAATGAAAGAGGTTGTATTGGAAGTATTGCTGAAATATATGATTCTAAGAGACCATTTGAACCTAAAGGTGCTGTCGCACAAGCATGGAGTGTTGCAGAGGTATTTAGAATTATTACTAGAAGTTAAAAATATTAAAATAGGAACATATATAAAATATGTTCTTATTTTTTGTGTATAAAGTTGCAAAAATCCTATATAAATTGTATAATTTAAGTAATTTGGATAGAGAGAAGGAGAATAAAAATGCTAAAAGTAGAAGAACTTGAAAAGCAAGTAAATAGTGGAGTTGCAGAAGGAATATATTTATTTTATGGTGCAGAAACTTTTTTATTAGAGCAACAAGTAAAGAAAATGAAAAAAGTTTTTGGGGAACTAGTAAAAGGAATAAATTATATAATAATTGATGAAAATAGTATCCAGGAGTTAATTGCAGACATAGAAACTTCTGCTTTTGGCTATCCTAAAAAATTAATAATTGCAAAAAATACAGGGATATTTAAAAGAGAAGGTAAAGGAAAAACAGGTGGAGCAAGTAAAGAATTAAAAGATAGAATAAATGAATATTTAAAAGACAATGTAGAAATGATAAAAGAATCAGTTTTGCTAATATTTATTGAAGATGAAGCGGAAAAAAATTCTATTTTTAATACAATTGAAAAAATAGGAACAATATGTGAATTTGAAGAGCAAAAACCTCAACAAATAATAAAAAGATTAAAAGCAATTTGTAATGCATATAAAGTCCAATTCGATGAGAAAGACCTACAATATTTAATAGAATGTTGTGGTACAAATATGCAAGACTTAATAAATGAAACTAGAAAATTAATTGAATATGCAGGTGAAGGTGGAAAAGTTCAAAAATCAGATATAGATGCATTATGTACTAAAAAAGTAGAAAGTGTGATATTTGATTTAACAGACAATTTAGGACAGAAAAAGACAAAAGAGGCAATTGATGTATTACATAATTTAATTGCCTCAAAAGAACCAATTCAAAAGATTTTAATAACATTATATAATCATTTGAAAAAATTATATTTTGTAAAAATAGCTATTGCAAATAATAAAGATGTTGATACAAGTTTAAATTTAAAGCCAAATCAGATGTTTTTAGTAAATAAATATAAAATGCAAACTCAAAAATTTAGTGAACAAGAGTTAAGAAAAATAATTCAACAATTGGAAGATTTAGACTATCAATATAAAATTGGATTAATTGATTTGAATATTGGATTAGATGCAATAATTTGTGCGATTTAGATGAGGGAGTAAAATGGTAAATAGAGAACAATTTGAAGAAATATGTAATAAATATGGATTAGATAGTA
>ENA-OPBF01000109-OPBF01000109.1-human-gut-metagenome-genome-assembly--contig:-NODE-109-length-68354-cov-3.480095_pt1 | contig 68354 bp, 63 predicted proteins | sample MGYA00241067_ERZ501450 | MGnify/ENA primary metagenome ERZ501450 (study PRJEB25962, sample SAMEA2042516) | human gut metagenome | biome: human gut; feature: human-associated habitat; material: faeces... | reverse complement strand
AGGGTTACACCCTAAGAGCAAACCACCCGCTATGCGGGTGGTGCTGATTGCTTACGATGCGTTTTATTTCTTGTTTGGTTGAGGTGCAGTATGAGAAAGATTGTTCCAGCTTGATTAATGTGCGGAATGAGGAAGATAGTTTCAACTTGATTAATGCGCGATAAGAGAAATGCGATTTTACTTTTGTAGCAAAGTGATATGAGGAGCAAGGTTTCGAGATGATATGTGAGCAATGTAAACATATGATTGCGGTTAATCGGATGAGCGATATGAGAAACATGGTTGCTTTTTGAGAGATTCCTTTCCTTTCTTTGTTTAGTTTTTGATTGCTTTATGTGAATTAGCTTTTCGCTAAAGTTCACGATTATGTGAATTGCGCCCGTCATTATTGAGGTAACGAAAGGAGGCGGGCGTGAAGAAAAGCGTTCTTTTGGTTGGATTTGCATTTGGAATAGCTTGCGCTGTTTGTATTGCTTTGTATGCTTCAATGGTTCAGCAAGAAGCGGATTCAGCTCGTGCTGAGGCTATGGAGCGTTATGGTGGCGAACAAGTTGAAGTTCTTGTTGCTACAAAAGATATATTTCCCGGAGAAACTCTTACTTCTTCAAACACCACAATGAAAACTTGGCTTTCAGATCTATTGCCAGAAGAATGTGTGACGAATTTCGATGAAGTAAAAGGATTGCAGGTTTCCTCATTAGTTATTTCCGGTGAAGCGATTTCTACTAAGCGTTTTAGTAGTGAAACTACTCCGTTAAATGTTCCAGAAGGGTGTGTCGCTCTCTCTGTTCCGGCGGAAGATGTCCAGGCGGTAGGAGGAGCTCTTACTGCGGGGATGTTAGTTGACGTATATGCGACGGGATCAGAAACAGCGCGAATTGGGGATGGCTTATTGGTACTTGCAACCAATGTGGAAGCTAGTGAGGGTGGAAATGCAAAAGTTAGTTGGGTAACGCTTGCGGTGCCACTTGAACAATCTCAGGAATTCGTAACTGCATCTCAATCTATGGAAATTTACTTTACGCTGCCTTCTTCTGAAGAAACATTGGACAACTCAGATGGATCTGAAGACGCAAGCGAGGCGCAGCAATGAATAATGAAGTGACTTTATGTTTAGATTCCGAATCTCTAAAACATCCAGAGGTAATCGGCTTGCCAGATGAGAACCTGCTTGCTCAGCCATGGCTTACTTTGTACTCTGATGCATTTGAAGCAAGAAAGAGCTTATCAATAGGTGATACAAAAACTCTGGTATGGGTTATTTCTTGCGATTCGATGGAGGGCATTAACCTTGCGGCTGCTCTCAAAATGGATAGTGAGTTACTGGATGTTTGGTATGTGACTTTTGAACAATCAGGCTCGATCGTGGGGCGTTGCGAAGCGGCAGGAATTGGGGTAATACGGGGAAGCCACGAATTTGTGAAAGCTTATACCAAGGCCAAACAACGGTTTAGAGATTCTTGCATAAACAATAGTAGCGAAGATATTGAATTAGAAGCTCTTCATGAAAGCCAATATTCGGATTCTTTGTCATCTCTAAATAGTCTCGATAGCGCAAGAAAACAGGATGTATATACAAAAGAGGCATTCGGTCCATTGGGTTTGGATGCGCAGGTCGTTGGGGAGCTTGAAAAAAATCCTAATATCGGAATCTGGTCCAGTGACACTTGTACTAGCGACGGTATCACTCAAAACCAAAAAGAAGGTTTGAAGAATAACAAGTCTTCAAAGGGGCCTCAAATTATTGAAGGTAAGCCGCTACAAATTAAGAGCGCTCAAGAAACAACCCCATTGAGTTCCCTCGCTATAGAAGAGCCTCTTCTTAACTTATCTCGGTTTAAAAAGGCTTCATCTGCGAAAAAGACAGCTTTTAGTTTGGCGGTTGTAAGTGGTAGTGGAGGATCGGGAAAAAGCACAATAGCGCTCTGTTCTGCGCTCATATATCAGGATCTTGGCTATAGAACGCTTTTACTTGATGCCGATTTGCAGTTTGGAGATATGGCATACATGTTAGGGCGCGATAATGCGATTTCGCTTGCCGATGTTATTGAGGAGCCAGAAAGAATCGCTCAAGTATCACCTGAAGACGGGCTGCCTGCAGTTATTGCTGCACCAGAACGTTTAGAGCAGTCAGAGTTGATCGTGTCTCATATGGCGGAAATAGTTGAGTTCGTAAAAGGGTACTTTGATGTAGTGGTGCTTAATACGGGTTCTTTTTGGACGGAACAGCATGCTCAAATTATTGAATCAGTAGATAAAACTTTATTTGTAATAGATCAACGCCCTTCTTCGGTTCGAGCTTGTTCACGAGCTCTTGCACTGTGCTCTCGTTGTGGCATTGCAATTCAGCCTTTTGCGTACGCTCTGAATTTTTGTTCGCGTCATGCTCTTTTGACTCCTCTTGATATTTCGTGTGCTATGCAGGGAATTTCGGTTCAGGAGATTAAGGATGGAGGTAGAGAGGTTGGAGAATTGCTAGGAGCAAGTTTGCCAAAAGAGCTTCTCTCAACGAAAAGCGCATTTATTCAAAGTGTACGTGAACTTTGCGTTTCTTTTTTGCCAGAAGGAGATAAAGAACGCTTCCAGGAACAGTTAGCTCTAGAGAAGTCGCAACGAAAAACTAATCCATTCTCAAGCTTGCGAAAAAGGAGAGTGGCATGTCTTTAATTCAAAGAGCAGCGTATGCTGGCCAATCTCCTTTGACGATTCATAATGAGGGTTTGGCTCAGATTTTAGAAATGTTGCGAAATCGAGTATCGGAAATTATCCCTTCAGTAGAAGCTGCAAGATTGATTTCTCTCAATCCAAGGCAAGCTCGTAGCGAATTGCGTCTTGCGTGTGAGCAAGTATTACGAGAAGAACCATGGCTCATTAAAAAGCCTCTAACGGTCGAAGGGTTAATTGAGCGGTATTTGGATGACGTGTTTGGGCTCGGTCCTCTTGAAGAAATGCTAGCCGATGAAACAATCACAGAAATAATGGTTAACGGTTCTCAATCACTTTATTTTGAGCGAGAAGGAAAACTGCAAAGAGCGTCTCAAGCGTTTGGAGACGACGGGCAGGTCTATACGCTTATAGACCGTATCATTGGACCTTTAGGAAGACGGATTGATGAGTCATCTCCTATGGTTAATGCGCGTTTGCCACAAGGGCATCGCGTGAATGCAATCATTCCGCCTCTAGCTATCGATGGTCCTACAGTGACAATTCGAAAATTTAGATCTCACGCATTTTCCTTATCAGAGATGCGTAAATTAGGTTCCTTTGATGAACAGATAGAGCAGTTTCTTGAATGGGCGGTCTTGAGAAGGTGTAACATTGCGGTTTCTGGAGGCACAGGTAGTGGAAAAACAACGCTTCTTAATGCGCTTTCGGCGATAATTCCCTTTTCGGAACGCATTGTGACAGTTGAGGATTCTGCCGAATTACGTTTTCACGAGCATCCTCATGTGGTTCGTTTAGAAGCGCGTCCCCAAAGTGCTGAAGGAGTAGGCGAGGTTACCATTCGTGATTTAGTGGTTAATTCCTTGCGAATGCGTCCAGATCGAATTGTGGTTGGGGAGTGTCGTGGGGCAGAAGCCCTCGATATGTTGCAGGCTATGTCGACGGGACATGATGGATCGCTTACAACACTTCATGCAAATTCTCCCCAAGAAACAGTATCGCGATTGGCAACGATGGTTCGCTATGGGGCAGAGTTGCCTGTAAGCGTCATTGAAGCTCAAATAGCAACCGCGATAGATGTGGTGGTCCAAACAACTCGATATCCAGATGGTTCGAGAGGAATTTGTGAAATAGCGGGGTTTAGCTGGAGCGAAGAAAAGTTACGTTGTCTTGTTGATCAATATTATGTTCGAGATTTTGTTACAGGAGAATGCGAATGGCGTAGCTATCCTGCCTGGTTGGACGACCTGCCTTATTTGGGAATTGCGACGGGCGAGGAGGTCGAACAGTGGAAACGCAAATGATGCTTCTCTTAGGATCGCTTCTGTGTGCTTTAGTGGGTGGTTTTCTTGTTTTGTTAGCATTGCAGGAACGTATTGTAAAAGTGTTGCGAAATCAGAAGGTGCAGAACAGATCAGGGGTAGACGGGTCTCTTTTCGCTTCGCTTTTACGACATGGAATACCGTTTTTATTGAAACTCTCTCGGAAGCTTCTTTTGATTTCCCCTATAAAGCGTTATGGGGAAACTATTCAAAGGGCACTTAGGGGCAAATATGGAAATATGCCTGTTGAGGCTATTATTTCCCTTCTGGTGGCGTCAACGGTAGTTATTTCTTGCTTTGGTGTTTTGTTGTCAAGCTCAATGGTGTGTGGGATTGCTTTAGGAGTGTGCCTGTGGCTTTCGATTGGCCTTTGGGCGGGGCATCGATGTGATTTAGAGCGTGAGCAGCTACGTGAAGCTATTCCTGAAGCACTGCAATCGATGAAAGCCTGTTTTCAGGTTGGTTATACCCTTATACAAACTATAAGCGAGGTAAGAAAAAGTCTTTCAGGACCCTTAGGCGAACTCTTTCATGAAGTTGAAGGAGTTCTTAAAACGGGTGGAAATCCCGAAGACGCCTTGGCTGTTTTGAAGAATAAAGCAGATGAACCCGAGTTGGTTTTTCTTGCTACAGCATTAGAGATTCAACATAAAACCGGCAGCAGTATGCAGCAAGTTTTAGAAATAACCCGTCAATCGGTTTCTGATGAAATAGAACTCAAACGTACTCTAAAAACTCAAACCGCCCAGGCAAAACTTTCTGCACAGATAGTTACTATCATGCCTTTTGCTCTTATAGGAATTTTCTCACTGGTGTCACCTGGATTCTTAGATCCATTTTTTGAAAGCATGATTGGAATATGCCTTTTGTTGGTGGCATTAGGTATGCAGCTACTTGGGATTTCTCTGGTGAGGCGTTTGCTTAAAGTCGAGGTGGCGTAGATGGGTGAGACATTAGGATTATTTGCTACGGTGTGCGCTTTTATTTCGGGAAGTATCCTCGGTAGTGCAGCGTTTAGCGGTTATAAAACGTCGCGTCACAAAAATATGATGAAAGTACTTTTAGGGTCTTCGTCGATTGCGGATGCATTGTCGATTTCTTTGGAATCGCAAGGCATGAATCACCGCATCCTGGTTTACGTCATTGAGTTGAGTCGTCGAGAAAACGCTCTACCAAATGGACTGGTTTCTCTTTTGGCGACGAATTGGACTTCTTGCGAAAAACAATTAAGACAGGCTGGTTTGGATAGTTTCGTTTCCCGCAAAGGCGTAGCAGCGGCACGGTTTCGATTGATGCTTTTCGGAGGAATTGTTGGTGCATTGCTGGGGACTTTCTTGAGCTCGCTTATGACTTTAATTGGGTTGATATTTGGGGGAATAGGAGGGGTAACTGCAGTATCAAGGGCGTTGAAGCAGGAGGCACAAAGTAGATCGTTTGTTGCCGAAAAACATCTATCTCAAATGATCGAGGTGATAATTTTGGGGCTTAAGAGCGGCATGACGTTCGATAGGGCGCTCAGCTTGTTTTATAGCAATTTCGATGGCGCATTGAGCTCATCTCTGGCATTGGCGCAGAGCCAATGGACTCATGGGCTGATTGATCGAAGTGAGGGATTACGTGCGCTTGCGCGTTCGTATGATTCGGTTTTATTCGAACGTCTTGCTGAGAACATCATTCGGTCGTTGCGCTTCGGAACATCGCTTGCTGTGAATTTGAGTTTACTGGCAAGTGAGGCACGTGCGGTTCGTAAGGCAAAGCTTGAAGAAAAAGTTGCTAAGGCGCCGGTAAAGATGCTTTTACCAGTAGGAACACTCATTCTCCCTGCAATGCTAATTCTCATAATGGGCCCAATAATGCTTGATCTAATGGAAGGTTTTTAGTGGCTTTTGACAGGTGAGGTAAAGCGTCATTTTAGCCTAGCAGTTTGCCTTGCTTTGATAGGAGCTTGGAAGTCGATCGTAGGAAAAGAGGTGCGCTATGAAAAGGAACGTAGGAAGAGGTAACGGGAAAAACTCAAGGGACAAATCATTGGTAGGCATGGTGTGGCGCTGTCGAAAAGATCTGCGCGTTTACCCAGGTCAGGGGACAACTGAGTACGCAATTTTGGTAGGTGTATTGGTTGTGATTGCTATTCTTGCGATTACGGTTTTTAGACCTAAGTTGCAAGAACTGTGGGATGCGATCGCTTCGGGTATCAATAGTTTGTAGGTCTTTGCAGGGCGGTAGCTGATGGGAAAGTTTCGAAGCAAAACGAAAGACGCAATAAAAGCCTCGAGCAATGCGGGACAGTCAACCGTTGAGTATGCCGTTATTTTTGCTGGCTTCCTTGCGTTGATTATTGGACTTGGAGCAGTATGGCGCCTTTTCGAAACGGGTCTTGTACTTGAGCATGCCCTTCAGTCTGCCTCTCATCATTTGCAGCAAGTGGCTGAAGGAGCTTGGTTGGATGTGTTTCTGTACTGAGAGAGTGCCTGGATAGGCATCTTTCTGTTCCGAGAAGGTGCTTGATCAGATGTGCTTTCGTTCTGGATGGAGGGAATGGAAACAAAACAAAAGCGCGGGGTTTAATTTTGTCGTGGTGGGATTAGGTCAATAAAAGGTGGTGGTCAAAGTATGCGGGGATTATCTTTAAAGCATGAGAGCGGACAGGCGGCGGTAGAATGTGCTTTCTTAATCCCCGTCGTGCTTTTGCTGCTGATGTTATTGATACAACCAGGCATTATCTTATATAACCATACTGTTATGAAAGCTGCGGCAAGTGAAGGGTGTCGTCTTCTTGCAACGAAAAACGATGCCTCGACAGATCAAAGTTCGTACGAGGATTCAATTCGGCGTCATTTAGGGTCTATTCCGCAGCAGGAAAACTTTCATGTTCACCAATCTGGCTGCTCATGGTCTATTACTCTTGAGGGCAACGAAGAAAGCGATTCGGTTAAAGTCTCAATAGAAAATCAGCTAGAACTTCTACCGTTTTTTGATTTTGCAGCTCAAGCAATGGGTCTCACAAACGCTTCAGGGTATTTTGTCCAGCGAGTTGAAGTTCAGAGAGAAACATACAGTAGCTGGATAAAAGAAAGCGAAGATGGAATTAACCCTAATGGCTGGGTTCATCGTGATGATGGACTGTTGGAGGGGGTTAGCTGAAATGAGCACCTCGAGTACTTCTTCACTTTTCTGGAACAAAGAGACCGACCAGGGCTTTTCTACGGTAGGAATGGTTCTTGCTCTGTTAATTTCTCTAGCTTTGTTGTTTACTTGCGCAAAAGTGTATGAGGTAAACACGGTTTCCGCCCGTGTTCAAGAAACTGCAGATGCGGCAGTACTTGCTGCAGAAAATACAGTTGGAGAATTCTATATTGTAGTTACCGTATGCGATGCAATAACCTTTACGCTTTCGCTTACTTCTTTGGTGGTTTTAGCAATTGGGGTTGTTTGTGCCTGCATCCCGCCAACTGCAACTTTGTCGAAAGGACTCTTGGATGCTTCGGTAAAAATAGGAAAAGCACGTGATTCGTTTTATGAATCGGCACAAAATTCACTTGAAACATTACAGAAAGCACTTCCCTTTATTGCCACTGCAAAAGCGCAGGAGGTTCTCTTGGCGAATTCAGCAGAAGGGAAATCTCATTATTACGGCATTGTTGTTTTGGCACCCTGGGAGGGAACTGCAGGAGAGCCGCTTGTTTTTGAAAAATCGACCCAGGCTCAAAACTCTGCCCAAGAAAAGCATCAGACCTTAGTAGATCAAGCAGAAAAAGCGGAAGAAGCAGCTCAGCAAGCAAATGAATGGAAAGAAAAGGCTTATATTCACGATTCTGGAAGCAAAAGCGAATACTGTATGTACGAAAGAGCAGCAAGTCTTGCCGATATGAGTGGGGTCGACAATCCGTACTTTTCTTCAATCGATACGTGGTCTTTTCAGGCGGCATTATTGCGCTCTCAGCAGTATTACAAAGTTCGTTATGAAATTGAACAGCCACAGGGATCTTCGATTGATGAACAGTCTAATTCAGCGTTGAGAAAGAATTTCTATGCCTTTGCCGTAAAAACGGTGGGAGAAGGATACGTTCATGAAACCGACGATTTGTTTGAAGCGTCATTTCCTACACTTCCAAAAAATACGGATGAAATGCGTTTAACCTCTCTTTATAGTGATGCAATTTATCCTAAAACGCAAAACGAACAAGGACTGTTTTCTCTTCATGCATGGGAAGGCTGTCCTGGATGCTCGGGTCAAACAAGGGTAGGTACTGGATCAATTAAGGAAATGGACGGGAGCGGAGCATACACAACTTGCTCCTATTGCAAATTTAGTGCAAGCAGCATGGGAAAGGTGGCGGCTGCTTCTTCGAATATTGAAAACGGATTCGAATATCACTACAACGAGGTAGCCCGTGCTGCTGAAGAATATGAAAAGGCACGTCTTAAGCTTGATCCTTTAAGTCAGAGTATCAAGGATACTGCGCAAGGATTATTTGACACTATTTTTGAAGGAATTTCTGAGGTTAGTGCTAAAAGATTAAAAATTCTTCCTCCTGGACATTGGGGTGCTATCGCGCTTGTGGTTGATCTTTCTGCGCCTTCTTCGCGGTTTGTTTCTACCTTTGCGGGAAGTGAAGACGTGAGCATGCTTGGTGCGCGAGCTGCGCTTTCTGCTTCCACGCTTGTTCGTGAATCTTCGGATGAAGGGAAGAACACCATAACATCATTTCTTGACGGCATTGATTCGCAGAATGCTGCAGTTGGCACAGCGCGTGTTGTTTTGGATTTGTGGTCGGGTTTATTAGAGGTATATGCAGACGGGCACGAAGCGATGCGTTCTGCGATAGAGCAGGCGCTCAATGCAATTCCACTCGCAAGTGCAAGCGGGCTTGGAACTTGGGCTGCGGATACTTTTGAGCAGCGAATAGATGAAGTTGGATTTTCTCCTCCTGATTTACTGGCAAGAAAAGCGGCCTTAGTAAATTCGACACATGTTCTTTCGGCTGATGATTCCTCTTTTTCGGTGCAGCTTCTGTCGATGAAAAATACTGCTATTAACTACGGCGAGGGTGGGATTAATGGAGCGGTTTCGGCTGCAGAAACTTTAGCCTCTTCGGTTGTTGATGCGCTAAGTGCTGAGTTTGAGATTGCAACCATTGTCCTTCTTGAAGGAAAAGTCGAAATACCCATTACTGTTTCGCTGCCTTCAGGGATTACGGGTAGTTTATCGAGTGCTTTTCAGGAGGGATTGGATCAGCTTTATTCGGTTGCTGCCTCATGGACGGGGGTACGGCAATGGAGATAAAGCGAAAATGCGCTCTTACAAACAGGGAAGATCGCGGTCAAATGACTATTGAATTTGTAGTAGCTTTTCCTGCTGCTTTAATAATTGGTCTTATTGTAATTAATGCATTGCTGTTCTTTTCAGAATGTGCATCATTTGATCGCTCATTTCGGTCGCTCGTTTGCACCTATGCGCCTTCCCCTTCCTACGAACAGGAGATTGGTCAAACTTGTGCGTTGATTTCCGAGTCTTTAAAAAACGAATTTTCTGCAGAGCATTTACAGGTGCAGGTTACTTCTCGGGGAGTTTCAGGAGAACTCGTTACCTTCGAAGGCAAGCTTGATTTTACTCCCACGCTTTTTGGAAAGGGAATCTTGTCAGGCGTGTTTGGAGTTTCGTTCCCGTCTTTGACCCACACCGAGTCACTGGTAGTCGATGTATATAAACCGGGAGTTCTGTTATGAGAGCTACTTTAAAACGCAGTCAACGTCAAAAGCTGCGGAAGGAATTGCAAAATCGCGTTCGTTCAGGGGAGTATTCCTTTGAGCAAAAAGAGGCAGATTACGCCCAACCTTCAGGACGAAAACAAAAGGAGCAACTTTTATTTCCTCGGGCAAAACCCATACTTGCTGGGTTCTTGATAGCGATAATTGTCCTGTCGTTATCTGCGTTTTTCAATTCTGAACCAGGCGTACTTCAGATAGGTACGACAGGAATACTTGATGCTTTTAGTGTTTCTCAAGGAAATGATTCCGCTAGTGATGTAGGTGCCCTGGATAGCAATGTGTCGTGGCAGGGTCATTTTTCTAATGATCTCCCCGATGGATTTGACGAAGAAATTGGTCTCAGTGGTACCTCAATGGCGGTATCAAACGATGGAAGAACAGTTGGCTATTCCGTTGAGGGGTCGATCGGTGAAACTATGGCAGAAATCAAGAAGCACCTAGAAGAAAAAGGTTGGAGTTACGTACCAAGCGGGCAAGAATCTGTTGCTACTTTTGCAAAAGATACGGGAACTTTTTGTTGGCTTGCAGTTACGTGTACTTCGGTGGAGGCAGAAACTTCGGTCGTTTTGGTTTACGAAGAAAATCCCGTGAATCAGGCTACGGAATAGAAACAAAGAAGGCTACGGAATAGAAGCAAAGAATGTCGTGGATTGGTGCAATTAGGGGCTTATTCTTGGGGTTCCTAGAAGGATTGATGTGCTGCTTCTGCTGAATCTCGAGCATAGATCTGTCCTATAAGGTTTTCTTTGTCTGTAAAAGCTGAGGACGAAGAACGTATAGGGATGCATTATGGAATTAAAACCAATGGATTAAAAAAGGTGAGGGTAATGATAAATAGGATGACTTCAGAGTCGAATTCTAGGTTTATTAAAAAGTCGTGTTTGGTATCTATGAATGAAATAGAGCAGACATTAAGCGGCAAAACGAAACCGTACGAAAAGGTGAATAAAGGATCTCCGATCAGTACTTTTAATAGTGTTTCTATCAATAGCGATGCCGCTTACTGTTTAGGGAACCTTATTATTGCGACACGTTTTAGGGATCGTCTTTTGGGGTTTCTGGCAAAAAGACCAAAGGAATGCACCCTGCTCATTTCTCCCTGTAATGCCATTCATACTTTCGGAATAAAGGGAAATCTTGATATCGCATTTTTTGATGACCAAGGCAAGGTGCTCTTAGCGCAGCGTAATATTCCTCCAGGAAAAATAATCCGATGTTTGAAGGCGAGAGGAGTTTTAGAAAAATTTTCCCATATTGATAAGCAGTGGTTTTGCGAAGGAGATGAGGTGAAAGTGTATGTTTGAAGAGATGGTTGGTAAATCGGAAAATCAAAAGGTGAATTTAGATCATTTGCAAAATAATACTGCAAGCATGACTTGTGATGCCGACGTTCTAGACGGGCTAAAAAGTGGAATTAAAGAGTGCCCCATATGTCATGCACGCTGCTTTGCTGATATGGATGTCTGCTATGGATGTCTGCATGTGTTCTCGGCAGAAGAAAACTGCGCTGCAAAGGCAAAGATTGAGTCTGAAGTTCGCAAAGAATTAGGAGAAGACTTCAAGGATCAGACCAGATTTAAAAATCAAATTAAGAGAAGCGAGCAGATTGATCGTGAAGATCAAATTACCTCTCAAGGTTTGGCGTCCTCTAAAGAAAAAGCACCATCTTCTTCGGAGAATCAGATGGTGCTTACTTCGACTGATCGGATCAAAAATACTGACTTGTTCGAAATTGTAATTAAAGTAAAACTTCCGGAGGGAGGTAATTATTCAGCATCCTTATCAAGCAAAAACGAATCAACCGCTTCTTCGATTGCCTCAGTGGTTCCAGAAATGGTTTCGCTAAAGCGAATGGGGAGCGAGTCAAGTTCAGCCAAGCCTCGAGGGATATTGTGACAATGCGCCTCATCGGCAATGAGTTCGTTAAGCTCGCATCCGCTCAATGAAGCAACTTGCTCGGGAAGATTTTCTCCTGGTTTGAGGTTGTGTAAAGCGCGGTAAACGTTTTCTCCGAATTTAGCCCAATGCGCAGTGGAGGCAATCAGGACAGGATTTTCTCCTCGAAGCTGCTCAGCAACTTTGTATGCCACGGCGGTATGGGGGTCGATTAGGAAGTTATATGCATCGTGGACTTCTTTAATAGTGCGTAAGCAGGTTTCGCTGTCGACTGCTTCTGCTTTGAAGTCAGATTGAAGTTTGTTGCGGGTTTCTTCGTCGATAGTGAAAGTCTTTTTGGCTTTAAGCTGTTCCATCCAAGTAGCAATCAGATCTGCATTTCTGCCGCTTAATTCAAACAGCTGGCGTTCGACATTAGATGACACCAGGATGTCCATTGAGGGTGAAGGGGTAAGTACAAACTGGCGATCCGCAATGTCGTAAGTACCTGAATTGATGAAGTCGGTTAAAACTCGATTCTCGTTACTCGCACAGAAAAGTGTTCCTAAGGGAGTGCCTAATTGTTTTGCGTACCAAGCTGCCAAAATATTGCCAAAGTTGCCTGTTGGTACACAGACATCCAGAAGCTGGCCTGCTTCTAATTTTCCTTGCGCAACGAGTTCGGCATAGCTTGAGACATAGTAAACAACCTGGGGAAGGAGGCGACCCCAATTAATAGAATTAGCACTTGAAAGAGCAACAGCATGGTTATCCATGAGCTGTTTTGCAAAGATCTCGTCGTTAAAGACATTCTTTGCACCTGTTTGACAATCGTCAAAGTTGCCAGTAACCGCCCAAACCATGACGTTGTCGCCAAGCTGGGTTGCCATTTGCTTGTATTGAATATCGCTTACGCCGCCATCGGGATACATCACGGCAATCTTAATACCATCCTTGTCGCGGAAACCCTCCAATGCGGCCTTTCCTGTGTCTCCTGAGGTGGCAACAAGGATTAAGAAAGTGTTGTTGAGTTTTCCCTGCTCACGTAATTGTGCTGCACTGGCGCTAAAGAAATAGGGTAAGCATTGAAGTGCCATATCCTTAAATGCGCTTGTGGGGCCATGCCAAAGTTCAAGAATGTGGGTAGATTCATTAAGGGAAGTAATTGGGCAGATGGCACTATCGTCGAATCGATCACCGTAGGTAGAATCCATTAGCTGATCAATTGTTTCTTCTGGAAGATCGATACCGAAAGCGCGGTACAGATAAGCTGCACGTTTTGCGTAGGGAAAATCGGTAAGAGAAAGTATTTCATCGAGACTTAAATGAGGCAGAGTTTCTGGGACAAATAAGCCTCCACCATTTGCAAGACCTTTCACAACAGCTTCAGTAAACGTTACGGGGGTTTCGCATTTTCCGCGAGTATCAATGTAGCGATTAGTAACCATAAATCCAACTTTCATGAGTATGTGTTGCTGCATCAGTATACTATGTATATAAGAGAGTTTTTGTTACATCGGCGTATCGATCGGGAAGGGGGAGTTGTGGAAAAGGTTTCCATGTCCCACGAAGATTATCTTGAAGCTATTGTGATGCTAGGGGGTAGTCAAACCCAATCTGTGCGCTCGGTTGATATCGCGACAAAAATGGGAGTTTCGAAAGCTTCAGTATCTAAAGCGGTAACAAGTTTAAAGAACTCAGGTATGCTTGAGCAGCCTTATTACGGAGATATCACCCTTACTGAAGATGGCTACAAATATGGATGTGCGGTCTTAAAGCGACATGAAATGCTTACGCGCTTTCTTGTTGAAAAGGTTGGCTTATCTGAAGAGGTTGCCGAAGACGAGGCATGCCAGATGGAACATGCAATTAGCGATGAATCGTTTAAAAAATGGTTAGTCTACTTCGAGAGAATTGGTTTATAGCGAGCATTCTTTGAAGTTAAGCATTTAAACGCTGCTCTTATCTTGGTGTGTGCTATTATACGAACAAATGTTTGATAAGAGGAGTTAGCAATACATGCATCACACACCGCAAAAGCGCATCATTTTAGGCATCGATCCTGGTCTTGCCCATACTGGCTGGGGTGTTGTCGCTCAACAAGGTGCTCGGTTAGCGTGTATGGCGTATGGGTGCATTGAAACTCGTTCCAGTCAGCAATTACCCGATCGTCTTTTTAAGATTTACAGTCAAATATCCGCAGTTGTGGCGCGCTATCAGCCGAGTTGTGTCAGTATCGAAACTGTTTGGTTTGGAACTAACACCACAAGCGCCTTTGCCACAGGTCAAGCGCGTGGAGCAGCATTGGCAGCATGTGCGTCAACAGTTACGCATTTTGGTGAATATTCACCTAAACAAATCAAGTTAGCTATTGTCGGTACTGGTTCAGCTGACAAAGCGCAAGTGGAATATATGGTGCAGCATCTTTTGGGTTTGGAGTCAAAGCCTGAACCAGATCATGCTGCAGATGCCTTAGCGGCAGCAATTTGTTTTGCGAATTACGATCTTGCTTCATTTGGAAAGGCGGATGCCTTATGATTGCGTGTTTAAAAGGAACTTTGATTGCAACTTCGCTCGATGCGGCGGTAATTGATGTTCAAGGTGTCGGCTATCAAGTGCTTATGGCAAGCAAGAGTTTAGCGCGGTTGGGTATGCCTGGCGACACGGTTCGGGTGCTTACTCATTTGCAAATTTGAGACGACGCTCTTGTTCTTTATGGGTTTTTAAACCAAGAGGAAAAAGACTTGTTTTTGCGTCTAGTTTCGGTTTCCAGCGTTGGGCCGAAGGTGGCTTTAGCGGTGCTTTCCACTTTTGATCCCGGGGATGCAATTGCGGCAATTGTTTCGCAAGATCTTTCTGCAATACAGCGGGTTCCAGGGGTCGGGAAAAAAATGGCTTCCCGCATCGTCCTTGAACTTAAGGAGTCATTTGCTGGAGAAGGGCAACCTCGTGGCTCAGAAGTGTTTCAGCAGGCGCTCAACACCAAGAAAGCAGTTTTGGAGGCTTTGCTTTCTATGGGGTTTACTTCAGAAGAAGCGGGTCTTTCTCTTAAAGGGGCTCCCGAAGAAGCATCGGAGACGGTACTATTGCAATATGCCCTCAAGCGCTTGGGAAAGTAAAGCTGCTTGAAATTAATTAGCAAATGTTGAACGATAGATGTTGATTGGTGAATGCTCAACAGAACACTAGATGTTAATTGATAAATGCCAAACAACAAATATCAAATGGCAAATGTTTGGATAAATACGTGGCAAATGAATTTGAAATAGAAAGTGCATTATTTGAGGCATCAATGCCTTCGGTCTTCGATGGGAAGCAGGAGGCTTCTGCGGAAGGGGTAGCGAAGCAAGACCCTTCAACGCGTGCTTGCTCAGTTTCTCTTATCGAAGATGATCTTGTGCTTGATCGCAGCCTTCGACCGACCCATTTGAAAGATTATTTGGGTCAAACAAAGGTAAAGGAAAGCTTGTCTATCCTGATCGAAGCGGCACGTGCGCGTCATGATGTGGTTGATCATATTTTATTCTCGGGTCCTCCTGGGCTTGGTAAAACCACCTTGGCAAGCGTTGTGGCAAACGAATTAGGCGTTCGTATTAAAACTACGAGTGGTCCAGCGATCGAACGGACAGGTGATCTTGCAGCTATTCTTACCAATCTTGAAGAGGGTGATGTGCTCTTTATTGATGAGATCCATCGCTTAAATCGCATGGTTGAAGAAGTTCTCTATCCTGCATTGGAAGATTTTGCATTAGACATTGTGGTGGGCAAGGGGCCTGCTGCTCGTTCAATTCGCCTTGATTTGCCGCACTTTACTCTTATTGGAGCAACCACGAGAACAGGGCTTTTGACGGGTCCTCTTCGTGACCGTTTTGGTATTTCGTTTCGCCTGAATTACTATACGCCTGAAGAGCTTGCGCTCATTGTTCGAAGATCTGCTCAAATTCTAGAGGTGGATATTCTGGAAGAGGGGGCTTTAGAAATTGCTCGAAGAAGCAGAGGAACCCCTCGTTTGGCAAATAGGCTTTTGAAACGCGTTAGGGACTGGGCACAAGTTAAAGGGATTAGCCCTATTGATGAAGACTGCGCAGCTCAAGCGTTAGCGTTTTTTGAGGTAGATTCGCTGGGTTTGGATCCGATTGATAATCGAATTCTTGAGCTTTTGTGCATCCAATTTGCTGGTCATCCTGTGGGATTGTCCACCTTGGCCTCTGCGCTTTCGGAAGAACCAGATACGCTTGAAGATGTTTACGAGCCTTATTTATTGCAGCAGGGTCTGCTAATTCGTACTCCAAAGGGGCGTCAAGCAACTGAGCGAGCGTATGCTCATTTGGGAATCCCGTTGCCGGGAGGCAAGATCTAATACAAGAGTTGCCGGGGGACAAGACTTAATGCAAGCGTTGCTGCGGGCAAGATCTAATACTAGATGTAACAAAAAGATCTAGCATTCGAGCTTTTTGATAGGAAAGGTGCCTTTCTTGTTTTTGAGAAATGCACCTTTGTAAGCGGATCGTTAGGACACACTAGAGCCAAAAGGAGCCTTACCGTGCTTCAGCAAGATTATTTATTACGTATGTTTTTGCAGATAGCAACTGCAATTCGAGAAAGTCTTCAGCGCTCCCGTGGCGAACAAGATCCTGAGGCTGCCGCTTCTTTACTGGATCAGTCTCTAGAGGATGCGACCGAGATAGATGGGTCGCTTTTGCTACGCATGGCACCTGAAACGATGGCGGCAATGTTGCAGCTTTCTCAATCTGATCCTCTTTTAATGGAGTATGTTGCGCGTACTTTGCTTCTTTCTTCGAAGTATTTATATGACGCTGGCGAAGATGAGCGTGCTTCTTTGAGAAAAGAGCAAGCTTTTGCTGTGGCTCACGCTTTTGGTATTGAATTGTCCGAGGAGAGCATTAAACCAGAAGAGCTCGAGCAATTCTTCGAAACCACTCAAAATTAATTTTAACCTTGGCTAACAAATTTCTTATTTTCGGTTGACCTTGTAGTTAGTTGGAGCTAACATTGCAGTGCTTGTTAGAGACGTCTAACATTTGTCCCTATACTCTCGTTTGAAAGAGTGAGAACCATGGTTTTGTCTGAAGTGAAGAAAAACGGAACGTATCACGTTAAACAACTTCGCGGTTTTGGCGATGTTCATCGTCATCTTGAAGACATGGGCTTCATACCAGGTGAGCGGGTTACCGTGATCTCGCGAATTGGTGGAAACTTAATCGTGAATATCAAAGGCTCACGCGTTGCGCTTTCTTCGGAATTGGCGCAGCATATTGCAATTTAATTTTCGTTGATTAACTTTAATCGGTTTGGTGTGGTCTACAGAAAGGGGGATAGGTGAAAACTCTCAGAGATGTTAAGAATGGCGAAACGGTACAAGTATGCAAGCTTCATGGCTCAGGTGCTGTAAAGCGACGCATTATGGATATGGGTATTACTAAAGGTTGTTCGGTGTATGTTCGCAAAGTAGCTCCTTTAGGCGATCCCGTAGAGGTTACGGTTCGTGGTTATGAATTATCTTTGCGCAAGGATGACGCGCAAATGATTGAAGTGGCGTAAAGAGCGGCCTTGTTGTCGGGTTTTACGCCCTTTATTTTCACCAAGAGTTAACCTTAACTAACATTGAAAGGATAAAGAATGAGAGTTGCACTTGCAGGCAACCCAAACAGTGGTAAAACAACCCTGTTTAATGCCTTAACGGGCGCCAATCAATATGTTGGGAACTGGCCAGGCGTTACGGTTGAGAAAAAAGAAGGTAAGCTCAAAGCAGACAAATCGATCGAGATTACTGACCTCCCTGGTATTTATTCGCTTTCTCCTTACACCCTTGAAGAAGTGGTAGCGCGTAATTTTATTCTGGAAGAGCATCCTGATGCAATTTTGAACATTGTTGATGGCAGCAATTTGGAGCGCAATCTTTATCTTACAACTCAACTGCTTGAAATGGGTGTACCTGTTATCGTAGCGGTTAACATGATGGACGTAGTCCGTCGTCGCGGAGATGAAATTCATACCGAGCAACTAGCCAAAGAGCTTGGTTGTAATGTAATCGAAATTTCTGCACTGAAAAATGAAGGTATTGATGAAGTAGTTAATTGCCTGAAAACTATTCAGTCTGCAGCTCCCGCTACGCCCATCACGCTATCTGCTTCGGCCGAAGAAGCAATCGCTGAAGTAAAAAAGCGCCTTCCCGATAGTATTCCCGCGAATCTTTCACGCTTTTATGCGATCAAATTGATCGAAAAAGATCCTAAGATTCTTGCTTCTTTGACAGATGCACCTCAGGTGGATGACGTTATCGAAAAGCTTGAAAAGGAACATGACGACGATTCTGAGAGCGTCATCATTAATGATCGTTACGCATATATTTCCTCGATTATTGAGCACTGTCGTAATAAAAATCTGAAAGCTTCAGAAATGAGCGTTTCAGATAAAATCGACCGCGTGGTCACAAACCGTATTTTGGCATTGCCTATTTTCGTCATCATAATGACTCTGGTTTATTATCTGTCGATTTCAACGGTGGGTACCGCTGCGACCGACTGGGCGAATGACAATCTTTTCGGAGATGGCTGGTTTGTGGGCCCTGGACAAGAGCAGTTCGATGAAGACACTGCTGCCTATGATGATGCCATGAGCAGTATAGACGCATTTGAAACTGCAGCAATTGAGGCTGGACTCGATCCTGATTCCGAATCGTTTATTTCTGATGCGCAGTCGGCTGGTATTGTAGGCACGTATGAAGCATACGATGACGAATCTGGTGAAAACGAAATTATTGATGTTGATGCTGCGACTTATGAAGAGTCTCTCGAAGTTGTAGCTCCTTATGCAGGTGATGAAAACGCCATTGCTGCATTTGAGGCAGCTGGTATTGAGGCCGGACTTGATCCGGAATCAGACACTTTTGTTGATGATGCTGCTGCCGCTGGTATTACGGCAACCTATACCGCAACTGATGGTTCTCAAGCAGAAATTGACGCAGAAGGATACGCTGCTGAATTGGAGGGATCTGCGCCTGAGGCTTCTGATTACGGAACGTTTATTCCTGGCATTCCCGTAGTAGTGGAAAATGCATTAGTGGCAATGGGCTGTGCTGACTGGCTACAGGCATTGATTCTTGATGGTGTAATTGCTGGTATTGGTGCGGTGTTGGGCTTCGTTCCGCAGATGCTGGTACTGTTCTTCTTGCTGGCAATTCTTGAATCCTGCGGATATATGTCCCGTATCGCCTTTATTCTCGATCGTGTATTCCGTCGTTTTGGCTTGTCGGGTAAATCGTTTATTCCAATTTTGGTTGGTACTGGTTGTGGCGTTCCTGGTGTTATGGCTTCCCGTACAATCGAGAATCAAAACGATCGTCGTATGACCGTCATGACGACAACCTTTATTCCTTGTAGTGCAAAGATGCCTATTATTGCATTGTTTGCAGCGGCTATTTTTGGTGGCACCTGGTGGATCGCTCCTTCGGCATACTTCTTGGGTCTCGCTGCAATTCTTTGTTCGGGCATCATCTTGAAAAAGACCCGCTTTTTTGCTGGTGATACTGCACCATTCGTTATGGAGCTTCCTGCTTATCATATTCCGACAATTGGTGCTGTGTTGCGCAGTATGTGGGAGCGCGCATGGTCGTTCATTAAAAAGGCAGGTACGATCATCTTCCTTGCTTGTATCTTGGTGTGGTTTATTTCTAGCTACGGCTTTATCGATGGAGTGTTCCAAGCGGTAGAGGACCAGAACGATTCTATTCTTGCAATTCTCGGTGGCGCAATTGCGTGGATATTCGCTCCTCTTGGCTGGGGTGATTGGCAAGCAGCATCCGCAACGGTAACGGGCTTGATTGCAAAGGAAAACGTCGTAAGCACTTTCGGCATTTTGTATGCTTCACCTGATGCTGGTTGGTACGAGAATGTTCAAATGGCATTCACTATGGTGTCTGCTTATTCCTTCATGGCGTTCAATCTGCTCTGTGCTCCTTGTTTTGCAGCAATGGGTGCTATTAAGCGCGAGATGAACAACACTAAGTGGTTCTTTGCGGCTATCGGTTATCAATGCGGTATTGCTTGGGTTGTTGCTCTGTGGGTTTATCAGTTCTTCGGCTTATTAACTGGCGAAGTAACCTTTGGAATTTTCACCGTGATTGCTCTAGTTTTGTTCGTGGCGTTCCTTTGGTTGCTCTTCCGTCCCAATAAGTGGCAAGGAAAGGTTGAGAGTGTTCGCGCGGTAGCAGCTGAAGCATAATAGTTGAAGCGCAATAGCTGAAGTGTAATATAGCTTCTTATTTCATGATCCAATTTGAAGCGCCGCCGCAAGACGGCGCTTCACTACGAAATGCGCTTAGGGTAAAAGCAGTGGTCAGAGCCGAAATGTGCTTAGAACGAAATCGGTGTTTTATCCGAGATGTGCTTAGGGCGAAACCAGTGTAAGCGTATCTCGTAGTGAAAAAGCAGTTTAGAAAATAAGAGAGCAGGAGTTTTGTCGGGCGAGTTAAGAATGCAAGATCGAATGGCAAACCAGAATAGCGAGCCAAGTTCGAACGACAAAACGACACATTGGTATTTGGGGCTAATATACTGAATAGGCGAGATAATTAAGGAGCACCTTATGACTTTAGGAACACTGGTAGTTACCGCTATCTTGGTTGTAATTGTAGCGGCAATTATTATCAGCATGGTTCGTTCGCATCGTGCGGGAAAACATGTTGGTTGCGACGGATGTGGTGCTTGCGGGCACAATCATGATGAATCTAGCCATTCTCATGGTGCAGGTTGCGGGTGTGCGAATGTGGACGCAATGATTGAACGCATGAATGAGATCAGCTCAAAGACCAAATAAACAAAGGCGTCCCTGAACTAAAGAATCGTTTCTTAAACTCGTGCATTCTCAGCTTGCCAATTCTTGGACCAGTGTGCCTTTGGGCTTACATCTGAAAACATTTTGCATCTGAAAACATTTCTAAAGTCCTTTGCTGAATTCTCTTAAGAATCCAAACCCGAAAACTGAATAAAAACCGAATACTAACTATCAATGCTTAGCACCTAAACTTAGTATGCTTAAAAGGCATTAAGAACTATGCAAAGTAAGTATTTGTTGCTCATGATCGCTTGAGGTACCTTCAAGATACGAAATAAGTGACAACATGTAACATATTTACTGAAGACAAATCATCATAAAGTGTGTTGACGTAAGGTTCGTCAGCGCAATCTGCGGTATGCGTAGAGTTGCTTTTCGTTTAGGCTTTTCTCGTTTGGGCTTTTGACCTCGCTTTTAATTTCTGCCCGAACCACTTTCGCCTCTGTTGAGTCTGTCTCGGTAGCTTTATGACGAGTTGCACATATGTTGCGTGGATGTCGCAGAGAATAATGCAAGCAAGAAGGGCGTTTAATGGAGTATAGAACCATTCCTCATAGTGGTGAGAAGGTAAGCATCATTGGTTTAGGCATGGGAAGCATGCATGAGGCGAGCGTAGACGAAACTGAGCGAACCGTTCTCGAAGCGATTGATGCGGGCATCAACATCATGGACTTTATTCCGAGTAAGGCCAACGCATTTGAAGGGTATGCGCGTGCTTTAAAGACTCGTCGAGAAAAAGTGCTGCTCCAGGTTCACTTGGGTGCAAACTATGCATCGGGTGAATACGGATGGACTACAGATGTGAACATTGCTCGACGCGAATTTGAAGCTCGACTTGCTTTGCTTAATACCGATTATGCGGATTTTGGCTTCATTCATTGCATCGACGAAGAGGCAGATTTTGATGCAGTAATGAATGGCGGTATTTGGGATTATGCTTGTCAGCTTAAGAAGGAAGGGACGATTCGCTATCTCGCTTTTAGCACCCATGATGTTTCGATAGCGAGGAAGTTTATCGAAACAGGCATGATGGATTGGGCGATGTTTAGCATCAATCCTATGTATGACTACACCGAGACCTCAGATTACGGAAAGGGAGAAGCGGGCGATCGCATGCAGCTGTATCGCGAGTTCGAACGCGCTGGTATTGGTGTTTCGGTTATGAAAGCCTTTGCGGCAGGGCAGTTGCTAGATGCGAAACGCTCTCCCTTTGGTAAGGCCTTAACGCGTGCGCAATGCATTCAGTATGCGTTAGATAAGCCGGGTGTAAAAACGGTCTTGCCAGGTGTTCGTGGTTTGCAGGATTTACATGAAATACTTGCTTATCTGGACGCTACTCCTGAAGAGCGCGATTATTCGGTACTTTCCACGATGACTCCCCAGACTGACCAGGGCTCATGTGTCTATTGTAATCATTGTCAGCCGTGTCCTCAGGGTCTTAGTATTGGGCTGATCAACAAATATTATGATCTTGCAGGCATGGGGGACGAAATGGCGGCAAACCATTATCGTGAATTGGAGATGCATGCGAGCGATTGCACGAGTTGTGGGCATTGCGACAGTCGCTGCCCCTTTGGGGTGGCACAATCCGATCGCATGCAGGAGATCGCTGAGTATTTCGGCGAATAGGTTGCCTTCACCTAATGAACATTGCATCGCCAAAAGAAAGCATGCGATATTTGCGCTTTATAGCGTGATGATATGCCTTCATTATGTTGTCTCGTGTTGAAAACGCCGAAACAAGCATCATAAGAGTAGAGCGGGGCACATGAAAATTCGTAATCAAGGCATCGACAACTTTAAATTCATACCCCGGCAAAATATAGAGACTCGTTGCCTCTCTGTCGCGTGCGATCAGCCCGCGCTCCGCATCCCATGCAGACTCTAGGCTTCGCACACTCGTAGTGCCTACTGCAATAACTCGTCCGCCCTGTTCTTTGGTGCGTTTAATAGCATCGACTGTTTGCTGTGGAACGGTATATCGCTCGGTGTGAATCTGGTGATCTCGGGGGTTGTCTTCTTCGACAATGCGGAAGGTATCAAGACCTACTTCAAGATGAACAGTTTCCCAGCCAATACCTTTTTCTTTGATGCACTCGATTAGTTCTGGCGTGAAGTGCAAACCTGCAGTTGGGGCGGCAGCGGAGCGCTCTTCGTGGGAATACACCGTCTGATAAAGCTCTTCGTCACCCGCATAATTCTTGATATAGGGTGGCAATGGCGTGTGCCCAACGGCATGAAGTGCTTCGTCGAGGGAAGGCAGGCACGTGGTTAATCGAACAAGACGTTCGCCCTTCTGAGCGCCCTCAACCCAATCGATGACTTCTGCGCTGAGAACCACCTCTTCATTTGAGTTTTCATTTGAGCTTTCGTTGTCTTCCTCGCTGCTTGCCACAAAATCTACGATAGCTCCTGGCTTAAGACGCTTGCCAGGGCGCACCAACGCTTCCCAGGTGGCGGACTGATTTGATCGATTTGCATCCTGCTTTGCTTCGCGAAGCAGGAATACTTCAGCGGTGCCGCCGGTTTCTCGCTTGTGACCGATGAGGCGCGCGGGCATGACACGTGTTTCGTTGGCAACAAGCAAGTCGCCTGGTTGAAGGTAGTCGATAATGTCACGAAATATCTTATCTTCGAGAGTTCCTGTGTCGCGTTTCATAACCAAGAGTCTGCATTCGTCACGGATGGGAGCAGGCTCTTGAGCGATAAGCTCCTCAGGTAATTCATAGTCGAAATCATCGGTGGTTAAAGCTTGCAATTTAGCTCTTCTTTCTTCGGCTTTTTTCTTTTTGCGTGCAGCTTTGCGTGCTTCGCGCTCGGCGGCAGCTTCTTTATCGGAATATGCGCAACCGCAATAATTCTGGCGATACATCCCTAAATCGCGGCTTCGTTTTGTAGCTTCGGGGTAGTAGGGGCGATAATCCCTGAATACTACCGAAAGACCCTGGTAAGGCTTTGCGACCCGCTGCAATTCTTCCTGAATTATAGCGGTGTATTGATAAGGGCTTACGGTAAGCGTTGTCCCAATGCCTTCGAATCCGTGCTCGTGCGCAAAACGTGCGAGCTCTTCAAGTCGTATACGATAGCAAGCTCGGCAGCGGTTTTCGCGGTCGTGATACAGATGGGCGAATTTAGGGTTGCGTGCTGGATCGAATTCGGGATCAATACCAGTGTTGAATGAAGGGGTGATTGTCTGCGAGTTTGCTTCGGAGGCAGGTGAAGCATCAAGCTCAGATGATGTTACAAATGCCGACGAAGCTTCAAGAGGAAATGACGCTCTAGGCGCAGATGCTTCATGGTTGGTATGCGCAGACGTTTGCTTGGTATGCGCAGACGTTTGTGTGGAATCCGAGTTCGATGAGTGGGGATGCCACGCATTTCGTATGGCTTCCTGCCATCTGGTCGGTTCGTATGGCCCTTCAATTACTGGAATGTCTTGCGCTTTTGCCCAATCAAGAAGCGTTGACAAACGGTGCTGATATTCGCTTGCAGGAGCAATGTTGGAATTCATATATGCAATGGCTATGTCATGACCTTCTTCTTTAAGAAGTCTGACTGGCTCAAGCGAACACGGTCCGCAGCAAGCATGAAGTAGTAATTTCATAGGTTCGTCTTCCGCTCCTTTCAGCGTACTCTATACTAACATCTGATTGACAATTTCGATGCGTATAGGAAGGAATGCCCACAATGCCCCAACGAGCTTACAAGGCAATCTTCTTTGATTTGGACGGGACGCTGCTCCCTGTTGATATGGACGCTTTTTTAAAAGCATATTTTGAGGCGCTTGGAGCGTTTTCTGCCAAACATGGACATGATCCGAAGCAGTTTGTTGATGCGCTTAATAAAGGCGTCTTTGCCATGTTGAAAGAAGACGGCGGACGAAATGACGAGCGCTTCTGGCGTACGTTCTGCGCGCTTTTAAACATCGGTGAAGACGAAAAGGCAGAATACGAGAAACTCATGGAGGAGTTCTATACCACCGCTTTTGATGAGCTGGGCGCACTCATTACGCCAACGCCCGAATCGGCACAGGTGGTAAACCTTTTGAAGGAAAAGGGCTATCGACTTTATCTAACCACGATGCCGCTGTTCCCTTGTGTTGCGGTGGAAAAGCGCGTACAATGGGCGGGATGTGATCCTGCAGCGTTTGAACGCATCACAACCTACGATAACTCTACGAGCACAAAGCCTCATCTGGCGTACTATCGCGAAAACGTTGAAGCGATCGGGTTAAAACCAGAAGAAATCTTGATGGTAGGAAACAACACTCGTGAGGATTTGGCGGCAATGCAGCTAGGGCTTGATGGGTATTTGGTAACTGATTGGTTGTTGAATCCTGATGATTTCGATATCGAAACCGTCAAGCATGGCTCAATGGCAGACTTCTTGCAGTTTGTGCAAGATTTGCCGGAGTGTGATGCCTAATGGCGCTTTTTGACTTCACCTTAGAGGCACAGTCGGGTCATGCGCGTGCTGGTTTGTTTGAAACTGCGCACGGTACGGTTCGCACGCCGCTGTTTATGCCTGTAGGAACGAGCGCGACGGTCAAGGGTATTCGTCCTCAGATGCTCAAAGAACTTGGTGCTCAAATTGTACTTTCGAATACCTACCATCTGTCGTTGCGTCCAGGTGCGGACCTGATTGCTGAAGCGGGCGGTTTGCACAAGTTTATGGCCTACGATGGACCTATTCTTACGGATTCGGGTGGGTTTCAGATTTTCTCATTAGCCGATACGCTAAAGCTCGACGATGATGGCGTAACGTTTTCATCTATCTATGATGGCAGTAAGATTCGCTGGACTCCAGAGACCAATATGGACATTCAACAAAAACTGGGCGCTGACATAATTATGCAGCTCGATCAGTGTCCTCCTTATCCTGCGACGCGTGAATTTGTTCAGCGCGCGGTTGATCTTTCGTCAGCTTGGGCAAAGCGTTGTTTGGCTGCACATACACGCGAAGATCAGGCATTGTTTGCCATCTGCCAGGGCGGCATGAATCTTGATATGCGTCTTGAGTCGATTCGCCGTTTGAAGGAAATTAGTGACGAAAGCGTGCGAGGTGGTCACAAAGACTTCAAAGGCTTTGGTATCGGAGGTTATTCAGTAGGCGAAGATCACGAAGTGATGTTTGAAACTTTGGGCGAGGTAGCGCGTGCTTGTCCTGAAAACAAGCCACGTTATGTGATGGGTGTTGGTAATCCTACAACGCTGGTGCGTGCGGTGCATGAAGGGGTAGATATGTTTGACTGCGTATTGCCTACTCGCACTGCTCGTATGGGAACGGCGTTTTCGTCGCAGGGACGCATGAATATGCGCAATGCGCGTTTCGTTCATGATTTTGGTCCGCTTGATGAAAACTGCACCTGCCCAACATGCCAGACACATAGTCGTTCTTATATTCGTCACCTGGTAAAGCAAAACGAGATGCTTGGAAGTATTTTGTTGAGTATTCACAATCTGCATTTCTTGATCGATCTGATGAATCGTGCTCGAGAAGCGGTTTTGCAAGATGCTTATGAGGACTTTTACCAGGATTGGATGCATTCGCCTGCTGCGCAAGATTACTAGTACGACATACAGCGCTGCACGGAGTGTGGTGCTGCGGCGGCGAGACTTTTGTGGTTGTCACGCATTATCGGTGGCACTTGCGTTTGTTGGTGACTGAAACGAGAGAAGTCGTGCGCCTTGGATGCGTGGCGCACGGTACTATCTGGCGGGTTAGTGCTATGTGGCGCGATGGTTCCGCATACTGACTTCGATAAAGCCGCAGTTTGCTGTGTTGCCTTGCATTAGCTGCAGTTTTTATAGAAGTAACAACAGGTTAACGAATAACGAGCTATCATAAGACGTTAATGTACTTTTGAATGAGAGTGTATTCGCTTGCATTGTTTAAAAAGACGAAAGCAAACAAGGCAAGCGAATCCCTCTTTGTTTGTGCAAGAAGGATAATTATGGCCGAATTACCAAATAACGAAAAAGAGGGCGAAGAAGCCAAAAACGAAGCCAGCGGCGCAGCAAAACGAGATGCCAAAGCAAAGGCAAAGGCTCGCGAGGCTAAGGCTAAAGAAAAAGCGCGTGCAGAACGCAAACGCGAAAAAGATCGCGCACGTGCGCAGCGTGCAAACGCCGCTGCTGCGAAACAGCGAAAAAAAGAACGCGAAAAGCGTATTAAACAAGCTGGTGGCGGTGGAAATAGCAACCGTCGCAATATGTGGCTTTTAATCGTTACAACTATTCTTGTAATTGCATCCATCTTCATGTTCATGCCACCGCAAGATAAGATCAATCAAGGCTTGGACATTCAGGGTGGTCTTTCAGTTGTTCTTACTGCTGAGGGTACCGATGGCCATGAGGTCACCCAAGAGGATATGGAAAAATCGCGTTCCATTATCGAATCGCGTGTTAATGCCCTAGGTGCATCTGAAGCAACGGTGCAGGTGCAGGGCAACAACCAAATTCTGGTTCAGATTCCTGGTCTTTCTGATACGCAAACAGCCTTAGAGACTATTGGTCGAACCGGTATGTTGGAATTTGCGCGTGCTGATTCCTTTACCGATGAAGCCGACCAGACAGCAATCGAGAATGGCACCTACATTCAGCAGGGAGTAGTAACTGATAGCCTGGGTAATCAATTCCCTTCAGGCGAAGTAACGTATCGTGAAGTAAGTGGCTCCTATACACCTCTTATTACGGGTGAAAACATCACAAGGGTAACGGTCGACAAAGAATCTGAAACAAGCAATTATTATGCGGTTAACTTGACCCTTGATAGTGCAGGTACGGAAGCATTCGCGCAGGCAACAAGTGAATTGGCTCCCACTAATGGCAAAATCGTCATCATCTTGGATGGGGAAATCCAGTCTGCTCCTGCAGTTCAAAACGAAATTTCCACTGGACAAGTCGCTATTACGGGTAACTATACTCTAGAAGAGGCACAGGCTCTACAGACGGTGCTCGAATCGGGCTCGTTACCGGTAAGCTTCCACTACGAGCAGAGCCAAGTTGTAGGTCCGACCCTTGGTCAGGATGCTCTGATGAGTGGTCTCTTGGTAGCAATTCTTGGTCTTACGCTGGTCATTCTGTATCTGATTTGCTTCTACCGTGGCCTTGGTCTTTTGACGGCAGCAGCAATGGTGGTATTCGCCATTTTCTATCTGGGATTATTAGCAACTCTTTCTGCGTTTGGCTTGTTCTCGCTTTCATTGGCAGGCATTGCAGGTATCGTGCTGACTATTGGTATGGCGGCAGACTCGTCCATTCTTGTTCTGGAGCGTTTCCGTGAAGAGATTCGTATGGGCAGAAGTGTGCGTGCGGCTTCTATTACAGGTGTTCGTCATGGTATCGAGACTTCAATCGACGCGGACTTGGTAACGCTGGTTTCAGCTCTGACCTTGTTCTTCTTGGCAAGCGCTTCGGTTAAGGGCTTTGGTATGACGTTGGCGTTGGGCATTATGTGTGACATCGTAATGATGTTGCTCTTGAAGGCGCCACTTATTCGCCTTTTGGCTCCAAAGGTCATTACGCGTCATCCAGGATTCTGGGGTATTAAAGACTGCGAACAGGCAGCTCCGGTATATGCTGAATTGACAGGAACTACTCTTGCTCCTGATGAGAATTTGCGCCCAAGCGCGAAGAACGGCGAAGATACTAAGGCAAAATCGAACGCTAAAGCAGCAGGTACAAAGACTGCGAAAGTTAAGGCGGCTGAAGTGTCTGAGAAATCCGATCAGACTCTTGACCAGCCTTCAGCAGATTTGCCAAAATCCATTACCCATAAGACTCTCGACCAGCTCAAAGGGCGTTTCTTGCGTCGCGACATCAACTTTATGGGTGCACGCAAGATTCTTCTTTCTTTGTCTGCTGTATTAATTGTGCTTTCGGTTGCGATAGTAGGCGTCAAGGGTGTTCAGTTCGGTATTGAGTTTGTGGGCGGAACTTCTATCGCTTTCCATAACACGGGCGATATCACTATTGAAGATATGCGTGCAGCATGTGCCGATGCGGGCGAGCCCGATGCAGTAGTACAAACCACTACTTCTGATGGTTCGGCTGGTTTCTTGATTCGCACCACCAATACTTCTCCTGAAGAAGCTTCTGCAACAGCAAATCAGATTGCAGACAGCCTTGGCATTGTAACGGATAGCTTTGAAGTGAATACCGTTGGTCCTGACTGGGGTGCGGGAGTAATTCAGTCCTCGGCAATCGCCTTTGCGGTATCACTGCTGCTGATCATTGCCTATATTGCTATTCGCTTTGAGTACAAAATGGGCATTATGGCTGTTGTTGCGCTTCTGCACGACCTCATAATTGTGGTTGGCATTTATGCTTTGGTTGGTCGCGAAATTACCCCGAACATGGTTGCGGCACTGTTAACCATCTTGGGTTATTCGCTCTACGATACGGTGGTTGTGTTCCATCGAATTAATGACAACATGAAGGAATCTTCTTTGAAGTGTACCTTTATGTCTATGGCAAACCACTCCATCAATCAGGTATTCATTCGTACCATTAATACCACCTTGACTTCGTTTGTTCCGGTATTTGGCATGCTTATCTTTGGTGGCGAAACGCTGAAGGACTTCGCATTCGCTATGGCGGTTGGCTTGATCGCGGGCTCTTATTCGTCCATTGCGGTTGCTACACCGCTTTATGCGATGTGGAAAACGCGCGAGGAAAAGAATGCGAAACTGGTCAAGAAATATGGTCCCGAAGTTCAGCTGTTTACGTTTGCATCAACTCTGCCTCCTGCCTCAAAGGAGGAGGCTCAGGCTACCGTAGCAGCAGGAGAAGCTGCTGATAAGAAGACTGCAGTTGCAGAGACCAAAGCAAAAGAAGCGCCAAAGACTAACAAGCGCAATACGCATAAAAAGCGTCACTAAGTACTTATCTCGAGCGTTTGCGTCTGTGTCTTTCAGGCGCAAACGCGTTGCCTAGTTGAGTTATGTATTGGGATAGTAAGTTTTTCTACAAGAAAGATTTGCTAGAGGCATCCGCAAAAGGAGGAAGAAGTAATGAGAGAGGGTAGCGCACCAAATTTTGCTCCACCAGTAGAAGAAGGTACGGTATTCACCTTCCAAGATGAATCAGGCGATACGGTTGATTTGGAATTCTTGGGTTTGATTATTCATCAGGATCGTCGTTATGGCTTTTTCTATAACGTTGGGGATGGATCTGAGGTTGGTGGCTCTGGTGAAGTTACGGTATTAGAGGTAACTGAACTTGATGAAGATGGCCAGCCTGCTGAATTTGAATTGGTTTTGGACGACGCCATTGCTCAGGAAGTATATGAGGACTTTAAGCAGGCAACGAAGGATTTGTACGACTTCGAATAGCGCGCAGTATGCAAAAAAATAGCGTGCAGTATGCAAAGCTTTGATTTTCTAAAAATTCAATATCCCAAGGTAGAGCCTTATAAAGTAAGAAATAATTCCTTATAATTTGTAATGCGCACGAAAATATCGTGCACGTTTTCGACGAAGCCCCTGTCTCGTTTTGAGGCAGGGGCTTTTTGATGTGAGGGATTTGATTGTTTTCTTTCAGAAAGATGTGAGTTTTATTTGGGACGATAGAAGAGGTAGCTTGATCAAAATTCAGAAAGAAAAATGTTCTGAATTTTGCATTTTGCTTCAAAGAAGAGTTTTTGGCTTAGTCAAAGTTTATCTCTATTGATTAATTAAAATTATCATATATGATAATAGACGGTTAAAATGTTTCACATTAATTACTACGAAGACATAAACGGTAATGTGCCTATTAGGGAATTTATTGAGGGTTTGAATTTAAAACTAAAAGTAAAGGTGTTTGGATGCATCGAGCTGCTTGAGCAGTACGGGAATCAGCTTGGCATGCCTTTTTCTCGATATTTGCGAGATGAGATTTTTGAGTTGAGAATCCTGCAGGGAATAATTCTGTTCGGTTGCTGTATTTCTATTACGAAGGCGGAATTATTATTCTGACTCACGGATTTATAAAGAAGACTCAAAAAAACACCAAAAAGGGAGATAGAAAAAGCGAAGACGATGAGGAAGGATTGGTTAAAAAGACATGAGCGACTTTAGAGATCATCTTGAAAAATCTTTATCAAATCCCGCTTTTAAGGCTGAGTGGGAAAACCAATCCGTAGAACGAGATATTATGCGGCAGATTGTCGAAGCGAGAATTGCTGAAGGTTTAAGCCAGCAAGAGCTTGCTGCGAAATGTGGTATGAAACCGTCAAATTTGTGTAGGCTCGAAAATGGAAATGGTAATCCTTCTGTTGCAACTTTGAATAAAATTGCTCGAGGCCTGGGGAAACGACTAAAAATAAGTTTCGAATAGAAGAAGAGTGTAGACGCAGAGGAAAGGCGTCTTTTTAAAGTAGCGTTATTACTAAAAGGACGTTATTGATGACACCAAAAAGCATCAATCACTTTCCAAAATAATAGTTATGAAGCACCTAACCATTTAGTGAATATTTTGTAACGCTAACGAAAATCACAGTGCTTTTATGACACATATTTCATTGAACGTTACGAAACTCTTTGATATTTCTTTTTTGCCGATACGCTAGTGAACTGTATGTATAGGTTTACTTCGCCTGCTTAAAAGGCGAAAGAAGGCAATCGTTTACGGTTTTATGGCTAAACACGGCGCACATAATAATTCGCAAAACAACACTTCAAATAACCATCAACAATATCGCACTACAGCTAATGGCTCCCATTCGGGACAGTCTTCGCCTTCGCTTGCGGATCCCGAATTGGTGCGTGTGCGTAAAAAGCGCAAGAAGCATGGCAAAGCAAAGAAAATCGTTCTGATTGTTTTAGCAGTTTTGGTAGTGCTGTGTGTTGCGGTGGGCGCGGCAGTTGCCCTTTATATGAACTCTATTTCTGATTCCATGAAAATGGATAGCCAGCAACAAAGTGAGCTGGATTCGGTATTGACTGAAAGTACCGTACAAGAGCCTTATTACGTGCTTTTGCTGGGATCGGATGCACGAGAAACCGATGCGACTAGCCGTTCAGACACTATGATCTTGGTTCGTATTGACGCTAATGTAGGTAAAGCAACCTTGGTTTCGATTCCTCGTGATACCAAGGTTGAAATTGAGGGTCATGGCACCCAAAAAATTAATGCCGCCTATGCGTTTGGTGGTCCTGCAGGAGCGGTGCAGGCAGTTGAAAATCTATCCGGTATTGAAATCTCTCATTATGCAGAAATCCATTTTGATGAATTGGAAACTGCCGTTGATCAGTTGGGCGGTATTTGGATAGATGTTCCCGTGTCTAATAATCAGACGGGATCGTCGAACACGGGTGTTGAGCTCAATGCAGGCATGCAACGACTCAACGGCGAGCAAGCTCTTGCCTTTGCTCGAGAGCGCTATGGCTACAACGAGGGTGACTTCCAGCGTGCTGAAAATCAGCGAATTTTAGTTCAAGCGCTTGCAGATACTATTTTATCTTTGCCTCCAACCGAACTCCCTGGTGCGGTGCAGTCTTTGGCAAGCTGTATTTCGACTGACTATGACATAAACGAGCTTATTACCTTAGCTCAAACTTTCCAACAGGCTGAGCATTACTACTTCTATTCCGCCATGGTTCCTTCCACAACCCAAACCATTGATGGAGTGTCCTATACCATTACGCTTGAGGACGAATGGGCAGACATGATGCAGATGGTGGATACCGGACAGGATCCAAGCAAAGCGAACGTCTTAACAAAGAATACTCAGGCGCAAACGGATTCCGAACAGACCGACTCGGGACAAACTGATGGAGGGCAGAATGCGAGCACATCAGGTTAAGTAGCAGGGCTCGCTGCTAAGTTGCAAGGATCCGAATTCGTAAATTGCTCAGTAAGCGAATGATTCGATCCGGCGAAACCCGAAATTTGTCCACTGATCTGCAAAATTTAAGAAGCAAAAACAATTGAGATAACAGAAAGATCGACGTACGAGGATTGATATATGACCCTTTTAGAGCTCCTTCAAATCATACGAAAGCATTTGAAACTGGTGATAGCACTTCCTATCGTGTTTGCGCTAGTAACTGCATTGGTAAGCTGGACTATGCTTTCCAATACCTATACCGCGAGCGTTTCAATGTATGTGTTGGCAAATTCTTCTGATTCTCAGTCAAATACCTCACTTTCTACTGACCTTTCTGCTTCTCAAATGCTTACTAACGACGTGTCCGAGCTTATTCAGAGTGAGCGCGTTTTGAGCCAGACAGCAGATCAGTTAGGCATGGCTGAAAGCGAACTTGCGAGTTACGACCTAGAAGTGACCAGCTCGACTACAACCCGTCTTATTACGATCGCCGTTACGGGCGACACTCCTAATTCTGCTGCCGCTATTGCAAACGGACTTGCAAATACCACCAATACGGTCGCCCAGGAGATTATGGACATTGAAGCCGTTAACGTGATTGATCAGGCGGCAACGCCCGATTCACCTTCGGGTCCTCCACGCACCATGTATGTGGCGGTAGCGTTTTTGGCGGGCATTTTTGTTGCGGTAGCCATTGTGGTCATTATGGACATGGTCAATACCCGCATTCGTAAACCTGAAGAAATTGAAGAGCTGTTGGATATTCCTGTAATTGGCAAAATTCCAACCATTAAATAAGAGGGGGTGACGCAGATGGCTAAAAAGAAAAAGGCAGCATCTAATACTTTAGAGATTCAAAACGCTACTAAAACCATGTTGGCAAATATTCGCTTTGCGTCAGTGGATAATCCTATGCAAAGCATTGTGCTTACAAGCGCGGTTCCTAATGAGGGCAAAACTACCACAACAATTGAATTGGCCAAAGCAATTGCGAGCGCCGGCAATAGCGTACTGTTGGTAGAAGCGGACATGCGTCGCCGAAGTGCAGCATCAATTCTTGGAGTGCATGCGGCACATGGTGCGTATGCGGTAATGTCCCATGCGCTTACCTTACAAGAAGCGGTAGTTTCTGCGGGGGCTCCTAACTTTTATTTCCTAGATACTGAACCAAACATTCCTAATCCTGCCGACTTACTTTCTTCGCGCGCGTATGCAAAGTTGGTAGATGATGCATGCAATACTTACGATTATGTTTTATTTGATACGCCGCCAGTGGGTACTTTTGTAGATGCTGCTATTCTTTCTCGTTTAGTAGATGGCACTATCTTGGTAGTGAAAATTGGCGGAGCTAAGCGTGACGAGCTACTTACCGCCTACGATCAGCTACAGAAGGCGGAAGCTCACATTATTGGTGCTTGTGCAACTTTCTGCGAAGGCACTGGCTCTGAGTATTACTACGCATACTACAACAAGGATAATCAGCGCATAGATCCCGAAAAGGAAACCCGACGTGCACGCAAAATGGGTACTACGGGCAATACGGGATCTGTTTCGGTGCCTGCTGCACCTGTTATTCCTCGTGGTGCACGTCGGCAGGCACCTGCGGGGCAACCTGGACGTGCTCAGATGGCTCAGCAACAGGCAGCCAAGCAATCGCAAGGGCAGCGTGCCGTTCAGCAGCAAGCTACGGTTAATCCTGTTTCTAATAGCCAATCTTGGAAGAAATCTGCGGTACAAGCAGGTGTTCAGCAGGCGCGTCGTTCTAATACGCCGCGTATAGATAGAAGCCAACAAGGAAAACATCACTCATAGGTGAACTGAATTATGCGTGATGTTCATTGCCATATATTGCCTGGCGTAGATGATGGGTCCCATTCCATGGAGGAATCCTTAGACATGGTGCAAGCAGCCATGCGCGCAGGGGTTACTTCATTTGTGTGTACGCCTCATTGCCGCGATCCGTGGTTCGACTACGAAGCTATGTGGGATGCATTCCATGCACTGCAGGCAGAAGTTTCCAAGATTCGTATGGCTCCCAAAATGATTATGGGCTTTGAGGTTAACTACAAAAAGCTTATGGAACTTGGTATGGACTGGGCTGATTACCTTGGTTTTGAAACAGGAGAATTTTTGCTTGAACTACCAACGCGCAGTTTGCCGCCTGATTGGGAACGTATGGTGTTTCAGTTGCAGGGCAAGGGTTATACCGTCATTATTGCCCATCCCGAGCGCTATAAGCCTGTTCAAGACAACATTGATATTGTTCGTCAGTTCATTGGAGCTGGCTGCAAAATACAAGTCTCCTCAGACTTCATGGGTGAAGGATCGTTTAGTCCCATAAAAAAAACGGCAAAGAAGTTATTTGAGGAAGGGTTGGTTAACTTTATCGCAAGCGATGCTCATGGTCCCTTGGCTTATGAGTTGTTGTGGCGTGCGAGAAAAGAATTCTTCGCGAAGGGCGCTCACGCGCGGATGTAGATAAATAGCAGCCCGACCATCTTGGCCGAACGCCAATTGGGGTATGAACGGGTTCAAATGTTAAGGATTCTATGAGGTCATTTAACAGGCGAAATAGCAAATCTTCAGGGCGGGAATTTTTGGTGCATGAAACGCATTGAACGTTACGAAAGTGTTTATTTGGCTGTAGCAAAGGGCTTTAATTAGGAACGCTATTAAGAAAAAGCTTCAGGGTTTGAAATGCTGTTCTGGAATTTCTACTTGGAATTTCAGGAAACACAAGAAGTAATTTGAAAGCTAAAGAAACCGTTTGAATATGAACCGCGGGTTTTAGGCTTCGGGCATGAGAGTTTGAATGCTTGTGGTTCATATTCAAGCCGTTTTGGTTGTACATATCTTTGAATGCGCTAAATCGTCGCTGAGCGCGCGTTTAGTTAGCAGCTAAGAGTTTAATGTTCGTGAAGTAAAGGGAAGGTTTCCTATGGCGAAGCCATACCTTATTCCATCTCGAAGAACTGAAGAGCATTCTAGGTATTGCGACGCTTCCTTTTGGGAGGTGATTCGTATGTGGTATGTCGTTCAAGTGGTTGGAGGGCAAGAACATGCGGTCATCACTCAAATTGAAAAACTGGTGGATGCGGATACGTTTCGTTCTTGCTTTATTCCTCAGTACGAAATTAAAAAGCGTTATGCAGGCGTGTGGAAATGCGTGAAAGAAGTGTTGTTCCCAGGCTATGTGTTTGTGGATACAAAGACTCCGGAAAGATTTAGAAAAGAACTGGTAAAAGTAAGTCGCATGACCAGAATGCTTCACGATGGAAGCGAACATTTTATTCCCTTAGCCGATGACGAAAAAACATTAATTAGTGCATTCATAGGCGATGATGATCACGTTATGAAAATGTCTGAAGGCATTATTGAAGGCGACGACATCGTTATTTTAAAAGGTCCCTTAATGAACCATATTGGCCTGGTTAAAAAGATAGACCGCCACAAGCGTCTGGCGTATTTAGAAATTTATATGTGCGGCCGCCCGATAACCATTAAAGCTGGCCTCGAGATTATTAAAAAGCATTAACAGGAATTTAAACAATTCCGAAGACTAACTATCGAGTTTTTTACTTGTCTAACAACGCTAAACAATTGAATAGTGAAGCGGATGGTGAAATGGAATCGGCGGCAGCTGCAACTGGAGCCATTTTGAACAATGCTGCGATTAATATTGATGGCCCTATCGAATACCGTGATGCTGTAATAGATGGCCGTATGGCAAAGTATGCCTATGCTTGCTCATGTAAGAGAGTAGACGGTTATTTAATCTATCGCTTCTTTAAACGTTTGTTTGACATTGTATTTTCTGCAGCAGTAATTCTGGTGTTGCTTATTCCTTCTATCTTGCTGTGTATTGCTATTCGTACAGAAAGTCCCGGGTGTCCTATTTATGTGCAGTACCGTGTAGGGCGTATTGGCAAGCATGGAGAAGTAATTACCTTTCCCTTGCTGAAGTTTAGAAGCATGTATAAGGATGCTGATAAATACCTAGCTGAATTAAAAGAGCTAAACGAGGCAGATGGTCCTTTGTTTAAGATAAAAGACGATCCTCGTGTTACAAAAATTGGTAAGTTCATTCGTAAGCATTCCTTAGACGAGCTCCCTCAATTTATTAATTGCTTCTTAGGACAGCTTTCTACGGTGGGTCCGCGTCCTGGTCTTCCTTCGGAAATTCTTGAATATGACGAAAAAGCTATGCAGCGTCTTGCGGTAAAGCCAGGCATTACGGGTTACTGGCAAGTGCGTGGTAGAAGTGACCTTACCTTTGATGAAATGGTTGATTTAGACCTTCTCTATATAAAAGAACGCTCCATCAAGAACGATCTTTGGCTCATTGCTAAGACCATAAAGGTTGTTTTAGTCGGTGATGGAGCATATTAAAGCGCGCATGATTCAATTTTCCCAAAACAATTATCCTCAACGAATCGAGATACTGGGCGTTTCAATCGATCCTTTTACCATGGATGAGACTATAACAAGAACTGAAGAATATATTTCTGGTAAGAAGTTTGCTCACTTAATTGGGGTGAATGCAGACAAGATCCTCCAAATCAAAGAAGATCCGGCAATTAGAGAGATAGTTGAGCATTGCGAAATAGTCAACGCCGATGGTGCTTCTATGCTAATTGCTGCAAATAAGCTAAATATCGAATTACCTGAAAGAGTTGCAGGAATAGATTTAATGCTTGAGTTTTGCTCAGTTGCTGCAGTTAAGGGTTATTCCGTTTATTTGCTTGGCGCTAAACAGGCTGTAGTAGAGAAAACGGCAGAAGTTTTAGCTGAAAAATATCCAGGAATTAATATTTGCGGAATACACAATGGCTATTTTTCTGTAGATGAAGATAAAGAAATAATTGAAGAAGTGAAATCTTCATCTCCTCAAATTGTTTTTGTTGGGATCACCTCTCCACGAAAAGAATTATTGATTGAAAAATTTAGAGACTATGGTGCCACTGCCGTTTTTGTAGGCGTTGGTGGGTCTTTTGATGTTATTTCAGGGAATATTCCTCGTGCTCCAAAATGGATGCAGGAGATGAAACTTGAATGGCTGTTCCGATTGCTTCAAGAGCCGAGAAGATTGTTTAAAAGATATTTTGTCGGAAATATAAAGTTCTTGCTTTTGCTAAATAGAGCAAAAAGAGAGGCTAAAAATCAATGAAAAAAGTAGTATTGGTTTTTGGTACTCGTCCTGAGGCTATCAAGATGTGTCCTTTAGTAAATGAACTAAAGGCGCATCCTAAAGACTTTGATACGGTTGTATGTGTGACAGGCCAGCATCGAGAAATGCTTGATCAAGTACTTGAGGTATTTCAGGTAGTGCCTGAGTATGACTTATCAATCATGAAGCCAGGACAAACACTTTTTGATGTAACAAGTGATATTCTTCTAAAAATCAAAGCAGTGCTCGAAATCGAAAATCCTGATGTAGTACTCGTACATGGGGATACTACGACCTCATTTGCGGCGGCCCTTGCTGCTTTCTACTTGCAAATTCCTATAGGGCATGTAGAAGCAGGGCTTCGTACCCACAATATGTATTCTCCTTGGCCTGAAGAATTTAACAGGCAAGCAGTAGATCTAATTACTCAGTATTACTTTGCTCCTACAGAAAAGAGTAAACAAAACCTAATTGATGAAGGCAAACCTGAAGAGCAAATCTTTGTCACAGGAAATACCGGAATTGATGCACTAAAAACAACGGTTCGGGAAGACTACACACATCCTGAACTTGAATGGGCAGAAGATTCAAGACTCATCCTTATTACCGCTCACCGTAGAGAAAACCTAGGTGAGCCTATGCATCGCATGTTTAGAGCTATTCGACGTGTTATGGAAGAACATCCTGACACCAAAGCAATCTATCCCATTCATATGAATCCAAAGGTAAGAAAAGCAGCACATGAAGAGCTAGATGGCTTTGATAGGCTCCATATTATTGATCCCTTAGAAGTGCTTGATTTCCATAACTTTATGGCCCGAAGCTATCTCATCCTTACTGACTCTGGCGGCATCCAAGAAGAAGCTCCTTCTTTGGGTAAACCGGTACTGGTTATGCGTGATACCACCGAGCGTCCTGAAGGGGTAGAAGCGGGAACGCTAAAACTTGTTGGTACTGGTGAAGAAGCAATCTATCAAGCATTTACTGCCTTACTTGATAACGAACAAGAATATAAATCCATGTCGTATGCCTCTAATCCATATGGGGATGGGTGCGCGAGTGAAGGAATAGTTAAAGCTTTAAAAGAAAGTCAAGAAAATGAATGAATGCTTGAAACTGCACAAGCTTTCTAATATGTGCGAAAAGCGACGTTTGCTCCGTCCGTTTTCGGGGTTGTTCAGACATATGGGCCAACTATTGTTTGCGTGTCATATTGGGACGCGCGCTTCTATTGGTGAAAATTGTATATTTCAGCACAATGGTTTGGGCGTTGTTATCTCTGATTATGCGGTCATCGGCAGAAATTGCATGATTTATCAGCATGTAACAATTGGCGTATTGAAGGATGGCGATACTGCGGCTCCTATCATTGAAGATGGTGTAGTTATTGGTGCTGGAGCAGTTTTACTTGGAGGAATAACAATCCATCAGGATGCGAAAGTTGGCGCTGGAGCAGTTGTTTTGCATGATGTTCCAAAAGGAATGACTGCAGTTGGGGTTCCTGCACGTGTGGTTGAGCGAGATGCTAAGTGACAATAATGTATCAAGACAAACAGATAAAAGTGATAATGGTTGGTCCAGATCTTTCGTCTCGAGGAGGGATGGCTTCAGTTGCAAAGGGGTATTATTCTGCAGGGATACAAAATTATTGCGATTTAGTATATATATCAACCACATCGCCTGGTGGAACTATCCATAAAATTAAAGATTTATTCAGAGCGTATAGGTTATTTTGTAAAATTCTGCCATCTGCGCAAATCGTACATATTCATGTCGGAGCAGGAATTAGCCAGGGTAGAAAAAGTATCTTTGTAAATAAAGCTCGAAAAGCAGGGAAACGCATTATAATTCATGAACATCGTGGTATTTTGGCGACATTGTGTCAGGAAAAGGGCAATAAATATATTCAGTCCGTTAGAGATTTTTATTCTGCAGCTGACAAAGTCGTTGTTTTGTCGGAAGAATGGGCTAAGTTTTTTGCAGAAAACATATGCGACAGTTACAAAATAGCGGTTTTGCATAATGGCGTGATTCCTCCAATTGATCCTGCTCCGTCATTCTATTCAAAGCAAGTTCTCTTCTTGGGGCATTTAACGCCAGTTAAGGGTCCTGATATCTTGATAAAAGCTATTTCATTAATATCAGATAAATGCCCTGACGTTAAGTTTGTTTTTGCGGGAGATGGTGAGGTTGCTGAATATAAAGAGATGGCTTCAAGGTTAGGTGTTGCTCAGCTTTGTGATTTTACTGGATGGGTTGATGAGGATAAACGAGATGAATTACTGAGGTCATCCTCTGTCTATTGTCAGCCATCGCGTGATGAAGGTATGCCCATGGGATTACTTGAGGCGATGGGGTATTCTCTGCCTCCTATCGCTACAAAAGTAGGGGGCATTCCACAGGTAATTTTTTCTAGCAAGAATGGGATTTTGGTTGAATCAGAAGATGCTACCAGTCTTTCTCTCGGATTATTGCATCTTTTGACAAGTGAACAAGACTGGAAACGTCTTTCTGAATCTGCTAGGAAAACTATTCTAGAGGATTTTAATTGCAATAAAACTATTGATCGTTTGTTGTGCCTTTATGCGGAATTGGCAGAAAAGAACTAATGTGGCTAGCTCATGAATATGATGCTTGAAATGTCATTTCTTATAAAACAACGATTAGTCCGGAAGATCGGTATAAATGAGAAATAAATTGCTGTTTGATGCAATTGTTTGGACTTTTATATTATTTGCGTTAACTACGATCACGTATTCTTTATGGCCAGGTAATTTACCTATAAATAGAATAATTGGGATTCTAGTTATCATTGAATTAATAGTCTTATACTCTATTCGGTCAAGTAGTTGGGAATATTTATTTGCAAGCTTGGTCTGCCTTTGTTTTGTTTTGTCGCTTGGTTTTACGGGAGATATTAATGATTCAATATTAGATGGGGTATATTGGGTTATCACATCATTGATACTATTGAAATTTTCTGATAACGAAATAAGAATATCTCTTTATAATGCTATCAATCGTAATTTAGCAGGGATCAAACGTGCATCCATTATTTTAAATATAATACTTGCTATATCTTTAATGATTCCGAATTGTTACTCACAGTCATGGGGCGGATCTTCTTATTTTATAGGTTTTTCTCCCTCGGAGCATACTATTGCTTCGGGTGCATGTTTAGTATTAGTGTTATCTCTTTTATCTGTTCGACTGGAGACTTTTCGTCCACTTCATCTTTTCTTGATTTTTGTTCCAATTGCGGTTGTTCTATTTTCGGGTGCGCGAGTTTTTTTGATTCCTGCGGGAATATTGTTATTACTGTATTTTGGTAGTGTAAAGATTCCGACGTTTATTAAGGGATTATTCGCTCCAATTTTCTTAATCTTAGCAGTGATTGTTTTTGTGCAATCGAATATGTGGGAGAAATTTCAACTTACTCTTACTTCGGGGTTCGGTTTAGAAAATCTAGATTTTCTCGGTGCATTCACAAGTGGACGGTCTGTGTTTTGGCTAATTGATATAAACGCCTTTATACAATCAACGCCATTAGCAATTTTTTTTGGAAATGGATTTGATTATGTGTATGAAGTTAACTCGAGCTTGTATGGTTTAAGAATCTGGGCGCACAATGATTTCATTGACATACTTCTTAGCGTGGGATTATTTGGTTTCTTCCTTTATATTTTGGCAATAGGGAAATCTATTGTTCAAATGAAAAGGCAAAGCGGTTCTTTCTTTGTTGTCTTTTTGCTGGCTATATATTTGCTTGGTCCGGCGTTTTTAAATGGCTTTTTTGTTTCCCAACATCTTGTTTATAGCTATCTTTTACTGAGTGTAATTATTCACGATAAATCTAACCAAATAGCAAGTATAAATCCTGTTCAGATTAAAGAAGGAGAACAATGAAAATCCTTTTTCAGCTCATGAGCTTAGGAGTCGGCGGGGCACAAAAAATTGCAGCATTCGTCATGAATGAGCTTGTTGAATCGGGTTATCAAGTTTCAGTGTTGAGTTATGGTCGTGAAGCAGAGAATGTGAATTTAAATAATCAAGTTAAAAGATTCTATCTTGATGATTATAGACCTTTTGGTTCTTTTGAGAGAATTTCTCGTGTACTTGCTTTTCGGAGAGCGTTTAGGGATATAGATCATGATTGTTTGGTAATTTTTGGGCCTGATCCATATGCGGGAATTGCATTAGGATTATCTAAATCAAGCGATAAGGTTATACAATGCGAGCGGGGCGATTTATCTACGAGATCAGCATGGCGAAAAGTTGTAATGAAACGTATGATGCATTCTGCTACTGCAGGCGTGTTTCAGATGGATGAAGCTCGTTCGTCATATGGTAGGTTTTTGCCGCAAAATACAATGATTATTCCTAATCCATGTTATGCAAAAGGAAGCCTACTTCGTGAAAAAGATAATGTCGATAAATCTATTGTTGCAATAGGAAGGCTTGTTCCAGAAAAAGGATTTGATGTTTTAATTAAGGCATTTGCAAGCGTGCATTCTTTATTCAATGATTACAAGCTTGATATTGTTGGTGATGGGGAAGAACGCTTAAAACTAGAAGAGCTTGCGAACTCCTGTGGAGTATCTGATTTTGTTGTATTTCATGGTGCCGTTTCAGACGTTTCTCCGTTTCTTGCGAATGCGAGATTATTTGTACTTTCTTCGCGTTTTGAGGGATTACCAAATAGCCTTATTGAGGCAATGGTTATGGGAGTGCCGGTTGTTGCTACAGACTGTTCTCCCGGTGGGGCACGATTCTTGACGAAAAATGGAACAATTGGTGGACCGGTGGTCCCGGTGGGTATCGATACTGTTCTGTCTGAGAAAATAATTTGGATGCTTGATAATCGTGAGTATGCGGAGAAACTCGGAGAAGCTGGAAAAAAAATAGCAATCGAATATGCGCCTGAAGTTATTGCAGAAAAGTGGCTTACATTGTTTCGCGACATTGAAAGTAGAGAATAGTGAGAATAAAGATATTTGCGACGTATTTTGGAGAGTTGCCTCCATATTTTCCGTTATGGCTTAAATCATGTCAGATGAACAGCGGTGTTGATTTCGTTCTTCTTACGAATAATAGAGTTGATAATTTGCCAAAAAATGTCGAAGTCTGCACTGTAGAATTTAAAAATTTTTGCAATTATATTTCTAACACATTAAATATGGATGTTCGAATCGATAACCCATATAAATTATGTGATTTCCGTCCGGCATTTGGTGAAATATTTAAAGATATGCTGAATGGATATGATTATTGGGGCCACTGCGATCTTGATGTAATTTTTGGCGATTTGAAGATGTTTTTTTGCACTCAGAACATTGGCAAATATCAAAGGTTTTTAAATAAGGGTCATCTGAGTCTTTATAAGAATGAAGCGGCAATGAACCGTTTGTTTCGCTCTTGTATCCCAGGTATTCCATCGTATGAGGAGATATTTACGACTCCTGTCCATTTCGCATTTGATGAAGGGATCATGGATAAAATAATGGAGCATAGATATATAACGGTTTTTCGCGATCGAATCTATGCTGACATTTCTCCGCGCTTGACTAGGTTTACTCTTGCTTTAAATGACTTAAATTACAAAAAGCAGTTTTTTTATTGGGATAATGGTAAAGTTTTTAGATTATATTCTTCTGGAAGAGAAATAGTTCGTGAAGAGTTTATTTATATTCACTTTCAAAAACGAGGAAAACTATATTGCGCGGTTGACCCTTTGGAGTCTAGATCGTTTTCAATTGGGCCGAACGGATTCTTCTCTTTAGACACAACGGAGTCGTTTGACGAAAAGGTAAATCGTTTAAATCCGTATCATGGTGTTTTCTTTGAAAGACTTGAGAAAACTGCATATCGACTTAAGGAAAAACTAAAATAGCAATCAAGATACTGTATGGATCGCACCAGAATTAAAGAAAAGACAGCTATTGCTACAAGATGGTCTGCTGTAACTGAAATTATAGCAAAGTTGATAACACCGTTGACTACAATGGCTCTTGCACGGTTATTAACTCCCGACGCATTTGGTGTTGTGGCTTCGGTAACCATGATTGTTTCATTTGCTGAAATGCTTGCGGATGCCGGCTTTCAAAAATATATCGTACAGCATGATTTTCTTTCTAGAAAAAACTTCGATGAAGCCTGTACTGTTGCTTTCTGGACCACTACTGTGTTAGCTTCGCTAATGTGGATTTCGATCATCCTCTTTTGTGATGAGCTAGCAGAGCTTGTGGGGTGCCCGGGGCAAGGTCTTGCAATTGCTGTTTCTGGAGTTTCGTTATTAATTGCCTCGCTCGGAAGCTTGCAAACATCACGGTTTAAGCGAGATTTTGATTTTAAATTATTGTTTTCGGCACGTTTGATCTACGGATTGATCCCTCTATTTGTGTCTGTCCCTATAGCGGTGGTAACGCATAGTTTTTGGTCTTTGATTATTGGAACCATATGTGGAAATATTATAAATGTACTGTATCTTAGTGTGCGATCAACATGGAGACCGAGGCTATTTTTCAGTTTTTCTGTTCTACGGGAAATGTTTTCATATAGTTTTTGGATCTTATTAGAATCTATTACCTTATGGTTGACAACTTATATTGGCGTTTTATTGGTTGGAACATTTTTATCTCAGTATGATTTAGGGCTCTATAAAACCTCAATCTCTACGGTGGAAGCAGTCACTGCTATTGTTACATCATCAACCGCCGGACCATTGTTTTCAGCGCTTTCCCGTTTACAAAATGATGAGAGATTGCTTGATATTTATTATGCTTACATTCGTTCAATTTCGGTGTTTCTTGTCCCGCTGTGTATGGGGATGTATTTATTTGCAGATTGTTTTACTTTTATTTTCCTTGGATCTCAGTGGTTAGAGGCATCTAGATTTATAGGTCTACTTTTTCTTTCCAGTTCGTTTTGTTTGATACTTGGTACATACTATAACGGGCTGTATAACGCTACTGGAAAAACTAGACTATCTTTTTTATCTCAGATAGCCTATCTGATGGTTTTGGCGCCTTCGTTGTACTTTTCTGCGCAACACGGATTTGATGAATTATGTATATCTCACGCTTGTGCACGTGTTTCTATAGTGATAATTCAATCTGTTTTACTCGGCTATGCGTATCGTATAACTCCTCTACGAGGTATTAAGGCAGTTGCTCCTGCCTTCATTGGATCTGCCGCCATGATAGTCTATACATGTGTACTTAGTCAGATTATAGATGGGATCGCTTATTATATCTTTGGGATAGCGGGTTCGATTATTGTTTATTTTCTTGTAGCATCGGTTTGCTTTAAGGGCTTAATAGCGAGTTCATTGACGATGCTCGGCTTTGGGTTTATTGCGAAAAAACTAAAGCTAGCAGATAGCGATTTTGATAGTTTCTGATTTTTGGTTTACAAAATAAAGGAAATAAATAATGAATTTTCTACAGCGTGTTTATTGGAAATTATATAGAACGTTAATTAAGCCTGATGATGTAAATTATTTGCGAAAACAGTTTAAGCTGAACCTTGGATACGAGCCAGATATAAATAACCCAAGATCATTTAATGAAGCATTACTTTGGCTAAAGCTAAACTGGAGGAATGACTTGTGCTATCGGGTTGTCGATAAGTATGAGGTACGCAATTATATAAAGGAAAAAGGTTTAGTATCGATTCTGACAGAATGTTATGGATTATATAACAGCATAGATGATGTTATATACGAAAGCCTCCCAAATAAATTTGTTATTAAAAATACTGGAGACTCTGGTGGCGTGAAGGTGGTTCGATCAAGAAGTGATTTTGATGCTGCGAAGAGTTTTTTTCATTCGTTAAATAATGGCGATTTTTCAGATTATGCCAAAGAGTGGGTCTATTCTAAACTTAAGAATAGAATCATTGTTGAGGAATTGATTGAATGTCCAGATGGTCATTCTCCGAAAGATTATAAATTTTTTTGTTTTTCTGGCGAACCGAAATTTTTGTTTGTTGGCACAGAAAGAGATGTGGATGTTAAATTCGATTTTTTTGATTTGAACTGGAATCATCTTCCGGTTCATCAGGGCCATGAGTGGGCGAGCGTTGTGCCAAAGAAGCCTGGCGAGTTTGATGAAATGATTGAGATTTCAAAGATTCTTTCACGTGATTTTCCAATGGTAAGAGTCGATTTATATAATGAAAATGGAAGAGTATATTTTGGAGAGCTAACATTTTTTCATTTTGGTGGGATTGTTCCTTTTGTTCCACGATCGTTTGATTTTGAGTTCGGTAAGTTTTTCAGTCTTGATAGCGTTCCTGATTCAGAGAGAGTAGATTTTACATCACTGAAGTATTAGAGAATAGATATTGTATTTCTGTGAGTAAAACGCTAATCTGATGGCGGTCTCTTCATCGTGTGTGGACTTCTACTAACTTTCATCGTCTCCTTGACTAGGTTGTCTTTTTGGCGGTGGAAAAAGCTTATTAATACTCACTTGTGCTCCAACGCAAACAAGTAGCAATGCTTCAAGCTTTCATGGCTTATAAATCTTCCTCTTTTACTAATATCGTTTTGATGCGATAGCTTAGATTTTCAGAAACTACATTAGTTTTATCAGACTCCCAAGTGGTAAGTGTGTCTAGGGTGATAAAGCCTGAGAACAGATGAGGGAAAGGTTGCAAAAATGAATAACATTCTAATAACAGGCGCAGCCGGCTTTATCGGCTCGTATTTATGTAAGCGTTTGCTTGAAGAAACTGACGTATCCGTAGTGGGACTAGACAATATGAATTTCTACTATGATGTTGGTATCAAGCAAGACAGACTTTCTATGCTTGAAAGTGTGGATACCGATAAGCGCTTTACCTTTATAAAAGGTGATATATCAGATAAAGCGCAAGTAGATAACTTATTTCAGACTTACTCGTTTGATGTGGTGGTCAACCTTGCAGCTCAAGCCGGAGTTCGCTACTCCATAGAAAACCCTCAAGCCTATGTGGATTCAAACCTCATAGGCTTTTTAAATATCCTGGAAGCCTGTAGACATCATCCCGTAAAACATCTTATTTATGCTTCTAGTTCAAGTGTGTACGGTTCTAATAAGAAAGTTCCCTATTCGGTGGAGGATAGGGTAGATAATCCAGTATCACTTTATGCAGCCACTAAAAAGAGCAATGAACTTATGGCGCATGCTTATTCAAAGCTGTACGACATTCCTTCAACTGGTCTTCGCTTCTTTACGGTCTATGGTCCAATGGGTCGCCCTGACATGGCTTATTTCAGATTCACTAACAAAATCGTAAAAGGCGAGCCTATTCAGATTTACAACATGGGGGACATGTATCGCGATTTCACTTATATCGACGACATTGTAACGGGTGTCGTAAATGTAATGAATAAACCTCCAAAGCCTAATGATTTAGGAGTTCGCTATAAGGTTTACAACATTGGCAATAATAAACCTGAATCACTTATGTATTTCGTTGAAACCCTAGAGCGCGTTCTTATGGAAGAGGGTGTGGTTGAAAAACCTACCGAGCACGAACTTCTTCCAATGCAACCAGGGGATGTATACCAAACCTATGCCGATGTAAGTGATTTAGAACGAGACTTTGGATTTAAGCCAAGCACCTCACTAGTTGATGGTCTTCGTGAATTCGCCCGTTGGTATAAGCGTTACTACAAGATTGGTTAGTAATCAAAAGGGATTGTTCAGATAATTAGCGCATTTTACTCGCGCTTTCTATTTTTACTATTCGCACTTTGAAAAGGGGATATTGTTTATGAAAATCGCAGTAGCAGGTACTGGCTATGTAGGTCTGTCTTTAGCGGTGTTGCTTTCACAACATAACGATGTTGTTGCAGTGGATGTCGTATCAGAAAAGATAGAAAAGCTAAATCATTGGCAAAGTCCTATTAGAGATGCTGAAATTGAGCAATTCTTAAGTGAGGCAAAGGTTGGTACAAGAAATCTTTCGTTTACGGCAACATTAGATGGCGAAAGCGCTTACAAACAAGCAGAGCTTATTGTTGTTTCTACTCCTACTAACTATGACCCAGATAAAAACTTCTTTGATACAACTTATGTTGAACAAGTAATAGATCTGGTATTAGAAGTTAATCCTAATGCGGTTATGGTCATTAAATCTACCGTACCAGTTGGCTACACTAAATCTCTTCTAGACAAGTATCCTCAAGGAAAGTTTCTCTTTAGTCCTGAATTCTTACGTGAAGGACATGCTCTTTATGACAACTTGCATCCAACACGTATTATCGTAGGTGTTCCTACAGAATCGCCTTATGTAGAAGAATTACAGCAGGTGGCACATACCTTTGCTGGCTTATTGTCTGAAGCAGCAATTGATAAAAATCCTCCTGTGCTTATTATGCGTGCTACCGAAGCTGAGGCAGTAAAGCTGTTCTCTAATACCTATCTAGCGCTTCGCGTGGCCTACTTCAATGAGCTTGATACGTATGCTGAAGTACGTGGTCTTGATACCTCTCAAATAATTGCTGGTGTTGGGTATGATCCGCGTATTGGATCGCACTACAACAATCCCTCATTTGGTTATGGCGGGTATTGCTTGCCGAAAGACACCAAGCAATTACTAGCTAACTATAAGGATGTTCCTCAGAATTTGATTGAGGCCATTGTGGAGTCAAACAGAACCCGAAAAGACTTCATAGCTGATGAAATTATCCAGCGGGTAATGAACTTGGTATACAAAGGTGTTGCAAACCCAGTTGTTGGCATTTACAGACTCACTATGAAAACAGGCTCTGATAATTTCAGAGCCTCTTCTATTCAGGGCATTATGAAGCGTATTAAGGCAAAGGGAATTCCGGTATTTGTGTATGAGCCAACCCTAGATGCGCCTGACTTCTTTGGTAGCAAGGTAACGCACGATCTTGATACGTTTAAATCAACTTGTGATGTGATTATTGCTAATCGCTGGAATGAAGATTTGTCCGATGTTGCAGACAAAGTGTTTACCAGGGATTTGTTTAAGAGGGACTAAAAATGTGGTTAGAAGAAAGAAATTCTCGTATTTTAAACGTTATCTGCACGTTTAGCGAGCGATTATTTATTCAAAGAGATCAAATACGGGGTTTAAATAGCGATGGCCAGAATCTTGAAAGATATTTTGAACAGAAAAATTAATCAAGAATGTTTAACAAAAACTGTCATTAAAATCTGTCATTTTGGCTAAACGGCGCGTCCATTGTGTGGCTGGAACAGTGCATTTCAAAACAATTTAAAAGGTTAAACAATGTCAACAAATGTAAATGATGCATCTTCTTCTAAAAGGCAGAAGATAGGCGATTGGCTTCGCGGAACACCTGGAGTGGTTATCCAGATTATTGCGGGTATGGTCGTTCTTCTAGCACTGCTCGTTTTGATAGGGTGCGTAGTTTCCTTCTTTGTTCCATATATGGATTCAGAGCAAGTAGATGACTCTGGAAATTGGTATCTAGTTCAGCTTGCTTCAACAAAATATAATCAGATAACAACAGATTTTCTTAATGGCTTTCCTCTGGTTGTATTAGTGCTTTTCGCTTTTCTTGTTTCTCTTTCACTTTATTTGGTGGCAAGAACTTTCCGTCACTCCTCGGGTGGATTTGACCTTATGGGAGCCATAGAAAAGAAATCTAACAAAGCTAATCAAATTGCTATTACCGGAACAGATTTAAAGCGGTTAAACGAAGACGATAGATTAGCGTCATTCTTTTTAACTGCTTCATTAACGCCCAAGAATGTATTTACTTCAATAGAAGAACATGTATCTCCTCGGACTCGTTCGCTTAAGGTAGACACTTTTATGTCGGTTAAAGTTCCATTTAATATGGAAAAAGCCTTTGTGCTGCCTTTATTCTTTTGCGAACGAGGAAACTTTCCCGATTCACTACGAATTAAAGATGCTTCTGGTGGGTCTGTTTCCTATCTTAATTTCGAAGAATCAGTTAAGTACACGACGAAAGTATTAGCTAATTGTTTTCCACAGCTAAAGCAAACCAATACACTTTCCAGAATTGAAAATTACCTTTCAGGATTTGATTCATGTGCGCAACCGCAAGACTTAGTTCAGCGTGCTAAAGAACTAGAAGCTATTAAAAAAGCTGTACTAAATTTAGCTAACGGTGACAAGGATAGGCTACGTGCGCGTATTGTTATACAGTATCTTTATCTGGTTCTGAAACGCTATCCTGTATGTATTCGCTGTATTCCAGACGAGCATTCGAGTAATTCTGTCGCAAACATAGAAAACTCTCCTTTGGAATATTATGCGCAACTTAAAAGGACCATTGGGATATATTACGAGCGTAGATTATCGCTCGTCGAGACAATGAGTGATTCATTGTTGTCGCGTGTCTATTATTTATTGCGAGCATTTTTTGCAAGATCTCAAGAGGCTTTATTCTTCGGACTTGAAAACGCCGATAGAACTCAAAGCTATCATTTACAAACCGAAGGATCGGAAGATACTTTCCTATCAGCTTTGGCATTCAGAAGAATACCCGGATCTTTTAAAAATCCTTCGGCGGAAGTTGCTGGTGCTCAAGAAAGATGCGGTCAACGTCATTCGCGTTTTGTGATTAAAAACGGTGATGGTTTTTCTGGTTGGGCACTGATGTATAAGTTTTATCCAAGACGAATGGGGTTATTGAATTTAGCTAGTATTGCTTTTGCTACAGAAGGTATTGCTTGCTGGATTTTAATGGGATCAATTTTAAGTCCATCCGAGGGTGATGGACTTCCAACGGAAGTTCTATGTGCATTGCTGTTTGGCCTGGTATCGATTTTGCTTACTTGGATGGCTGCATATTCTAGAAAGAATGCTACGCAGTCTGACAGGCTTCCCATTTTTACCTGGGCAGTGGGCATTATTATAGCAATAGGATCAATTGTAAGCTTACCCTTTTGTTCAGGTTCTTCTGGCACTTCGGAAGTATCGTTTGCGTCATCAGTTGCTTCGTCGTTTTGTTTAGCATCGCTTTGTGTTTCGCTTTGTTTTGCAATATGGCTAGTCATTGAAGTGTTGTTTCGTTCTGTTTTATATTGGAGCTTCGCTCGAAGAAAACGAACTGTTATTAATCTGACTAGTGTCTCGGAAGATATCTCTGGATATCGTCCCAAAACGACGGTTTACAACGAGAAATGGGGAAGAGGTCTTCAGGCGGTTGACTCGCATACTCTGGTCGAGCAGTATCGCGAACTTGAAGCGGAAAATGACGCAAAGTTTTTGTATCACACAGATAAAAACTACATTCGAAATTCGTTTCTTTATTCGTCTTTTCGGTTAGGAACATCACGAAAGAAATTTAACGAGCTACTGCAGAAGCCATCCGTTTTTGAGGTGGATAATCCCGAGGATATATTTGTTTTTGCTATTACTGATAGCAAAAAGCTTAGAAATAAGAAATCAAAATCCAAAACTATCGAAGTTGTTTCTTCAAGGGATATTAAAACGCTGTCAAGACTATATGAGGAGGCTAAGACCAAATCAAGAGTCTTAATTATTGACAATAGACTTCACTCTGAACTGGTTTCGGAATTACTCCCTGCACAATGGATTGTATATAAAAATGCCCAAAAGTTATCAGAATTACAGCTTGAAGCTATTGTTAGAGAAAAACTTGCAGGTATTCGTTGATGGCGGAGTAATTGCTTCTTGTTTTAATCGGAAATTTGCATTAAGGATATAAACTAGAGTTTCCGCTAAAACATATGGGTAAATCTTTCAAAGCATTGTTTGAACAAAGTGTTTACCAGGGATTTATTTAAGAGGGATTAAATAAAACCTAAAACTAGTATTTAAATTTCTATATTAATGACTGCTGAAGACAATTTAATAAAAGAATATGAATTGTTAAAGGGTGAAATTCTGAATTGCATTAATCTGAGTAATAGAATTTCGCTCTTTTCTTTTACTGTAACAATCGCGATTCTCTCGTTCTCATTATCTTTGAATCCTGTGCGCCCAGTTTTATGCTTAGTACCACTCGTGGTTATTTTGCCTTTGAGTGCCAAAACAGCGTACTATCGCAAAATATGCTAGTTGTTTCTTCGTATCTTTTTCAATCGTTGTCATTACAATCTCGGGATGGGTTCATGTTCATAAATCAAAATCCCACCTTTTTCAGTATTAGTTCTGATCGAATTTTTTAATCCATTGCGTGTAACAACGTCGCACGAAACGCCAAGTCTTTTTTCTAAAGCATTCGTAAGTCCGCATAAATCAAAAAGGGAAAATCCTTCTTTAACATCAATAAAAATATCTATGTCTGAATTATGACTGGCATTATCGCGTGCTTGCGAGCCAAAAAGATAAGCCCTTTTCAACGGATAAGGGCTTATCTTTTTGGTCAAAACCAGTTGATATGTCTTGTACTGTAAGCATGGTGTAATTATGCAAAACTAAAGAAAATTAAAGAGGTAACTGCAGGTATATAGGCATAATTATCTATTCTTTCGCAAAAGATAGTCTTAAAACTAGGCAGGGCAAAACGGAAAACGTCGGATTCAGGTTCTTCAATAACGCCAGCTTCAAGTAGGCACATTGCTGATTTCTTTCTATGGTTAATCGGAAGGTTTCTTCAGCTTCGTAACGTGGAATAGGGCCTAAGTTGTGACGGGTGCATTCTTTGGTTTCTTTTAGTTTCATTGATTTCTTTTAGCGCCTTTGAGTTTCCTGAGCGTCTGTTTGAAATTTAGGCTTTAAATGTAATCAAAACATTATATTCGCTGATAACAGCCATATTTCTTTGTATAATCGATAGGGAAGGTACGTAATGGACAGGGTATATTTAATGTTGGATAGTAGAGCATAAAGTCAGATGTATTGTTATAAGTGCGGTAAACAAATAGACGAAAATAGTCGATATTGTTCCTGGTGCGGAGCAAATGTAGCAGAGTCTTCTCAAAAATCTTTAGAAGAAGAATTTGCTTATGATCCTAGGGATAAAGGTGGAATAGGTTGGATGGTCTTGGGCTTCTTTATTCCGCTTGTAGGACTTATTTTGTTTTTGGCATGGACTCGCTCTTGGCCAAATAATTCCAAGGCGGCTGGTTTAGGTGCATTGCTTGGAGTCGTAGTTTGGTTTTTTATTCCTATTGTTTTATTTCCTGTGTTTTGAGGATGAAAACTTGTTCTAAACATACTGCTTTATTGTTGGTTTTTCTGGCTGCGGCACTAGTCTTTAGCGCTGGTGCTTTATTGGGTTGCGCTGCCTTTTCTTCTGAAAAAGAAGTCAAAGTTATAGACAATAAGTATGACAGCATCCCAGGATCAGATTTTGAAAGTGGTTCGGTAATAACTCATTACAACTATGACGATTCGGGAAAAATTACTTCAACATCTCAATCAACGAACTTTTCGACAGCGAACATTAATCTTTGCAATTCATTGTTTGAATACGATGACCAAGGAAGGCTTATTAAAGTTTCAAATGCATACGAGCAATATGATTGGAATGTAGGGAATACTGAAGAGTTCGTATATGATGATTCAGGTAAGTGCAGTTCGTACACGTATGCAATAACATCGCAGGGTACTGGAACTCAGCAATATAGCTATGAGTACGATTCTTCTGGTCTTATTAATTCTGGTTCGGTAACGTCTTATTTGGGACCGCAGGATATTGAAGGCACTACATCTTTGTCATGGTCGTATTTGAATAATGGATTAATTGAAAGTGTTACCTCATCTGGCATGCAGGGTTTTTCGATTGATAAGGGTTTAAGTAATGAGCAGGAGCGTACCTTCTGCTATAGGGATAAATATGGTGTTACATCCGTGCTGTATTTTGATGAAACTGGGTTATTAATCGGTGTTGATACTGCATCGTCCACAGGAACGCATCGAACCACATACGAATATAAGACTATAGTCGTTGATTCACGGGATTATATTCCAACGGTTTATAGCAACCCGACTGGTTTCGATGTTCGGTGGAAGCCGCAGTATTCCGATAAGGAGATTTCTAACATGATCCGCTAATTGGGGGGTAAACGCTATGTTTAGTTCTGTTGAAAAGGAAAAATATGATCGTAAATTGAATCTTCGTTTAACTTATGCTCAGTTCCTAGCGTACAAAAAGGCTGCTTTGCTGAAAGGGCAAACATTAACCCAATGGAGTGTTGCTCACTTAGATGAAGCTGCTCGTTATGATATTGAACAGGCTAAATTAACTAGGTTGAGCGAAAGGGGCTTTGATCTGTTCTGCCAAGCATTAGATAGCCCTATGCCGAAATCTGTTCAAGATTTATTTGCGCGCGATGAAATTTGGGGCTAGGTATGTTTTCTCGTCCTGTTCGACAAGAAGCTAGCACTTCGGTTTCAAAAACTTCCCTGTATCGACTCGGATATTAACAGAATGCATTTATCTCCAAAGCTTTCTTAAAACCAGTCAAGTTTTCGCGTTTTGGGTTTGTTATCTATTCTTTCGAAAGTGTTTCTGATAACCAATCGGTAATTCCAACTATGGTAATACCTTCTTTCGTGATGCCGGTTCGATACGTATCAAGAGTCAATATTGTTTTGGGGAAATTGTCTGGGATTTGCAGCAATGGTGCTATTTCCCGCTTATATACCTTCTCGTCAATGAGCGATTGAGTAACTTGGTAATAGTGTTGTTCTCCAGTGGGTTTTCGCGCAACAAAATCTATTTCGCTTCCGTCGGGAAGGGTGCCTACAAACACATCATATCCGCGCTTGATTAGTTCGTTGCAAACAACATTTTCTAGTTGAAAACTTATGTCTTCGGTTGGGAAACCTGAAGCAAAGTTTCTTAGTCCTATATCGGCAGCGTAAAACTTTCGCTTAGGGTTTAGCACCTCTTTCCCTTTTAGACCAAATTGAGTCACTTCTTTAACCAAGAGTGCATTCTTTAGTGCGTTTAGATAGTTATCTATTGTGTTTTGGGTCGATTTTCTGCCAATACTTTGTAGGGTGTTAACAATTTTCTTGGTGGAAAATAAATTACCTGATGTTCCAAAAAGATATGCAACGAGTTTTTCTAAAAGATCAATATCAGCAATGTGGGTACGTTTTGCAACGTCGTTTAACAACACGCTGTCAAATACTCCCTTTAAGAATGCGGTCATTGTTTCAGTAGTGCGCTGTGCTAAATCAAATTGTCCGGGCATTCCGCCAAATCGTAAATATTCGGCGAAGGATTCGCTTGTGCTTCCAATGCCAATACCATGATGGTGTTTGAAATCTAGGTATTCGCTGAAGGATAGAGGGTTAATTTTAATTTCAATAAACCTTCCTGCAAGAAGAGTGGAAAGTTCCGTTGAAAGCATATATGCATTAGAACCCGTAAGATAAACGTCGGTGTTATTCCTGGTTTGAAGCTGACGAACAACTCGCTCCCAACCAGGTACATCCTGGATTTCATCAAGAAAGACGTAAACCATCTTAGAGGAATCTGAAACTTTTAGTTGTGCATCAAGATAGCCTGAAAGCCATTCCGCTGTTGGTTGAAGAGGAATGCCAGGTTCGTCCATTTTAAGGGTGATGATATTGCGCTCTTCAGCTCCGTGCTGTTTTGCTTGGTCCGCAACAATTTTTAGCAAGCTAGATTTTCCGCAACGACGTACTCCGGTGAGGACTTTAATGAATGAAGTCTCGAAATACTTGAGTATTTGGTTTTCGTAATATGGTCGTCGGATGAGCATTATTTCTCCCTAAAACGTTAACTTAATTAGAAATTCTAGCAAAAATATCTAAAAACGTTCAGTCGACTGAAAGAAATGATCATTAAATCCGAAAATTTTCAGTTCATAAAAAGTTTTTTTGGTTTATCCAAGGGCTGCTAATGGTTGCACTTCAAGTAAATCATCCCTATGCAAATCTGGGCGCTTCTTGTGTCTCCATTACTTTGAACGTTTAACTAATAGTTGGGGTGTGCTCTAGAATAAAAGAATAAGAGAACACTTCAGAAGGGGTATTCAGCATTCTGTTTATACTGATTTAAGTTGCTTGGATATACCAAGCAACTAACAATAATAGGGAGGTTAAACAATGTTCGGTGGGAAAAGTCCAAAAGAATTTGTCATATTAACGCTCATCGCCATTATTGTTGTTATCTCTGTCATGGTGGCATCGGGCAGTTAAGTTGGGTAGCTAAACCGCTGGGAGAGGAATCGGGCATCTGGGTACTACGGTAGCATTGGAGGAATCGGGCATCTGGGTATTACGATCTAGGCACTACGGTAGTATTTGGCTGCTGAGGTGTGCTACCGTATAGCTAATGGATCCAACGGTTAGCATAGTTACCTTCTTAATTGCGTTGCCTGCCTGCTTTTTAGGTGGGCTTCTTAATGCTATCAGTGGCGGTGGGGGATTCATTACGGTTCCCGCACTTCTTTTAGCGGGATTACCTGCGCATTATGCGCTCAGCACCGATAAAATTCAGTCATTTTTCGGAATGGCTACAGCAAGTTTTCGTTTCATAAAAAACGGCCTCATTTATTGGAAAGTTATTCTGCCTGCAATTCCTGCAGCGCTTGTAGGATCGGCTTGTGGTACCAGCTTGGTAGTTTTGGTGGATGCCGAACTGCTTTCTTGGCTCATCATGATCATTCTGCCTATTGTTGCCTACATCACGTTAAGTAAACACTTCAAGCGGGTTGCAGTGGAAAATGATGATCCTATTACCGTGAAACAACGCGTGCTGTGTGTGGTAGCGGCATTTGTTATTGGTGCCTACGACGGTTTTTATGGACCTGGAAGTGGCACTTTCTTAACCATTGCCTTTACGTTTGCGGCAAGCATGGGAATTATTCGTGCAAATGCTCATTCTAAGTTGCTCAACCTTACTACCAATATTGGTGCGATCATTGTATTTGCACTCAATGGGAAGGTGCTGCTTTTTTTGGCTATAGCCTGCGGTATTGCGAACATGATTGGTTCGTGGATTGGCGCAGGTCTTGTTATGAAAAAGGGCATCAACATTGCGAAGCCCTGCATTTTAATTGCGCTTGGTTTGTTGGCGGTTAAGCTCATCGGGGAACAGCTGGGGCTGTTTTAAAATTTCCCAAAAATCCACAATCAAAACACAATTAGGAAAAATTTTTCTTGACTCGCGTATACGCGCGCAGTATCTTTATAACTTGTGTCTTTACACAAATTAGCCGGTTGCAACGAAGGAGGAAATGACTCGTGGTTCAGTCTAAAAACCCCGATTCCACCAGCCGTTATAGGACCCGCCGGAGCTTCGCAAAGATTCCTGACGTAATGGACGTCCCTAATCTTATTGCAATCCAAACGGAAAGCTTCAAAAAGTTCGTGGACGAAGGTCTTACCAATGCCTTCAACGACATTAGTCCTATCGAATCAAGCACTAAGGATATGTGCGTTGAATTCGGTAAGCACGAATTCGGCGAGCCTAAGTATAGCGTAGACGAGTGCAAGGAACGTGATGTTTCCTATCAGGCACCGTTGTTTGCTGAAATTCGCTTTATCAATCGTGAGACGGGTGAGATCAAAGAGCAAGACGTCTTTATGGGCGACTTCCCTCTGATGACGCCACGCGGTACCTTCATTATTAATGGTACTGAGCGTGTTGTAGTATCTCAGCTTGTTCGTTCCCCAGGTGTGTACTTCTCGTCGGAACGCGACAAGACGTCTGACAAAACCATTTACAACGCAAAGGTAATTCCTTCGCGTGGTGCATGGCTTGAATTCGAAACCGACAAGCGCGACGTACTTTCCGTACGTATCGACCGTAAGCGTAAGCAGCCTGCTACGCTGCTTTTGCGCGCACTGGGCATTGCAGAAACCCGCGAAGAAATCATCGAACTTCTGGGCGATTCTGAAATGGTCATCCGCACGCTTGATCGCGACCCTGCTACCACCAAGGAAGAATCCTTAATCGAGCTCTACCGTCGCTTCCGTCCCGGTGAGCCTCCTACGATCGATTCTGCTCGTACGCTGCTTGATGGCTTGTTTTTCAACCCACAGCGCTACGACTTGGCAAAGGTCGGTCGCTATAAGATCAACAAGAAGCTTGGCTTTGATCCTGAAAACGACAATTCCACTCTCACCCAGGAAGACATCATCGAAACCATGCGCTATATCGTAGCGTTGCATGATGGCGAAGAGGGTTACCAGACCGACGACATTGACCACTTTGGCAATCGTCGTATCCGCACGGTAGGAGAGTTGATCCAAAACCAGTTCCGTATTGGTCTGTCTCGTATGGAGCGCGTGGTACGCGAACGTATGAGTATGCAGGAGCCAGACGACATCACTCCTCAGAGCTTGGTTAACATTCGTCCTATCGTTGCTGCTATTAAAGAATTCTTCGGTTCTTCGCAGCTTTCTCAGTTCATGGACCAGTCCAACATCGCAGCTGGGGTAACGCATAAGCGCCGTCTGTCTGCTTTGGGTCCTGGTGGTTTGTCTCGTGAACGTGCAGGCTTCGAAGTTCGCGACGTTCATACTTCTCACTATGGTCGTATGTGCCCCATTGAGACCCCTGAAGGTCCTAACATTGGTCTTATTGGTTCGCTTGCAACCTATGCTCGCGTTAATCCATACGGCTTCATTGAGACCCCATACCGCCGTGTAATCGACGGTAAGGTTACCGACGATGTTGACTACCTCACCGCAGACGAGGAAGAAAAGTACACCATCGCTCAGGCTAACGAAACCTTCAATCCTGAAACGCGCGAATTTGGCCACTTCGAAAATGGCGAATTCGTTAAGGCAAGCCGCGTTCTGTGTCGTACGAAGGACTCTCAGGGTAACTTCGGTGAAGCAGCGGACATGCCTGTTGAAACCGTAAACTACATGGACGTTTCGCCTCGTCAGATGACCTCTGTTGCAACGTCTTTGATTCCGTTCCTCGAGCACGACGACGCAAACCGCGCACTCATGGGCTCTAACATGCAGCGCCAGGCAGTGCCTCTGCTTCGTCCTAATGCGCCACTTGTTGGTACTGGCATCGAGCATCGCATCGCTGTTGACTCTGGCGAAGTTTTGGTTGCTCAAAACGCTGGTGTGGTTGACTACGTTGACGGTCAGACCATCATCATCGAACGCGAAGACGGTGAATACGACGAATACCTTATTCCTAAGTTCCAGCGCTCCAACCAGTCTGGCTGCATGAACCACAAGCCGCTGGTTCGTAAGGGTGACAAGGTATTCCAGGGCGACGTTTTGGCTGACGGTCCTTCTTGCGACAAGGCTGAACTTTCCCTCGGTCAGAACCTCATGGTTGCTTACATGCCATGGGAAGGCTACAACTACGAGGACGCTATCATCGTTTCCGAACGTGTAGTTGCAGAAGACCTGCTGACCTCTATTCATATTGCTGAATACGAAATTGACGCACGCGACACCAAGCTTGGTCCTGAGGAAATCACGCGTGAAATCCCCAATATCTCTGAGGATATGATTTCTGACTTGGATTCCGATGGCATTATTCGCGTGGGCGCTGAAGTATTCCCTGGCGATGTTCTGGTAGGCAAGGTTACCCCTAAGGGCGAAACCGAACTTACCGCAGAAGAGCGTTTGCTCCGTGCAATCTTCGGTGAAAAGGCACGCGAAGTTCGCGATACCTCTTTGAAGGTTCCTCATGGTGCAGGTGGCCGCGTAATTAACGTGGTTCGTTCTTCCCGTGCAAACGGTGACGAACTGGCACCAGGTGTTAACGAACTGGTTCGTGTATTCGTTGCTCAAAAGCGTAAGATTCAGCAGGGCGACAAGCTTTCTGGTCGTCATGGTAACAAGGGTGTTATTTCCCGCGTTTTGCCTGTTGAGGATATGCCTTACTTGGCAGACGGTACGCCAATCGATGTTATTTTGAACCCACTGGGTGTACCTTCTCGTATGAATGTTGGTCAGTTGCTTGAAAACCACCTTGGTTGGGCAGCTCTTTGGGGCTGGTCAGATGAGGAAGACTCTGACGAAATCGTAGAGGGTCCAATTCACGTAGCAACGCCAGTATTCGACGGCGCTACCGAGGAAGAAATTTCCGACGTAATTCTTAAAGCTAACCGCAACCTGGTGAACATCAACAAGAAGAAGTATGGCGAACATTTCCGTATGGATATGATTCCTCAGCTTTCTCGCACGGGTAAGACCTGGCTCTATGATGGCCGCACGGGCGAACGTTTCCGTGAGCCAATTACCTGTGGTCAGACTTACATTTTGAAACTGGGTCACTTGGTTGACGACAAGATTCATGCACGTTCGACTGGTCCTTACAGTCTTATCACCCAGCAGCCTCTGGGCGGCAAGGCTCAGTTCGGTGGCCAGCGCTTCGGCGAAATGGAAGTTTGGGCACTGTATTCCTACGGTGCATCTAACGTACTTCAGGAAATCCTGACCATTAAGTCCGACGACACTTCCGGACGTGTTAAGTCCTACGAAGCAATTGTTAAGGGCGAGTCCATCCCTGCACCTGAGGTTCCTGAATCCTTCAAGGTTCTTATCAAGGAAATGCGCTCTTTGTGCTTGAACGTTGAATTGGAAGGTCATCAGCACCAGACCATCGACGTTACTCACGAGCCTGAAGAGGAAGCACCTGAAATGTTGGGTACCGCACGCACAAGCGAAGATAAGCCTATGAGCGAAGATGATTTGCTGGGCTCTATCACCGCTGAATTGGGCGATTTGATGGGCGGCACCTCAGAAAAGAATTCAGTAAATGACCTTATCGGTGAGGGAGAGGAGATGTAAATGAGCGAATTTGATGTAAACAACTTTGACGCTATCCGTATCTCTCTTGCGAGCGCGGAAGATATCCGTGGTTGGTCTCGTGGCGAGGTCAAGAAGCCTGAAACTATCAACTATCGTACGCTCAAGCCTGAAAAGGACGGCTTGTTCTGCGAAAAGATTTTCGGCCCTACGAAGGACTGGGAGTGCGCTTGCGGTAAGTACAAGCGCATCCGCTTCAAGGGTATTGTCTGCGAACGCTGCGGTGTTGAAGTAACCCGCTCTAAGGTTCGCCGTGAACGCATGGGCCACATTGAGCTTGCGGCTCCTGTAAGCCATATTTGGTACTTCAAGGGTTCTCCTTCTCGTTTGGGTTATCTTTTGGATATTCCTCCTAAGGAGTTGGAGAAGGTCCTTTATTTCGCATCTTCCATCATCACTTCTGTTGATAAAGAAGCTCGCGAAGAGGATGTAGAAGAGCTCCGCGACGAGCTTTCTGCAGACTTGGAAGAATTGGATGCAGAACGCGATCGTCTTATCGAGGCAACGCGTCGTCTTTCTGTTGACTATGTTCCTGAAGAGGACGAATTCGTTGATGATATCGACGAAGACGAGCGCATGACTCCCGAAGAAGTTGAAGAAGAAATTGCAGACATCTACGAGGAGTTCAACGAGCGCAAGGCACTGCGCACCGAAGCTCTGGAGGCATTCCTGAAGATTGAGCCAAAGCAGCTCGTATCTGATGAAGCCCTCTATCGTGAAATGCGCTTGAACTACTCTGACTACTTCAAGGGTGGTATGGGTGCAGAAGCAATTCGCGATCTGCTCGACGCAATCGATTTGGAAGCTACCGCTGAAGAATTGCGTGAGGTAGTAGCAACGGGCAAGGGCCAGAAGCGCACCAAGGCTATCAAGCGCTTGAAGGTAGTAGATGCTTTCTTGCATTCTTCCAACAAGCCAAGCGACATGATTCTGGATGTAATTCCCGTTATTCCTCCAGATCTGCGTCCTATGGTTCAGCTCGATGGTGGTCGTTTCGCAACGTCTGACCTGAACGATTTGTATCGCCGCGTAATTAACCGTAACAACCGTCTGAAGCGCCTCTTGGATCTTGGTGCACCTGAGATCATCGTGAACAACGAAAAGCGCATGCTTCAGGAAGCGGTAGACTCTCTGTTTGACAACGGTCGTCGTGGTCGTCCGGTAACGGGTCCTGGTAACCGTCCTCTGAAGTCCTTGTCCGATATGCTCAAGGGTAAGCAGGGTCGTTTCCGTCAGAACCTGTTAGGTAAGCGTGTTGACTACTCTGGCCGTTCGGTAATCGTTGTTGGCCCTACCTTGAAGCTGCATCAGTGCGGTTTGCCTTCTCAGATGGCACTCGAACTGTTTAAGCCATTCGTAATGAAGCGCTTGGTTGAGCTCGAGTATGCTGCCAACATTAAGGCTGCTAAGCGTGCGGTTGATCGTGGCGCAAGCTATGTTTGGGACGTTTTGGATCAGGTTATTACCGAGCATCCTGTTCTCCTGAACCGCGCACCTACCTTGCACCGTTTAGGTATTCAGGCATTCGAGCCAGTACTGGTAGAAGGTAAAGCAATTAAGCTGCACCCCTTGGTATGTACGGCATTTAACGCTGACTTCGACGGTGACCAGATGGCAGTTCATGTGCCATTGGGTAACGAAGCTCAGGCTGAAGCTCGCGTTTTGATGCTTTCTGCTAACAACATCAAATCTCCTGCTCACGGTCGTCCTTTGACGGTACCTACTCAGGACATGATCATCGGTCTGTATTACCTGACCGCTGCTCGTGACGGGTTCCCTGGCGAGGGTCGTGCATTTATCGACTTCAACGATGCGATGAACGCCTACGATGCTCGCGCAGATCTTGACCTGCAGGCAAAGATTTGGGTTCGTTTGACTAAGGACGCCATCGTTGCAACTTCTTTTGACAACATGGTTGAGCATAAGAAGGGCGAGCGCATTGAGACCACTATTGGTCGTATTACCTTCAATGCCGTTTTGCCTGACGACTATCCTTACTTGAACTTTGAAATGAATAAGAGCGAGATCAGTCACCTCGTTGAGGATTGCTGTAATCGCTACACCACCTCTGAGATGGAACCCATCCTGGACGGTTTGAAGAGCGCTGGTTTCCATTACGCAACACGCGCTGGTTTAACTGTTTCTGTTTACGACGCTACGATTCCTCCCGAGAAGGGCGAAATCTTGGCAGAGGCAGACGAGAAAGTTGCTGCTATCGACGAAGACTACGAAATGGGTCTTATGTCTGACGAGGAACGTCATAAGCAGGTTGTTGACATCTGGAATGCTGCTAACGAAGAAGTTGGCGATGCTATGGCAGCGAACTTCGACAAGTTCAATCCCATTTACATGATGGCATTCTCTGGTGCTCGAGGTAACATTAAGCAGATTCGTCAGCTTGCTGGTATGCGTGGCCTTATGTCTGACCCTAAGGGCGAAATTATTGACCGTCCTATTAAGGCAAACTTCCGTGAAGGCCTCTCCGTACTGGAATACTTCATTTCTACGCACGGTGCTCGTAAGGGTCTGGCTGACACGGCACTCCGTACGGCTGACTCTGGTTACCTTACTCGTCGTTTAGTTGACGTTGCACAGGACGTTATCATTCGCGAACTCGACTGCGGTACGAATGACGGTGTTGAATGCGCTCTTATCAACGTAAAGGGCGAAATCGATGATTCCTTAGTAGGTCGTTGCTTGGCTGAGCCTGCAGTAAGCGAAGAGACGGGCGAAATCATCATGGAGGCTGGCGAATATCCTTCCTCCGTTGCTGAACTTCAGCGTCTCTACGATGCGGGTGTTCGCAAGATTAAGCATCGTGCTGTTATGACCTGCCATGCAGAACATGGCATTTGCCAGAAGTGCTACGGTTGGGACTTGGCAACGTCGCGTCCGGTAAACATCGGCACGGCAGCTGGTATTATTGCTGCTCAGTCCATTGGCGAGCCTGGTACGCAGTTGACGATGCGTACGTTCCACTCTGGCGGTGTTGCAGGTGAAGACATCACTCACGGTCTGCCTCGTGTAACCGAGCTCTTTGAGGCTCGCAAGCCTAAGGGCCAGGCTGTTTTGGCAGAAATTGCTGGCACCTTACAGATTGTGGGCGACAAGAATAGCAAGACCCTGACCATCCATGACCAGGAAGGTAACATTCGCGAGTATGTTGTTTCCGCTCGTGCTCAGATGTTCCCTGGTGTAACCGATGGTTGTGAAGTTGAGGTTGGCCAGCAGCTGACCAAGGGTTCTGTTAACCCTCATGACTTGCTGCGTTTGACCGATCCTAACACCACGCTTCGTTATATCGTTGATCAGGTTCAGGATGTATACGTATCCCAGGGTGTAGACATTAACGACAAGCACATCGAAGTTATTGCTCGTCAGATGCTTCGCAAGGTTGCCGTTATTGATCCAGGTGATTCCGATTACTTGCCAGGACGCCAGGTTAACCGCTTCGAATTCGAAAAGGTTGCAAACGACTTGGTACTGGAAGGCAAGAATCCTCCTGTGGGCCAGCCTTTGCTGTTGGGTATTACTAAGGCATCCTTGGCAACCGATTCGTTCTTGTCTGCAGCATCCTTCCAGGAAACCACTAAGGTTCTGACTGACGCTGCAATTGAGGGCAAGGTTGATACGCTTCAGGGCTTGAAGGAAAACGTTATTATCGGTAAGCCTATTCCTGCTGGTACTGGCCTTAAGCGTTACCACGATGTGGGTCTTACCTACAAGGGTGTTCCTGTGGATAAGATGGATGGCGATCGTCTGCCTGATTCTGCTCCTGAAGCATTGCGCGAGATTGAAGACTTGCTGCCTCAGCCTCAGGATTGGTCTTTGGATGAAGGTTACCTGGGTTCTGGTTCCGATTACGCAAGCTACTTTGCTTCCATCGCAGGTGGTTATCGCAACAGCAACCTTTCTGATGAAGATGCTCGTCTCTACATTTATGACGACTTGGGCGTTTCTCAGCGTTGGGCTAACAAGTTCTCCGAGGCTGGCATTGAAACCGTTGCCGACTTGGTAGGTCACACCGAAGACGAACTTTTGCGCATCGAAGGCATTGGCACCAAGGCCATTGAGGAATTGAAGGCTGGTCTTGAAGCACATGGTTTGTCTCATGTGATTGAGGACGACTTAACCGCTTCTCGCGATGATATGAGCCAGCTGCTCGATATGGTGTTCTCGCCCGATGACACCGTTTTGATTGGCGGCGATCATCCTGCGACTTTCAACACCGAAGGTGAAGACATGTTGGGTGAAGCTCTTCCTCCACGTTCTTACCAGCGTAACTTGGAAGAACTTGATGCGCTGTTAGGTTCAACGGATCTGGGCTTTAACCTTACGGGATCGGAAGAAGAGGCTTCTTCTGATGCCGAGAATGAGCAGTAGTTGCAAATTCCTGCTTAAGCGCAAAACATATCAAACTAAAGTGCCCTTCTTTATCGGAAGGGCACTTTTGTATAGGGGTGCGCAGAGAGCACGAAAAACAAAGTATAGAATACAGATAGTAAATGACAGAGTGTGGCAAAGGGGAGTAGAGCATGCCATCAACTTTATTTAAGGACATAAATCTTATCGACGCGAATGGGGTGCATACGCCTCACGCGTACGTGGGTGTGCGTGATGGAGTTATCGACTATGTTGGAAAGCTGGATCCCCTTGCAAGCCAAGATGGTCCATCGGACGATCCATTGGATGGTCTAACAAACGGTCTGTCGGACGGGCTAACGAATGATCTTTCCGACGGTCTATCGAACGGTCCGTCGGACGGGCTATCGGATTCTTTAGCTTCTGCGCGCTCTTACGAGGAAACCTATGATGGCAGAGGCAAAATCCTCATGCCGGGTCTTTATAATGCGCACTCTCATGTACCAATGACTTTACTTCGTGGTTTGGGTGAAAACCTTCCTTTGGATCAATGGCTCAATGATGCAATTTTTCCCTTTGAGGCATTGATGACCGACAAAGATTCGTATTATGCGACGTTAGCAGGCTTTGCGGAGATGATTCGATTCGGAGTGGTTTCCTGTACCGACATGTACTACCATTCGGAAGCTCGCGCGAAGGCGATTATTGAATCAGGTATCAAATGCAACTTAGGCCATAGTGTTCTCGATTTTGACCCAGACATTTCGTACGATCAAATCCCTGAAGCTGCAAAAAATGAGGAGCTCTTTAAGGAATATCACGGCGCAGGAGAGGGAAGACTTCTCATTGATTTTAACTTGCATGCAGAATATACCTCTACAGAGAAGGTCGTAGAAGGACTCGCTCAAGCGGCAGAACAAGCGGGAGTTCGTATGCAGGTTCATGTTGCGGAAACGGCTTCTGAGGTGGAGGGTTGCAAGGAACGTCATGCTGGGAAAACGCCCGTGGAGTATTTGGCTGATTGTGGACTGTTTGACGTTCCCGCTACTGCAGCTCATTGCGTTTGGTTGACCGAAAATGATCGACGAATTCTAGCAGAAAAGAAGGTATTTGTTGCAACGTGTCCTGCGTCAAACGCCAAACTGGGAAGTGGAATTGCTCAGGTAAAGGCAATGCTGGAAGCAGGCATAACGGTGGCGCTTGGCACTGATGGTGTCGCAAGTAATAATGCACATAACATGTTTAGGGATATGTATTTGCTCGCCCTTATGGAGCGGGCGCATAACCATACGCCATTAGGTCTAACCTCTTCGGAAATCATACAGATTGCAACCCGCAACGGTGCACTATCTCAAGGTCGTGAAGATTGTGGCGATGTGAAAGTTGGCAATCGGGCGGATTTGGTGGTGCTTGCATCAGATACTCCTTGGATGGTTCCTTGCGACGATTTAACAGGTGCTCTGGTTTACTCAGCGCAGGGTAGTGACGTGGTTCTCACTATGGTTGATGGCAAAGTGCTCTATAAAGATGGCATGTATACCACAATTGATATTGAGCGTGCCTTAGCAGAGGTAACTGCTTCACGTAACCGCATTATGGCGCAACTCTAACAATGCGTCTGAAAATGTGTCAGAAAATGTGACAAGATTTGCGGCTGAGTTTGCGGCGAAGTCCGTGACTGAAAATGCGCTAGAACATGCGGCGAAGTTCGTGCGGAATGCGCGGCAAAATCTGCGGCGGAATACGCGGCAAAATCTGCTTGGTATTAATTACCGCAACTTTATCATTTGTACCGATAATTTCCCTATCCCTAGTAGGTGAGGTATCCTAATAGGGTATGTGAAAATCGAGAGGGATTAACCGTATGAAAACCTATTTGTCCGATGATCGCCCGCAGCCAGAAAGCCAAATTGGTGCGGCTTTGGAATCGCTTGCTCACACCATCCATGAGCGTCGCGATGCAGGTGAAAAAAGCTATACCTATCGCCTTTTGATGGGCGATTTAGACAAGTTGTTGAAGAAGCTTGTAGAAGAAGCTCATGAAACTACATTGGCAGCAAAAGACATTGCTGCTTTAGACGCTGTCGCGGCGGCAAAGCCTGACGCTGTGGATGAGAAACTCCGTAGTGCAGAAGTGGATCACCTCCGTTACGAGGCGGGAGATGTGGTGTATCACCTGATGGTGCTTTTGGAGCGCTGTGGTATTTCGCTTGATGAATTCGCCGCAGAAATGAATTCGCGTATGACTGAGGATGAAATTTCGTTACGTCAAGGCGTGGTGCTTTTGAAGCCCGAACACATTAATCGCGGACACCACGAAGAATAGGGGACAACAATGGCAAAATTATTTGGAACTGACGGCGCTCGAGGTGTCGCCAATACTGAACTGACGTGTGATATCGCTTTTAAGCTTGGTCAAGCAGCAGTTGAATTCCTAGGAAAGACCATTGTTGTTGGTAAAGATACACGTCTTTCCGGCGACATGCTGGAATGTGCTCTCAACGCGGGTATTATGAGCCGCGGGGGAACTGTGTTAGCGGCGGGCATTATCCCAACGCCTGGTGTTGCGTTCTTAACGCGCGAATTATACGCAGATGGTGGCGTGGTTATTTCTGCCTCCCATAATCCTCCAGAGTACAACGGCATTAAATTTTTCGATGGACAAGGCTTTAAACTGCCCGACGAAGTGGAAGCTTCTCTTGAAACCTTTGTTGAGGCGGGTGGAACTCCCATCGATCAGCTGCCCGCAGGTGACGAAGTGGGCGTTATTGTTCCAGTAGAAAATGCATGCGAGTTGTACATCAATCATGCGGTGTCTTTAGTTCGTGGCGAGGGACTTTCATTTGAGGGCGTAAAGGTTGCTCTCGATACTGGTCACGGAGCTGCATCGCTTACCACCGCGCATGCGTTGGAAGAATTAGGTGCCGAAGTTGTAGTAATAAACGACGACTTTACCGGTACCGACATCAACGTAGAATGCGGTTCAACTCATCTCGAGCCTTTGAAAAACCTTATGGCAGCAACACACGCCAATATCGGTATTGCGCATGATGGCGATGCCGATCGTGTTATGTTCGTAGATGAGCTTGGCAATGAAATCGATGGCGATGTCGTAGAAGCGGTCTGCGCTATTGACTTAAAAGAACGCGGCGAACTTCCTGGCAACACCGTCGTTTCAACCGTTATGTGCAATTTAGGCTTTGTGAAGGCTATGGAAGCTGCAGGCATTGAAGTTATTCAAACTCAGGTAGGCGATCGCTATGTATTGCAGAAGCTGCGCGAAGGTGGTTTTGTGCTCGGCGGCGAACAGAGCGGCCATATGATCTTCCTGAAGCACAACTCAACAGGAGATGGCCTTATTACGGCATGTCAGTTTCTGTCTGCATGCTTAAGGAAAGGGGCTGCGGTTTCTGAGGTCGCAAGTGTTATGCAACGTTTCCCTCAGGAGCTTATAAATGTTTGCGTTACTGATAAACATGCGGTTACCAATAATGAAGTGGTGGCCAAAGCAATTGAGGAGGGCGCTGACGAGTTAGGATCGAGCGGACGTATTCTCGTCCGTCCTAGCGGAACCGAGCCTCTGGTGCGCGTTATGGTTGAAGCACCCACGCACGATCAGGCTCATGAGGTTGCTGCGAAAATTGCCAATGTTATTGAAGCGGAGCTTGGCGCGTAAAACTTTATGCATGGAAGAAAATAATAAAGCCCACCAGGTGTTCAAAGTATCACTTGGTGGGCTTCTTTTTTCTTGCTTAGTGGGTTTCTTTTTGCCCTGTAACTTTTTGGGTTATAGGAAAAAATGTGTTGCTAGTACTTAGTCCCAATCATGTCTAAAAGCA
>ENA-OPBF01000103-OPBF01000103.1-human-gut-metagenome-genome-assembly--contig:-NODE-103-length-68597-cov-2.623851_pt1 | contig 68597 bp, 64 predicted proteins | sample MGYA00241067_ERZ501450 | MGnify/ENA primary metagenome ERZ501450 (study PRJEB25962, sample SAMEA2042516) | human gut metagenome | biome: human gut; feature: human-associated habitat; material: faeces... | reverse complement strand
TTGATTTATCTAAAAAAGATTTTATTTATTTTCTTGACATTTTACCGAATGACTTTCTTTAGGAGTTTTACTGTTTCTCTTTCAATAATGACTTCTTTTAAATTCTTGAATCTCTCTTCATATTTTTGTTCTACTACAGAAGTGTCATTTTTTAATATTGCAGCTACTAAATAATCAACCGCATAATGATAAGATAATGTTTCATCATTAGAACCCAAAGTACTTAAAGCTGGCGTCACTATTTTTGACTGTAATAAATTTGTTCCACCAATAATAGAGACATCATCTGGAACTTTAATGCCATGAGCATTTAAACACAACAGACCACCAATTGCTATATCATCATTAGCATAAACAATTGAATCTATATCACCTTGACGAATATATTCTATCATTGTTTTTGTAACCTCATAACCGGCTTCATAAGTACTTGCTTCTGCATAAAACATTTTATTTTCATCAATACAAATATGGGCATTATCTAATGATTGTAAATAATTTTCTAATCTTCTAATTGAGCCTAATGTATCTAAAGCACCTAATACCAATGCAATTTTATGAAATCCATGTGAAATAAAATATTCTGTAATTGTACATGTTTTATTAAATTTTGGTAAAGATGTGACATAGTCTCCCTTGATTTCTCTTCCCATGACAACGATTGGAAAGTCAGGTGAAGCGTATTGAAGTATAAAATCATCATCAATATTCATTGTATAAATAATGGCACCAGCAGCACGATGCTCAGAAATATATTTTTTAGCTGTATGATCATGTTTTAAATATGTTGTTGTAATGAGCAAATCAAAATTATGATAAGCAACTCTTCTTTGAATAAAATCAATCACCTTAGAAAAGAATGGTCTAGATGCGTCTTCAACAACAAGCAAAATAAGCTGAGAATGTCCTTGTTGTAAATCAACAGCAAGTCCATTCTTCACATATCCTAACTCTTTTGCAGCATTAAGAACGAGAGTTCTTGTTTCTTCTTTAATTTTAGAATTTCCATTTAAAGCCATGGAAACAGTTGATACTCCTAAATTTAATTTTTTTGCGATATCTTTAATTGTTACCATATAATCACCTAATTTCTCTAGTAATAGTCATTATATCATAACTCTTTTTATTTATCCTCTTTTTTATTCATCTATACTTGCATTTTCTTCTTTTAAAAGTTGTTTATCATACATTTTGACAAATGGGAAGAGAATCACAACGTCTACAGCAAACATAATCAACCACATGAATATTGTTTTCACGTCTCCTGTTGATAAAAATAGATTTAAAATGCCTGGACAAGTAAATGGTAAACTTATATAAATACTTCCCACAATGCCTGAATCCATTAATAAATAGGCAGCGGTACACATAATGACATTACATATCATAATAGGTAATGCTAAGAGAACGTTCATAACAATTGGTACACCAAATGTTAATGGTTCATTAATGTTAAATAAATCTGGAACCAACGCAAGTTTACGTAATGACTTTAACTGTGCTGATTTTGCGACTAAAAAGAACACTAACATCATAGCTGGATAAGACATCCAGTTCCCAAATATCGTCATAAATGCACCTGCCAAAGGTGTTGGAGATCCTTGACCAGTCATAATAAATTGCGCATTAATGGCTAAATTAGCAGTTGTAATAGGTGTGAGAACTGATCCAACCAAATTGTTTCCATGAATCCCCATAAACCAAAATAAACTCAATAATATACTAATCATAATGACTGATGGTAATGAGCCAGATGCTGATAAAAGTGGTTGAATAATTGCATAAATTAATTTACAAAGATTTGAATCCATCACATTCAAACTGATAATATTTAAAACTAAGAAAAGTAATGTAGAGATTGTAAATGGAATTAATGCCTCAAAAGGTGCAGAAACATTAGGTGGTACTTGCTCTGGTAATTTGATTTTAAAATTTTTCACTTTACAAAATCTATAGATCTCACAAACAACAAATGCAACAATTATTGCATAGAACATACCTACACCACCTAAGTTACCACAAGAAATAATAGTTCCTAGTGTTTTATCAGTGAAGGGTGCAGCAGAAGTTAAAAAGAAAATAAATAGTGAACAAAATCCAGCTGCTAATTTATCAATTGCATAATCTTTTGCTAATTCATAAGCGACTCCAAAAGCAACATAAACAGCAATAAAGTTAATTGTCAAATTAAATACTGGCAATAAGACACCACCATTCGCTGTTGCCCAAGCTTTCCATGACAATAAGAAAGAATAAAAGAAATTCGTTGGTTCCAATGTTGATGGTACAGGTGGTTGTGCTAATAAACAAAAGATACCACCAACAATCATAAACGGAATTGTAAACATCATTGCATTTTTAACAGCAGTTAGATGTTTATTATTATTCAATGCGTTTGAAATGGGTAATAATAAGTTTGTCAATTTTTCAGTTAATGCTTCCATATAAATTCCTCCCTAATTATTTTGAAACGTTTCACAATTATAATATACACACTCTGTAATCGTTTGTCAATTTATTTTGAAACGTTTCAACATATTTTTAAAAAAATAACATCTTTTGATGTTATTTCCTTATCGTTTGAATAGCAATACACCCAGGTCCACCTTGAGTAATAAATGCTGGAGATAAATCGTATATTTCAATAGCAACATTTTCAAAGACAGCTCGGATTTGTTCCATTGCTGATTTCGCTTGTTCAAGCACTCCTGCATGTGAAATATAAATTTTATAATTTTCGTTAATTCCATTATCCTGAAAGTATTTAATAATTTCTTTAATAGCACTTTTGAATGTTTTTTTCATGGCAAATTTTTCAAGTCTTTTTGCATCCTTAGTTTTTGTCATAATAGGAGTAATACGTAACATACCACCAACAGTTGCAGCCAATGGAGTTAATCTACCACCTCTTTTTAAGAAACCAAAATCTTGTGGAATTAAAAATGAAACTTCACCTGCAATACTTTTATAGAGTTCTTTCTTGATATCTTCTAATGAAAGTCCTTCATCCCTTAAACGGACAGCTTTTTCTACTAAATATCTTTGCGGTCCACATAAAGTCATAGAATTCATGACATGTATATGCTCTGGATGATCCATACTTTCTTTAACTCCCAATGTACTCTGATAAGTTCCAGATAACCCATCTGCCATATTAATGACAAGAAGTTCTTCATCTGGATACTTTTCAAACACTTCCATTGTCACTCCTATTGCAGGTTGTGATGATGTAGGAACATGTCCTTGTTTCACTATTTCAATAAATTCTGAACTTTGAATGTCCACATATTCTTGATAGTTTTTATGATCTACCATAACATTTAGGGGTAATACATCAATACCAATCTTTTTTCCTTCTTCAGGTGAGTATAATGAACCTGTATCTGTAATAATTTTCATAATCTATCTCCTCATATTCTTCCTCTTATGTATACGTTACCAAATCTGTCGGATAATGTCAATATTAATATAGTTTTGATTACTACATAGAGTAGAGGTAATCCCTTTTAATGATATGTAATTATTAACGTGACTTTAAATAAAAACTTATTATACTTTCACCAATAAATAAGTATACTAGGATATATGATAAGTGAAGAATCTTATGAGATTGTCAAATATACATTTGTATGAACATAAAAATTATGATTAATATATATATAATATCATATTATTATTTATATTATTTTTGTTGTGTGTTATTATTTAGATAAGAGAGGTGAATGTTATGTTAACATTTATAAGAAAGGTTTACCATAACAGAAAGAAAGAATATCATTTACTACTTATCATTCTTATATTTCTTTCTGCATTTGAGTTTAGTTTTCTGGCAATGTATGATGCTTTTACACATTTTGAGTTTCCGATTGAAACAAGAGCATCACTCAATGCTATACCCGCTTTACCTGCATTCATTGCCTTTATTTTGAGTGCTTTTGTCACAAAATATTTCATTATCAATAAAAAACAAGAATTTTCTATTCTCTTATTATCAGGAAGGTCACCTAAAGATTTATTTACTTACCTTATGATTCAATTTGGAGGTCTCACTGCTATAGCCTTTCTTATTGGAATTGCTTTAGGAAATGGTATTATGTATATCATTAATTATACATTATCAGGAACATCATCAGTTCAGATGAACTACCAGGTACCGACAGTTATTCTTTATAACTTCTGTTTTGTTATTTTCACACTTCTTGTTATTCTTGCAATAAGTGCACATCAATTTGTACGTTTAGACACTGATCTTGCAAAATATGTTTCTCATAAATCTGTTTTAGCTAAACCACCATATAAACCTCAAATGAGTGCAATTCATAAAAAGAAGACACCTATTTTTTCAATCATTATTTCCTGTTTTATTGTCTTTTTAACAGTGCAATCGTTATTTCAATTAATGAATTCTGATTTATCATTTCAAAATCTCTTAATGTCATTTGTTTATGCATTAGCTGGCATTATTTTAATAGTTAATACAACGATTCCACTTATATATGATTTAATGCATAATTCAATACTATTAAAACACCCTATTTTGATGAATGGTCTATCACATTTCAGTGAATTTTCAAGAGTTATGGCAACATTAATGAATTTAAATGTCTGTATTATTCCTATTATTATCTTCTTATTATTTTTCTCATCATATAACCCTGTAGTTGCAGCCATTGTTTTTCCATGTTTTTTGATGACAATTATCATGATTGGTTTATGTTTTCTACTCCGATTCACTATATATGATCATGAACAAAGAATGCCATTAGCCACTTATTATGCTATTGGTTATAGTCCCCAAAAATTAAAATTAATTTTAATCATTAAGAATTTGCTTTTTCTGATATTAGTTATAATTATTCCATTTCTTTTTTTAGGTGAACTCTTATATAAGTCATATTTAGAAAATTTATTAAGTATTTCAACAATTATAGGCATTGCTGTTTCTTATTTCTGTATTTATATGGCTATTATGATATATATTTTTATAAAAGAAAGAATAACTTTAAAGGAGGTTACGAATAATGTCAAATATCTTAATAGAGGCCAATAATATTACAAAGGTTTATGACCCAGATATATTTTTGAAACGTGGTAAAAATATTTATGCATTAGATAATGTAAATTTTGTTTTAGATGAAGGTGATTTTATTTGTATTATGGGACCTTCTGGTTCTGGAAAAAGCACACTTCTTAATTGTTTATCTACACTTGATAAAATATCAAGTGGAAGTATCAGAATCATGAACAAGGATATTTCAACACTTAATAAAAATGAATTATGTCAATTTAGATATGAGTATTTAGGTTTTGTATTTCAGGATCATAATCTCATTTCCTATCTTTCAGTTTTTGACAATATTGCATCACCTGCAATGTTGGCTAAAGAAAATCCAAAAACACTTCAAAATAGAGTTGTTGAAATTGCTCGAGACTTAGAAATAGAAGATTTACTTGATAAATTCCCTAATGAATGTTCAGGTGGAGAATGTCAAAGAATTGCTATTGCCCGTGCATTAATTAATCAACCTAAAATTCTTGTTTGTGATGAACCAACTGGTAATCTAGACTCCAAGAACTCGCATAAAGTTCTCAAAATTTTATCTCATTTAAATCAAACTGGGACAACGATTCTTCTTGTTACTCATGATGCAATGATCGCAAGCTATGCAAAGACAATGATGTATCTTTATGATGGTGGTATTCAAACAGTCATTCATAAACATCAAGATACTCAGATTGAATTCTTTAAAAATATTAATAGTATTACTACACAAGATAGCTTATTAAAAGAATTTTCTCAAGATGTTTTGCCAGAAAATGATTTACAAGAAACTTATGAAGAAGATGCAATTCCAGCAATAGCTATTCAGGATACAAAAAAAGAATTTGTTTCTCGTCAAAGTTTTTATATTATTATAGATGGTCAACCTTATGATAAAGATCGTGAAAGACATAATACACCTCTTCATATCAATGGAACAATTGTGAGATATCGCAATCAAAAAAATGATGATATCCAATTTGATTTATCTTCAGTACAAGAAATCAGTCTTAATTTAAAAGCACGCTTTGTCAACTTTGGATTATTTAGTCAATATACATTTTCAGTATTGGTTGATCTTAAAACTGCTGAAGGTACGTATTTATGGAAAGCCAAAAATCAGGATGATTTCATAAACATTATTCAATATTTTCATCAATTACAGATTCCTATTGATGATCCTAGAAAAATCGAAGAAGCTTACAAGAAATATCCAAAAGAATATGAACGTACTAAATACTTTCAAAGAACTCATAAAGATTTAATAAAGTATGGTGAAGCAGAAAGTATTAATGGTGTATCTGCAACTAAATTTAAATAATACCTTTAGAAAAAGACATATTCAATGATATGTCTTTTCATATACTAGAGATAAAAATTATCATTAAATGATTTAATCATGTCATTTACTTAATAGCAAGGTTTCTCATAATAATTCAAGCCATGTTACTTAAACAATACTATCAACAATATCTTCAAAATTTATAGATTTTTTAGAAACTGCTTCATCACTAAATATCCCTACAGTATCCATAATATTTTATTCTGCTTTTATTTTCTTCATGACTCTACTGTAACAGATAGCTATAACAACTCCTTTAGCAATACTTGATATAGAAATAGACCACCAAATTCCATTAAGTGCTAAGAAGGTTGTTGATAAAATCATAACAAGAGGTATTCTTGCCACTGTGAGTACAATGGATACTGAGGAAGGGATAAAGGTTTTTCCAAGCCCATTTAACGCTCCTGCTAAAGTACTTTCTATACACATAAACAATTGTGAAAAAGCGAGTATTTGTAAATAATCTATACCTAAAGGTATAACATCTTTTTCACTAATAAAAATTTGGAATATAAACTGTGGAAATATAAGTAACACAAGCGTTGTAAAAACACCCCATATCATGCAAGTCTTAAGGGCTGAAAAAGTTCCTTTTTTAACTCTTTCTATATTTTCTGCACCATAATTTTGTGCCACAAAGGCATTCAATGCATTTCCAAAGCCTTCTGCACTCATCCAAGATATAGATTCTATCTGCGATCCTACCTTTTGCACTGCAATTGCTACATCCCCATATCCTGCAATGAATCTAGCAATAACCATTGAAATGAAAGTAAAACACATACTTTGTATACCTGTTGGAAATCCTATTTTAATAATCTTCATAAATATAGAGGATGTATTTTTTTGCATGACTCTCATCTCATCAAATAGTATTTTATCTTTTTTAGCATAGTATAACATCAATATCAACACAATTGCCTGGGCAATAACTGTTGCTATAGCAGCTCCCATAACACCCATATGAAGTCCAAATATTAATAATGGATCTAAGACAATATTAATAACCAATCCAATAGCAGTCGCAACAAATGGATGATGACTATTTCCAATAGCAGTCATCAAACTTGTAAATATCTGATTAACAAAATTAATAACAACAAACCCACAAGTAATAATTAGATATATTTCTGCATCTTTAATAACATCAGGTGATGTCAAATGAAAAAATCCTATCATCTGACTATGAAATAATAATGTAATCATTCCATAAATAACTCCAAAAATGATTCCTAACTGAATAGTAGCAGAAGCATATTGAGCAGCATCTTTTTTATTCTGTGAGCCAATTGATTGACCAACACGAACTTGTCCACCCATCTTTGCAAGTGTACTGATACCATTAGATAACCACATATACATCCCAGCACTACCAACAGCAGCAACTGCATTAGCACCGATTCTTCCAATCCAAATCATATCTGTTAAATTGTAAGCCATTTGAATTAAGGATGTTCCCATAATTGGTAATGCTAATTTCATTAAGCTTGAAAATATTGGTCCCTCTAATAAATTAATCTTCTTCTCCATAATATCTCCCTGTAAACAAAAAGATAGATACCTCTATCTTTAGTCTTCTTCAATAACTCCCATAATTTCTAATATTCTATTTAAATCCTTTGTATCAGAATATTTAATTGTAATCGTATTATCATCTACTTTAATTTTTGTACGATATTTTTTTCTTAATAATCCTTCTACATAAACATATTCTTTAGGCTTCTCCTCTTTAGGCTTCGCTTTTCTTGCATCCTGAAGTTTGATACCTTTCACAATATCTTCAACTTCTCTAACAGACAATTCGTTATCAATTGCTTTTTGAGCAACTTCTAAAGCTTTCTTTTCATCTATTGTAATCAATGGTTTAATATGACCCATTGTTAATGTACCTTCTAAAACATAATCTTGTAACTTTTTAGGCATTTTTAAAAGTCTTACTGTGTTTGCAATATGAGCTCTTGATTTTCCAACACGTTTTGATAATTCTTCTTGTGTCAGCTTCAATTTCTTCATCATAGACTGATATGCTTGAGCTTCTTCAATTGCATTTAAGTCTTCTCTTTGAATATTTTCTAATAATGCAATCTCCATCATTTGCTGATCCGAAAAATCAACTATAATAGCTGGAACTTCCTCTAAACCAACAATAGATGCTGCTCTAAAACGTCTTTCTCCAGCAACAATTTCATAGCCCTGAACAGATTCTTTCAAAATAATTGGCTGGAAAATTCCATGTTCTTTGATTGAAACAGCTAACTCATTTAACTTTTCTTCATCAAAATGCTTTCTAGGCTGATATGGATTAGGTCTAATATCTTTTAACTTAACTTCTACCTGGGATAACTGTGGGGCTTTTTTCTCAATAGCACTAATGACTGATTGTAAATCTCCACCTTGTGATGCCTCTCCAAAAATAGCATCCAATCCTTTTCCTAACTTCTTTGTTTTTTTACTTGCTGGCATTACGTTTCACCACTTCCTTAGCTAATTTTGCATATGCTTTTGCACCTTCAGATGTATTATCATAATCAAAGATATTTAATCCTTCAGATGGTGCTTCTGATAATTTAATATTTCTAGGAATGACAACATCATAGACTTTTTCTCTAAAGTATTTTCTCACTTCCTGAGAAACTTCGATACCTAAATTTGTACGTGAATCTAACATTGTTAAAAGAACACCCTCAATAGTTAATTTCTCATTAAAAACTTTTTGTGTTAATAAAATAGTATTAAGTAATTGTGTTAATCCTTCCAATGCATAATATTCACATTGAACTGGTATCAATACTGCATCTGAGGCTGTCAAAGCATTTGTATTTAATAGTCCCAACGCAGGGGGACAATCAATAATTACAAAGTCATAGCGTTCTTTCACTGTTTCCAATGCATTTCTAATTCTTTGTTCTCTACCTGATTTTACTTGTGATAGTTCAATTTCAACACCTGCCAAATCTATATTAGCAGGAACTATATCTAAATTTTTTACATCTGTAGAAATAATAATGTCTTTTAATGGTGTACTTTGTGTAATTGCATCATACACTGTTAATGATAACGATGAACGATCTACACCTATTCCTTGTGTAGCATTTGCTTGAGGATCAATATCAACCAATAGCACTTTCTTTCCCATATACGCAAGCGCAGCACTTAAATTAACACTTGTTGTTGTTTTTCCAACGCCACCTTTTTGATTTGTGACTGCTATAACCTTTGACATTTATATTTCCTCCTCTAATAATTATGCGTAACTATTTTAACATAGCCTTTCTCTTTTTTATACCTATTTTTTCACCCATAAGAACTCTTGTTTCATCATGATGACTAGAATTTCTAATAATGTCTTCATCAACATCTATAATATCCTTTTTAAGTAGGACAACGATTGTTGAACCACCAAATTCAAAATAACCTTTTTCTTGCCCCTTTTGGAAACTTTGTAAATCGTGATTCACAATCTTACCAACCATCATTGCTCCCACTTCCATATAAATAACATCATTAAAATGATCTGTATGCAATACAGAATATGAGCGTGAATTACGTTTATATATTGGATAATAATCATTTGCAATTGGATTAACTGTATGGAAAATCCCTTGAATATAACAATCCTTTTCTTTTGTTCCTGAATCAACAAAACAGTATCGATGATAATCATCAACTGTTAATCTAAAGATTAAACAGATGCCTCCATGATATTGTTTCGCTAATTCTACATTTTGTAATAAGTCTTCTAAACTATAGAGAGAATCTTTTATTTTTAATTGAATATTTTCAGTAATTGGATAGTATGTAAGTTTTGAATCAGCAGGTGCTATAAAAATATTTTCTTCTAATCGAATTTGTCTTTGACCTTCAATAATATGTCTTGTAAAAAAATCATTATAACTGCTATATTCCTTTTGAACATATTGACTCATATCAATGTGATTGTTATGAATAAATGGCTGAATTTTACGTTTTGAAAAAGAACTATTCATATACATCCCACCAATATGGGTAATAAAAGGAAGGGTTAGCACTTTGAGCACACATCTTCCTAAAAAATGACTATATAATAATTTTAAGAGATTATTCTGGCCCTGATCAACAATGACCTCTTGACCATTTCTATCATAAATTTTCATTATACAAACATCAATCCTATAAAAATGAGAAATCCTACAAAAGCCATTCCTATAATACCTTTTAATCCTGGTTTAATCACCTTAAAATCAACAACAAAAGCAATAGCCACAAGTGCCATACACCATCCATATATGCTATATGTTAACAAAGGACTCAAAAATCCCTTTAACAAGTAAATTGCTGGAAAAATTAAAGAAGCACTTGTTACAGGTAGTCCTTGATAATATTTACGTTTTTCAGTTGTTTCTTTTTGTCTCATTTCCTCGACAACATTAAAATATCCAAGTCGACTCACTGCACAAATAGCATAGATACCAAATATAATTCCCCATAACCAGCCAGTAAGTCCCATTGTATAACCAATGATTGCTGGAAAGATACCAAAACTAAACATATCAACAAGTGAATCTATTTGTATACCAAACTTCTTTTCTGCTTCAGTTCTACCTTTTTTGGTACGAGCAACCATTCCATCGAATGAGTCAAAAGCTCCACATAATAACAAACATGTGAGAGCAGCAACAGTTTCTCCCTGAAATGCCAAATGTGTCCCAAATAAAGCACTGATTAGACTTAAATACGTTAATATAACCGTATAATTATAATAACCAATCATATTCTTCTCCCAATTTCTAGTTTAACGTCTGTATTATAGCATACTTCTACATTTTTTTATAGCCCTTTTATCAAATCACAAAAATTACCTTTTCTTTTGTTCTTGATTGTATCCAAAACTCAATATTTCATGATAAAATGGTAAATTATGACTTTATAGATTCAAAAAATTCTTATATTTAATAACATCTTGATTCTTTTCTTCTTCAATACATTTTCAAAGATTTTTTTCTATATAAGAAATATAATATCCAATTTATAACACTACAAATAAATAAAAACTAAAATATAATTCTAGCCAGTTGTTAATGCAATAATCTATTTATTCCTACAATATTATATATTTCACGACTATCCATTCGATATAAACTATCCAGTAATAAGAAAAATAATGGCAAAGTTATATATGCCATTATTTAAAAGACAATCAAATTTATTAGATGAATTCTACACATCTACATATCAATTTGAATTCCACTCGATATTCTTTTATTTACTTTCTCTTTCATCTTTGCTATAGAAATTTGAATACCTTCATAACCATTAAGACCATGTTTCTTTGCAAGTTCTTCTGTATAATCTTTTAATCTATAAACAGTAAAATTTTGTCTTGTTCCATAAGCATCTTTTAAGTTAGTAATTTCATAATGATTAACCAAAGGTGTTAAAACTACATTTTCAATAGAACAACGATTATCTTCTTTCTTTAAGTCAAAAGATATCATACCTTCCAATTGTGTTTCTTCTTCCATCATACCACTTACAAAGTTACCTAAACTATATGCAACTAATGTCTTATGACCATCTTTGCCTTCTACCCATTCTACTGGTTGTAAAGTATGTGAATGAGTTCCTAAGATAACATCCACTCCTAAATCAGCAAATAATTTTGCATATTTCTTTTGAAAAGCATCTGGTTCTGTATCGTATTCATTTCCCCAATGGCATGACACAACAACAAAATCACTAATTTCTTTTGCATTCTCTACATCTTTTTTAATAACGTCTTCATCAAAAAGATTCATACAATACGAATTTGGCATTTTGTGACCATTTGTTAATTGATTATACGATAACAGAGCAATCTTAATTCCATTTTGTTCAACAACAGTAATATCATCTCTTTTTTCTTGAGATTCATATAAACCTATGTATTTCATATTCTTATATTGCTGGAAAACTTTAATAGAATTTAATATAGCATCTCCACCCTTGTCTAATGAATGATTTGTTGCACCATTCACAATATCAAAACCAACATCCTGTAAATTCTTTGCCATAATATCAGGTGTATTAAAATTAGGATATCCTGAAGCTTTACCTCCACCTAAAATTGTTTCCTGATTCACAAATGCCAGATCACTCTTTTCAATGAATGGCTTGATATTTGTATAATAAGGGCTAAAATCATAACCATTATCAGTCTTGGCTTTATCTAACAATAACTGATGCATAAGATTATCTCCAACTGCTGTAAATGAGACTTTATTTTCTTTTGTTACAGGTGTGTCTTTTGTTGTATCTTTTGGGGCTGAACAGCCTACAATCAATAACATTGCTACTATTAATTTAATTATTTTCATATAAACTCCTTATCTGGTTGTGCTCCCAAATCCTCCATTACGCAACTCTGATACATCATCATCTTCAACAATACCATATTGCATAAAAATTCCTTGAGCGATACCTTGTCCTTTTTTGACATCTACAATTTTTCCTTCATTAGAATCATTTGTTATTTTAATGAAAATATGACCTTCATTATCAGAATAAAAATAATCACTATCAATAACTCCAACTGTATTATTAAGCTGTAAACGATATTTAAATCCTAATCCACTTCTTGGATAGATCATAAGAACCCATCTCTCATTCATTTCACAACGTATACCTGTTGGTATTTTTAATGTTTCTCCAGGTTTAAGATAAACATCAATAGGAGTATAAAAATCATACCCTGCTGATCCTTTCGTTGCTCTTTTGGGTAACTTCAATTCATTATAAATATTATGAATTATTTCTTTTGAAGCATTAGCATTATAATCTAAGAAACCTTCTTCAAATTGCTCATATGAGACTTTATAAAACTTTGCTGTATCCATAACTCCTCCTATTGTTTGTAATATTCCTCTAAAGTTAAATTCTGATCATGTAATTTTGTTGCTAAATCTATACCAACATAACGAATATGCCATGGTTCGTATCCATAATTTGTAATAGCAACCTTATCTTTCTTATATCTTAAGGTAAATCCATATTTATAAGCATCACTGATTATAAACTTACCAATTGCGCTATCAGCAACTTTTTCACTTAAACGATCTCCTTGAGTTGTGTATGAAACATCAATTGCTAAACCTAATTGATGCTCACTTCTTCCTGGATAAGCACTATATTGAGATGCATATTCCTCACCATAAACTTTCACTTGATTATTCCAATATAAGGTTTGAGTTGCGTTTGTACGATATCCAGATATAGAATAAATATCGATACCTTTTGCTTTTGCAGCATTATAAAATTTTGTATAAGCCTCATTTGCTTCTTTTCTTAATTTCTGATTAGCATTATCAATAACTGGTTCTAAATCATCTGGAGTCCATCCTTCTGGAATCTGATGTAATTTATTCACAAGAACTGTTACATCTTCTGGATTATCAACTGTATCTGCTTTTACACCTAACGGACTAAAGATTCCATTTTGAAAGTATTTTACAACATCTACCAATAATGTTTGTTTGCTTTCATTGCCACTTTCATCCTTAACAGTGTATTGAACTTCATATTGACCAGTCTTTGAAGTGTCAATTTCATTATATTGAACTGCTGAAATTAAATCTCCATCAACTTCATCAATTGCTTTTTGAATATAAGATTGATAATCAACTTGTGAATTCACTCCAACCTGTACTCTTGTTTTTGTTAATTCTAATGCTGGTGCTGTTTTATCTTCTTCTTTTACTATAGAACAACCAGTTAAACATAATGCACCAATCATTGTTAGTAAAGCTATCTTTTTCATTTTTCTATCTCCTTCTAGCGAACACCGCCACCGCCTCCACCTGAGAAGCCTCCTCCGCCTCCTCCAAATGAAGAACCACCACCAAATCCACCAGATCTGGCAGCCTCAGCCTGAGCATGTGCTGATGCTGAAGCACGCATACTATTATAAGCAAACATATGAACCATATGCATTGTATAAATCGTATCAAGATTTGATTGTTCATTGAATGTTGGACACATTTTTCCAAGTTGTTCTTGAACTTTGTCCGCAATACCTAATATAGATGCAAAGATTAAATATTCTTCCCATAATTTGACCTCTATCACTTCTTTTTCATCTATTAAACTCATCTCTTGCAAGAATTTCTTTAAACCTATAATATGCTCCATTTCCTCACGTACTGATGCATCAAAAACATCTGTATTATGAGAGATTTTCATACCCATAAATTGAGTATAGGTTGTTTCTAACTTTAATAAACCCTTTTCGCGATATTCACTTTCAATATTCGTTTCAATCTCTTCAAACCAATGATCAATCTCTTCATAATGAGATTGACACCACTGATCAAATTCTTTTGTTTCCAGTTTTCTATTAGATCCAGCTGCATTTCTAAAAAATCCCAATAGTTTCAATTCTAAAGGATGATCTAGAAGAATTTCTTTATCTAAATCAATTGAAAAACCTTCTTTTTTCAAGAATATCATATGTGTTTCTTCAGTCTTTTCAAATTCAATAAAGCCACTACGAATCCATTTTAACAATACAGCTGAAATCATTCCGCCTTTATCACTATCGCTAATCAGTCCAATTTTCTTGGCTAGGTAATAAAACTTAAAAATATCTTTTTGACAAGGAATATCTCTAAACATATTCACATTGTTGATATCAAGTGGTATTTGATCACTAAACGTAAATTTTTCTTTTTTACTTGATTTAGCCAAAAATGAAACAATGACAATAAAACCTATAATGCAAAAAATAACAAACCCAGGGATAAATATACTCAAATATCCATTATTTGAATTTCCATAACTGTCATAGGTAAATGAATTATAATATCCATTATTTTGACTATAATCATTATCATTATAGTCGCTGCCTTGTTTAGCATCAGCTAAAACATCCTGAAAATCTTCACCCTTATCATATGCCTTTGTAAAAGTTCCATTATCAATACGCATTAAGAGTTGCATTTTAGCACCTTCTGGAACACTTCCATCAGATTCCATAATGACTTTTCCATCTTCAAATGATACTTTTCCATTATAACCAAACGCCCATATAGAAGCATTATTCTCATTAAATTCATATGGTGAAGAAAGAGTAATTTTTGCTTGTCTTGGCTCTAATTCCATTTCAGAGAAAAATGCATAATTAATACCTTGATCATTCGTATATTGATTTACAAAATAAGAGACATCATATTCAAACGTATACGTTCTGTTGCCATATTCACCAACACCAAAACACAGTTCATAGCCATCCGCCTTTGTAACAAGTCCACACTTACCATTTTTCTCAGTACGACTGGCATTAACATCCCATTCACCAATATTGCGATAAACAAGACCATTTTCATCTTTGACCTGTAAATTTGAAATCTGTGATGCTCCCATATTATCAAAGACTTTATAAACTTCTGTTCCCTCATTAACATTCATATCCCATATTTCTTGTATATGTGCACTCCCATCCTCATTAATATAGGCATTGACAACCATATCATTTAAATCCACACTGCTAGCAGCAACTGGACTTATAGAAAAGAGGCAACTGAGAAAAAGAGAAAATATGATACATATTTTCTTTTTCATTTTAGAATTTAACCTCTGGTGCTTGCTTATCAGCCTCATCAACTTCAAAGAATGTTGCTGGCTTAAATCCAAACATATTCGCCACAATAACTGAAGGGAACATTTCAATTTTGTTTTGATATGCATAAACAGAATCGTTATAAAACTGTCTTGCATAAGTAATTTTATCTTCTGTATCTCTTAATTCATTTTGTAATTGAATAAAATTTGTATTAGCTTTTAAATCTGGATAAGCTTCACTTAACATCATTAATTTATTTAATGCCTGTGTTAATTCACCAGCTGCTTTCATCTGATCCTCTGGCAAAGAAGCACTCACATAAGTATTTCTTGCTTTAATAACATGATCCAATGTCTCTTGCTCATGCTTAGCATATCCTTTCACTGTTTCTACCAAATTAGGAATTAAATCAGCACGTCTCTTTAAGACAACATCAATTTGTGCCCAATTTGTTTTCACTTTATTTCTTAATCCTGTGAGAGAATTATATGTCATTCCCACATATAAAACCAACACAACGATAATACCTACAATAATCCATATCATAATGATAACCTCCTTATGTTATTATTATAGACTATCTTGCCACAAAATTCCTTAATTTCTCATTAATTTCTACTATTTCATAAAATTATAGTTTATATTGCAATGACATATGTTGACAAATCATCAATCAAGATATACATTTGGTATATAAGAAACAATAATAAAGAACTTTAAGAATAGGAGGAATCTGCATGAAAAAGAAAAAAATTTTATTCATTATACCTATATTTGGTCTCATATTTATAAGTATTGTATTCTTTTGTGATTATACTGGTATGTTTAAGACTGATCCTGATGAGCAGTATGCTTATAAAACAGTTCGCACCATTCAAAATGAATGGAAAATTCAAATAGATGGTTCCCCAGAACTGATTGATTATAAAATATCAGATATGAGTTTTAGAGGCGATTCTGAAAAGTTCTTTGTCCTCAAATTAAAGAATGAAAACCAAATTCAAACAATAAAAATGAATCGTATTCAAGACACTGATCTTGAAAATGCTTTTATCCAGGCAACACAATCAGGAAAAGGCTATGATAAAATGCCTGATTTTACACAAGAATACACTTGGAAAAAAATTGATAAAGATAATGATTCTTTATTTATTATTTATTCTCCTCAAGAATTGAAACTCTATTTGCTTGAAAGTCGTATATAACGTTATTATAAAGGAAAAGGACATTCATTTGTCCTTTTCCTATTTATGTGAGTTTTGTTATATCTACTAATGAAGTATCTCCTTGTTGACGAATCTGTAGACAGTGGATTAATGCTTGAGCAGTATCTAATGATGTATAAATAGGAATTCCTGCTTCAACTGCAAATCTTCTAATCATAAATCCATCTTTTAAATTATTATTTCTGGTTGGGATATCAATAATAAGATCGACTGTATCTGTTAACATTAAATCAAAGATTGTATCAGCTGGATCATTAATTCTATTGACCAATTGAACTGGAATATCATGCTGTTTTAAGAATTGATATGTTCCTTTTGTTGCATATATGTCATATCCAAATTGATAATATTCTTTAGCAATTGGCAAGAATTCATCTTTTGCACTATCTTTAATTGTACAAATAATATTCTTTTTCTTAGGTAATTGTATTCCAGTTCCAATAAAGGCTTTATAGATGGCTTCATCATAATCTGTCGAAATTCCTAGTACTTCACCAGTAGACTTCATTTCAGGTCCTAGACTTATTTCAGCACCTTTAATTTTTTCAAAGGAAAAAACTGGCATCTTAATAGCAATTGTATCTTTTTCAGGTGCTAAGCCATATTTATAACCTTGGTCTTTGATTGATTTTCCCATAATCACATGAGTCGCAATATCTACAACGGGAATATCTGTTACTTTAGAAATATAAGGAATTGTACGAGACGACCTTGGATTGACTTCAATAACATAAACTTGATCTTCATAAACAATAAATTGAATATTAATCAATCCAATAACATGCAGAGCTTCAGCAAGCCTTTTCGTGTAATCAACTATAATCTCCTTAATTTCAGATTTAATCTTTTGTGTTGGATAAACAGAAATACTATCGCCACTATGAACACCAGCACGTTCAACATGTTCCATAATTCCAGGAATAAGGATACCATTTTCATCACATATGGCATCGACCTCAACTTCCTTACCAGCCAGGTACTTATCAATTAAGATAGGATGTTCTTGATATTGACGATTAATAATACCCATAAATTTCTTTACATCACCATCATTTAAAGCAATTTCCATACCTGCTCCACCTAAAACATATGATGGTCTTACTAAGACAGGATAGCCTAAGCGCTGAGCAGTTTCAATTGCTTCTTCAATTGTAAAAACTGTTGAACCTTTTGGACGATCAATTCCACATTTTTCTAAAATTTCATCAAATCTTTCTCTGTCTTCAGCAGCATCTACATCAGCAGCAGATGTTCCTAAGATTTTTACTCCCATTTCCATTAAAGCCTTTGTTAATTGTATTGCTGTTTGTCCACCAAATTGAACAATAGCACCATCTGGCTTTTCAATGTCAATAATACTTTCAATATCTTCTGGGGTTAATGGTTCAAAATATAATCTATCTGCTATATCAAAATCTGTAGAAACTGTTTCTGGATTATTATTCACAATAATCGTTTCATATCCAGCAGCTTTAAGTGCCCATACACAATGGACTGAACAATAATCAAACTCTATCCCCTGACCAATACGGATGGGTCCTGACCCCAATACCATAATTTTCTTTTTATCATTTTGGGGATTCACTTCATTATAACCACCATGAACAGAATAATAGTATGGTGTAGATGCATCAAATTCAGCAGCACATGTGTCAACTGTTTTGTAGGCCGCTGTTATATGCTGAGTTTTTCTCATTTCATGAATTTCTTTTTCACTTTTTCCTGTATACTTAGCAATAACTCTATCCGGAAATTCTAAGCGTTTGGCTAGCTTTAATAACTCAACTGTGAGCTCTTGTGTTTTTAATTGCTGTTCAACCTCAATAAGATGCTGAATTTTATCAATAAACCAAAGATCAATTTTTGTAATCTCGTGAATATCTTTCGCAGCAATTTCTTTTCTAAGAGCTTGTGCTACTACAAAGATTCTTTGGTCATCAACATCTTTTAACTTATGAATGAGTTCTTCTTTTTGAAGATTTTCTAATTCCGGAATAAACAGATCATATACATTTTGTTCAAGAGAACGAATAGCTTTCATAAGTGCACCTTCAAAATTATTACAGATGCTCATAACCTCACCAGTTGCTTTCATCTGTGTCCCTAATTCTCTAGATGCACCTACAAACTTATCAAATGGCCACTTTGGAATTTTGCAAACAATATAATCTAAAGTTGGTTCATAGGAAGCAAATGTCTTTCCAGTGACAACATTGACAATTTCATCTAAAGTATACCCTAAAGCAATTTTGGCTGCTAATTTTGCAATTGGATACCCTGTTGCTTTAGAGGCTAAAGCAGATGAACGCGAAACGCGTGGATTGACCTCAATAACACAATATTCAAAACTATCAGGATTTAATGCATATTGAACATTACATCCCCCTTGGATATCTAATGCAGTAATAATATTGAAAGCTGAGCTTCTTAACATCTGATATTCCTTATCACTCAGTGTTTGACTTGGTGCCACAACAATACTATCTCCAGTATGTACTCCAACAGGATCTAAGTTTTCCATGTTACATACTGTAATACAATTGCCTGCACTATCACGCATAACCTCATATTCGATTTCTTTCCACCCAGCAATACAACGTTCAATTAAACATTGGTTGACACGTGACAATCGCAAACCATTGGAACAAATGTCATGTAATTCTTTTTCATTTGCAGCAATACCACCACCTGTTCCTCCCAATGTATAAGCAGGTCTGACAACAACAGGATAACCAATTTTATCTGCAAAAACAATCGCATCATCAACATGATTTACTACAATAGATGCAGCACAAGGTTCATTGATTGTTTCCATCAATGTTTTAAATTCCAATCTATCCTCTGCTAATTTAATTGTTCTTGTGGACGTTCCAATAGTCTCAACATGATGTTCCTTTAAGAACCCTTCATCAGCTAACGCCATTGCAATATTTAAAGCATTTTGTCCTCCCAATGTTGGTAAAATACTATCAGGTTTTTCTTTCTTAATTAAGTTTTTAACTACTGGCAATGTCAATGGCTCTATATAAACTTTATCAGCAATATCTTTATCTGTCATAATTGTTGCTGGATTAGAATTGATTAAAACAACTTCAACGCCTTCTTCTTTCAATGCTCGACATGCTTGTGTTCCTGCATAGTCAAACTCAGCAGCCTGACCAATAATAATTGGTCCAGAACCAATGACTAAAACTTTTTTGATATCTTTATTCTTAGGCATGATTCTTATCCTCCATCATTTTCATAAATTCATCAAATAAATAACTTGTATCCAATGGTCCAGCACATGCTTCAGGATGAAATTGCACAGTTTTAATATTCTTATGAATATACTCTATCCCCTCAATCGTTTGATCATTCACATTACGAAACCATGGTTTAGCGATATAACTATCAATCGTCTCATCTTTCACGACATAATTATGATTCTGTGTAGAAATATAGACACGTCCAGTTGATAAATCTTTGACTGGATGATTTGCTCCATGATGTCCATATTTCAATTTCTCTGTTTGAAATCCATTAGCCAGTGCCATTAACTGATGACCCAAACATATAGCAAAAATCGGTATTCCACTCTTCATTAATATCTTAATTTGATTAATAATATCAACACATTCACTAGGATCACCAGGACCATTAGATAACATAATACCATCATAACCTTCCTTTAAAATATCAGCAGCTGAAGTTGTAGCAGGATAAACTGTCACTATACAATCTCTCTTGACCAATTCTTTTGCAATATTCTTTTTAGCACCAAAATCATAAAGGGCTACCTTCTTTTTACCAATGCCTATTGTATACGGTTTTTGACAAGTTGTTTTTAAAACCTCACCAGTCACTTGAAACGCTTTTATTTTTTCTATAATATCTTCTCGATTTTCATAATAGGTTGTTGTAATCATACCATTCATACAACCTTGATTTCTTATCATCTTTGTCAGATATCTTGTATCAATACCCTGAATTCCTGGAATATCATTTTGAATACAATATTCCTCTAAATCCATATTCTTTCTAAAATGACTTCCTACTCTTGCAAGTTCATTGACTATTAATCCTTGTATATATGGTTGAGAAGATTCCTGATCTTCTAAACATACACCATAATTTCCAATCAACGGATATGTCATAACAACGCTTTGTCCTGCATAAGACGGATCACTTAAAACCTCTAAATAACCTGTCATAGATGTATTAAATACAAATTCACTAATGATTTCTCTTTGCGCTCCAAAACTCTCACCTTCAAAAATATGACCATCTTCTAAAATTAAATATGCTTTCATAGTGCCTCCTTATGTTACAAAAAAACATATCAAATATAATGATATGTTTTTAATAAATATAAAAATGAGAAAAGTGATTGATGACATATTTTGTTATTAACAATTTTATAAAAATTCACCATACTTCTCATTCCTTTCTTTTTTCTTTATACAGTATAGTTAAATTTATATAAATATGCAAGAACTTTTTATAATTTTTTATTATTATGTTATTATTTTATTACAAACATTGGAAATATATTTATTATACCAAACATATTGACAAGTAAACTTGTCATGATATAATAGATATGTAAAGAAAACTTGTCAATGATGGAGATGATAATATGCAAAAAGATGAGATTCTTGAAAAGGCAAAAAAGAAAAATGAAAATGATCTTGATGAAATGGAGATGCAAATAATGTTAAAAGCTAATCAGTTTGCTGTCATTTCAAGTTTTATCATTTGTATTGTTCTCATGGTTATTAAAATACTAGCAAATCAGCCTTATTATGATGTTTATGGTATTGTTTGTATGATTATGTGTTGCCAAAATCTTTATTTTGGTTTAAAAACCCATAAAAGAACACATATTGTTTTAGGTATTGGTTGGGGTCTTCTCACAATACTTATTATTGGAACTTATATTATTGATGTACTTGGTTAGGACATGATAAATATCCAATAGTGGAAAAATGAAGGAGAACTCTTTATTGAAAGACTTTATATCGATGAGGCTTGTTGGTATATATAGTCATGTCATTTTTATGATCTTAAGAGGACGTGATTACAGATGTTGTCTTTATCCTCCAATTCATTTTTCTTATTTGTTTTTATGGAATGAGTGGATATTTTAAAATCGATAGAACTTGTACACTGAATTTTATCGGCTTAATGATTTATAAAATAAGCTTATGATATGTTAGGATGGGATAAGATAAAATGAATGATCAATTAATTCTTAGAAATAATTTAAAAGAGGCACGTCATGAAAAGAATATCTCGCAAACAGAGCTAGCTAAAATGGTTGGTGTTTCTAGACAAACTATCAGTTCAATTGAGACTGGGCAATTTAACCCAACTGCCAAATTAGCACTCATATTATGTATTGCTTTAGATAAAACATTTGAAGAATTATTCTACTTTGATTAAAGAGACCAGAAATATAAACATATTCCTTTGATAGAAAGAATAGTGTTTGATTTCTGGTTTTATTGTTGTTGTTGAATTAAACGAATAGAAGCAATGATAATATCAACAATATGTCTAATTGCAAATTTATTATATTTATCTTCATATGAAGGAACTATTAAAGTGTATTTAGGAAATTCAATATTATGATTACAAGTGACTAGCCATGTTTTGACATCAGCATTGACTAAACGTGAAATAATTCTCTTATTTAATTGAAAAATGGTGCCATTTGTACTCAGTATCACTAAAAGATGATCTTCTTTAAATTGATACTCTTTAATAAAATCTGCATCACAAATAACTACAGGTATATACAGGGCGCTTAATTCTACCTGAATCACATTACAAAGTGAACGATTATCTCCTTGAGCATAAAGATAAACTTTTTGACTCCTTAATATATCGTTAATCAAATGATTCAAATTAGAATAATTGATCTTATCACCAACATACATAATTGTTTGCGACATATATTCAGCGAATATCTTGGCATTTTGGGGTAAATCATATTCTTTTGAGAAGAACGCAGGTTTATCTCTAAAGGAATGGCTATAATCGACACAAGCATCTTTAAATTCTAAATAAGATGCAAAGCCAAGATTCTTAGCACATTTTGATATTTGGCCTTTAGAAGTATAACAATCTTTTGCAACTTCTTCTATTGTCATATGAGCAATATCATGAATATTGGACTTTATATATGCACAAAACACATACATTGTCGTATAAGATTCAACACTATTCAGGACTTCATTGAGTTTATCAATAATCATATATTCATCCCCTTACTTCTCTTTCTTTCATTATACACGAAAAACTCTTACTCATACATAGCAAGAGTCAATCGTTTGTACATTCATCAATCTAGGTCTTCCCCATGAGACGAGATGACTTTTTGATACCAGTAGAAAGAGTCTTTCTTATATCTCTTCATTGTTCCCTTTCCATAATCATCACTATCTACATAGATATAACCATAACGTTTACTACGTTCTGATGTTCCGGCACTGACAATATCAATGCATCCCCATGATGTATAACCAATCACTTTTACGCCTTCATCAATACATATTTTCATTTGGTGAATATGTTCCTTTAAGTATTTGATACGATAATCATCATGGACTTTTTTATCAGTTGTAAGTGTATCATATGTACCTAATCCATTTTCTGAAATAATAATTGGTTTATGATAACGATCCCATACTTCATTAATCGCAATTCTTAATCCAATTGGATCAATTTGAAATCCCCAATCAGTCACTTCTAGATTATCATTACGTACTTTTCTTGGATGAAATTCATCAATAATTTCATTGTCTGGAACAAAAGCAACTAAGCCTTCTTCGTTTTCAGGCGATGCACAAGTACATAAAGAATAATAATAACTAAATGAATTGAAATCTACTGTATTCTCTTTAAGAAGAGTTATATCTTCTGGCTCCATCTTAATATTCACATGATTTTTCTTTAGATATGTCAAAGCATATTCAGGATATCGACCTTTAGATAATATATCTAAGAAAAAGTAATTCACACGATTCGCTGATTGAGCTGCTAAAATATCCTCTGGTTTATTTGTTTTTGGATAATATAATGACATTCCTAACATTGACCCTATTTGAAAATGAGGATTGATTTCTCTTGCTACTTTTGTAGCAACAGCACTTGCAACAAATTGATGATGCAAAGCTTGGAATGTGGCTTGTAATTCACCTTCTGATTTTTCAATAAATATAGCTCCACCTGTATATGGTAAATGTAGTGACATGTTAATTTCATTGAATGGAATCCAATATTTGACTTTATCTTTATAACGTTGAAATACAGTCGTTGCATAATTCTTGAAGAATTGGACTAACTTTCTATTTTCCCATCCATTATATTTTAAGGCAAGATTTAGTGGTGTTTCATAGTGTGATAGAGTCACTAATGGCTCAATGCCATATTTTAAACATTCGTCAAAAACATTATCATAGAAAGCTAATCCCTCTTCATTAGGGGTTTCATCATCACCATTTGGATATATTCTAGGCCAGTTAATAGACATTCTAAAACATTTAAAGCCCATCTCTGCCATTAATGCAATATCTTCTTTATAGTGATGATAGAAATCTACCCCCCACCTTTTCGGATAATATTCATTATCATGTTGCCCTGCTATAATCTCTAGAGCTTCTTCATATGTCACTGTCTCAGTATTTTTACCTTGACTAATCTCTCTTGGTACAAATTTAACCATGTCAGCAGTGCTTAAACCCTTACCACCTTCATTATATGCTCCTTCTAACTGATTAGCGGCTGTAGCACCACCCCATAAAAAATCTTTTGGAAATTGACTCATAACTCTTCTCCTTTACGATTGTTGTGTTTGTTGCTTATTAGCCATTGCAACAAATGGTAAATAGATCAATACACATATGACAAAGACAAGACAGACTGATACTGCCGTTTCCCATGAACCTGAAGCTGATAAGAAAGCTTTAATAGGTTGTGGAGTTGTCCAGCCAACATCTAATGTACCTGGCAATACAAATCCTGTTGAAATCATTAATGCACCTAAACCCATTGAAACAATTGGACTTAATATAAATGGAATCACAAGTATTGGATTTAAGACAATTGGCAGCCCAAAGATAATAGGTTCATTAATACAGAATAAGCCTGGTATGAATCCAATCTTAGCTGTTTTTGTATAATCATCCCTTTTCCAACCCTTCTTGCGAGATAAAATTAAGATAGCAACTATCAATGCAAGTGTATTTCCTGTCCCGCCAATACATCCATAATTTTCAAAAAGTGCAAACCATGTATAAGGATATGGTGATCCAGCAGTTGTTCCAGCTTGTGCAGCATAAGAAATATTAGCAATATTCATTGATGCATAGAGTGTTAGATAAATAGGAGAAACTGTAAATGTTCCATGAATTCCTACAGACCATAAAATCATAGCCATCAAGATTAAGATAAGTGGTGTAAATGGAGTAGCTCCTAAAGATTGAATTGGTGCTTGTAAAGCAGCATAAACCAATGCATTTAACCCAGCAGGTTCAATTAATGAAATACAATAAGAAACAATTGAAGTCAATATAATAAGAATAGCCGAAGGAATTGCAACCATAAATGATTTTGCCACTTCAGGTGGAACTTGTTCAGGCATCTTAATTTGAAGTTTGTCAACCTTTGTTAACTTACTAAAACCATAACCAACTAGTAATCCAGCAATAATGGCTACAAAGATACCATTTGCTCCTAAATAAGAATCAGTTAACATGCCTTCTACTTTAGGTGGATATAACACAAAGAATGATGCCAAAGCTGTAAGCCCAGCTTTTAAGCCATCAACTTTATATTGATTGGCCATATTTCTAGCAATTAAGAAAACGATAAAGACAGCCATTAAATTAATTGTTCCATTCCCTACTGGTGCAAGAACAGCTTGGAAATCATCTAAGTTAGGAATCAATTTCACAAGAAACTGACCAATAAAACCTGTAGAACTTAATAATACAACATTAATACAGACAACGATTGACCCCACAAATGTAAGAGGGAAAATCTGTATAAATGCATCACGGATAGCAATTAGCCCTTTAATACTATTGAGTTTCGTCGCAAAAGGCATAAAATATTTTTCAAAAAAACGATTTAAAGCTTGCATACTTTCTTCCTCCTTTTTTAGTTCAGTCATTCATTTAAAAAGAGACTTACATAAAATGAATGAATAATGTTATCTGATTTATGATAGCTTGATCAGTTCTATAATAAATCTTGACATGCCCCCTCCTCTTTTCACCTTTATTATATTCAAAAGTTTTCTCAAAATCAAAAAAGTTTCCACGAATGGAAACCCTTACATTTAGATAAAATCTACATATTTAAGTTATAATACAGAAAAAGACAATATTTGACATAAAATAAAACTCTATCATGAATTCTATAAATACTTTTTATTATACAAATATTGATTCATTAATTCTCTTAATAAATACTCAATAGCAAGATGGATATGTAATCGAGAATCAATATCATAACCTTCGTCTTTAGATACAGAAACATTCATAACATAATCAGATAATTGTGTCATTGGTGAATTTCTTGTTTCTGTGACTAACAAGATTTTACAGCCACTTAATTTAGCATTCTTCATCACATCAAGAATAGGCTCTGTTGTTCCACCTCTAGAAAGGACAATAACAAAATCTTCTGCCGTTAAATTATTAGCTTCTAAATAAAGAAACCAATGATCATCAGGATATATTGTTCTAATTCCATACAAGCTTAATTTAACAGCTAATATTTTAGCAACATATTTATTCATCCCTGAAGAACAAATCAAGACACTTTTTGCTTGAACAATATCTTTAACTGCATCATTAATATCTACATTTCTTAACATTTCCATTGTATCTTTAATTTCTTTTTCTAATGAATCACAGGTACTTTCAGTTGGTGCTTGATATTCATATTCATCTCTGCGATGATATAATAAATCATACCGAAAATCCATAAATGTTTTATAATTTAATTTCTTAACCATTCTAAAAATTGTTGTAGTAGAAACATTAAGTGTATCTGCTAAAGAAGAAATAGTGAGGCTTGGTTCTAAATCATGGAATGCTAATAATTTATTAAAGCATTCTATTTCTAATTCAGTTAAATGATTACCATGTTTTTGAAAGTTCTTAATCAAACTCATATATTACCATCCTTTCTACAAGAAAATAGAGTAGAATTCATCTACTCTATTATAACAGTAACAAAAGTATTTGACATAATATTTTTGATAATAATTTCACCATTTTTATTTTCAAGTTCTATTTTTTTCTTCTCTTGAACATCACTCAAATAACATTTCTTTGTTAAAGGAACATGAAATCTAACATTCTCCACATCATTATCACGATTATTTACTATACGAATAACTGAATATTGTCCATGTTCTGCTTTCTTTAAAGCCATAAGTTCTACACGTGTATCAAGACTGATAGCACTATACTGCCAATCTAGACCTTGATTTTTCTGTCTACTTATATCATTTAAATAACGTGTTTGTACAGGCGTATTTAGCATTTCTGCATCTTGTATCATCTTTGACATATCTGCTTGTATGCCAAAGAATAAAGAGTATTCACTCGTTATGTTCTTATTTAATAACTGCGAAGATGGAGCATCCATACGATATCCAGAAGCTCTTCCTGGTCTAATTAGCAAGTCTGCTTTTCCAAATTTCCCTACACTTCTTAATAAAGTTAAACAGATTTTCTGATTATTTTCTATTTCATATTCTAAAGGGCCTTTACTAATCAGTGCCATAATTGACTTTTGGTGATGTAATTGAACAAAGCGCTGCATTGCATACATTGGTAAAACATATTCAGTTGCACCGTCTTCTAAACTCTTTTGATTTTCGATAATATTTTTACGAATAATTGTTCCAAACTGATCTTGACTACAATTTTCTTCTGATTGGTAAAGATCATCAAAAGTGACTCTAACAATATGATCACATGAATGATTTTCAATTGTTGTTGTAAAATCAATTGTCTGACTTCTTGCTTTTAATGAAACATCACTAATTATTTTTAATGCTTCTAATTCCTGAACTCGTTCATGATTAACGACTTTTGCTGGAACCTTGGCATTGTATTCTATACGATACTTGACTTCAATATCAGAAGATTCAATACATGTTATTGTTGGTTGATTATGATAAATACTGATTTCTTTATCGTTTCCACATGGTGAATAGTTATACTCATCACCATCATCTCCCTTTTCTACGAAAGCATTTAAATGATGATAAACCTCTTTTGTTTTCTTATTTTCAACTGATATTGTTCCATCTTTTTGAATAAACATCTTTAAATATTGGTTTTCTGCTCCATTCTCTAAGATTTGAACATCGCCAATCATTTCTTGAGAATTTTGTTGATGAAAACAAACTTTTAAGATTTCATATCCCATTGCTGGAAGAATAGATGCATCTATTTTGATTTGTATTTTATATTTTGTACCTTCTAAAACCTCTCCAGAATCATGAAAGTTCTCCATACCATTGTAATACTCAATATCGTGACACGTTGCTATGACTTCATTCATCATCTGATACGGAACAATTGTCCCATCTTGACGCTTTAATACAAAATCTTTATGTTTAACAATCATGCTTACAAATGCATAATCCTGTCTTTGATATGGCAAAGTATTAAACAATACAAGTATATCTTCATCTTTTTGTACTGAACTTAGATTTGCTGATTCTGCCAAATATCTAAAATTCATCCAGATAAGTTCATTTAAACCATGTCTTAAATTTAATAAACGATTCTCAACAGTTTGATTAATACTCTCAGGTGATGAACTATATATAGAATCATGAAATTGATTTTTAAAGATAATTTTCCAAAAATAATTCACCAATTCCTGATGACAATGACCACCTTGAAAACGTGAAATAGCAATCATTGGTTCAACAACCTTAGCCATAAGGGTCTCATAATATCTCATGGCATTTTTAATATCAATACGAGTTGAGGTAATACCAGCATGAATTCTCCCTAACGTCGCACTTCTTGCTTCGCCTTGATATTCTTCAAGAACATGATGATTGTGTTTAGCAGCTGATAAGAGAGTCTCTAGGTAATCTTCAGGATTGTTCATTTGACAATCATAACCTTCTTGCTTTAATTTTTCAATCATTAAAGAAGAGTGCTTACGTGGAAAGGCATAATCACTTCCTAGCATAAACAAAACTTCCTGATCCTGAAAACGTGCTTCTAATTTTGGTATAAAGTCTTGCATATCTGCTTTGACATTTTCATATTCTTCTGGAAAACCACGATAATGACCATAACCTAAAGCAAAATGAACAGTAGGTAATTTAACATTCCCATTTCCTTTCCACATAAACAAGGAATCCTTTAAGACTTCATAATCAAATCCACGCCAAGCATAAATTCCTTTCATGCCCAATTCTTTAAATAAATATGGTGTAATTTTATTTTGCCCAAAGGCATCAGGAACCCACCCAACATTCATACAATGACCTAATGATGATGCATATTGAGACCCAATGAGTAAATTTCTAACCAATGCTTCACCTGAAGGAATAATCATATCAGGTTGAACATACCAAGGACCAATGAAGAGTCTTCGTTCTTTTACTAATTTTTTTATTGTCTCTTTTTGAAACGGTTGAATTGCAAGATAGTCTTCTAAAGCAGCAGTTTGACCATCAAAAGTAAAGTAATACATTTTGGGATCATTCTCTAACATATCAATTAAACGATCGAAGAAATAGACAAGCTTTATTCTTGATGAATCTGTTGAACGTAGCCATTCTCGATCCCAGTGAACATGTGGAATAAAATGTATTCTACTCAACTGTCACACCCACATTCTCAGCAGTTTCACTATTTTGTTTGATTTGTAATTTCACAAATGGATAATAAAGAACTAAATCTAATGCAAACAAAGCAACCATTAAGATAACTGGACTGATTGTAAATGCACCTAATACCCAAGCATTTGCAAAAACTGGTTCTACACCTGAATTTAATACAACCAAATGATTAACCCATCCAGCAGCGGTTGCAACATAACCAACAATTGCATTAATAACTGGTACAAATACAAATGGTAAGAACATAATTGGATTGAAAACAATTGGTAATCCAAATGTTACTGGCTCATTAATTCCAAATAATCCAGGAATAATAGCAACCTTTCCAATTGATCTTTCAGCTGAACCTTTCTTACCTAAAACAAGTAATAAGACAACTAATGCTAATGTTGAACCAGAACCACCAATCATTGCATAAACATTACATAATGTATTAGGTGCAATTTCTTTAATTGCAGCAAACGATCCAGTCTCAACATATAATTGAATATGTTCGTAGAAGATTGGCATCCATAATACAGAGATTAATCCCCACATAATTGAGAATCCATGAACTCCAAAGAACCATAATAACTGCATAATAATAATGACAATAATAACTGCTGGTAAACCAGTACCAATACCATTAAGTGGCGAAATAATAAATTGTGTAATTAATTGTTGCAAAGATTCAAATCCTGCTAATAAGACAACTTCTTTCACAACTGAAAACACTGTAATAATAACTAAGAATGGAATGATAGACATAAATGAATTCAACACCATTGGTGGAACTTGTCCAGGCAATTTAATTGTAAAGTTAGAATTAATTAAACGGTAGTACATATAAGATGATAGTAGTCCGATAATCATTCCAGCAAACATTCCTTCATAATTAAAGAAATTAATTTGGAATGCTGTAATTGTATTATCACCTACTTGAAGTGCATTTGGAATTGTTGCAATATAAGCAATTAAAGAAACAATACTTGCAACCAAAGGAACACATTTATCTCCTTCTTTACCCATTCTTAATTGTGTTGCATAATTATATGAAGATGCAAGCACAACAACAATACCAATCAACCCCATAGCAACTGTATTGATGTTAGAAAAAGCATGAACAACACTACCTAAAATTCCTTCTAATGGGATTCCCCATTGTCCAAACCAATAAGTCGCTTGTTGGCTGACAAGCCCTGCCAAAGAACCAACAACAGTAAATGGTGTTGTTAAGATACATGCGTCTTTGATCGCATTTAATAATTTATTTGATGTAATTTTATCTGAAAATGGCATCAAATATTTTTCTAAAAAAGTCATAATATATTTCATTTGAAACTTCCTCCCTTGCATATTCAAGTATATAATAAGCGGTTACATAAAAAAATTACAGAAACTGTAATTTTTTTACATCTTAAAATATGCTTTCAATACAAGTTCAGCAAATAAAGAATTTGCCCAGCAAAACCAAGGCCTTGTATATTTTGAGTCATCGTTGACATCAAAACTTTCATGACAGACTCCAGTCCCACCAGTATTATTCATAATCATATCAATTAATTCTTTCATTTCATTTTCATTTTGTGAAGTTAAACCCTGCATTGATAATGCAATTGGCCAGATATATTGTGGCCATGTATGTGGCGAACCAATTCCCTTTGCACGTGTTCCTTCATAATAATAAGGATTTTCATGACTCAAAACAAATTGTCTCGTATTTTGATAAACTTCATCTTGATAATCAGTAAACCCTAAATAAGGAACTGATAATAAACTTGGTACATTGGCATCGTCCATTAAAACATGATTTCCATATCCATCTGTTTCATATGCATACATCTTACCATATTGAGGATGATGAACAATTCCAAATAATTCTATTCCATAGTCAATTTGAAATTTCAAATCAACAATACGTTCTTCTAAATACGAATCTTTATAAATATCTCTAACAATTTCTCTTAAATAATTTAAAATTACACTACAAAACATATTACCAGGAATATTATAGTTAAATGTACACGCATCATCAGATGGGCGAAAAGCACTCCATGTCATTCCTGTATATCTTGTATCAAAGCCATGTCCATGATTTTGAAGTGTTTCTGTTTTTCTTAAATCCCATGTCTTAGCTATATCTCTTTCAAAAGTGTATGTAGAGTTTTCACTATGTTTTTGTTCTAATTCGATAATATTAAGTATTGTATGAATAAAATGTAAATATTTTTCATCAAAGAGACTTTGATCTTTTGTCTCTTGATAATATTGATAAGTCAGTTTGACAGGATAACATAAAGAATCTAATTCATATTTTCTTTCCCAGACATAAGGTTTCATTATTGTTGTATCATGATATTCTCTTTCAACATCTGGTTCACTCAGAAAAGCATTAGCATAAGGATCAAGCAATATGTAATCAACCTGCGCTTTAATTAGACCTTTAATAAGTTTTTGTAACTTTAAATCATCTTTTATAAACTTAAGATAATGATTCACTTGGCAACTAGAATCACGTAACCACATAGCATTAATATCGCCAGTAATGATATACGTTTTATCTCCTTTTACTTTGACACTTGTTTCTAATGTTGATAGAAAGCATTTTTTAAACATTTCTCTTAGTTTTTCATCTTCTAATATAGTATCTGCTTGTTTGAATAAATCTTCTATTTTCATATTCTTTTCCTCCAACTCTATCTTAACTATATTTAACTCTTTTGTCTATTTCAAGGAGAGAATTATTTTTACAAACTTAATAATAGAAAAATCACGTGGTTTTCCCACGTGATAGATTTCTATTTATCAATTATTTAATGGCTTTATGATATTCTTGTAAAGATTTAACTTCATGACTACCATGAATCTTCATTTCCATAATACCTTCTAATGAAGCTTTTGCAGCAGCAATATTTGTCATATATGGAATTCTCATTTTAATAGCTGATTTACGAATATAACTATCATCATGAGCACTTTGTTTACCATGAGGTGTATTAATAATAATTGCTAAATCACCATTTGTTAAAGCATCATTAATATTTGGTCTACCTTCATGAATCTTCTTAATCTTTTCTACAGGAATTCCACTTTGTTTAATCAATTCATATGTATTTCCAGTTGCGACAATTGTAAATCCAGCATCATAATATCCTTGAGCCAAAGCTACAACTTGTGGTTTATCTAAATCATTAACACTGAATAAAACTTTTCCTTCAGTTGGAAGAATTGTTTTTGCACCTTCTTCAGCTTTGTACATTGCTGCACCGTATGAACTGGCAATTCCTAAAACTTCTCCTGTTGATCTCATTTCAGGCCCTAAAATTGGATCAACTTCTGGGAACATATTGAATGGGAAAACAGCTTGTTTAACCCCAATATGTGGAATTTTCTTTTCAGTTAATGTAGGAACTGGAGAAACTCTTCCAGTTAATTCGCTTGTCACAATATCAGTAGCAATTTTAACCATGTTAATATTACATACTTTAGATACCAAAGGCACTGTTCTTGAAGCTCTTGGATTGGCTTCTAATACATAGACCTTATCATCAGCAATTGCATATTGCATGTTCATTAAACCACGAACATTCATTTCTTTAGCAATTTTCTTTGTATATTCTTTAATTGTTTCTAAATGTCTCATTGGAATATGTTTAGAAGGTAGGATACATGCTGAGTCTCCTGAATGAATACCAGCTAATTCAATATGTTCCATAACTGCAGGAACAAATACATTTGTACCATCACTAATAGCATCTGCTTCACATTCCATAGCATTATTTAAAAATCTATCAATTAAGATTGGTCTATCTGGAGTTACGCCAACAGCCGCTTTCATATATTGTTCTAATGATTCATTATCATAAACAACTTCCATACCACGACCACCTAATACATAAGAAGGTCTTACCATTAATGGATAACCAATACGTTTTGCAATTTCTAATGCTTCTTCTACATTGACTGCCATTCCTGATTCAGGCATTGGAATTTCTAATTTTTCCATCATTGCATTGAATAAATCTCTATCTTCAGCCATATCAATTGTTTCTGGTGTTGTTCCTAGGATATTTACACCATTTTTCTTTAATTGAGCAGCTAAGTTTAATGGTGTTTGTCCACCAAATTGGGCTATAACACCAACTGGTTTTTCTTTTTCATGAATGCTTAAGACATCTTCTAATGTTAATGGTTCAAAGTATAACTTATCAGAAGTATCATAATCAGTAGATACAGTTTCAGGGTTACAATTGACAATAATTGTTTCAAATCCTAGTTTTTTTAGTGCTAAAGAAGCATGAACACAACAATAGTCAAATTCAATACCTTGACCAATTCTGTTAGGTCCTCCGCCTAAAATCATAATTTTCTTTTTATCAGTATGAATATCACTATGATCTGGAGCATTATATGTAGAATAGTAATAAGCATTATCTTTTGTACCACTCACATGAACTGGTTCCCACGCTTGATTAATTCCATTAGATAATCTTTCATTTCTAATCACTGCTTCTTCTACATCTAAGATTTCACTTAAATATTTATCAGAGAAACCGTTTTGTTTTGCTTGTTTTAAAACATCTACAGGTAATTCTTTTCCTTTGAATGTTTTTATATTTTCTTCTTCTTCAACTAATTCTTTCATTTGTTCAATGAAATAATGTTTAATTTGAGTTAATTCAAATAATTCTTCTACTGTTGCCCCTTTTCTTAAAGCCTCATACATAATGAATTGTCTTTGACTTGTTGGTACAGTTAACTTTTGTAGTAATTCTTCTTTTGTTAATTCATTGAAGTTTTTCGCATATCCTAATCCATATTGACCAATTTCAAGTGAACGAATTGCTTTTTGGAAAGCTTCTTTATAAGTCTTACCAATACTCATAACTTCTCCAACAGCCTTCATTTGAGTTCCAAGTTTATCTTCCGCACCTTTGAATTTTTCAAATGCCCATCTTGCAAATTTAATAACAACATATTCACCATCTGGTTGATATTTATCTAAAGTTCCATATTTTCCACATTCAATCTCATCTAATGTTAATCCTGCTGCTAACATAGCAGAAACAAGGGCGATTGGGAAACCAGTTGCTTTAGATGCTAATGCTGAAGAACGTGAAGTTCTTGGATTGATTTCAATAACAGCAATTCTATCAGAGACTGGATCATGAGCAAATTGTACATTTGTTCCACCAATAACACCTACAGATTCAACAATTCTAAATGCTTGATCTTTTAAACGATCTTGAACTTCTTGAGATATTGTTAACATTGGAGCACTACAGAAAGAATCTCCAGTATGAACCCCTAATGGATCAATATTTTCAATAAAGCAAACTGTAATCATGTTTCCTTTTGCATCTCTGACAATTTCAACTTCTAATTCTTCCCATCCTAAGATAGATTCTTCAATTAAACACTGATGAACTAAACTTGCTTGTAAACCACGAGAAACAACTGTTTTTAACTCTTCTACGTTATAGACAAGTCCTCCTCCAGCTCCACCCATAGTGTAAGCAGGTCTAACAACGACTGGATACCCTAAATCTTCAGCAATTTCTAATGCATGTTCAACTGTATTCGCAATCTCACTCTTAGCCATTTCGATGCCAAGTTTATTCATTTCTTTTTTGAATTCAAGGCGGTCTTCTCCTCTTTCAATTGCATCAACTTGAACACCTAATACTTTCACGTTATATTTATCTAAAACACCAGCTTCTTGTAATTCTAAACATAAGTTTAATGCTGATTGTCCACCTAAGTTTGGTAACAATGCATCTGGTCTTTCTTTTTCAATGATTTGTGTTAATCTGTCTAAATTTAATGGTTCAATATAAGTCACATCAGCAGTTTCTGGATCTGTCATGATGGTTGCTGGGTTTGAATTGACTAATACAATCTTATATCCCAAACCTCTTAATGCTTTACATGCTTGTGTCCCTGAATAATCAAATTCGCACGCTTGACCAATAATAATTGGTCCAGAACCAATAACTAATACAGTATTAATATCTTCTCTTTTTGGCATATATATTCCTCCACTTTCTCTTTATAAAAATTCTCATAAAAAAGACATATCAACAAAAATGATATGCCTAATGAAACAAATATAAAAAACGAGAAAAAGAACTTTTTTTGCAATTGTTTTTAACTACAATATCTCTAAAAAATGTCATTTTTCCTCATTCCTTCCTTATTCTTATATAGTATATTAGATATAACAACAATATTCAAGGAAAATTTTAAAAACTTTTTGTTTTACATCAATCATATATCCACATTATTTTAATTACATTTCTTTATCATATCATTAATCCATATATTATATTTATAAATCAGTCATGGCAACAATGATACTTTCTATAATTATATAAACATATCAATTTCTTATAACATTCTGTGTTTTTATCAATACTTATTCGACAAATATAAATTGACTATTTTCATCCAAATAATCAACTTTATCTTTAGAACTCCCATAGAATATTAATTTCTTTTGATAAATTGTAAAATAAATATCTATATCTTTTTCATCATCATGTAAGATCAGTCGATGTCCATCAACTTTATAATCTCCTCGATACATGGTAGAACTGATAGTCGCAGGTGATAATTCAAAACAAGTTTCATCATCATTTTCTTTAAGTTCCAAAGTTGCCAGTACTGATATATCATCACCTTTATATATATAACTTCCTTGTTCAACATTTATATCAGCTTGTTGACAAGCTACTAAAACCACCAACATAAAAATACAACATAATTTTTTTAGCATAATTCATCTCCTTTTTATAAATTTGGGAGCTCATTTCTAAAATTATCTAAACCAAAGTGAGAGACTGCCAGTATATGGGCAATTATAAATCTTATAGCTTATTACCCTACTTGACACTATATATTAATATAACTCATATATCCCACTACACTGAAGAAAACTCTTTATTTTACTATAGAACACATATGTATAAATGTCAATAATTGTGATTTCAAGGTAATGCAAGACAAAAAATAGGATATTTCTATCCCATTAATCAAACCTATTCTAGTTAATCTTTGTAATAATATATCCTTCTTCACTAAATGTATCAATAATCTTTTGAATATGTGATTCACCATTTGTCTCACAAGTCACACGAAGTTCAACTTCACTAAAACGGGCAAAGTTTTTAAACTGGTTATGGTCAACGCCAATAACATTTGCATTACATTGTGATAAAACATGTGCAACATATTCTAACTGTCCTGGTTTATCTGGTAATTGAACAGAGAATGTAAAAATTCTTCCTCTCGCAATAAGGCCCTTATTAATCATTGATGAGATAGTCATCACATCAATATTTCCACCACTAATTAATGATACAACTTTTTTATTTTTTTCATTGAGTTTTTTTAAACCTGCTAATGATAAAATACCTGAATTTTCAGCGACTAATTTATGTTTTTCAACCAACAGCAAGAAAGCATCCATCAATTCATAATCAGAAACAGTAATAATTCCATCTACATATTCTTTAATGTAATCAAAAGTTAATTCACCAATTTGTTTAACTGCAGTTCCATCAGCAATTGTCACAGCTTCTTTTAAAGCAACTACTTGATCTTCATTAATAGCAGCTAAAGCACTTGCGGCTCCTTCTGGTTCCACACCAACAATTTTAATCGTTGGCTTAATTTGTTTGGCTGCACAGGCAATTCCAGAAATTAAACCACCGCCACCAACTGGAACAAGGATGATATCTGTATCTGGTAATTCCTCTAAGATTTCTAAAGCAATTGTTCCCTGCCCTTCAATAACATCCTCATCATTAAAAGGATGAACAAAAGTATAATCATATTCTTTTTGTAAATCACATGCTGCCTTATATGAATCATCATAAACTTCACCAGCTAAAACCACTTCTGCTCCATGTGACTGTGTCGCTTCAACTTTAATAAGTGGTGTATGTTTAGGCATAACAATTGTTGCTTTAACACCAAGCTTATTAGCAGCATATGCAACACCTTGAGCATGATTTCCAGCTGAAGAAGCAATTAATCCATGTTGTTTTGCTGAATCATCCATTTTGACTATTTTATTATAAGCACCTCTAATCTTAAAAGCCCCTGTTCTTTGAAGATTTTCTGGTTTTATATAAACTTCATTCTTACATTCTTTTGAAAAGGCATCACTATATATTAAGGGAGTTGGAATAATAACTTCATCGACTCTCTTTTTTGCTTCTTGAAACTGTTCTAATTTTAACATATTCTTCTCCTCCACATATTTTCCCCAATTATAGCACAAACATTTTATTATTTGAATTGATTTTTTTCATTATCATAAATATAATCTATTGTTTTTAGTTTTTCTACAATTTCTGACTTAGAAATATCTAAATCATCACATAGTCGTTCCAATGAATCATATTGATCTCTTAGTTTCATATTAATATAACTTAACAACATCGCTGGATCATTTGGTAACATTATACATCAATCCCTTCTATAACTTGTGAAAGTGTGTAGGCAATACCGTCATCATCATGAGATTTTGTAATCATATCCGCTCTTTCTTTGACACCATCAACAGCATTATCCATAGCCACACCTAATCCAGCATACTCTATCATACTCAAATCATTATATCCATCACCAAACGCAATGACTTCTTCCTGACGAATTCCCAATGTCTTAACTAATCTGTCTAATGAAGCTGCTTTATCGATTCCCTGCGCCATCACTTCAATAAAGAATGGAGCACTTCTATAAATACTCAATGTATCCCCAAATGGTGCTTTAAATTCTGCTTCAATATTACCCACATAATCTGGATCACCAGTTAATAAAACTTTATGTATTGGCTCTTCTAAACAATCAATAAATGAACTGACTTTCTTTTTTTCAATATCATTAATTTGTCCTTCAATGCATACATATTTATCATCAATATCTTCAGTCATAATCATATTATCTTTATATGTCATACAAGATAACTGATATTCTTTTGAGCGTTCATAAGCTCTCTTAGCCTCTTCAAGAGTAAGTGTCTGTTCATAAACTGTTTCTCCTGTTTTTACATCAACAACTCTAGCCCCATTAAAAGATAAAATATACCCTTCATACTTTTCTAATTCTAACTCTTTCGCCTCATGACGCAATCCTGGTGTTGGTCGACCTGATGCCAGCACAATTTTCATGCCTAATTCTTGTGCTTGTATTAATGCTTTTTTTGTCTTTGGCGTAATTTTATTCTTTGAATTTTTTAATGTACCATCTAGATCTAATGCTATTAATTTATATTTCATAATTCCCTCCATTTTTTATAATACTAAATGATTTTATATATTTTGTCTATCTTTTCTCAACTGGTATTGATATCTGTATAAGATACTTATAAATATCTTGGGATGTAAAATGATTATGAATCTCATATTCATACATATCACCAATCACTTGATAACCCTCTTTCTCAATAAAATCCAATAATTTACAAACAGATTCATGTATAGTATCATAGAATCCTTCATGAAGAATTGTGCCATATAAACCTTTAGGTTTCAACCAATAATTATCATCTTTACGTTTCTTTTCTATTCTAACATAATAACAATTTTCATTATAACTTCCCTTTAAATATTGATTTTTATAAACAATACTTCCAATTGGCAATTCCTCTGTCAAATGATTCTGATGACAATACTCCAAGTGTTCACTAATATAAGTCATCATTTCTTTATCAGTCATTTGTCGACCAGGTAAAGATATAGTCAACAGATGTTCTTCTTTACACTCTTCAAAAAAAGGTTCCATGTGTTTTGTCTTCATTCCATATTCAGTCATATGAATAGCTTGTTGAATACGGTATTGCATTCTTTGAATCTTCTTTTTTTCGTTTTCTAATTCCTGATTTTTTTCACTTAAAATATTCACAAAATTCTGACTGTTTCTTTCTTTCATAAAAAGTTGAATCTCTTTTAATGACATCTTTGCTTCTTGAAGAACTTTGATAAAATCATATTCAAAATATTGTTTAGATAAATAATAACGATAGCCATTTTCTTTAACAAGATCTGGTTTAAGCAATCCTAACTGATCATAATGAAAAAGTGTTTCTTTGGTTGTATGACATAGTTTTGCAAATTCACCAGTTGTATAGTATGTTTGATAATATTGAGACATTTTTATTTTCCTCCTTGACTATAGGGTAACACCATAGTTTATTATAGCATGGGAGGTGAATTTTATGAACAGAAAAAATATATTTGCAACCTTTATTAAGTACACAAGCTTAAGTATGCTTAGTATGATAGGCTTATCTTGTTATATACTAGCAGATACTTTATTTATAGCTAATGGTGTTGGTCCTTTAGGATTAACTGCATTGAATTTAGATTTACCTATCTATAATATTATATTCGGTTTAGGTACAATGTTAGGTGTGGGAGCAGCAACACGTTTTTCTATTTTAAAGAGTCAAGATAAACATCATGAAGCGAATCAATATTTTAGTCAATCTCTAATTGTTGGTCTCATTATTTCTATTCCTTTTATGATTATTGGAATCTTCTTTCCAGCAACTATAGTTCAATTATTAGGTGGAAATAGTGAAGTTCTGCCTATTGCGGTTGATTATTTGCGTACATTTATTATTTTTACACCTTTTTTTATACTCAATCAAATTATGGTAACATTTGTTAGAAATGATCATAATCCTAAACTTGCCAGTATTGCTATGTTAATGGGAACATTATTCAATATTATTTTTGATTATATTTTAGTATTTCCTTGTCAATTAGGTATGTTTGGTGCTGCTTTAGCAACTGGATTTTCACCTGTTGTTTCTTTATTGATTTGTATGTTCCATTTTGCTAAAAAGAGAAATAACTTTACTTTTGTAAAAACAAAACTCTATTATGAACATCTTTATCATTTTATAACTATTGGGATTCCATCATTTGTAACGGAATTATCAGGTGGCGTTATTATTTTTATTTTCAATATTGTTATTCTTAATATTGGTGGAAATATTGCAGTTGCAAGTTATGGAATTGTATGTAATCTTGCTTTGGTTGTAACATCTTTTTATACAGGTATAGCCCAAGGGATTCAGCCACTGCTAAGTCAATGTTATGGTCATCATCAAAATGAATTAATTCATACAATTACTCGTTACGCTATTGTTATGAGTTTAATTGTTTCTGGAATTGTCTATATTCTTATCTTTATGTTCCCAGAAAATATTATTTCTTTATTTAATAGTGAAAACAATATTGTCATGACAGAAATTGCTAAAAATGGCTTATTGTATTATTTTACTGGTTTCTTCTGTGTTGGTATTAATATGATTGCAGTTTCCTATTTTGCATCTGTTGAAAAAGTCAAACCATCTTTTTTAATATCTATTTTAAGAGGAGGGTTGTTAATTATACCTATTGTTTTAGTCACATCTCAGTTCTTCTCATTAACTGGTGTTTGGTTGGCTTTTCCTCTTACCGAACTCATTGTTTTATTTATTGCATTTCTACTGCATAACAAATATCATCTTATTCAAACACTATGATAATAAAAATAAGGGCGAAACATTAATTTTCGTCCTTTTCTAATGTGTTATATAATTGATAATGATTTCTACCTGTCTTCTTCACTTGATATAAAGCTTGATCAGCAAACTGATACAAATCATCAAAAGTATTGGCTTTTCTTGAAAAAGCAACTCCTAAACTTACTGTTACATCTATTTCTTTATCCTTACATATATGATGAGATACTACCTCTAACAATCGTTGACAATAAACCTCTACATACTCTATACTTTCAGGATATTTTAAACCTATAATGAACTCATCACCACCAACACGGCCAAGAATATCTGTAGATTTCGTTACTCGTGATAGAGTCATTGCTAATTCCTGAAGAACACGATCACCAAAATAATGACCATACTGATCATTAATAGATTTAAAATGATCAATATCTAAAATAATAAAAGCAAGCCTACCTTTATAATTCTTTTCTTCTTCTAAAAATTTATTAATGAGATCTCGACATGCTGCAGAATTATAGATTTTTGTCAAACTATCTCTTTGAGCAAGCTCACGCCATAATAATTGTTCTTCTTTTTGAGCTTGTATATCTGTTACTTTCCCTATGATATGAGTAGCTTGATTTTGATTATCATAAATTGGCTGCAACAATACATTCTGCCAACGTTTTTCACCATCTAAAAATTCTATATAACATTCTTCATTAAATGTTTGTAAAGTATTTAATACTGAACGAATTCTTTCACTTTCTCGATAACAATTTTTTAGATAATCCGGATATATTAAAACAGAACTCAATAAGAATGCACCACCTCCACTTAAGGTCAAGCAATCCTTAGCAATATTATATTCTAAAAAACAATCACCTGACAGTTCACTTATTTGTTGAAATCTTTCATATTCTCTACGAATTTTCTTATCATTTTTTAGCTTTGTATAATAACGCAAAGATAGATAGAGTCCAAGAAGCACCAATCCAAAGAGTATAAACTCTACTGGATTTTCCTGAATATAATCAATTAATGATAAGTCTTCTTTTACGTATGTAGCATTTTTAAATACAATATCTTGTATTTGTAATGCTGTTACACTATCTATTCCCTTGTTAATAATATTGGTCAATTGCGATGAAACGTCATTTCTAATTGCTATACTTGTTTTTTGACTATAATTCTTTTCCTGTGGAATCATATTAATATTATCATATTTTGATGATGTATTGTAAAACATGGCTGTGTGACTATTTAAGTAAGTATAATCCGCTTTTCCACTTTCAACCGCATCCAAACATGCAAGTGGATTATCAAAATACTTCACTTTTCCTTCATAGTCATTCGTAACGCTAATACCCTTCGGCAAAGCAATTGTGTGATTATATATATCTGTAGCTTCTATGTTTTTAACTAAGACAAGCTCAACGCTTGACTCTAAAAAAGAACGTGATAATGTATATTTTTCTTCTTGTGAATGATAAGGAGATGCAATCCCCCCTAATAACATATAATCCCCTTCAGATACCCATTTCCGATATTCATCATATGATTCCGTATATACATACTTAAATTGTATGCCAGCTAACTTACCAATACTATCAAGTACATCTACTGTAATACCTGAGATATCTCCTTGACCATTCATCGATTGGAATGGTGCCTTTCCACCTAAGAACGCAACTTCAATAACTGGATTCTCTTGAATAAATGCTTTCTCACTATCAGTTAAACTAAACTCGTTATTTCTTAAAGAAAAATATTCATCATGTAACTCACTCATTAAAGTTGGTTGTTCTTTATTAAGTTTCGTCATAGCATCATTAAGTTCAGAAATAAGATGAGAATTCCCTTTTGTTGTGGCTAAATAAAATGGTCTTGGAGAATAGGTTGCAACAACCCTATAGTTTCCTTTTAATGCAGATTGTTCCGAAACTGAAATACTATCAACATCGCCCTTTTCTAAAGCTTGATTCATCTTTTCAAATGAATCATAACAAACTTGTTCAATAACAATTCCATTTGTTTCTCCAAACTTATCTAAACTAGGATTCTTTTTATTTGATGATGATAAAACACCCACTTTTAGATTTTTCATAGAATAAATATTTGTCTCATTAATATTGGCATTATTGGCTGATACATATAATGCCATATTTCCCATACCATAGTTGGTTGAAGTATAATCATATATAGATGCTAAACTCTCATCATATATTATGGCCCCCATAAGATCTAATTCACCATTTTTAACCTTTTCTAGTGCAGCTACAAGTTGATCATTTACATCTCCTTCTAAAGTTACAAATTCAAATTCAAAATCTGTAAAACGTTCAAGTTCTTTTAAATAATCATATGTATATCCAGAAAACACCCCATTCTCTGAAATTTCAGTTAGACCATCTTGAATAGGATATGCTACCTTTACTTTTGTTTTTGCAGAGAGCGGAACAATACATGTTATTATCATAATGAATAAAGTTAAAATTGTAACTAATTTCTTCATCTATTCGTCCCTCCTCATCTTATTTATACAAATCTTCCTTTTTTGATACAATATATTCTTATAATACTCACAATAGATTATTAATGTCAATGATTACTGCCTCGTTTCAAAAAAAGAAAATATAAAAAAAGAATACTATTCATAATTAAATAATATCCTTATTTTCAAGCAAATTCTCTAGTGTATTTAAAAATTTATTTTTGATCTCCAAAGTTCTCTTAGAGGGTCCCTTAAGATGTTTTTGAGCACGCCTTTGCTTTGCTGAAATATATCGTGACATTAACAACTGATCAATATTATCAATATTTATTATCATTCCAGAAACATGTATAACCTTCACTTGTTTTCCTAATAATAAACTCGCTAATCCATAATCCTGAGTAACAACCAAATCATATGGTCGAGCCTGATTAATAATCTGCATATCTACACTATCACGTCCAACTTCGCAATGAACAACATGATAATAATCATCTTCTAATAGATGAGCATAATCCGCAAAAACAATCATCTCTATACCATATTTTTGTGCTAAATTTTTCACTTCTTCCTTATTAGGACAAGCATCTCCATCAATTAAAAGTCTCATATTAATTTCAAAACAAGCAAAATAACAATGCTTAGTATGCCTCCAATAAAGCCTCCAAGATGACCAGTTTTTGATATGCGTGGATTAAATAATGTATAGAGTAAATTGATGAAGATAACAGTTAAAAACTGTTCCAATAAATTCATATATATCCCACCAACTAAAAAACCTAATGCACAAATCGCACCAAAGAAACCATAAACAATCCCACTTGCACCAATAGTCACTGTCCAGTCATATCGACTAGATATCTCAGCTGCACTATAACACATCAGCGAACTTAACAACATAGATACAACTACAAGTATAAGATAACTTCCAGTCCCTAATATATATTCAAAGAATTTTCCCAATTCATAAATAGCATATGCATTCATTAGAAAATGCAAGAAATCAATATGAATAAAATGACAAGTCATAAAACGCCAATATTCTTTTCTCTCTCTAACATTTGGTGGATAAAATGCACCTAACCTCAATGCACAATCCATTTTATCTCCTTGCTGAACAAAATTTATATAAATAAATACGCCTGCACAAATAATTAAAATTATATTAGTCACTATCATCTTTGACAACTGTTACCTTTCTAACTTTTTTACCAACATTACCAGCATTATCTTTAACTGTATAAACAATCTGGTAATCTCCTGGCTCTTCACTATTAACTGTTCCTTCAACAATGATACGAGATGTAATATCTCCTTCAAGATCATCAATAGCTGTAATGCCTTTTAATAAATCAATCTTTTCACCAACTTTAATTGTTATATCTTTAACACCATTAATTTCAGGTAAAACCTTATTTGCTTCAACAACAATCTTTACTCTTAAAGCTGAAGATTGATTTCCATGTTCATCTTCAACAACTATCTTTTCAATATATGAACCTTCAACATTATAAGATTTTGACTTCGATTTCTGCTTCGACTTCTCATCATAGAAATAAACTTCTGTTTGAGAACGATCTTCTATATTTTTAATTAAACTTTCTGCTTTAATGGTCTGTCCTAATTGGATATTCCATTGCACTTTTTTTAATTGTACCTTTGGTTTTACAGTATCAACAACTAATATCTCAAAAGTTTGCTTTTCTCCAAAGTATTCAATAGTTCCTTGATATTTTCCAACCTCTGTAGATACATGTGATAAATCTAACTTCACACTTTCCAAAACAGAGGGATTCGCATCAACATAATCAACAACATTTGTAGAAATTTCCTCACCATATTGATACGTAAAACTATTCCTTCTTAACTTAATTGGTGAAATTGTCAATGCTAAATAGATCAACAAGACATCTACCAAAATAAAACCAGATAAGATAGAAATTATAATCTTATTTTGCATTGCGTACACCTCCGATAATTATTATATCATACAAATGTGAAATTCCTGTGTCATATTATCACATTTATAATGTTGTTTGTCAAAAAGATATCATAAATAAAGTGCAACATAAAACAAATAACCTTTTATATTATTTGTAGTCAAAAAGAAAGAACCAGAAGTTTACCTGATTCTTCAACTAATGTATTATCTCATAAGTAATTGTCTTTCCTAGTGGTGTCTTAAACGAATATATAATTTTATATTCTGCATTTATATCATATGTCTCTTCAACATGAATCAATTCTGTTATCGTTTTTGACGTCACTTTCTCAGTATGAATCAACTGATTATTCTTATAAACTTCAACTTTCTGATCTTGACGCAGTTGATCTATTATCTCGAATTCCTCCATGGCAGAAGTTTCCTGATAGATATGCATGCATGTTTCAAATTGTATATCATCTCCTAAATATCCTATCCCATCTTCTGAATTTATATAACATAAATCAATGAAAAAACTTTTATTATCCTGATTAGAAAACTGAGGATTTATTTTTAAGCCATATAGATATTCTTCAATAGGAAATGCAATATCTGTAACGTTTATTGTTTGTTCACCAATGATAAACGTTATACTTTTTATATCTCTTGCTGCTATTTCTTTATTAAACATAAACTGAGGATCAGAAGAATCACTAGATATATTTTCAAAAATTTCTAATGTCTCTGTCGTATTATTATCATAATGAATAATCATTCGTTTATCTGATTCTTCATATCTTGTACCAATAAGTGATAAAAATCCTTCAAAACGAATCTTTTGTTGTTGATAACTTGTAATTCCTACATTGATGTTTAATCCACGTATGACTTGACTCTTTGAGATCTGATATGTCATATTATTCACTTTCTCAACTTCAGGTAATGATGATGTTTCATAAGTGATATTTCCTAATGATGTCAATAAAGGACATATGACAAAAACCATTAATAAGATAAGAACAATTGAAGTCACAATAACTAACAATCTATGATTCTTACGATGCGTTCTAAGGATTTCCTCTTGTTGATGTATGATTATATCTTCGCTTCCATTTTCTATAATATTTTGATTATCAATATTCACTTCATTTTCTCTAACCAATTCATCAACAGTTATTTCAAAGATATTAGCAAGAATCAGTAATGTTTTTACATCCGGTTCATTATTATCTGATTCCCATCTTGATATAGCCTGTCTAGAAACCATTAATTTTTCAGCTAATTCCTCTTGAGTTAATTGTTTTCTTTTACGATAATATTGAATTCTTTTTCCTAATGTCATACTTTTCTCCCCTCTCTCTTTTAATATAAGATATTCCCCATCTTCTCACTACCATCAATTCGTAGAATTGATGATACGTATCGTTGCTTATCATAATTATACAGTAAAAATAAAAAATATTAAAAATAATTCAATTTATTTGTCACATAACACATAAAAGACTGTCTAATAAAAGAGAAGAAAAATAGAATAGAGACATAATTAATACAGTCATAAAAGGAGGGATATATTATGGCAAGAATTCCAAAGGTTAAAGAACTCATCAATACAAGACTAGCTAGTACATATGGTGGTTGGATATACTGTGATTATTGTGGTCAAAATATTGGTTATTTATGTTATGTGACTTATGACCATTTTACCTTTGATTATAAGTGTAAATGTGGTCATCATGGACATATGCATATTGCTTTTCAAGATAGTAACTATATAAAAACTTCTCAAGATAAATTCATTATTATTAAAAATAGATTATGTTGCCCACACGATCATTCACCATTACTTACTATTTTTTCAGAAAAGTTAGAAGATTATAAATTTGAGATTGTGTGTGTAGAATGTAAAAGAAAATATCAGGAGGAAAAAGTGTAATGATGGAAATTTTATTAACTTGTATAATCGGAATTGTTGTAGGAGCAATTGATGTTTTACCTATGATCAAAATGAGATTAGATAAATATTCAATTATATCTGCTTATGTTTTTTATTTCATACTTCCATTTGTAATATTTAATATTGATTTATATGGAATAACTTGGTGGTTAAAAGGTAGTATTGTAGGTTTCGCATTAGCCTTACCAACTATTATTATAGTAGCAAAAGAGGATAAGAAATCAACACCTCCAATGATCATAATGTCAATTGTTTTAGGCACACTCATTGGGATGATTCAATATTTTCTTCTTTAAGAATAGTCATGTTATGACTATTTTTTAGGTCAAAAGATTTCTTTGTCTCTATCATCAATCCATTAGAAATGATGCCAAGGCATTCGTAACCCTAAAACAGATCATATTGATTCATTAATTATAGCTCAATATAGTATTGATTTATGGTATCGTACAAAGCAGCAGATTGACAGAACTCAAGAGCGTCAGGAACTCCTTCTATTAGGAAAACAATACGAGCAGTATTTGAAATCCTACGTCGCTCGTTGTCAGTTATTGAATCAATTAATTGATCAAACAATGCCTGATGCATATGGTCTATTAGATGATTTTAATCGCTATAATGGCAAAGATAAGCTTGTGACTTTATTTTTGACAATTGGCATTGTGATAATATTACAAAGAGTTCAAAGAAAGTATTCATTAAGAAGTATCTTAACTGGTTAAAGAAAAAAGGATACCGCCAAAATGAAAATGAAGCCCGCCAGCTCTATTACATAAAACAAGCTCCAAAGGTTTTTGACTGGTGACACTGTATGTCAATTCTTTTTAAAGAAACGTGCAGAGGGAAAGCCGTATAGAGTATCCATGATAGCTGCCTATAATAAATTTCTAAGGATATATCATTCACGTGTATCAAAAGTATTAAGTGAATCGGAAAAAGGCGATACATAAAACATATAATACTCATATTTTAAAAACCATATTTTTATGGTCTTTTCATTATGCTTTAGAAAACTGATTGATTATTTCAAAAACATACTTGATTTTTATTAGCAGGTTTATCGTAGTGACATTATATAAATTTGGCAAGGATTCCATTCGCCCCATAGAGTAGGAAAGACTTCAAATTCCTTAAATCCTAAACCGAGATAGAAACGATTGGTGTTATCATATTCTTCGTAATGTCCCATTTGAACAGTCTTTACCTGAAGAAACGAATATCCATTTTCTGATGCAAACCTCTTAGCCTTCAAAAATAGCTCTTTCCCAATTCCTTGGCGATGATACTCCTTTAACACGCCCATCACACTCAGTTCCAGTGTATCCTTACTCGTTTCTTTCAAGCATAAGAAACCTGTTGCTTGATTTTCATCAAGTGCAACAAAGAAAAGTTGGTCTGTACTATCTTTAATGTAATTCTCCCTTGCTTCTTCTATACCGAACCACTCAGGCAGTGCTTCTAATAGTTGTCTTGCAATTTTCTGCTTATCCTCATAATCCTCAATTAGCTTAATTTTCATCTTCATGTTCCTTTTCATAAATTCTCATTAAACAGCTTCTGTTAAATACTATATTTTTTAGATAGTTTAGCTTATCATTTAAAATATCTATTATATTGTCTAAATAATAAATTATGTTTTTTATTGCATGGTTCATTAAACCAATTATTACACTTATTATCAATACTCATACTTAATAAGCCCTTATTAACCATCAATTCATATTTTCCTTCTACAAAAGCATATTCTTCTACAACCCACTTTGCATTATCATTATTTCTAACTACGACTTCTCCAAAATAAACAGACATCAAATTCTCAAATTCTTTTCGATCCAAACCAATAGTATCAAATAAATTATTTTCAAATAAATCAAAATACCACTTTTCTAATTGCTTTAAACTATCAAAAGTATAATCTGGTAAAAAAGAAAAATTATCTTTACATAATACTTCTAATTTATTAAATAATATTTTTCTGCCTCATCTAAATTACTAAAATTTTTTTACTTTTCTCCATATTGAAGAGCAACATTTAAACTATACTTTGACATCCAATCATACTCCTACAAATACCAATTTATCTACACCAACATTATATCACGCTCTTTTAAGCGCTGTCATTTCTTTTTTGCTTTTGAAAAGTTACTTATCAGCCTATGATTTTTAAAGGGTGTTATTCAGCATTGCTTACGTAACAAGCCCTTGACAAACGATAGACTAATAAGTTATAGAACAATCAAGCAGAAATGAAATAATCTGCTGTTTCACTGCATAGAAAAAGACACTCTGTTTGAAATGTCGTTCTTTCATAACTCTGTATTTCTTTGCATAAGTCGTTATATAAGGCTCTTTCATTTGTTGTAAATCGCCTAATATTTTTTCTTTTAAATCCCTCTAAATGATGTATTTATGCGGATAATTTGCATTTTTGTACCGTTTTTATTTAAAAAAGAAGGATATGAATTATCCTTCTAATCTTCCTAATACTTTTTCTTTTCCAAGTAACATAATTGAACTTGCCAAATCAGGACCATGCATAATTCCAGTTGTTGCAATACGAATTGGCATATATAACATTTTTCCTTTTGCTCCAGCTTCTTTTTGAGTTGCTTTAATAGCAGCTTGGATATTTTCTTTTGTAAACTCTTCTAATTCTTCTAATTTTGTCTTAAAAACTTTTAATGTGTTTGGAATTGACTCACCTTTCATAAACTCTCTTGATTCATCATCTAAATGTAATTCATCTTCAAAAAATAAGGAAACAAGCTCAACAATCTCTTTACCATAAGATAATTGATCATGATAGACAGCAATTAAATCTCTTATCCATTGTTCATCATGTTGAGATAGATCATATACTTCTTGTAAGAATGGTAAACACAAATCAATAACTTCATCTAAAGATCTTTCTTTAATATATCTATTATTAACCCATTTCAATTTATCTTTATCAAACATAGATGGTGATTTAGATAAACGTTTTTCACTAAATTCTTTAATTAAACCATCATGATCAAAGATTTCTTGTTCACCTTCTGGTGACCAACCTAACAACGCCATAAAATTGAACATTGCATCTGGTAAATATCCTTCTTCTTTATATTGAGAAACAAATTGCATAATTGATTCATCACGTTTAGATAGTTTTTTTCTATCTTCATTAACAATGAGAGTCATATGACCATAAGTTGGTGCTTCCCAGCCTAACATTTCATAAATCATTAATTGCTTCGGTGTGTTACTTAAATGTTCTTCACCTCTAAATACATGTGTTATATCCATAGAATGATCATCAATAACAACTGCATAATTATATGTTGGAATTCCATTGGCTTTAACCAATACCCAATCACCAATATCTTCTGATTCAAAAGAAACATGTCCTCTAATCATATCTTCAAATTCATAAGTTTTTCCAGCAGGAACTTTGACTCTAATTGTATAAGGCATTCCTGCATCTTCTTTTGCTTTCACTTCTTCAGCTGTTAAATCACAGCATTTTCTATTGTATTTAGGAGCAACACCAGCAGCAACCTGTTTTTCATGTTCTGCATCTAATTCTTCTGATGTACAAAAGCATTTATATGCATATCCTTTTTCTAATAAAATATCAGTATATTTTTTATAAATATCTAATCTTTCCATTTGTCTATATGGTGCATATTTTTCTACTGGTTTCAATGGTGACTCATCAGGAATAATTCCTAACCATTCCAAATTTTCTAATTGACTTGCTTCGCCACCTTCAATATTTCTTTCAATATCAGTATCCTCTAATCTGAAAATAAAATCTCCACCATGATGTTTAGCAAATAAATAGTTAAACAATGCTGTTCTGGCACCACCAATATGTAAATGTCCTGTTGGACTTGGTGCATATCTTACTCTTACTTTATCCATAATTTATCCTTTCTTATTTAATAACACAACACTCTGAGAAACAATACCTTCTTTTCTTCCCACAAAACCTAATTTCTCACCACGTGTTGCTTTTATATTCACTTGTGTGATATCACAATGTAAAACACGAGCAACATTCTCTCGCATAGTTATAATGTATGGAGCCATTTTTGGTTCCTCACACATGATTATACTATCAATATTCCCAATCTCATATCCCTCTTGTTCCATGAATTCATATGTATGTTGTAAAAGAACCATTGAAGAAATACCTTTATACTTAGGATCTGTATCAGGAAAATGTTTTCCAATATCACCTAAACCCATTGCTCCAATGATACTTTCAATAATAGCATGCAACAAAACATCTGCATCACTATGCCCTTTTAATCCTAATTCAAATGGAATCTCAACACCACCAAGAATTAACTTACGTCCTTCAACTAATTGGTGAATATCTATAGATTGCCCAATTCTCATCATGTTTATCACCTTCCTGACCTATTCTAGCACAAATTCTTTGAATATACAAAAGCAAACTTATCTTCCTATTACTATTTATGGAAATTGACTCATTTTTCTACTTCTATCCTCAACTAGGATAAAATTAACGCTTTTTTGATTCTATTATATATGATCATATTTTCTTATTTTAACTTAATAACATATTTATCATATTACTGAGTTTTATTATGAAGCTGTTGATAAATCTTTTGCATTTTATCATCTGTTTTAGCCATTTGTTCCGCACATTCTTTAAGTTGTCTACTCATGTCTTCACACACAGTATAATGGTTTTTATAATATAATTCATGTTCTAGACTGGCCCAGCAATCCATAGCTATTGTACGTAACTGAATTTCGACTGGGACACTAATGATTCCATCTTTTGTATAAATCGGAACTTTCACAACAAGATGTAACGAACGATATCCACTTTCTTTAGGATAATCTATATAATTGGATTTTTTAATCAAGCGAATGTCCTCATGTAATAAAAGTAATTGTGATATATACTGAATATCATTAATATAATGACAAACGACTCTAATGCCTGCAATATCATTAAGACATTTCATCCCATTATTTGTTTTCGGATATCCTTTGCGTTCTAATTTATCTATTATACTCTCAGGAGATTTTATTCTTGATTGAATCATATGAATAGGACTATATGTATTTTCACATTTCAATTCATCATCAATACTTTCCAGTTTTGCTTTTATAATATGCGTTGCTGTACGATACGGATACATCATTTGTCTTAATTGTTTATAATCCTTAAATGCTTGCTCTAGTTTCATTTTTTTCACCTTCACTATCATTTTACTAACTAATTATCTTGTGATTATCTACAATATATGGGAAAATGAGTGATATCATTAAACAAAGGAGAATGGATATGAAAAGCTCTCAATCTGATTATAAAAAGCGAGGAATGTTAGATATGAATCTGTGCAATCAACTGCAGGAAGCCTCTTATAAAGAGCTTATAGATACACTACAATCATCTCATGCTGATTGGCGTACAGCCTGTATACATCTTCTTTCTAAAAAATATAACACTCATCCACAATTCACTGATGTTTTACTCCAACAGCTTGTTAAAGAAAAAGCACTTTATACAAAAATTGAAATACAAACCCAATTATCTCAATATGGGCAGATATCTAAAATGTGTCAATATTTAGGGTGTATTGGAGACAATCAATATCGAGCTATCCCATTAAGAGGATCAAAGAAAAAAAGTTATCCTTTGCCAAGAGATCTCATTGCAAGAAGCTTAGCACATATGGAGGTGCAACGATTCCAAGATTTTTTTGTAGAATTACCTCAACTTTCTTATTCGCAATTATTAGAAGCTATAGATGCTTTTGGCTTTCTTTGTTTTTATCATCAATCTTTAGTCAATAAAGAGACTTATGAATATATCAAAACATGTATATTAAATTATTGGGATGACGATCTTATGCTTTGGAAACTCATGACTTGTTTGAGTGCGTTTCCAATGGCTATTGATTTATTACAAGAATTACAAACACAACAAAAACACCCTACTATCCTTATGGAAGTAGAGCGTTCCTTAAAACTATTGATCAATTAAATAATCTGTTAGATTGATACCATTCTTAAAGGCATGAAGGATATTGTGACGATCCCTAATGTCTTTTATTTTTTCTTCTAAAATAATTGCTATATAACGAGCATCATCATCAAGAATCATTGGCCAGTAAAAATAAAATTTTTTACCATCCTGAAATTCAAACAAAAAATCAGCAGTATACACTACATATGCAATTGGACTTCCTAATTTCATATAACGCCTTTTCCCAATAACACTCACCTTTTCAATTTCATCATATCGATAATAATGCATCATTGCTTCATCTTTTCCTAATAATACAGCAATAAAATACTGTAAATTATGAATCGGTCCAGTAAACTCATAATAACATATTCCATCTCTTAAAAATTCTACAGACTGATCAATTGAATTATCTAGCATCGTTGGTGATGTATTCCTACAAGCAAATCCTATAAGAATAATCTCCATGAAAATTGTTATTGCTAGACAAATCACAATACCTTGAACTGTTGGAATATCTATTGCAATAACAAAGAACCTTCCTAAACCAAACCCAATAACCAAAGAACCAATTAAACTATAAAAGAGTTGCCTTATTGCCCAAGGTTTGGTCAGTTTTCTTCCCAAAGAAACAGTTTTGGTTGTTTTTTGAAATCCTAGTCTAGCTTGACTTGTACTCTTTTCTACTTCTGCTAATTCTGATATTAAAGGAAGATCTTTATCATGGTAATCTTCTATTGTTTCTTTAATTTCTTTTATGCTTTCAATCTGTTTATCCAAATGAATTTGATTAATTTTTAAACATTCATGAAAATCTAATTCACCATTTAAGATGGCTTTGACATCATCAATAGAAATTTCTAGATTTCTTAAAAATTTAACTAACTTTAAGACTTGTACATCATTAGAATTGTAATTACGATAACCATTTTCATCTCTTTGAGGCTGAATAAAGCCCTCTTTTTCATAATAACGAATAGTATGTTTTGATAATCCCAAATCTCTTTCTAAATCATTTGTTTTCATAGTATCCCCTTCTTTCTCACTCTATTCTAGACTATAGAGTTGCTCGATGGTCAATACAAAATAAACTTATTTTACATATTTTCATCATCTGCTGGGAAAAGAATGCCGGCTTTTCTTCTAGCTATAGTTTGTATTTCAGTCACGATCATACTATGTTCTAGCATGTCATAACACTTTTGATAGTCATTCTGTTCATACATTCTGCTAAATTCAAAAAACTCTTCATACATTCTATGAACATCATTATTTTCATTAATTGTTTGTGTAGACCCATCATTCATCAATAAATCAAACGAACCTATATAACTTACTGGTGTTGGAATATGAATACATCCTCTATCTCCTTGAATATTATTAGATAATGGTGCTTTACAATCTTTCGCTCCTATACAGACACATTGGAATGTATCATATTTTAAAATAAGTATTCCTGATGTGTCTATCCCTTTTTCTATATTTGGATAATATTCAATATCAATTGGTTTCCCAAATAATCCTACAACAAAATGAATATTATAAATATTCAAATCCATTAAAGCTCCACCTGATTTTGTATAATCAAAAGCTGGTAAAATCATTCCTTCCTTAAATGCATTATATCTTGAAGAATATTGAGAATAATTGCACTCAACAATCTTTATATGACCTAATTCATTTAGCAATGATTTTATTTTATAAAAGTTTGGTAAGTATTGATTCGTAATCGCTTCCCATAGAAATAAATGATTTTGAATTGCTAATTTTTTTAACTCCTTGGCTTCTTCTATTGTAGATGTCATTGGTTTTTCTAAAATAACATTTTTATGTGCTTCTAAAGCAAGTTTTGTATATGAATAATGAAGATGGTTTGGTAATGCTACATAAACAGTATCAACTTCAATATCATTCAATAATTCATCATATGAAACTGAACACCTTTGAAAATGATGCTTTTCTTTCAACTCTCTTACCTTTTCTTCACTACGCTTTGTACCTGAAATATGAATCAGTTCGATACTTTCTATATCATGAATAAAAGATAGAAGATCGTTGACAATCATACCAGTTCCTACAATTCCTAATTTCATTCTATCGCCTCCTTAATTTATTTTAACATGATTAAAATAATAATCATTGTTTTTTTCAAGATTTATCAACGAAATATTTTTATTTTATTTGTGTCATCTTTTCGTAATAAGTTAATTTATTCTTAATATTTCTATCATAGTCTAATTTAAAATAACATGTATAAAGACTATCCAAGATATAAAGCAATGACATTCTTGTTGAGAAGGACGATATTTTATTATAATGATCTTCATGTGAACTCATGTATAGAATATAATCAGCAGAATTCTTTAAAGGGTTTTCTAAAGTAGAACAGATTAAAACTATTGGTGTCTTATTTTTCTTCAACAATTCAGTAATTGCACCTATTGAACTTCCTCGTCCTCCAAAAGATATGACAAGTGCAACATGATCTTGATTGCTCATTGCTGCAGCTAATCTTTGCTGATATTCTTCTAAAGGAACATGAATATTGATTCCTATTTCTTGCATTTGAAATTTAAAGTTTTCAGCAAAATAAATATTTCCTGCTGAAGTATAAACATCTATGCTTTTAGCTTTTCTCATTTGGTTTGCAATTAATCGCAATTGTTCGAGATCTATTAAATTTAATGTAGATGTAATTGTTTGTTCATAAACTTCTTGTAATTTATGAACTATTTGATATTGTGTTTCATTTTGTTTGAAAGGAAAATTATAATCAAACTTTTTCTCTTCTTTTAAATGATTTTCAATAGATGCAGAAATATGGACTTTGAGTTCTGAAAGTCCACTCACATCTAATTTATTGCATAATCTATATAAGGTTGAAACAGAGACGAAACATGTCTTGCTAATGTCTTTTGCACTTAAACGAATAAAGTCATTCGTATGCTCTTTCATATAACAAACTAATATTTTCTCATTATCTGTTAAATCAACAAGCTGCTCAAGTTTATTAAAAATGTTCATAAGTTTTCACCTCATGAACATTATATATGATATTAAGTTTAGGCACAAATCAATTCAATTCTGGCATATGTTTATGTAAACATACTGCAATGCCATCTTCATCATTAGATAATGTCACTTCATCAGCAACATCTTTTAAATCTTGAACAGCATTTTCCATAGCAACACCAATCCCAGCATATTTCACCATTGAAGCATCATTATGACCATCACCAAAAGCAATCATTTCCTCTTTTTTATATCCCATTGGAATTAAAACAGTATCTAAAGCTTTGGCTTTATCGATTCCTTGAGCAGTAAATTCAAAATAGAATGGACCTGTAAACATACAACTTAATTTATCTTTAAATGGTTCCATCATTTCTTGATAATGTTCTTGTAAATACTCAGGGTCACTCGTAGTTAAAATCTTGTTTAGTTCAAAATCAACAAATTCTGCTAAATCATCAACTTCACATAATTTAAACTTTCCACCACGTGATTCATATTGAATAACATCAAATGGTGCCCCATTCCATTGAATCATATTATCATAAACGTTATTCACATACATATATTCCCCTTTATCAATCATAGGTCTTACTTTATCAAAAGATTTCATATGTTCTAAAACAGCTTTTCCTTCTTCTACACTTAATGCTTGATTAAATAATGTTTCCATTGTTTCACAATCAATAACTTTTGATCCATTATATGAAACCAATAACCCATGATGTTTATCCATTTCTAATTCTTTTGCCAAATCTAATAATCCAGATGTTGGTCTTCCAGAAGCTAAAATTAAAATAGCACCTGCTTTTTCTGCACGAATTAATGTTTCCTTAGTTTTAGGACTTAATTCTTTTTGACTATTCATTAATGTTCCATCAACATCCATGATAATAACTCTTACGCTCATCTCATTTCCTCCTTATTCTTAGTTTCTATGATATACTATTTTTCTAGACTATCAATATTTCTTGCAAATATTGAAAAAAACATATCACAAACTGTCTTTTTTCAAATAGTGATGTGACATATTTTTCTCATATCAATTTTCTAACCAATTTTAATTGTTCTCTTGTATATTTTTTGTACTCTATCAAGATTTGTTCCTCTTTGCTATATTCTATTTTAAAAATCACTCATTATAAAAAAAGCCCAATTGGGCTAAATATACTGAAATATATCTAACAAAGTTTCTAAAACTTTGATATTTTCATCATCAACATGTTCTTTACCAATGAAATAAGGTTGAATTCCTACTTCTTGAGCAGCTAAGATATCTTTTCCGAGACTATCTCCTATATAAATAACTTCTTGAGCATCTAATCCGATGATTTCTAAGGCCTTCTCAAACGCTTCTTTGGCTGGTTTATAATAATGTGTCATTTCACTTGAGATAATTGCTTTTGGTTGCAGCTCTAAACGATTCATGCTTTCTTCTACATATTTTGTATCATTGTTAGTGAGGATATAAATTGGTAATTGACATTTAGCAAAGAAATCATAAGCATCATCAAATGCAGGTGTGTTTTTCCAATGTTCTGCTAACATATCTGTATAATGTTGACTATCACCTAACAACCCAAGTTCTGCTTTGGTGCATTCAAATGCTTCACATGCAATTTGATATTCAGTTTTATAATTCTCTCCATTATATTTTTTAAGGAGTTCATCATGTTTTGTAAACCAATATTTTGTAATCGTTTGAGAATCACAATCAGGGCAATTCTTAACACACTCACTCATTAATTTTTCTAAATATTCACTTTGTTCATAGACAAGTGTTCCCATATGGTCAATCAAAACTGCTTTTATCATTTTCTTTTCCTCCTAAAAAAATTCATTTTCTTTCTTTACCATGCATTGCTTTTGTAACTTTTGTGATGCCATTTTTATTTTTATAGAACTGCATTTTCTAGCTTGTTGTGGACAGATATGGACACAACGCATACATGAAATGCATTGACCTTTCATTATCTCTTGAGGATTATCAAGTGGAATCGCTTGAACAGGACAGCGGCGTGCACATAATCCACACTGATGACATGTGCTTGATGCTTTAGGATGCAAGGGAATAACATGGTATTCTTTATACGGATTATTGCCTGGGACATATACAGATATAGCCTGTTTTTTCAAGCGTTTTTTTACCTCTTCCATAAATCCTGCCATCTCATTTAAATCATCTTGATTTGGTCTTCCTTTTGCAAACTGATGCATGATTGAATGCTCTGCCACACAAGCAATTGCTGCAATACAAATAAAACCTTGTTGTTCTAGTGTTTCCTTGAGTTCTAATAACGTATCTTCATATGCCCGATTACCATAAGTCACCACAGCAAGAACAGGTGTTTGATGACCTTTTAATTGAGATAATCTTTTTATCGCAATATCAGGAACTCGTCCACCAAACGATGGAACACCAACAATACAAAAATCATCTTTTCCTATATTAATAGAAAAATTATTTTTAGGTAGAGATAGATCAACATCAGTGCACGTATTTATTTGATTAGCTAAAAAACTTGTTACTTTTTGAGTACTCCCTGTTGGACTAAAATAAATATTATAAATCATGATGAATCACTCCCTCACAATATCGTTCCTCACAAGCTTCACAATTATCCTGCTGGACTTCTTCAATTTTTCTAAACAACCGAATAAGTGATGTCACACGACTACTTCGATAATTAAGATAATAGAAGTTTTTAGTTCCTTCTTCTCGCATCCCAACAATTCCACAACCTTTTAAGATTTTTAAATGATGTGATAAAGCAGTCCTAGAAATATGAATCTCGTCGACAAGTTCACCAACTCTCATACCACCTGTTTTCATATTTTCCAATAAACATAAAATAATACTTTGTCTTGTCGTGTCACCTAACACAGAAAGAATAGGTCGACAATCATTAAATTCTTTTGCTAAAGTCTTTCTTGTCTCTCCCATATCCTTTTTCCTTTCGTCAATATTCATTGACCATTATATACATAAAATGGAAAAGTCGCAACATTGGTTAAGCAAATCCGTACCAACCTATCAAATACTAATGAAATTGTTACCTGTCTTATTAATATTTTTCTCCTTTATTTTACTATAGGTGTTGTTAGTTCAATATGGTTGCCTTCACTATCAATAAATTCAACAACCCAGTTATCTCCTATTTGTGTTAATGGAAAACAAATCTCTAATTGTTGAATCTTTGATTGCAAAATATTTAAGTTTTCAACTTCTAAACTTGGCAAACAATTACTTCCGAAAATATGTTCCTCACCCATTTTCTGATATGCAAACAACCCAAATCGAAAACCATGAATATCAAAAATACTATAAACTTCATCCCTAATCAATACCTCTTGTTCAAAAAAATCTTCATAAAAATGAATCGCTCTATCCATATCATTGACACATAAATACATTGATTTTATATAACATTCCATATGAATTGACTATACTCCTTCCTTAAAATTGAATAATACAATTTCTCTACATACATACCATCTTTATAAAAAATTCTCTCATATTGAAACCTACATTTTAAAACAACTTGCTTTGATACAAGATTTTGAGCCATATAACAGATTTGGATTTTATGAATCCAATACTCTCCTCAATTCTTCTAAAGTGCAATAAACTGGTTCTCGATACATTGATTGAATATCTTCATCTGTATATGAAAAGTGTCTTAATAATCATCTTCTGTTGCCATATTTTGAGTTCCTACGTGTGATGTCCTTAGTCTCCTCCACTTTTATCATAATCTGCGTTATATATTCGTCCATATTGGCAATCGCAAATTCATTTAATCCCAGTTCATAAGCATATCCTATTAAATTGAGATGATGGCATGATGCATACTCTAATATTTCTTGATATAACTGTGAAAGTCCACTCCATTCACCCAAAAGATATGCAACAACATACTTTCCTTTTGGTCTTATCACTAAATCAGCATTCTTAATACGATTGGTTATTGGTATAAAAAAACCTTCATATTCATCATAATCTCCTTGCTTGATTTTGTCTATAGAAATATAACTTCCAAAACCCATTCGATATAATTCTGGTTCCCATGCTTGCTTGATATGGGCATAAGCTGTTTCAATATCATCATCTACAAAACTATACGGTGATATAAGTATATATTGTTCTTCACAATCTATAATTTCAATTTGATGATTGTGTATTTTTTTACACAATAAAAGTTGTTGTTGCTTCTTTTGTAGAATTTGTTTAGCCCTTTTTAATCTTTGTATTTCTGTATCAATTTCCCCTATTTTTTGTTTGGCAATTTCTTGAAAAGCCAAAACATCTGGATGATTAAGATAAGTTTTTATTTCATCCAAACTCATATTTAATTCTTTTAACATCAATATATATTCTAAATCTACACTCTGTGCATAATCATAGTATCTATATTGATTTTTACCTTTATAACGTGGAGAAAACAATCCAATATCATCATAATAATGTAATGTTCGTTTGTTCAAATGGTGTAATTTTGAAAATCGTGATGTTGTTAATTTCATTATCTTCTTATTCATACTCTTTCCTCTTGACTCTACAGTTACTGGATACTTTAAGATAAGTATACAAGATATACAAAACAATGAAAAGGAGTTATAAACAATGAAAAATAAAATGATATTGAGAGAGTTTCAAAAAGAAGATACAAGAGAAATGATAGACATCATTAGAAAGACTTGGCATTATGATGAATTCTGTAGTCATAAAGTTGCTAATAAACTTGCAAAAGTTTTTCTATACAGCTGTTTAGCAAATCAAACTTATACAAAAGTAGCTGTTATCGATAATTGCCCTATAGGCATTATTATGGGGAAAAATATTGCTAGACATAAATGTCCATTTCGATATCGTATAAAACAAATGATTTCAATTATTTCACTTTTACTATCATATGAAGGTCGTCAAGCTATTCATCTCTTTAGAGATGTGGATGGGATTGATCGAGAATTGTTAGATCATTGTGAAATAGATTTTCAAGGTGAAGTTTCGTTTTTCGCTATTGATGAAAATTATCGTGGTTTAGGTATTGGCAAGAATTTGTTTGAATCTTTGCTTTATTATATGAAGGAACAAAATATTCAGCAATTCTATCTATTTACTGATACAAGTTGTAACTATGGATTTTATGAACACCAAGGTATGAGAAGAGAACATGAAAAATCATTGACTATGGATATCGCAAATCAAAAACAAGTTATGAAATTCTTTATTTACTCATATCAGATTTAAACATTGGAAACAAATCATTTAACGAAAATAATCTGATAATCACATGTCTTGTTCTATTCTATTCGTTAAAGACGTAAAAAATTTCTTTTTATATAAGAATCATATCATAATAGATATAGTCAGCAATAATAAAACTATGTAAGCAGATAGATTATCTTCTGCTTACATAGTTTCTTTTTTATTTATTTCTTATTTTGACAAGCAGCGGTTATAAACCCTTGAAATAAAGGTTCACTTCGATTAGGTCGCGAAGCGAATTCAGGATGAAATTGTGCTGCTACAAAATAAGGATGATCTTTTAATTCAATAATCTCCACTAGATCTCTTTCAGGATTTCTACCTGAAATAATCAGTCCATGTTGTTGTAATACATCTTTATATTTATTATTAAACTCATATCGATGTCTATGCCTTTGTTGAATGAGATTTTTTCCATATAGAGATTGTGCTTTTGTTCCTTCTAATAGTTCACAATCATAGTTTCCTAGTCTTTGTGTTCCACCCATATCATCTAATGATTGATCACTCATTAAATGTATAAGAGGTGTTCGACACAATTCGTTAAACTCCATAGAATTAACATCTTCTAAATGACATACATGTCTAGCAAACTCAATAGAAGCTAGTTGCATACCTAAACAAATTCCTAAGAATGGTATATTATTTTCTCTTGCATATTGTATAGCAATAATCATACCTTCTATTCCACGTTCACCAAAACCTCCAGGTATTAAAATACCATCAGCTTCCCCTAGCAAATCTTGAACATTATCTGTATGCACATCTTCGGCATTCACCCATTCAATATTGATTGTACTATTTTCATAGTAACCCGCGTGTCTTAAAGCTTCATTGACTGATAAATAAGCATCTGGGAGTTGAACATACTTCCCAACCATTTTAATTGTGACTTCTTTATCAACACCTTTAACTCTCTCTATTAATTCCTTCCATTCACTCATATTTGCTTGAGGTGCATCTATTTTCAAATGTTCCAAAACTAAGTCATCCATATGCTGATCCAATAACATCATTGGTAATTCATATAAAACATCAACATCATAATTTGAAATAACTGCTTTTGTAGGTACATTGCAAAATAAAGAGATTTTATCTTTTAAATCTTGATCAATATATTTTTCACTACGACAAACAATCATATCTGGCTGAATTCCATAACCTCTTAATTCTTTAACACTATGTTGTGTAGGTTTTGTTTTGACTTCATGACTTGCCCCAATATATGGCAATAAAGTCGTATGAATATAAAGAGTATTCTCATAGCCTAAATCTAAACGCACCTGTCTGATAGCTTCAATAAATGGTAAACTTTCGATATCTCCAACAGTACCACCAATCTCAGTAATCACAATGTCAGCATGACTAGATTTTGCAGCAGCGTAAATCTTTGCTTTAATTTCGTTTGTGATATGAGGAACAACTTGAACTGTTGCCCCAAGATATTCACCTTTACGTTCCTTAGAAATCACATTGCTATAAATTCTGCCTGTTGTAATCGATGAATTTCTATTCAATTCCTCATCTATAAATCTTTCATAATGTCCCAAATCTAAATCTGTTTCTGCACCATCAGCTGTTACAAAAACCTCACCATGTTGAAAAGGTGACATTGTTCCTGGATCCACATTAATATATGGATCTAATTTCTGCATAAATACTTTTAGTCCTCTTTGTTTTAATATTCTACCTAAAGATGCAGCTGTTAAGCCTTTTCCAAGTCCTGAAACAACTCCACCTGTAACAAATATAAATTTAGCCATTTGCTTGTCTCCTTCCTTATTTTTCCAATAAAAAATGCACTTCAACGGAAAGCCGTGAGTGCCCTTTCTCATTCTAGCAAAAAATAATTATTAATGCAATTATTTTTTATCTATATTTCTATAAGAATATATTACCATTTCACAACTTATTCAAATGTTATCCAAAATGAGCTAAGATATACGTTTCTTTGAATTAATTAAGAAACCAAATATCTCATTTGATAGATTTTTAACTTCCTGTATTTAATATTCTCGTTTTTTAATAAGATGGTCATTTAAATAAGTATTGTTGCTACGTTAAATTCAGCTAAAATTCAATACAATTTATATTATGAATAGTTAAATAGATAAAAGAGTAAAATTATTATTTTAAACATAACAGAAAACCAAAGTATTACAAAATAATAGAAATTCTTTAGCTTTCTTTTTAACTAAGATAATGAAATCAAACTTTTCAAAACACATACTTTAAACATTTTAAAAAATTTCTTTGATATTTTTTAAAATTATATATAATAAGAATGAAGAGGAGGAAGTAAAATGGAAGCACCTCATATATTAGTTATTGATGATGAAAAAGAGATTACTGATTTAATTGAAATTTATTTAAGTCAAGAAGGTTATCATGTAGAAAAAAGATATAATGCATTAACATTATTAGAAGATATTAGAACTTATCAAATTGATCTTGTTATATTAGATGTTATGATGCCAGAAATCAATGGAATACAGGCATTAAAAATGATTAGAGAAAAATATAATATACCTGTTATTATTGTTTCTGCAAAAACAGCAGATAATGATAAAATTGAAGGACTCTTAACTGGTGCAGATGATTATGTCAGTAAACCTTTTAATGCAATGGAATTAGTTGCACGAGTAAAATCACAATTACGTAGATTTCAGGTTTTTAACAAACCTATTAATGATTCCTCTCATATTATAGAAGCAAGTGATCTTATCATTGATACTCAAAAGAAATCTGTTACTTTAGATAATCAGTCACTCGCATTAACAAGAATTGAATATGAAATTTTAGTCTTATTAGCAAGTCAACCAGGAACAGTTTTTTCAATTGAAGATATTTTTGAAAAGATATGGCATGAAAAGTCCACAAATTCTAATAATACTATTATGGTTCATATTAGAAAACTACGCGAAAAAATAGAAAGACAGCCAAGAAATCCACGTCATATTAAAACAGTTTGGGGTATTGGTTATAAATTTGATTTATGATGAAAAAGATTAAGAGATTGTTTATTAGTAGTTTTAGATGGCGACTTTTTATTAATTTAATTGTGACTTATATTATGACATTCTTAATTTATAGTGCATTAATTATTATTTTTGATAATTTTAATTTGTTAGGAATGTCTATTGAATTAAGATATTTTATTGCATTTATTATTTCATTATTTCTCTTTTTAGTTATTTTCTTTGATTTAATGAATATTACCTTAAAGTATTTAAGTGTACTTAGTGGGACTATTCAAGAAGTCACTGCAGGAGATTATAATGTTGAGGCTCCTATTGAGTATGATGATGAATTAGGATTATTAGCTGCCAATATTAATGCTTTGGCAAAAACATTAAAGGACAAAGAAAAAGAAAGTGAGATTTTAAAAGAAAATGAGCGTTTAGCATTTGATGCTGAGAGAAATGCTGAGAAACAAAAAAATGATTTAATTACAAATGTTGCTCATGATTTAAGAACTCCATTAACAACTATTGTTGGATATTTAGAATTAATTAAAAATAATGAACATCTTTCTAAAGAAGATATTCAAAAGTATTCTACAGTTGCTTATGAAAAAGCAAAGAAGTTACAAGGAATGATGGATGATTTATTTGAATTTACAAGTTTAGATAAAGCTGATGTAAGAGTTCATATGACAACTCTCAATATATCTGAGTTAATTCTTCAAATTGTTGATGAATTCTATCCAACATTTCAAGAGCATGATTTAACTCCAGTGATCAATATAGCTCAACCCAATCTTTTCATTCAAGGAGATGGCCAATTAATAGCAAGAGTTTTTGATAATTTATTATCAAATGCTGTTAAATATGGACAAGATGGTAATGATATTAAAATTGAGGTTTTAACTGATGACCAGAACGTCACAATTAAAATTATGAATTATGGTCATCCTATTGCTCAAGAAGATTTACCATATATTTTTGATAAATTCTATCGTTCTGATGCATCACGTTCATCTTCAACAGGAGGAACAGGATTAGGATTAGCTATAGCTAAGAATATTGTGCAAATACATAATGGTCAAATCTTTGCAACAAGTCATAAAGAAAAGACAACATTTGTTGTTGTCTTAAGAAAATTGCAAATTCAGGATTAGAGAGTATGCTTGACAGCTCTCTTTTTAAATTTTATGAAAATGACTTGCATCAACCTTACATATTGGGCAAATATAATCTTCTGGTAAAGTTTCGCCCTCATAAATAAATCCACAAACATCACAACGCCAACCTTGCTTCGTTGTTTCTTCAACATATGATGGTGCACTCTTAGGTGTTGTACCATTTTTCTTATCATGATAAGCTGCATATGTTAAAACAGTTTCATCACTCAATGTCTGAGCATCTTCAACTTCACTGATAAACATTAGATGTGTTCCTACATCAACAGTTTTTTTAACACGACAAGCAAACATTGCTGCTGTGTTCTCTGTTAAGTATTTAACATCATTAACATCAGTTTCATACGCAATGTTTTCAAACTTATTGACATCTTTACCACATTGGAATCCAAATGTTCTAATTATTTCCATAGGAACTTTTTCTAATAAGACACTGACATTAAATACACCACTTTTTTCAATGATTTGAGTTGTATAATTTTCCTTGTTTAATGTTATACAGACTTGTGATGGTTCTGCTGTCACTTGTGTCATTGTATTAATGACACAGCCACTTTCCTGATTATCGTTTTTTGAAGTCACAATATATAATCCATAACTGAGTTTAAAAAATGCTTTTGAATCCATATTTCATACCTCCTTATAAGGATTATACCACAATTTATAGATTATAAATAGTAATTATTCCTATTTATGTTATTTTTATTAACTTATGTTTATTAGAGATTGATTTTTATGTACTGAAAGAGTACAATTACCTCGATTAATATGTAAAAAGAGAGGGATATATCATGAAGATGTATAAAGACATGAATCATGAAGAATTAGTTTCTTTACATGATGATTTATGTAAGCAATATGAGCAGGTTAAAGCAAAAGGTTTGAAGTTAAATATGGCGAGGGGAAAGCCGGATGTCAATCAGTTACTTTTATCTACTGATATATTGGATGTCATTAATAGTCATTATGACTTTGGAAGTCAATATGAATATTGTAATTATGGTATTTTGGATGGTATTGATGAAGCTAAAGAATTTTTTGCAAAGATGTTAAACACTTCTTCTCAAAATGTTATTGTTTATGGAAATTCTAGTTTAACAATTATGTTTGATCAAATTAGTCGAGGTTATACCCATGGCTATTTAGGAGAGAAACCATGGTGCCAATTAGATAAAGTTAAATTCTTATGCCCTGTTCCTGGATACGATCGTCATTTTGCTATAACAGAACATTTTGGCATTGAAATGATTAATATTCCTATGAATGAAAATGGTCCAGATATGGACCTTATTGAAAAATATGTTCAAACTGATGAAAGCATTAAAGGCATTTGGTGTGTTCCTCAGTATTCCAATCCAACTGGCATAACATATTCTGATGAGGTTGTAGAGCGATTTGCACATTTGAATCCTGCAGCAAAAGATTTTAGAATCTTTTGGGATAATGCATATTTAGTTCACCATTTATATAATGATAAACAAGAACATGTTAAAAATCTTATAAAAGCTTGCCAGGAGGCTGGACAGCCAAATCTCGTTTTTGAATTCTGCTCAACATCTAAAGTCACTTTACCAGGTTCAGGTGTTGCAGCATTGGCAACATCACTTGAAAATAAAGAGGATATTTTAAAACACATGTCTATTCAATGTATTGGATATGATAAATTAAATCAATTAAGACATGTAGAGTATTTTAATAAAATTGAAAGTATAGATACACATATGCAAAAACAGGCAAGTCTATTAAAGCCTAAATTTGAAGCTGTTTTAAATATTTTTGAAAGAGAACTTGAACCATTAGGAATTGCTGAATGGACTAAACCATTAGGAGGATACTTCATTTCCTTTATGGCAATGGAAAACTGTGCAAAAGCTATTGTACAAAAATGTAAAGAAGCGGGCACACTCCTAACAACAGCTGGAGCAACTTATCCTTATGGTCAAGATCCTTATGATGCTAACATTAGAATTGCACCTTCTTTCCCAAAATTAGAAGAATTAAAACAAGCAACAGAATTATTTGTTCTTTGTGTTAAGTTGATAAGTGTAGAAAAATTATTAGAAAAGGCATAATTTATGTCTTTTTTATTTTGAAATATGAGGAATAATTCTAGTTTTAATGTGTATAATAAGGATGGTTTTTCAATAAAAGGGATGATTTAAACATTTTTTAGGAAAATTTGAATAAAGATATTGACTAAAACGCAGAAAATTGTTATATTATATGAGCATGATTATTGGGATATAGCCAAGCGGTAAGGCAACAGACTTTGACTCTGTCA